>Ga0182018_10004109_pt1 | contig 12496 bp, 10 predicted proteins | sample 812P2MmetaG_FD_120490 | JGI IMG/M metagenome (GOLD analysis project Ga0182018, IMG submission 120490) | Permafrost microbial communities from Stordalen Mire, Sweden - 812P2M metaG | ecosystem: Environmental > Terrestrial > Soil > Wetlands > Permafrost | place: Sweden: Stordalen | collected...
AAGCAGATTGCGATATCCTATTTGCCGCAAGCGCCGAACCAGCGCGGATCCGACCAGGCCGGTGTGGCCGGCGACGTAGATTTTGGCCAAGAGGTCCATCGCTCTGAATCGGGGACTGTATTAGTAGGATCTACTCGTGGTGCGCAAAAACTTTATAGCCTGAGGTTCTTACCAGCTGGTCGCGCTCGGCGGTATGCAGGTCGGCGGCTACCATCTCGCGGACCAGTTCCTCGAAGGTAAAGCGCGGCTGCCAGCCCAGTTTGATACGGGCTTTCGTGGCATCTCCCATGAGCGAATCCACCTCCGCCGGCCGAAGGTACTTGGGGTCGACTTGTACGATGCAGTTTCCCCGCGCGTCATAACCCTTTTCCTGGGCCCCACGGCCGTCCCATTCCAGGCGCAGGTCCAGCTCGGCGGCGGCGGCGTTCACGAAGTCCCGAATCGAGTGCTGCTCCCCGGTCGCGATCACGAAGTCCTCGGGTTGCTCCTGCTGCAGCATGAGCCACTGCATTTCCACATAGTCGCGAGCATGGCCCCAGTCCCGGCGGGCCTCCAGGTTGCCCAAGTAAATACAGTCCTGCATTCCCAGCTTAATGCGGGCCAGGGCGCGGGTGATTTTGCGGGTGACGAATGTCTCGCCCCGAACGGGGGATTCGTGGTTGAACAGGATCCCATTGCAGGCATACATTCCGTAAGCCTCGCGGTAGTTCACTGTAATCCAAAAGGCGTAGAGTTTGGCCACTCCGTATGGAGACCTGGGGTGAAACGGTGTTCGTTCCGTTTGCGGGGTCTCTGCGACCAAACCGTATAGTTCGGAGGTCGAGGCCTGATAGAAGCGGGTCTTTTTGTGCAATCCGAGAATCCGGACCGCGTCGAGCAGGCGCAGCGTCCCAAGCGCATCGGTATTCGCGGTATATTCGGGTTGTTCAAAGGAGACAGCGACGTGACTCTGCGCCGCCAGATTGTAAATCTCGTCGGGCTGCGCCTTCTCCACCACCCGGATTAGACTGTTGGCCTCAGTCATGTCGCCGTAGTGCAGGAAAAAGCGCCGATCGGGCATGTGGGGATCTTCGTAGAGGTGGTCCACTCGTTCCGTATTGAGCAAGGAAGAGCGGCGCTTGATGCCGTGCACTTCATACCCTTGGGCGAGCAGAAACTCGGCGAGGTAGGAGCCGTCTTGGCCGGTGATGCCGGTAATGAGCGCCTTTTTCATCGAGAAACGCAGATTGCGCAAGCTTTAGACGTGATCCAGTGCCCGCTTAGGTTCACCGCCTTCGGCCCCGGTTCTGGCGTCGTTGGCGGGACGGCCACGGTCCGGAAGAGCCCTTCCTTCGCAGCCGTTCCCTGCCCCACAGGGGGTTTGGTCGCTGTGACCAGAACGTGCGCCGACAGACTTTTCAGATTCAGCCGTTTGAGGATGGACTCATAGCAAAGACTGGCTACCGCCAGAGGAAAACAAAAATAATAGTAGCTGGATTGAAAGTACATGACCTCTGCGTTCACCGAATCGAACCCAGTCGTCTGGCATAAACGGCGGAACGCGCGAGGGGAGCAATGCTCATAGTAAGCGGGGAAAATCCCGAATTCCACGGCACCATCCTTAAGTGCGTACGCCACGCGGCGGGCCAGGGAAACCGGCAGCGCACGATTGATCAGAGAAAACATGGCATGCTTGTTGGGGAATAGAGTGAGGAATGCGCCCCCCGGCCGCAGCACCCGGTAAGCCTCTTGTACAAAGCGGTTAACTCCACGCAAGTGTTCTGCCACAAAACGGGAGGCAATCACGTCGGCTGAGTTATCGGGAAGCGGAATGCGCTGGGTCACATCTGCAACTCTGCGGTCCGCGACGTCCCGGTTCTTGTCCAGTTCCTGCTGCGAAATGTCCACCGCAACGATGCGCGAACCGCGGCATTCGGCAGCGAAGGCGCACTGCGCGCCCCCGCCCACATCCACGATGGTCGCTCCGTTTCGTGCATACCGCGCGACAATGGCGGGATAGTTGTCAGAAATAGTGTTCGTAGTATGCGGAAAATGCGACGCCACACGCTCGGAGAGCCGGCGGTTTGCAGCCACTAACGACATGAAATTGCTCCTTTCGATATTTCCCTTAGGCCTGCCTAGCGACGGACACCAGACAGTCGCCCCGCCCCAGCCAGTTACCCAGGCAAAGCAGCGGAAAAAACACGAACCGCGCCAGTAACAGAAGACCGACGATTAGGAAGGGATTTCTTAGCTGCCTGGTCGGGGTTCCCCGCCGGGCGAATATCCGGGCGATGATAGAGGAGCCGACCCAAAGCGCCGGCGTAGTTTGACGGACTTCCACTTGGATAAAACCGGTATCGGTCAGCAGATGTCGCAGGCTCTGAGAAGAAAAGTGCGCGATGTGAAAGGGAACGTGCCAATTGATCCAGGACAGGCCGAACAGCGAACGCAACCAACTCCGGCTGTTCGGACAGCTGATCCAAACTTGCCCACCCGGCTTAAGCACTCGCCGAACCGACAACAACATTGCCTTCGGATCCAGCGAGTGTTCGAGAACGTTGGAGAGCACGGCCACGTCATACGGAATCGCAGGAATGAAATCGTCAAGAGCATGGGTAGAAACGGTAAACCCACGTTCCCTAGCAACGGCCGCTGCCGTCTCGTTCAATTCGAGGCCTTCGACCTGGAAGCCATTACGCGCGTAAATTGTCAGTCCACGCCCTTCATTGCAGCCGATATCCAGGAGACGCCCTCGTCCCGTTGGGGTGTGGAAAGAAGTGTCGCCATCCAGTCGAACCCATAGCCGATAGAGAACCGAGGAGAAAAACCACTCTCGCAGAGCCATATAGAGCGTACCTCTCTCCCCGCCGAAGTTGTAATAGGACTCATACAGTTGCTTGATCTGTGCGGGATCGGGAACGGGAAACAATTGCTCCAGGCCGCATCGCGAGCAGTGCCTCGCTTCATAGCGACCGTCAATTCCGAAACGAGTATCAAAAAGCTCGCTGACAGACTCATCGAGTGGCCCCGTGCAAACGATACAGCGGGATTCTCTCGACGCCGCACTCCCGGCTCCACTCGTCAGGACTCCGGCTGGCGACTGGCATCCTGTCATGCCCGTTTCCATGTGTCCGTTAGTCACGGCTTCCTAACCACTAGAACCATGGTCTTCCAAAGAAATGGCACTCTGCCGATGCCCTGGAATCGATCCACTTCAAACACCGACTCTTTCAACATTTCCGTCAGGGTCGTCGGGACCCGAATTTTATTTGGCCAAAATCTCACAGCGCGGTTAAGTGCCCGTCCAGTTTGGTGGTCACAGCTAGGGCCACATTTTTCAGGTGCCCGTGATAGCGCGTTGAGACGATAAGCCACCCCCTCGGCTTCAGCCTTCGGGGCACTCGGTCGCAAATATTCTCGGCAAGAATACGAGCTCGACAACTTCCGTATTGATCACCACATCACATTTTTCCGGCAAGGGGAAGATAGGTCGGACGTCAAGTCGTCATCGCTAAATTGAATCCAGGGCAAGCTTTCTGTCCTTTGCGCCAGACCCGACTGGGACATTCCCAGTCCGAAGGTCAAAACCAGAATCGAGGAATTGCGCCAGCACAGCTCCGTCACCCTAGCGCAAATCGGCTACGACGTTGTTTGCAGGCAGTCCTTCCATTTCGGCTTTGAGGACTGGCACGATCCACTCGTCCGGATATGCCGGAGTGGCGCTGCGGTGAATGTATTCATTCCTAGAAGTATCGCCACTGGAAGAGCTTGGCCGGACAGGCAAATCCGAGACCCTTTACCAATAGCATCCTCCCTCAACCGCCTGGATATTCGCCGGGGTCTCGCTTTCAGAAGGACGGGTCCAAGCTTCATTGTAGAAAGCAGTGATTCGCTTATTTGCTTCCCAGCGCCGGCCTTTGAGGCCGAAGAGAATTTGGGTTGCACCTCCCAGGTGGATAGCCCACGCCCCTAGCTTCTTTGCATGCGCTACCAGCGAAATCGACCAGGCCCCCGCACCGACAATGGCTACATCAAAAGGCATAGCTGCTTCCATTCGCGTACGCATGGCATCCAGCGCGGCGAACCAATCGGGATATTCCGGAGCCGCCAGATACGCACTGAGTGGAACGCCGATGGTGCGAAGTTGAAAGTCTGGAAGCACGTCTGGGTAGCCACGCCAAACTTGCCTCCGGCGCTTGTATTGCGCTTCGATCGTTGCGGCGAAAGGGCTCATTACGATCACCGATCTTCCAGCCAGATGCCGACTCCACGGCGGATCATGGTAGAAAGGCTCGATTGCGTTCAAATGCATTAGAGTTGCGTTGGGAACAAACCGACGGCGAGCCGCATTCTCTCCAAAGTTGAACCAAACAGCCATCGCGTCCAGGTTGGTCAGGGCTTCCGCATACGTCCGGCAAAAACGCGAAAAGACGGCGGGTTCCGGAGGATACACGCCTGCAATACGATGTAGGTTGCGGGCAACATAACCCGGCCAAGATTCGCACCGACCCCCAGGGTCGGCCCGCCGCATGTAATGACGCAAGGCCGCAAGCTCTCCCGCGCCAATCTTGCCCACTGCGCCCGGCCGGTCGATGGAATCAGCCAAGAAATTATTTCCCTCCTGCGGTCGCAGAATCGGCGTGCCCATATACTTCGTGCGCTCGAGCAACCTCCGGTGTTGGCTTATGGGGCGCGCTAAAGACTTGAGCTTGGAGTAGAGACGATCAAGCAAACGCAACCTCCGGCTCTTGGTGTAAATCCCGCGACACAAGCCTCCTGGAGATCAACTTCTTGTCCTGTACCGGGCGACGATCTCGCCCGTGTCTTTGCAAGCGCCATCCCCAAGATCCTGGCATTCATATCCCCACGAAGCCAGGAACTGGATGCACTCGGCATGCACCTCGCGGCCGTGCGTAGCCAGAAAAAGCACCGGCCGGAATTGCTGGAAGACCTCGCGAGATCCCCTCAAGGCCAGCAGTTCGGCTCCTTCTACGTCGATCTTGATGACACTTGGAGGCAGAATTCTGCCTTGCTGCCGCAGGCCGTCGAGGGTTGCGGTAAGAACGTTGAGATTGCCTCCGCCTTCTAGGCGGCCCATGAAACTGTTGTCGGCTTCCTGAAACGACGCCGTCCCGGCCACATCGGAAACCGCCAGTTCGAACATTTCTGCATTGCGTACCTGATTCAATTCCAGGTGTTTCCGCAGAAACTTGATATTTCTCGGCAAAGGCTCAAACGCGTACACCTTTCCGGCAGTCGCCCGCTTGGCGGCCAACAACGTATAGAAACCCACATTCGCACCTAAGTCGTAAAAGACGGAGCTCGCACTCAATTCCTTCGCAATCATTTTTTGTTTGTCGTATTCGTATGTGCCCAACCAATAAGCATGCTGGGCCGACCCCATAACCCACTTGCTGCCTCGCACGGGTCCACACAGCACCGGCACGACCTGATCCGGTGGCAGCCAAGCCAACGGATAACGAGCGATTTTCCCGAAAATGCTGTTGGCGAGAGTCACCGCCTGGCACCTTCTGGCCGACGAGGCGCTATGATGGAAAGGAGAATCATGCAATCGAGGCTTTGCGAAAATCAAAACCAGGCCGTGGCGTCAAGCTGGATTGGGAGATACCCGCGGCACGCAGACCTGCTCCAACCGCAAACACCAGATAAGAACCTGGGCCAGCAGAAAAGTCACGAAGTTATCCTCAAAAGAGGATCGTGCAAACCAAATGCACAGCACGAAAAGCACCGCCGATACCAGAGCGTGTTTCTCGATGTTTCGAATGACTCTCTCGGACAACAGCAAGATCACGACAGTGATCACGGGCAGGAGCAAAACGCTTAACACGCCAAAATTCCCATAAAGCTCCGCCATCTGGGTCCCGCCCAGGCTCGTCTCCTCGCCGGGTTCGTACAGTGCAGCCATGAGCACGGGAAAATTCGGCGGTTTACTGGGATACACGCTCCGGGGCACAATGAATGTAACGGCCTTGGTGTAGCTCAAGCCATAGAAGTAGTCGAATTTGGTGCCAAAATCGTTGACCATGTGAAGGAATAACATCACGCTGGCCCCCTCGGTTGTGTCCATCAACGTGGTCATTGCCCGGTTGCCAAGATCCTGTTCCGCATACGACGGAAGTTTCTCGGAGAGAGTACCTAGGTCCCCGCGAAGAGCCGCCCACGCGCTGAAGAACACAAGAACCAGCGGCGATAAAGCCAGGAGGATGGGAATAATCTTCTTCCGCCCATAAATCCAGCAGGAAGCCAGGAAGGAGAGCCCGTACAACGCAACAAAAATCCGGTTGCCGCTCATCACCATCTGCAGCATCATGGCGAAAGCGATAAACGCGAGAAAACCCCAATTGAACTTCCGCCGTTGCAGCATCAAAGCCGTATACAGGGCAGCGGCGGCGGTGAAAACAACGAAATTCGCCTGGCTAAGCTGAGTGTACAGGACATATCGATCTCCGAAGCGCGCGAAATAGTCTGAGCCGCGCGTGTACCAGTGGGTAACGAGAAAAGCTGTCACGCCGCCAGAAAGGCAGATTGCGATCCCGTAGTCCAGCAGCGCGATTCCCCAGGTCACTCGAAGGGCCAGTTTCAACTTCTTCTCGTTGAAGACAAGCGGCTGCAGATCTTCCTGGCCATCGGGGTATTTGGGGGTGAGCGCCACGACCGCGAGGAACGTGAACAGCAGCGCCAGCCAGATCACCATTATGGGAAGAACGTATGTGCCGTCGGACAGATTGAGGGAGGCATATTTATCATTCGCTTGGTAGAGCGCCGGTTGCGTATAGCCGTCGTTTAGAACCAACAGCGTCAGCGGTGCCAGCAAGAAATAGCCGAGCCCCGCCATCCATCCCATCGCGGGGGTCAGCGCCAGGCGCCTCCAGCGGAGCCGGCTGATAGCCTTCCAGTAGGCCCAGTGAAGCGAAATGAGCAGCAGGAGGCAAACGATTCTCACACTTTACCGTCAATTCGGACCGTGCTTGAAAAAACGTGCAGATGAAACCGGAGTACTCTCTCAGAGACGCAGACGGGCAGCCACTGGCACAGAACTGCGTGATACGCGCACGGCGAATGGCGCCTCATGAAAATGCAATCCGGTCAAGGAAGCACAAGTATTTCCGCGCCACGTTTTCCCAGGCGTAGGCAACGATGTGGGTGCGGTTGTGTGACGCCTGTTCAGCGGCGGCTTCCCGCTCTTCCCAAAGCCGCATAACCAGCTGCGCCAATTGCTCCACGTTCAGCGGATCGAACAAGTTTAACTGGAGTGTGGCAGCAAGCTCTCGGTTCGGCGGTATGTCGGAAGCAATAATTGGGGTACCCGCGGCGGCCGCCTCTAATACCGGCAAACTATTCGACTCGTAGAGTCCCGCCGAAACCAGAAACGATGCGCTCTGGTAAAGCCCGACGAGGTCGTCAACAGTAAGCCTCCCAAGGTAACGGACATAGTCCATCTTCTGCTCGGCGAGGAACCTGAAAATAGCGGGCGCCCCTGCATATTTCGCGCCGGTTAGGACTAGAGGAATTTGACGGCCATGCCGTTCTTCAATTCGCTTGAGAGCCTTGAGCACCGTGAGGTGGTTCTTGTGCGGCCACAATTGAGCCGGGAGAAACAAGAACCGTTCCGGCAGTTCATAGCGGATCACAAGCGGCGCGGTGTCGCGCGGAAACGAAAATTCCCGCAAGTTGACCCCCTCAGGGATCACTTCGATCTGTTCTGGAGAAATCTGGCGATAGTTGGCGAGCATATCTTGTTTTATGAAGTCGCTGCTCGCCTGAAAATAGTTGGCATGGCTGGCGCTAAGGCCATATGTAATCCTCCGGCTCAGCCGCCGAGGCCAGCTGAGGAATTCCGGATAGTGGACGTGTTGAATATCGTGCATGGACAGCAAAGTTGGTTTGCGGTTGTTAAGGCAGAGCAGCGCGACCGTAGGCGTGTAGATCACGTCGGAGGTGGCGTCCAGTTTTTTCCTTATAGGTTCGAACATCAGACCGGACGCAAAGCGGTACATTCCGAGGCTACCGGAAAGCAGTGCCGCCCGGCACAGATTCTGGCGTAGTCGAAGAGACCGGTCGTCGACCACGACCGTCTCGAAGTTCGACAGGCGTGCGTATTGTTGGAAAAAACCTTCATTGCCACGATTAAGGAACAACTGAAAGGAGTAATCCTGGCCCACTGCCGCGAATCCGTCCAAAACTCCCAGGACATAGGTGTTCAATCCTCCGAAATATTCAGGATCCACCCGCATGCAATCAATCCCGATCCGCATAGAATCGCTTTATCTTTTCAATGACGAACTCCAGGTCCCCAGGGGTCAGATTGTAGGCCGATGGCAGAGAGATTCCCTGCTGGTAGATGCTCTCGCTGATCCGGAAATTCGCGTCTATGAAACGGACATGCTTGTGGTCTGCGTAGCACGGTTGCAGGTGGAGCGGGCAGAAGAACCTCCGTGTCTGGATGCTATGACGGCGGAGGAACAGCGAAAGCGCGTCGGGGTCGTCGCAGAGAAACGAAGTAAACCAGAAAACCGGTTCACAACGCGGATCAATAAAAGCTGGACGCAAGTCCGGCAGACCGTGCAACTCTTCGACGTACCGATCATGAATTTCCCGCTTTTTGCGAATGATGGCTCGCAGTTTTTTCATCTGGGAGATGCCAATCGCGGCTTGCAAATCGGTGAACGAGAAATTGAAGCCGATGGATGCGTGGATAAACGTGCCTTTTTGGTCGCGCCCATAGTTCTTGAGACGATAGACGGCCTTCGCTAGATCATCGTCATCGGTCAGGACCACTCCACCCTCACCGCAGGTGATTGTCTTATTGCCGTAGTAGGACAGAATCCCCATTTCGCCGGACGTGCCAACGTGCCTTCCTTCGAAGGTGACGCCGATGCCTTCAGCGGCATCTTCGATCACCTTCAGGCCGTGATTGCGGGCAAAGGTCAGTACTCGAGTCATGTCGGCGGCCTGCCCGTAGAGATGAACTGGCATGATTGCGCGGGTTCGCTCCGTCAGTAGCTTCTCGGCACGCGAGACGTCCAGGCAAAATGTGTCCGCCTGAACTTCACATAGAACCGGAGTGGCTCCCGCCAGAATGACTGAATTGGCGGTTGCCACGAAGGTGAGGTTGGGCACGATCACTTCATCGCCGGGACCGATGCCGAGCGCCTTCAGGCAAACGAACAGAGCCATGCTGCCGTTGCATACCGCGATGGCGTGCTTCGATCCCGTGAGCTGAGCCGTCATGCTCTCGAACTCGCGCGTCAAATCGTGCTCCACCAAGAAGGTTGAGTCGATCACCCGCTTGAGTTCCCGGAGTTCGCCTTCATCCACCCAGGGTTCAATCTGAACGATGAGCGTTCTAGCGGTCTGCTGCGAAACGGTGGCCATTGGGGGCGTTCAAAACGTCGAGTTAAAGAGGAGACGACAGAAGGTTCAAGATCGAATGACGAACGGGTAAAGCCGTCCCGTCGCAATCGTCAAGGCGCCGAACGAAGGTCTTTTAACTGGCCCTCTTGCCCGGTCACAACGTTGCGGACAGGCAGGTGCTCGATCAGCTTGATGCGATCGTCTCCACGTACATAGGTCAGTCTTCCAGCCGCGTCCCTCGACTCCCTGAATTTGCTCTGCACATAAGCTTGTTCTGGGGACAATCCTCTAAAGCCCTCGGATATGTCCGACCTGACGAAGAAGGCATTGTGGCCCCAAACATTGGAGCCCAGTAGAATGTAACCCCTGTTCTTTGCCAGGTGATGCAGCGCGGCTAAGGAAGAACCGTAATACAGGTTCGAGTGATGAGCGCCAGTCCGGTCGAAACCTTCTTGGTAGGGCACGCAAATTGGCTGAAGTCCAAGAAGGCTGTTATATTCCACGACCACAATCCGTGGCCTTGCCGACTGAATCGCCTCCCAAATCCAATAGTCATTCCCATTTACATCGATCGAAATGAGGCCAAGGTCGTCGGAAAAACCAGACTGGGCAAGTAAGGAGTCGATGTTTGCGCGAGTAATCCATGCGGTTCTGGCTTGCAGGTCATACTGCCAATGAATTTTATCGGATTGAATGTGCCGGATATCCGCAGAGCACGCGTCGAGAACTAGGCCTTGCCAGTGGTTATTCAGTAGCAAGAATCTAGTATTGCTTTCCTCATAGTCTTCCACGCCGAATTCTACGAACGTCCTGTTCTCGATAGGCAATTTGCTGATCAGATACTGGATGATGCCATCCTCGTCCCATTGCGAAAAAACCTTAAATCCGACTCTTCTAAAATCGGCGTTCGGCGGCAGATCGGCGACCTGCCACGCCATTTGTTTGCCCAGAAGCATGAGCGTTGACTCACTGTGGTGCTCCGTGCGCCTACGCAGCTTCCGGTACACCGATTTAATTCCGCTCTTAATCAATATTTCTCCAACTTCACTGGTCCTCGCCAATGATCATGAGCTCTTAATCTCGCTGTACTTGGACTCCAGTTCGCTCCGGAAATAGCGCAGCACCTTTCGGGCGGAAGATACGCGGTTCAATCTCTTGATTTCCGCGGCGAAATGCGGCCGCACTTCCGCCGCCTCCGGAAATCGATAAGCTCTGGCGGCGCTGGACGACAGAGGCTTCTGATTTACAGTATCGCCACGGCAGTGAACGCCCGATCCGTCAAGACCTATGTTGTAGACCATCGAGGTGATGGGAAATAGCGCGAACGCTTCATGTTTGAAATGCGCGTACTCCCAACGAATTGCCCAGGAGTTCAAATGTCCGGCTATTTGCCGGGCGAGCATGGGTGTGAGATCATCGCCTCCCCAGTTGAAGCGTTCTTGCTGTTGATGGTCGACGATGAAATCCGCGAAATCCCGCATTGCCCAGTCTGCCTTCATCCAGCGGTCCTGCCACGTCCCCCAGCCCCAGGAACTGCTGCGGTAAGAGCAAAAAGCGTCATAGGGGTAATCCTCAAGAGAATCGATAGGAAAATTGAAACCGCTGACAGAGAAGATTCTCGCTTCGTCCTTGTAGCGCTCGAGAGCTTCATTCATGAACCCCAGGAAATGGGGGGCCGTCAATAGGTCATCCTCGACAACGATAGCCCGTCCAAACTGGGCACAAACCTGGGTGACTCCGTCGATTACCGAGTCGGCTAAGCCAAAATTCCGTTTCCGTTCGGCGATGGTAACGGAGCGGAAGCCCCGAATCGTCTGCGCGTATTCTCGAACCCCCTGAACGGCAGCTCTGGCCTTTTCATTCTTGGCCCCGTCGGCAAATACGAACAGATCACTCTGGAGCGCCAACTCGTTCTGCGCCAGAGACTGCACCGTTCGTCTGGTGTGTTCGGGACGGTTGTAGACAAATAGTACAATGGGAGACAGTTCCGAATGGTCGGAAGCAGAGATAGTCATGATGGGTCGGCCATTTTGACAGGTGTCCTGTAATAGGTATTTCCGAGGGCCAAGGCCAGCGTAGCCGTGTAGGCGGCCCCGGAAAGAAGCATTCCGTACACTGCCCCCCGCAAGCCCGAATATCGAATCAGCGGAATTCCAAACAGGAAGGTGACACTGCCGCTGCACACATATGCCCAGAACACCAGTTTCGGTTTTTCCATGGACTTCAGCGCGGCATTCATCGTATGACCAATCCCCATTACTAGAGGCAGCAATCCGAGCATTACCAACAATGGAGCCGCATCGTCATACCGGCCGCCGTAAAGCAGGTGCGCCACGGCTTTTCCGAATACACCGACACATACTGCGAAAGCCGAGGTCAGTGCTCCAATCCCGAGGGCGTACCATTTCCACGTGGATAACATATCTTCCATTTTCCCGGTCGCAGAGTGAGCCGCCAGCTGGGGAAGAACCAGATAGTTCAGGGCAATGAAAACCTGATCCGCTGGCGCGATCAGTAAGGCCATGGCTTTGAGTTCAGCCACTTCCCTGACCGAAACCAGCGCCGCCACCAGCCAGTAGTAGCCCTGGTTCATCAACTGAAATACGAACGCGGTGGCCAGAACCCAGCGCATGTATTTCCAGTGCAAGCGCCAGTAACCCGGCTCCATTTGGAGAAAGGCCTCCGGGCTCTTCCCGAAAGGAAGTTTTCTGGCAAAGCCCGCGCTGGCTGCAACCCAGCCCAAGCCAACCGCCAGGAAGGCGGAGAAACTGTTCAGCATATGCGCCTTGGTCAGCAGCTGAAGTCCACAAACCACAGCTACGAAGAAAACCAAGGAAGTCTTGGCCGCAAGGCCCGCCTGTCGTTGCACGTAGAAGACGCGACGCTGAAAGACACCCCACAAAAGAATGCTCACGGTGGTGGCTAGGCCGAGCAGCGATCTTGAAGCCATTCCCGGAGCAATCCGTTCGAGGAGCACATAGAGCGAGAGCAGCGCGCCTGTCAACAGCAAACCAACACCTACGTTGCTCCATGCCATCCACCGGAAGTATGCGGACGAGTGCAAACGATATCTTCCCGACCCATAAACGGTATAGGGTTCCAGAATGGCGGCATTGTGCAGGCCGGCCAAGAAAGTGAA
>Ga0182018_10004110_pt1 | contig 12494 bp, 11 predicted proteins | sample 812P2MmetaG_FD_120490 | JGI IMG/M metagenome (GOLD analysis project Ga0182018, IMG submission 120490) | Permafrost microbial communities from Stordalen Mire, Sweden - 812P2M metaG | ecosystem: Environmental > Terrestrial > Soil > Wetlands > Permafrost | place: Sweden: Stordalen | collected...
CCCCGAACACCGCAGGACGACCGCAGCCGCGCTCCGGGCATGGAGCGAGAGCCGGCGATAGCGATCAACGGTCGGATTCCAGGCCGTGAAGTCTCAGAGGATGTCTCGCCCGAGCAACACTGATGGGCGTGATCGTCGAAATCGCTGATGCCCGGGACGATGCCGCCTTCGAGGAGTGGTTTCAGCCGTTCCACGCCTCGGAACGCTTTGAGTGGCCCGACGACCCGGGCTGGGCGGAGCACGAGCTGCGGGTTCTCTATAGGGATGAGACGGACTCCGAAATCGTGATCGCTGTCGCTCGTAACGACGACGGCCTTGCGATCGGGAGCCTCGACGTCAGCCTGCCGAAACGGGAGAGCCTGCACGTCGCCTACCTCCTCGTGGCTGTGGATCCTGCTCACCGCGGTCGAGGAGTAGGGCGGGCCCTCGTCGCGCACGGCGAGCGGCTCGCCCGCGAGCGCGGTCGGACGACGGCCATCGGGCGCACGGACGAGCGAGTCCAAGAGGGGGAACCGCGCAGCTCGCGCTTCGCGAGGTCTGCCGGCTATTTGGCCGCCCGGGTGGAGGCGCGCCGGGAGTTGCGCCTGCCGATGGAGCCGCCCCGACTCGATGCCCTGGAAGCCGCCTCCACTCCTTTCTCCGCTGGGTACGAAGTCGTCACCTGGACGGGGTCGTGTTCTGATGAGCTCGTGGACGGCCGCGTCGATCTTTCCCGCATCATCTCTGCCGATGCACCACGGGGCGACCTCGACTACGACGAGGAGAACTGGGACGTCGAGCGCTTGCGCAACTGGGAGAGAAACGTCGCGGACATGGACCGCCACCTCCTCGCCGCCGGTGCCGTCGAGGTGTCGAGCGGAGCTTTGGTGGGTTTCACAGAAGTGGGCTTGCCGCGACGTGAGCCGGTCGTCGCGTACCAGCTCGACACCGTCGTTGCCAGAGAGCACCGAGGCCACCGGCTCGGGATGCTGCTGAAGATCGCCAACACGCGGGCCGTCGCCAAGCGCTCACCAGGTACCAAGCGTATCCTCACCTGGAACGCGGTCGAGAACGATGCAATGATCCGCGTGAACGAAGCGATGGGTTTCGAGCTGGTAGGTCTCGGAACGGGGTGGCAAAAAGAGTTGTCTTGACCGGAGAACGAGTCGGCGGCGACGACTCAGCTCAGCTGACGAAGGCGGCGAGATCCTGGCTCTGGCGCAACCGGCTTTCCTCGTGCACATACATCATGTGACCGGCGTCGTAATAACGGAAAGATACGTTGCGGCGGAGCTCCTCCGGCAGGTGCAGGTGGTACACGGTGTGCTCGGCCGCGAAATAGGGTGTTGCACCGTCGTAATAACCGGCGGCGATCTGGACCCGTAGGTGCATGTTGGCGCGCATGGCAGCGGCCAACCGGTCCGCCACCGTGATCGGCCGGCCCTCGAACTCCTTGAACGACCAGGGTCGCACTCGGTCCGTCAGCATCTCGTAGGGCAAGTCATTCTTGTACTCGAGCTCCGCCCGCACATAGTGGTTGAAGGCGGCGGAATATGGACCATGGATAGCCGAGTAGCTGGGATCTGTCGCGAGTCGTTCGCCGACGGCGTCTTCTTCCCAGCCCGTGAAGCGGCCGTCCAACCGGCCGATGACCTGACCGCGCTCGCGCAACAGCTCCCGGAAGAACTGCTGCGATTCGATGCGCAGGTCGGCGCGCTCTATCCATCCGGGATCGAGCGCAGTGAGACCGGCTAATCGGGCGACTACGGTGCGCCGCTCGTCCGCTGGCAGTCGCCTGCCGAGAAGCAGCGCCCGCGCGTAATCGCCCAGCGCGAAGGTCTCTGCTTCCTCCCGAACCTCCTCGAGTGCTCGATCGCCCACCAGCCCGTGATAATGGGCAAGGCATGCGAACGTGGGCAGGCTCAATACGAAAGCCAGGTCGTTGCCTTCCGACTCGTCGTCGGCAGTGCCGATATCCAGAACGGAGGAGACCAGCATGAGCCCGCTGAGTGCGAACCCGTAGCGAGTCTGGAGATGATCGGCGAGTGCCCCTGCCCGGAGAGTCCCGTAGGACTCGCCGATGAGGTACTTGGGAGACAGCCACCGATTCTGCCGGGACGTCCACAGGCGGACAACCTCACCGACCGAATCGAGGTCGCGCTGATAGCCGTGGAAGTCCGCCGCCTTGTCTCCCTCTATCACCCTGGAGTACCCGGTGGACACAGGATCGATGAAGACGAGGTCTGAGACTGCGAGCAGCGTCTCGGCGTTGTCAGCGAGGCCATAGGGGGGCGGGACCAGCGCGCCGGCATCGCCCATCACGACTCGCCGTGGACCGAGGAGTCCGAGATGGAGCCATACGCTCGACGAGCCCGGCCCACCGTTGAACGCAAAGGTCACGGGACGAAGTATGTCGTCAGTCGTGTCTGCGACATATGAGACGACGAACACCTCAGCCTTGGGCTGAGAACCGCGAAACACGCCGTCCTCGTAGGTTTCTTCGCGCAGCACCACCCGTCCGGCGGAGGCTGTGTACTGCAGCGGTCCGGTGGAAGTGGCGAGTTCGTGCCGCGTTGTAACGATGTCGTCGACGGGAGTCGGCGGCGTGGGAGGTGCGCTCGCACCCTCCGGGGTCTCGTCGGCCATGCTCTTGACGGTAGTCTGCGAAGTCAGGCGCAGTTGCGGGGGTCGGCACGTCCGCGACAGACGGTCGGATGAGGACGTCAGGGAAGACATCGCCAGCCATTGGGGCTGCTCGCGACGCGCCGTAATCCTGTCGCGATGATGAACTGCCAGGATCCTGGGTCGTCGGGCGTCTGTTCTTTGGCGTCCTCGGCACGAGGATCGGACGAGGCTGACGAAAGGGGTTCGATGTCATCGACGACCAAGGGCGGTAGTGATCGCAGGCTGTGTCGTCGATCCATTGGCCGTCGTATCCTGGCGCTCGGTCTCGTCGCCGGCACCTGCGTGGCCACGATCGGATCCTCGGCGGCGGCCGGCTCACCCGGAGTGCTCGCGCCCGGAGTCCCAGGAATTGTTTCCGCACCGAGGCCAGGAGAGAAGACAACCGCCTGCTCGTCGACGCGCGTGCTCGACACCTGGTCGCTCAAGGCGCTCGCCGACCAGACGATCGTGTTCCCCGTCGAGGAGACCGACGTAATGGCAGCAACCGATGCCGCCAAGGTCGGCTACGGCGGGCTCATCCTCTTCGGGACGGCAGCACCCAGCAACCTCGGGAGCCAGCTCGCTCAGCTCCGGGCAGACGTGCCGGATCACCTGGGGTTCATCGTGATGACAGACGAGGAGGGAGGAGGCGTCCAGCGCATGCCCAACCTCGTGGGCTCGATGCCATGGGCGTCCCAGATGGGCGCATCGATGACACCTGCGCAGATCGAGGCATTGGCGGAATCCGTTGGGATCAAGATGCTGGCGAACGGCGTCGGCATGGATCTGGCGCCTGTCCTCGACGTCGACGGTAGGGCGGTCGAGCCGGGTGCGTCCGATCCGGACGGGTTTCGGTCCTTCAGCGGGAACACCTCCGTCGTCACAGCTGATGGCACCGCCTTCATGGAGGGCCTCAAGGGGGCGGGCGTCATCCCCGTCGTGAAGCACTTCCCGGGTCTCGGAGGCGTGAGCCAGAACACCGACGACGGACCGGCCTGGACGCTGCCGTGGTCGACACTCGAGAGAGTGGCCCTCCCGCCCTTCGAGGCGGCCATCAAGGACGGGACACCGGCCGTAATGGTCTCAAACGCCAAGGTGCGCGACTACACGACGGTTCCGGCAGCACTCTCGGAACCATTCGTGACGGGCGAGTTGCGGGACAAGCTCGGCTTCAGGGGCCTCATCGTGACTGACTCCCTCTCGGCCGGCGCCATCTCCGATCCGCCGCTGTCGTTGTCGGTGCCGCGGGCTGCCGTCGAGGCGCTGGCTGCGGGTGACGACGTCGTGGAATTCGGTTCGACGGGCTCGACGAATAGCGATCTCGACATTGCCGCCAGCACGAGCAACGCCATTGTGGCGGCCGTGAACTCCGGGGCCTTATCGAAGAACAAGCTCGTGAGCGCCGCCGCGCAAATGCTCGCCGCCAAGAAGGTCAATCTCTGCCCGGGGTACTGGCTCGTGACGTCCCACGGCAACGTCTACAACCTCGGCGGCGCCGCCTTTTACGGCTCGCTGGCCGCAAAGACGCTTCCGGCGCCGGTCGTCGGGATGGCATCTTTCCCCCGTGGGACCGGCTACTGGCTCGCGACCGCGAAGGGGATCATCTACAACTTCGGGACTGCCCGCTGGCACGGCTCGTTGGCGGCGAAGGCGCCGGCGTCACCGATCGTGGCCGTGGCAACGACGCCGGACGGAGGCGGTTACTGGCTCGTAACTTCCAGAGGGATCGTCTACAACTTCGGTGACGCCAATTGGTACGGGTCGTTGGCCGCCAAGCCACCGGCGTCGCGGATCGTCGCGATCGTTCCAACTCCCGGTGGTGCGGGCTACTGGCTCGTGACCGCGGAGGGAGTCGTCTACAACTTCGGTACCGCCAAGTGGTACGGCTCGCTGGCTGCCAAGCGTCCCGCCTCACCGGTCGTGGGCATGGCACCGATGCCTGACGGAGCCGGCTACTGGCTCGTGACGTCAAAGGGCATCGTCTACAACTTCGGTACCGCCAAGTGGTACGGCTCGCTGGCCGCCAGGCCTCCGGCCTCGCCTGTGACCGGTATGGCAGTGAGCGCGGATGGCGAGGGCTACTGGTTCGTCGCAGCCGACGGCAACGTTTACAACTTCGGCGGCGCCGCCTTCTACGGTTCGGAGTTGAACAGGGTACCCGCGCCAGCGAAAGGGCTGGCGCCCAATTAGACCCGGCGACAACGACGGAGTCCGTTCGCTCACCAACACGCTCGGCCGCCCGGTACGGATTCTGACAGCTATCGCATCAGATGTTTACCATGCAGCGTGGACGTGACCACCCTCGGCACCGGCAACCCACTCCCCAACGCCCACAGGGCCGGACCGGCGACGCTCGTTCGAGTGGGCGGTCAGAACCTGCTGTTCGATGCGGGGCGCGGTGTGCTGCTACGACTCGCTGCGGTCGGGCTCGGCCTGCCGGCGTTCTTGCACCAGGTGTCCCTCCCCCATCTCCACAGTGACCACACGACCGACTTCGGCGACCTCGTCACGACGAACTGGATCACAATGCCCGTCGACACACCACTCCGGGTGACCGGGCCAGTCGGCACGGCGCGCTTTGCTGACCTGGTTGTCGCGTCACTCGGCGCCGACGTCGGCTACCGCACGGCCCACCATCAGGACCTCAGCAGTCAGCCGAGCGTCGCAGTGACCGAGGTGACCGAGGGCCTCGCGTACGAGCTCGGCGACGTGCGGGTGAGCTGCGCCCCCGTACATCACTTTCCTGTCGACCCAGCCATCGGCTACCGCGTCGAGGCGGAGGGAAAGGCGGTCGTCATTGCGGGCGACACCCGCCCGTGCGACAACCTCGACAGGCTGTGCTCTGGCGCCGACGTCTATGTACAGACGGTCATGCGCACCGATCTCGTGAAAGCAATGCCGTCCCCGCGCATGCAGGACGTCCTTGACTACCACTCGAGCTGCGAGGAGGCCGGCGAGACCGCACAGCGCGGTGGAGTGAAGATCCTCGTCCTCACCCACTATGTCCCAGGGCTGGCCGTTGGCACCGAGGAGGAGTGGCACCGGCGCGCCGCCGAGTTCTTCGACGGGGAGATCGTCGTTGCGAACGACCTCACCAGCGTCACCGCTTGACGCCTTGGTTGCAGATAACAACGGTGCAATCGGGCTAGATTGAGCCAGGAAGAAGAAGTAGAAGTCGGCGGCTCGATCGCCCACGGCGTACTGCTCGACGACCTGCGGAGTGACCTGATCTCGCCCGTCACATTGTTCTCCGGTTCGAGCTGACAGCAGACGAGTCCGCAATGAGATTGGTCCGGAGTCGTGTTGTTCGGCTGGGCGTCGTCGTGTTGGGCCTGATGTTCGCATCCCTCGGACTGGCGGTGACGCCGGCAGGGGCGGGGAGCACCTCATGGGCGACTCAGAAGACGCTCCCGGCTCTTCTCGAAATCGTCAACGGCGTGTCGTGCCCGACAACCACCGACTGTTGGGCGGTTGCGCTGACGAGCACAGCTGGCGTTGCGATCCTACGATCCTGAAGGTACCGCCCGACCAGCTCGCGAAACGGAGTGACCAAGACATGGCCTCAGATCGGTTCCTCTCCGGTCGGGTGGTGCTCGTGACGGGGGCCAGTCGAGGTATCGGTGAGGCAATAGCACGCCGCTTCGCCCTTGACGGCGCGGCCGTCGGTGTGACGGCGAGAACGGTGGAGGAAGGGGATCACCGTTTCGCCGGGAGCATCACGAGCACCGTTCAGTCGATTCGGGAGGCCCATGGGACGGCCATCGCTGTCCCAGCGGATCTGAGCCGCGCCGAGGACCGCGAACGAGTCGTAGAGACCGTTCGGGAGGAGCTCGGACCGGTTGACGTGCTCGTCAACAACGCCGCTATTACCTACTTCGCACCGGTGAGTGACTTCGATCCCCGGCGGTGGCAACTCATGTTCGACGTCCAGGTGCTCGCGCCATTGCAGCTTTCCCAACTCGTGGTCCCGGGGATGCGGTCGTCTGGTGCCGGTTGGATCCTGAACGTCTCGTCTCGCGCCGCCATCCATCCGCAAGGACCGCCGTATCGCCAAGGCGGAGGCACGGTCTATGGGATGTGCAAGGCAGCGCTGGAGCGCTTCACTACGGGTCTGGCTTCTGAGCTGTACGACGACGGAATCGCCGTCAACGCCTTATCGCCTTCAGGCCTGGTAGCCACGCCCGGCGTGCGCTATCACGGACTGGACAAGCGCGTGCCGACAGAGCACCATGAGCCGGTCGAGAGAATGGCAGAAGCGGCGTTCCTCCTCTGCTCACGGGATCCGCGGGAGCTGACGGGACGCATCACGTATTCGCAGGAGCTACTCCGTGAGTTCGGCGCCGGACCCTAGCTGCGGACGGCTTGGTCGTTTGCCGCTGCCGTCATTTCACCACGAGCGTGTACGTCCTCTTCCCTGAATCGCGATGAGAAGCCGTATCGGTGACGCTGAGGACAAATTTGAAAGACCCCTTCTTGGTCGGCTTCCCGCTCAGTAAGGCGTCTTCGCCACTCGGCGTCAGCTTGAGGCCAGGCGGAAGCGCCGGGCGGACCTTGAACGCGGGCGCGCCGTTGGTGTCCTGGGCGGCGAGCGCCACGGAGTAGCCCTTTCCCACCTTGGCGGTTGGAAGCGATGCTGGTAGCACGACAACGCGCACCTTGGCACCTTCGAGCTTGGTCCAAGGCGTCGACTCGTCACCGGAGTCACTTGCATAGTCGCCGCCGACGATTGCGCCGTTTCCGGCGTTGGCAACCTTGTCAGCGTATTTGGCGATTACACCATTGATGTCTATCTTCACCGTCGGATGAGGGCTGCATATCTCCGAGCCGTCGAAGTTGTCGCCACTCGTGCTCGAGAAGACATCGATCTTGCCGGGTCCGAGCTTGTACGGGTACTTGAAGGGCGATGATCCCCACAAGTTGAGCGAGCCACCGTTGCACCCCTTTACCGAGACCTCGCTGATGATCAACGTCGAGAGACCGGTGTTGTCGATCCGAATAGCCGAGGTGTCCGGGTCGTCATCCTTCTTCACGTTGCCGACGCTCGGATCTCCGATGAACCTCAGATGCTTGGCGCCGTACCACGGGGACGGGAACCTCGGATTGGTGATCTTGTTCCCGTAGCAGGCCGACACAAGCGGGCAGTCGGCGTAACCGGCGTAGACGACGAAGTGGGAGGCCACGGCCGTTCCCGCTGTCGGCGCGCCAGAAGCGGGCGACACGACAACGATGACACCGAGGAGTGCTCCGACGAGTCCGATCAACCCAAGTCGCATTGACATGGCCCCTCCCTCTCTGGCGACGGGAACAGCGTGGCATCGCCGGAACTCGCCGTCAAAGCGGCTGCGGGCTCAGGCGTCGGCCGCCGTACCAAGCACGTGGCGGGCGATGATGACCTGCTGGATCTGGCTGGTCCCCTCGAAGATGCGGAACAGCCGGGCGTCCCGGTAGAAGCGCTCGACAGCCACGCCGCGCATGTAGCCGGCTCCGCCATGGATCTGGACTGCCCGGTCGGCCACCCGGTTCACCATCTCGCTGCAGAAGTACTTGGCGCACGAGGGTCCGACTTTGCGATCGGTGCCAGCGTCGAAGGCGCGCGCTACCTCGAGCACCAAACTCCGCCCTGCCAAATGATCGGTGACCGAGTCGGCGATCATTCCCTGCACCAGCTGGAAGCTGGCGATGGCACGCCCCGACTGCTTGCGGGCCTGGGCATAGGCAACGGACTCGTCCACCAGCCGGCCGGCCAGACCGACGCACTTTGCCGCCATGTGCACCCGGCCGTGCGTCAGGCACTGCATGGCAGTTGCGTAACCGGTGTTACGCCCCGCCTCCCCGCCGACCAACGCCGAGTCAGGCACCCGCACGTCGTCGAGGTTCACGTCGGCCGTCCAGGCGCCAAACTGGCCCATCTTGCGGTCCTTGTCGCCGACGTTCAGCCCGGGCGTGTCGCGGGGGACGAGGAAAGTGGATATCCCTCGGGTGGCCTTGGCGTCAGGATCGGTGCGGGCGAACACCATGAAGAGGTCGGCGATGGGGGCGTTGGTGATATAGCGCTTCGACCCGTTGAGCACCCACTCGTCACCGTCGAGGCGCCCGCTGGTGGTCAGGCCCGAGGGGTCCGAACCGGCCTCGGCCTCGGTCAGGGCGAACGACGAGGTCAGCTCGCCACTGGCCAATCGTGGCAGCCACTCCCGCTTTTGTACCTCCGTGCCGCCCTCGAGCAGAACGTGACCGGCGATGCCGTTGTTGGTGCCAAACATCGACCGCAGGGCCGGAACGGTGTAGCCGAGCTCGAAAACGAGCTGGCACTCCTCCTCCATCGAGAGCCCCAGACCGCCGAACTGTTCGGGGATGGCGAACCCGAACAGGCCCATCTCCTTACAGGCTTGGCGGATCCCCTCGGGCACCTCGTCCTGCTCGTCGATGGCGTTCTCCACGGGGACGACCCTCTGCCGCACGAAGTCCCTGGTCAGCATCAAGATATTCGAGAAGTCCGAACGCTCCACTTCGCTCCTCTCAACGATCCCGGCAGCTACCCCTGCGAGCTCGCCAGTCCCGACCTGCCTGGCAATGCTGGCATAGAGTCGCTCCGATGTGTGCTCTCGGCCCAGCGCTCTCCGACGAGCAGATGCCCGGTGACGACGAACTCGGTGGACTCGGTGTCGCGCATCTCGCCCGGATGTTGGCGAGAGCAGCCTCGGCACGCTCGGGTCCTACCGGCCCTCTTTGGAGCCGGTACGACATGGAGTGCGACCGAATCCTTCTCGACGGTCTCGGCTTGGGCTTGGAGCCGACCATGGCCCGGATGTGGCAGTCGGCGCCCAGCCTCGACGAGTTCGAGTGCTGGGTGCTCGATCAGAAGGGGGGCGAGCTGGACGCGGCCCGAGTGCGGAGGATCAACGCGCTCATCCTCGGCGAGCCGTACGACCAGGCGACCGTGGACGCTTTGGCAGCCATCGACGCGCGCCCGCCGGTCCTCGATGACGACGATCTTCGGGATTGGCAGGAGTCGGGATACGTCGTGGTCCAGAACGCGGTCGATATCGACGTCTGCCGGGCCGCCGAGAGGACCGTGTGGGAGTACCTCGCCGCTTCTCCCGATGAGCCCGCGAGCTGGTACTCGTCGCGCCTCAACGGGATCATGGTCCAACTCTTCCAGCACCCCACGCTCGAGGCGGTGCGGCGGTCACCTCGAATCCACAAGGCATTCGCACAGTTATGGGAGACCGCCGACCTGCTGGGGACGACCGACCGCTGTGGGTTCAATCCGCCTGAGCGCGACGGGTGGCAGTTCCCGGGGCCGCTCCTCCATTTGGACGTGGCTCTCCAACCACCTGTGCCGTTCGGCACCCAAGGCATCGTCTACCTGACGCCCACCTCGCCTGATCAGGGTGCCTTCTCGTGCGTGCCGGGCTTCCATCGACGTATCGACCAGTGGCTCGTCGATTCGCACAGCCAGCGCGACCGAGACGCACAAGTGAAGGCGCTCGCCGCGCTGCCGATCCCAGGTGGGCCAGGCGACCTCGTTATCTGGCATCAGGCGCTGCCGCACGGAGCTTCGCCCAATCGGGACGCATTGCCGCGGATCGTCCAGTACATCGCCATGGCTCCGCCCTTTCCGAGCCTGCACAGGCGATACGACGAAACGGCCGAGTTCGTGGAGCAATCCTCGAGCGAGGATCGGTGACCATGAGATTCAACCTCCACTTGCCCTACTCGCTCGTCGGAGCCTGGGAGCTCTGGCTGCGGCCGGGCTCGCTGGAACGGATTGCCACCGATGCACAAGCGGCAGGCTTCCACTCGATCTCGATTAGCGAGCATCCCATTCCGACCACCGAGTGGTTGGACAGCGGCGGGCACCACGCACTTGACCCGTTCGTGGCTCTCAGTTTCTTGGCCGCCGGGTCGACGAGCCTCCGCTTGTTGACGAACGTCCTCGTCCTGCCCTACCGCTCTCCGGTTCTCACGGCCAAGGCGATCGCGTCGCTCGACGTTCTTTCCGGTGGCCGCGTGACCGTTGGCACGGCCGTGGGCTACTTGGAGCCCGAATTCGCCGCGCTGGGCGTCGACTTCCATCAGCGCGCCGCGGCGTTCGAGCGCGCCATCGAGGAGATGAAGATGGCGTGGGCGAGCGACGGCCAAGGCGGCATGACCGGGTATGTCATGTGGCCACCCCCGGCTCAACGACCGCATCCACCGCTGTGGGTCGGAGGCAACAGCGCGGCGGCCCGTCGGCGCGCCATCTCTCTCGGTGACGGGTGGATGCCTTTTGCCCAGAGTGCCCGCATGGCGGCGGTGACCGGGACACCGGCGATCGCGACATTCGAGGATCTGGCTGCCGGGGTCGCCAGACTCGGTGTCGAGACGCGCGAATCCAATCGGGAAACTCCCCTCGACGTGTGCTTCGGCGTCTTCGGCCGGTCAAGCCTCTACCGAGAGGACGCCTCGCCGCAAGAAGTGGACAACGAGGTTCAGACCTATGCGGAGATCGGAGTGACGTGGCTGACGGTCCAGTCGCGCGCCGCCAGTCCGGACGACATGCTCCAGGAGCTCGACCGGTGGTCGCCGATGCTGAGTGGCTGACCCGCTCATAGTCTTCCGCGGCGCCGGTCGCGAGCGACAAGATTCAGCTCGACGGCGACATCGCCGCCACGAGTTGGTCGCGAGAGGAGATGCACGACTTTCTGTAGATGCTGCGAGCGGGGCGACGTGTTCCTCCTTGTCGCCACCGTGTTGCAACCACTTTCTATTCTCTGCCGATCGTTCGGTATCTGACTCTGAGGGCCACGCAGCAAGCCCGGATGTTCGGCCCGTCGTCGCCCTCCCACACGCACAGGCGTCCGCTTTGCGCCTCCGTAGCGGCAACCGCCTCTGCCCCGAGAGCAGACAGCCGGTAATCACGTGCAAGCTCGGCCATGCGCATGACCAAGTTCCGCATCGGCATGAGTTGTACGTCGGGAGAGAGCGCCGTGAGAGTTCTGGCCGCCTGTTCGCGTCGTTCGGCTGACCATGATCCCGTGAGGGCTCCGCCGCGACTTGCGAGCGCGGCACGACAGAGCCGGTAGAGATAGAGGTTCGTCGTCGCGAGTGTGTTCCGCCGAAGGAGGGTCGCCAGATCTCGTGGAACCGTTCCTCCAATGACGTCGCCGAGCAGGTGGTCGTCGAGTATGACGACATTCACGTCGTCTTGAGATCAGGATCGTCCAGAGAGGCCACGAAGCTGGCCTGGTCGTCACGACTCAACAAGTCCCGGAAGATCTGTTCGCCCTGGCCGACGGGAACAGTTAGAACCCCGAAGCCCAGATCCACGACCTCGACGGGCCCACCGTTGTCGAGCCGCCATCTATGGCGAGCCTCTGCGGGCAGCGACATCTGGCCAGAAGCCGATACCAGGTAGCGCTTCACTCCTGCGTTAGCAGGCATGTGTCCTCCGATGTCATCCGCATACTTGGTGACTGGCGTCACGTTACCAAACATGCAACCCGTAGGATGCTCAAGTGATCAGCACTGAAGCCGGCCATACGTCGACGCGCCGCCGTTCCCGCTCCGTGTCGGAAAGCAGACACCACGCGATGAGCGAACGCGATGAGCGAACGCGTATGGGCCCGCCACGGGCCCTTATCACGTTGGGGCGGGCTCCACGACCTGGCTCGGCCACGGGTCGTCGAGAACTCCAAGCTGGATGAACAGGCCGAGCTTGTCGGCACCAATCCATTCACTGACGACCCGGTCACCCTCGAAGTGCATGATGCCAACCACCCACTCCTCTACCGCCCGCCCCGTCGGAGGTCGTCCGACGTATCCTCCAGTGTCGGTCCCCCGAAATGCGAGCCTGACGACAACCGTGTCGC
>Ga0182018_10004111_pt1 | contig 12494 bp, 6 predicted proteins | sample 812P2MmetaG_FD_120490 | JGI IMG/M metagenome (GOLD analysis project Ga0182018, IMG submission 120490) | Permafrost microbial communities from Stordalen Mire, Sweden - 812P2M metaG | ecosystem: Environmental > Terrestrial > Soil > Wetlands > Permafrost | place: Sweden: Stordalen | collected...
CCGGCGATGATGAACTGGTCGGGCTGCTCGGCAATGACGAGCACGTAGCCCTGAGCAGCGACCGTGGTGGTTTTGGTCGGATCAGTGACCGGGACAATCTTGCCCAAGTCCTCGACTTGGGGAGCCTTGCGCTCGTGCCGCAACGTCACGTTGAGCGCGTAACCGCCGAGTTCAAGGGTTTGGGAGGGATTGTCCTGGTTCAGCACCGCCGCGCTGATTGAGCCATCGGCCTGGTGCGCCAGGATCATCGGACTCAGTTGCTCCAGGCATCCATAGGCCTCGGTGAGATCGGGGCTGGGCGCGTTGTCCGCGTCGATGCCGAACGGGGAGATCCCAATCGCGCGGTACGCGCCGATGGCAAGCAGGGCAGTCGCTGCGCCGGCGGTGCCGCCCCGGGTTTCGGGAATAAAGAACGGATTCCCCGATTGCGTGTAGGCTTTGCACCAATTCACGAAATCTCCGTAGTACATGTCCGGCGAGAACATATCAATCCGCGGAGCCCCGGCCTGCCATATATTCAGGGCGACGGGCAACGCGCCGCCCACCGGATAACTGCCCAGCGCGCCGTCTTTGCGGCCAATCGCCGCATTCACGTAGAGAGGAATCGGATATGCCGCCTTTCCGTCTGCCACCACGCCGTTAATGTAACGTGCGTAGTTCCAGGCCATGAAAAGTTCCGCCGTCGCCGGTCCGGATCCAAAAACGTCCTCCCAGGTGCCGGAGGTTTTCGATCCGGCGGCTGACCAGACAGTCTTGAGCTCGGTGGTGAGATCGTCCCGATGCTGCGCCAAATAATTCATCAACTCCACCGGTACTAGGCCGGCATAGGCTTGATTCGCCAGATCCGAGTGGTCGCGGTCATTGGGAATCCCCACCTCATTTTCCACCTGGATCATGAGCACCGTCTGCCGGTCCCCATCGACCGCACGCAGATGTTTCATGAGCGCGGCAAACGCCCGCGCGTCAGCCTGCTGCCATGTCGTGCTGAAAGTGGACGGAATCGGCAACCGGTTTCCGGATGCGTCCACCGCCAAGGGAAACCGGCTCGGATCGCTTCGCGCCCAGGCGGGCGCATAGGATGAAACCATGTTCTTCCAGGTTCCAAACCAGAGCAAAACGAGATGCAACTGGTTTTGCCGGGCGTCGTCGATCAGGCCGTCGAGCAGCGTGAAGTCGAATTGGCCCTCTTTGGGCTCAATTTGTTCCCACGATACCGGAGTCAGCACCGTGTTCAGATGCATGGCGGCCAGCCGGGGCCAAATCCGACTCATATATTCACGACTCGATGAACTCGAATTATGCACCTCGCACGCCAGAGCGAGGAAAGGCTGATCGTGAACCATGAGCTGAATGGCCGGCCCTTGTTTTTCGAGGTGAGGGGCCGACGGAGCCGGCGCCGCGCTCAATCGGGAAAAAATAACGAGAATAAGAGCGGTGGATAAAACTCGAAAATACATGGGGAATTTGAGGGCGTCTTTATATGATTCGCGCATTTACCTTTTACCTTACTTGCTGGCAAAGAGAGCGAAACGACAAGGTCTGCCACATATTAAACTAGCGCAAATTTTTTCCTGCGCACAAGATACCATTTACGTAAACATGAGCATGTTTACGCAAATGTCCCCCCTCTGCGTATCCAACCGCGCCGTGCCACCCGCTACGACAAATTGCAGCGCCATTATCTCGCCATGGTCCATCTGGCTTGCTTGCGCGTGTAGCTGTTTCATTGGATTTGAAGACACGACCTGAGGGAATAAGTGCTCGAGCGACCAAGCCACTCGAAAACAGACGAATTCGACCACCAGCCTTGAGTTGGTCGGGTATGCGTAAATATGCCTTTATTTACGCATATGAACTCTTGTGCGTAGAAGTGATTCCCTTAAAATAAGTCTTTTGCCCCCCTTGTGGCCGCCTCCAGCCAACAGTTTTTGCGCGTCCCCGTAAATAGCGTCCCACCCCCAACCCCCCCCCCCCGTGTCGAGAAGCCTGTCCATTTTACTCTTGATCCTCGGCCTTGGCTGCGCTGCCCCGACGGCGTTCGCATCGTATCAAACCATTAACAATGACTCCTGGTGGCTTACCACCTCGGGCACCCCCATCTACGCGCAAAGCGGCTACATCGCGAAGATCGGCAATACATACTACTGGTGGGGTGTCGAGTATAACAGCGCGGTCAATTATGAAAAAAACGGGACCGTGGGCGGCTTAACCTTTGTCGCCGTCAATTGCTACACTTCCACCGATCTGGCGCATTGGACATTTCAAAGCCAGGCGTTGACACCGACCGGCGCCAACATAACTTCCGGCAGCACTTATATCGGACGCTTGGGCGCCGTCCTCTACAATGCCACCTCTAATCTATGGGTGATGTGGATCGTCTATCAAGACGCGGTGAACGGCACCGGGGAAATGTGCGCCACCTCCTCCTCGCCGATGGGCCCTTTTACCTATAACCATGTGCAGACCACCATTCCCAATGTGTATGACTCTACGAACGGGGACTGCACTATCTTCGTGGATACTGCCAACGGAGGGACGCCTTATTTTATCACCTCGGATGCGCACGGACGCGAGCACGCCTATGTCTGCCCGCTCAGCTCCGACTATCTGACTATCGGGGCCGCCACGTTGATCTCCGAGTGGCCGCAGGGACAGGAGGCGAACGATATGTTCGAGCGCAACGGCCGCTACTACTACTGCATGTCCAACCTCGCCGGGTGGAGCTTCTCGTCCGCCTATCAGGTGAATTCGCCCAGTATCTTGACCCCTTCGGATTACACGGGGGACGCCGCCTTCGCGGGCACGACCGTCAACGATACGTATTACTCCCAAATCACCTTCGCCCTTCCAGTTGTCGGTAACAACGCCACCACCTACATCATGGTCTGCGATCGTTGGTCCAATCTTGACTCCACTTACGCTTCGGCCGGACACGGTACCGGTTACGAGGTGTGGGAACCGTTGACCTGGAATGGCACCACGCCGACCTTTTTGCCCATGAGTTCGTACCAGCTTGACGCGGTCACGGGCAATTGGCGGGCTCTCCCCGCCTTTGCGGCGCCCACGGGCCTCACCGCCACTCCCGGTCCCGGCAATGTCACCCTCAATTGGGACGCTTCCGGCAACGCCACCAGCTACACCGTCCGGCGCGCCACTGCCTCCGGCGGTCCGTATACCATCATCGCCAGCAACCTTACACTCACCACTTATACCGACACCGCCGTCACCAACGGCACGATTTACTATTATGAGGTCGCCGCTGTAAATGGCGCCACCACCAGTTCCAACACGCTCACCGTTAGCGCGATTCCATCCACCAATGCCGCGCCAGCCGCGCCAGGGGAATTGGCTGTAACCACGGGCAATGCACAAGTGACGCTCAGCTGGGATGCTTCCGGCGGCGCGACGAGCTACCTTGTCCAACGTTCCTCCGCCTCCGCCGGTCCTTATACCACCATTGCTAGCGGCGTCACCGGCACCACCTACACCGACACTACCGCCTCCAACGGCGTGACATACTATTACGAGGTCGCCGCAACGAACGGCACCACCACCAGCACCAACTCGCCCCCGGTCAGCGCGATTCCCAGCATACCCCCGGTAATTGGCAACGTCACCTGGACCGGCACGGCCAGCAGCGCCTGGGATAACACCACCGCCAACTGGTTTAACGGCACTATCGCCACGCTTTATTTGGACGGCGACACTGTGGCCTTCACCGATACCGCCGCCAACTCCTCCATCACAATCAGCAACCCCGTGAATCCCGCCGCCATCATATTTTCCAACTCTGCCACCAATTACACCGTGGGCGGCGCCAGCATCTCCGGTGCGACATCCGTGATCTTGAACGGTTCCGGAACCGTGAGCTTCACGAGCGCGAACGCTTATTCCGGCGGTACGGTCATCAACGCCGGCACGCTAAACTTCAACCCCGCCGGAACGACCAATGCGGGCACCGGAGTCATCTCGTTGGCAGGGGGCGCTCTCTTGATCACCGGCACCGCGAGTTCTCCGAACACTATCGTCGCCAATGCCGTGAACGTCACCTCCAACTCAAGCTTGGCGTATTCCAGCGGGGGAAATAATCAGACGCAGTTCACCGGCAATTTCTCCGGCACGGGCACTTTGTTCGTGAACATTCCGACGGGAGATATCATGAACGTCGGCGGTGTAGCCGGCCAATTCTCAGGTTTTACCGGTACGCTTGAGTTCGGAACTTCCACGGGCCAGCTCAAAGTAAGGACGGCCAGCGATCTTAACTTTGGCAACGCCACCGTTGACCTCGGCAGCGGGAGTTTTTCGATTTTGTCGAAGGAATCGGGCGTCGGCAATACGTCGCAAACTTTTGGTGCGATCACGGGTGGCACAGGCACAAAGCTGGCGGGCCCTGATGCGAGTGGAGCCACGTTCACCTACAACGTCGGCAATCTCAACACGAATGCGGAGTTCGATGGCGCAATTGCCAATGGCTCCGGCCCGGTGGCGATCAACAAAATTGGCGGAGGCACCTGGACGCTTACCGGCTCAAACACTTACAGCGGAGGCACTACCGTCATTGCCGGCACCCTGCTGCTAAATAACACTAATGGCAGTGCCACAGGATCCGGCGCGGTCACGATAGCCGCCGGTGGCACCCTTGGAGGCACCGGCGGATTGACGGGCAATGTAACCGTTCAATCCGGCGGCGGCCTGCTGCTCAACAGCTCGGGCAATCCCGCGGTGACCGGAAACGTGACCTTGAGCGGAACCGTGGTCGTGACCGCCGCCGCCAATCTGTCGGTGGGCAACTATAACCTGCTGTCCTACAATGGCACGCTCTCCGGTTCGCCCGCTTTCACCTATGTGCCTCCCTCGGGCACGAGCCAGGCCGCCACCTTCAGCATGGCCACGCCAGGGGTCATCACCGTGACCGTTTTCGGTCCGCCCGCCGCGCCCACCGGCCTCGTCGCCACTCCCGGCAGCGGCAACGTCACCCTCAATTGGACCGCCTCCTCCGGCGCCACCGGCTACACTGTGCAGCGCTCCACCATCAGCGGCAGCAGTTACACCACCCTCGCGACCAATGTCAGCGCTACCACGTACAAGGACACCACCGTAACCAACGGAACTACTTACTACTACGTCGTCGTAGCAACCAACGCAGGCGGCAGCAGCAGCGCCTCCACGCAGTCCGGCACCACCCCGCAGCCTCCCGCCCCCGCCATGCCCACAGGACTGACCGCGACCGCCGGCAACGGCAATGTCACCCTCAATTGGACCGCCGTCTCCGGGGCCACCAGCTACACCGTGCAACGCTCAACCACGAGCGGCGCGGGCTACAGCGTCGTCAACGGCAGCGTCGCCACCAACACTTACACCGACCTCGGCCTCACCAACGGCACCACCTATTACTACGTTGTCGCCGCGGGCAACAGCGGCGGCCTCAGCCCCAACTCCGCCGAAGTCACCGCCACCCCCGCGCAAACCCTCGCCCAGTGGGCCGGCACGGCTTTCCCCGGCGTCACCGACCCGGCCATCATTGGGCCGACCGCCAATCCCAGCGGCGACGGCATCCCCAATCTGCTCAAATACTTCTACGGCCTCGACCCTGCCGCCACCGCCAGCAGTCCGCCCCTCACCTCCGTCCCCGACAACTCCGGCAATCTCATCCTCACCTTCCGTCTATCCAAAAACCTGTCCGGCGTCACCTACCAAATCCAGTCCTCGCCCGACCTGATGAATTGGACCTACACCGGCATCCAAGGCACTATCCTCTCCGACCAGAGCACCTACTACCTCATGCAGGCGTCCGTCCCTCTAGGTTTGAATCCTCGCCTCTATCTCAAACTCTCTGTCACGGGCCAGTAGTGCTACCAACACCCGTCCTCAGCTTGAGTTATTGTCTATTGTCGTTGGCCTTGGAGCCACGGCCCCGTCAAGAATCTGTCTCAAATTTGTCGATGGCTGCGTAATTGCTAAATCACTGCGCGAAACTTCTCCGTTCACCCTCCAGCTTGGACTTCGTTTCCCATCCGTGGTCCAGTGACTTGCATAGGATCAGCAGCCTGGTCAAAGGCCGCTCCTACACCCAGTTCCAAGTTAACGGTATCCGCAAGCACTACCTAGACTTGAAAGGCCGCGACGAGGCTGAAGGGTTTTGGAGAATCTCCCCTTGGACCGGGCGTTGCCATCGCCAACTTTCTTCGGGAGATGGCAGTGGCAAAGCCAGCGTCCCCTGTGCCCAGGCTTTCCCTTTGACTCCCGCCGTTGGCTAAGGCTTCATGGGATGCCCTGTCACGCTGAAGCCCTTGAAAGCCGTTTCCGGATTAGCCACCCCATCAGTCGCCGCTCACCCCATGCCGGAGCATCCCGAACAACTCGCGCGCCAGCAGATCGACGCCCAACTCGTCGCCTGCGGCTGGACTGTTCAAGATTACAAGGCGGTCGATTTCTCGGTGGGCCACGGCATCGCCCTGCGCGAGGTTCCGCTCACCACCGGCCCCTGCGATTACCTGCTTCTCGTCGACCGGGCACCCGTCGGCATCGTCGAAGCCAAGCGCGAGGAAGCGGGCAAAAACCTCTCCGCTGTGGCCGACCAATCCGCGCGCTACGCCAGCAGCCTGCCCGATTTCCTCGCCGCCGGGCTGACCGGGCCGCTGCCTTTCCTCTACGAATCCACGGGCGTCGAAACCTGGTTCCGCGACCAGCGCGATCCCTCCCCGCGTTCCCGCTCAATCTTCGCCTTCCATCGCCCCGAGACGCTGGCCGAATGGGCGGCGGAGCCGGACACGCTGCGCGTCCGACTCGCAAAAATGCCCACCGCTCACCCCGTCGTCACCGAAGGCATGCGCGACTGCCAGGTCGAGGCCATCACCGGCCTGGAAAAATCCTTCGCGGAAAACCGCCCCCGCGCACTCATCCACATGGCCACCGGCGCGGGCAAGACCTTCACTGCCTGCGCCTTCACCTACCGCCTCATCAAGTACGCCAAGGCGCGCCGCATCCTGTTCCTGGTGGACCGCGCCAACCTCGGCGAGCAGGCCCGCGACGAGTTCCACCGCTACCGCACACCCGATTCCGGCCGCCTATTCACCGAGCTGTACAACGTCCAGCACCTCACCTCGCCCCACATTGACGAGGTCTGCCGCGTCACCATCTGCACCATCCAGCGTCTCTACTCCATCTTGCGCGGGGAAGACCTCCCCGAGGGCGCGGACGACATCTCTGGCGCGGAGGTCGCGCAGGCGCTCGGCGTCACCCGCACGCGCGATATCGCCTACAACCCGGCCGTGCCCGTCGAGATGTTCGACTTCATCGTCACCGACGAGTGCCACCGCTCGATCTACAACCTCTGGCGCCAGGTGCTCGAGTATTTCGATGCCTTTCTCGTCGGCCTCACTGCTACCCCGGCTCCGCAGACCATCGCCTACTTCCACCAAAACCGCGTCGCCGAGTACAACCATGAGCGCGCCGTGGCCGATGGTGTTAATGTCGGGTACGATGTTTACCGCATCAAAACCCGCGTCACCGAGCAGGGCGGCAAGATCGAAAAGGGCCTCTTTATCGACCGCCGCAGCAAGGCCTCCCGCGCCGCCCGCCAAGCCGTCCTGGCCGACGACCTCGACTACACGCCCGCCGACCTCGACCGCTCCGTCGTCGTGCCCGACCAGATCCGCACGATCCTGCGCACCTACCGCGATGTCGTCCTCACCGAGCTTTTCCCCGGCCGCACCCTCGTCCCCAAGACCCTCATCTTCGCCAAGGACGACTCGCACGCCGAGGACATCGTCCACCTTTGCCGCGAGGTCTTCGGCAAGGGCAACGACTTCTGCAAAAAAATCACCTACCAGGCCAAGCACCCCGTCACCGGCAAGCCCGCCAAGTCCAAGGAGCTGATCAAGGAATTCTGCCTCTCGCCCACGCTGCGCATCGCCGTCACCGTGGACATGATTGCCACCGGCACCGACATCAAGCCCCTGGAGGTCCTCGTGTTCCTGCGCGATGTGCGCTCCCGCGTCTATTTCGAGCAGATGAAGGGCCGCGGCACCCGCACGCTCACGCCGACCGATCTCCAGTCCGTCTCCGGTGAGGACGCCCGCGCCAAGACCCACTTCGTCATCGTCGACGCCGTGGGCGTGTGCGAAAGCGACAAGACCGAGTCGCGTCCGCTCGACCGCCAGCCCTCGGAGCCGCTTCATAAGCTCCTCACCCGCGTCGCCTTCCCCGGTGGCCGCGATGAGGACACCCTCACCACCCTCGCCGCCCGCCTGGCCCGGCTGGACCGGGAGTTGGAGCCCGCCCAGCGCCGCCAGATAGCCGAAGTTGCCGCCGGGCAGACGCCCGCCACCCTCGCCGGCGCTCTCCTACGCGCGTCCGACCCCGATGCCATTGCCGAGCGCGCCACCGGCCGCCCGGGAGCCGAGGTCCAGGAAGTCGACTCGGAAAAATACGAGGCCGCCCGCCGCCAGCTCGTCGCCGAAGCCTGCGCCCCCTTCGACCAGCCCGCCCTGCGCGACACCCTCCTCGCCCTCAAGCAGGAGACCGAGCAGGCGCTCGACATCTTCACCCCCGACGAAGTTATCACCCAAGGCTTCGACGAGGCCGCCCGGAACCGCGCCGCTGGGCTCGTCCAGGCCTTCCGCGATTACCTCGTCCAGAACCAGGCCAAGGTTGACGCCCTCCAGATCCTCTACCACCGTCCCTACCGCCAGCGCCTCACCGAAAAAATGCTCAAGGACCTCGAGAAAAAACTCCGCGACAACCGGGCGGACTGGACCGAGGACCGGCTGTGGGACGCCTTTGCCGTCACCACCCCCGCGAAGGTCCATGGCCGCTCCCAGGCGGGCCGCTTTGCGGACCTCGTCGCCCTCGTTCGCTTCGCGCTGGAGCAACAGCCCGTCCTCACGCCCTTTGCCGCCTCCGTCGCCGAGCGCTTCGACCAGTGGCTGGCGGCCAAGGCCAGGGCCGGCGCCGCCTTCACGCCCGACCAGGTGGCGTGGCTGCGCCTCATCCGCGACCACATCGCCACCAGCCTGAGCATCGAGCCGGACGACTTCGGCTACGCCCCCTTCGCCCAGCGCGGCGGCCTCGGCAAAGCGCATCAGCTTTTTGGCGAGGAACTGACCAAGTTGCTGGATGAACTTAACACCCTGCTCGTGGCCTGACCGTGCCCATGCTCCGTATCTTCATCAGCAGCGTCCAGAAAGAGTTTGCCCAGGAGCGGGCGACCTTGCGCGATTATTTGCAGGGCGATCCGCTGTTGGGCCGCTTTTTTGCGCCCTTTCTTTTTGAGGACGTCCCGGCGGCCGACCGGCGGGCTGACGCGCTCTATCTCGACGAAGTAGACCGGTCCGATATTTATCTTGGCCTGTTGGGTAATGAGTATGGCCCGGAAAACGCCGACGGACTTTCCTCGACGCAACGAGAGTTTGACCACGCCACCCGGCAGCACAAGCACCGGCTCATTTTCATCAAGGGGGCCGACGACCGGGCCAAGCACCCGAAAATGCAGGCGCTTATCCGGCAGGCTGGTGGCGAACTTGTCCGGCGCCGCTTTGGGACGACTGCGGAACTCATCACCGGGGCCTACGCCGCACTCGTCCGCTATCTGGAGGAACACGAGCTGGTTCGCCCCGGCCCGTTTGATGCCGCGCCCTGTCCCGGCGCCACGCTGGCCGATCTGGACCCCGAGCGGATGGCCTGGTTTGTCCGTGAAGCGCGCCGCGCGCGCGGCTTCCCTTTGTCCGAATCCGCCGCCCCCGGCGAGCTGCTCGCCCATCTTAACCTGCTCCATGAGGGTCGCCCCACCCACGCCGCCGTGCTCCTCTTTGGCCGCCAGCCGCAGCGGTTCCTGCTTTCGTCGGAGATCAAATGCGCGCATTTTCACGGCATCGAGGCCGCCAAACCCATCCCCTCCTACCAGGTTTACAAAGGCACGGTTTTCCAACTGGTGGATCAGGCCGTGGATTTTGTGCTTTCGAAAATGAACCTGGCCGTGGGCACCCGCGCCGCCAGCGCCCAGGCCCCGGTGGCCTACGAAATCCCGCCGGAAGTCGTGCGCGAAGCCATCGTCAACGCCGTCGCCCACCGCGATTACACCAGTCACGGCAGCGTTCAAGTGATGCTGTTCTCGGACCGGCTGGAGGTCTGGAACCCCGGCACGCTCCCGCCCTCGCTTTCCTTGCGCCGTCTGCGCGAACCTCATGGCTCGGTGCCGCGCAACCCCCTGCTCGCCGAACCACTCTACCTGGCCGAATACATCGAGCGCCTCGGCACCGGCACCGGCGATATGATCCGCGGGTGCCGCGAAGCCGGCCTGGGCGAGCCGCAGTTTTCCCTGGCGGACGGCTTCATCATCAGCCTGCCCCGGCCCACTGGACAAACCACCGGACAGGCTGCCGGACAAGCTGAAATCCACCGCAAAGGCGACTCTAAGGAACTCTGGGCCAGCGCCTTCCGGAATTTGATAGAGCAGGCCTCCCCGCCGACCGGACAAGCCACCGGACAAGCTGTCGGACAAGCCGCTCCGGGGCTGTTGGCCTTCTTTGCGGAACCACGCACCACCAAGGAAATTCAAGACGCCTTGGGCCTGCGCCACCGCGAAACTTTCCTCGACAACTACCTCACTCCCATGCTCGACGCCGGTCTCCTGGAACGTACCATCCCGGAGAAACCCACCAGCCCGCACCAGCGCTACCGCCTCACCGCCAAAGGCCAAGCTCGACTGGAAATCCCTCCTCAAAAGGAAAAGCGATGAACCACCCCGACCATATCGCCACCAGCCTGAGCATCGAGCCGGACGACTTCGGCTACGCCCCCTTCGCCCAGCGCGGCGGCCTGGGCAAGGCGCATCAACTTTTTGGCGAGGAGCTGTCCAAGCTCCTTGATGAACTTAACGAGGTGCTGGCGGCATGAGTGATCTACCAAAAGACTGGATTAGAATGCCGCTGGGTGAAGTCGGTAAATGGTTTGGTGGAGGGACACCAAGCAAAGCGAATCTCAAATTCTGGAAAAACGGGAATATACCCTGGGTATCACCCAAGGACATGAAAGCAGATGTAATTAGGGACGCGCAGGACCATATTACGAAAGAAGCGGTTGCACAGTCTTCGACCAATCTCGCTGAATCTGGCAGCGTATTAATTGTAGCTCGAAGTGGCATTCTTCAACACACGTTTCCAGTTGCAGTAGCAGCGCGTCAAGTCGCCTTGAATCAAGACCTGAAAGCTGTAAAACCACACGCAAATATAAACTCAGAATATCTTTGTCTCGCGTTGAGGGCGTTTGAACGTGAAATCCTTCATACTTGTACAAAAACCGGGACAACGGTGCAGAGTTTGGAATTTCCGGTTTTTCAACGCTTCGAAATTCCTGTTGCTCCCTTCGTGGAGCAGCGCCGCATCGTCGCCGAAATCGAAAAGCAGTTCACGCGGTTGGACGCCGGCATAGCCGCATTGAAGCGCACCCAGGCCAACCTTAAACGCTACCGCGCCTCCATCCTCAAAGCCGCGTGCGAAGGGCGTTTTTCCGCAACCAGATATCTTCCTTTTCCTGTGCAACAGCTTGGCAAACTAGGTAAATGGTGCGGCGGCGGTACGCCATCAAAATCCAATCCTGAATTTTGGGAATCAGGTACTATTCCTTGGGTTTCGCCGAAAGACATGAAGACGGAAATTGTGTCCGACAGTGAAGACCACATCACTGCATCAGCGATTAAGCAATCGGCCACAAATTTACTTCCAGCAAATGCTATCTTGGTGGTTACGCGAAGCGGCATTTTAGCCCACACGCTGCCCGTGGCAGTGACAACGCGGCCGGTTACACTCAATCAAGACCTAAAGGCCCTTCAGCTCACCGAGCAAAATAATAGCCGTTATATTGCCTTAGCGTTGCGAGCCCATCAACGAGAGATACTTCAACACTGCACTAAAGCAGGAACAACCGTACAAAGCATTGAGTTTCCGGTTTTCCTGCGATTCGAAATCCCCCTCCCACCCCTCGCCGAGCAAACCCACATCGTGGCCGAGGTCGAGCGCCGCCTCAGCGTCGTCGAAGAACTTGATGCCGCCGTGTCCGCCAACCTCCGGCGGGCCGCGCGCCTGCGGCAGGCCATTTTGCACCAGGCCTTTTCCGGTGGTGGTACAATTTGAATGACCGTGGAGGACGACACGGAGGTCGTCCCTCCACCAGGAGGGCAAATTGCACCACCACCGGAAACCTCTTCTAACCCAACCGCATCCACCATGACGACCCAATTGAAAACCACGCACCATAAAGTAAAAACGCCCCGCCGGCGGCGCGGCACAAAAGACGATTCGAACTGGAATGTGGTGGTCGCCGGCGTCGGCGGCACCGCCATGGTGGGTGATAACGGCGCGGCCATCGCCGGTTTGGCGGGAGTCGAAAACACCTCGCCCACCAGCACGGCGAAGGCGGGCCAATACGGCTTCGCGATCACCGCGGACGAAGGCCGGGCGACCGTTGGCAAGGGCGGCGTGGCGGCGGCGGGCGGC
>Ga0182018_10004113_pt1 | contig 12493 bp, 6 predicted proteins | sample 812P2MmetaG_FD_120490 | JGI IMG/M metagenome (GOLD analysis project Ga0182018, IMG submission 120490) | Permafrost microbial communities from Stordalen Mire, Sweden - 812P2M metaG | ecosystem: Environmental > Terrestrial > Soil > Wetlands > Permafrost | place: Sweden: Stordalen | collected...
CGGGATCAGCAATGTCGTTCCGTCAACACCCGTGCTCATCCCCGGCGTGAGCGGGCCCGGGGCCGGGCTTTCCGGGGTGAGCTGCGCGACCTCAACGACGTGTTTCGCAGTCGGTGCAAGTACGGTCGGCGTCTCCAACGAGGGAGTCCTCCTCTCCATCACGCTCCCGACGACCACCGTGCTCGTGCCCGCGGAGAGCGCCACCTTGTCGGAGCCGGGACAGTTCGACGCGTCCGCCTCGAGCCCGGGCGGTGTCGCATCGGTGTACTTCGAGGTCACTGGAGGCAATTCCGTCAACCAGGTCATCTGTCCTGCTCACCTCACCTATTTTGGCTGGTTCGGTCAATGTACGACGACGACGGTCTCGAACGGTACGTACACCCTCCAGAGCGTGGCCACCAACACCCAGGGCTTCATGAGCACGAGCGCGCCCGTCACCGTCACCGTGAACCATCCCTTGCCGACAACAACGGTGCTCGTGCCCTCGAGCGGCGGAACGGAATCAGGTGCAGACAGTGTGGTGGACGCCAGCGCATCGGCCAACGTGACGAGCGTCCTCTTCGAGCTGACGGGCGGAAGCTTGAACGACAAGGTCATCGCGACGGGCACGCCCACCGTCTACGGATGGTTGGCCCAGTGGAACACGACGACCATCCTCAACGGCTCGTACACCCTGCAGAGCGTCGCCTACTACGCCAGCGGCGAGAGCACCACGAGCACGGGCACCACGATCAGTATTGACAACCCGCCGCCCGCAAGTCAGATGCTCATCCCCTCCAGCGGGGCGACGGAGTCGGGGACGGCGGCGCTCCTCGACGCCGCCAACGGCCCGAACGATACGGTGGACTTCTTCTCCATCACGTCGTCGAGCGGCCAGGCCGAGGACGGTGTCGAGGCCACGCTCACGCCGTACGGATGGCTCGGACAATGGAACACTGAATCGGTTCCCAACGGCATGTACACGATCGCGAGCGTCGCGATGTATCCCAGCGGGCAAGAGGCCTCCAGTGCACCCGTCACGGTCACGGTGAACAACCCGCTGCCGACAACGGCAGTGCTCGTCCCCTCAGCCGGGGCGAGTGTGTCGGGTACCGCGGCCGCCCTCGATGCCAGCGTGTCGGGCGAGTCTGGTGGTGTGACCTTCGAGTTAACGGGAGGAAGCCTGAGCGATTCGGTCATCGCGACGGCCACACCGACCGAGATTGGATGGCTGGCCCAATGGAACTCGACGACGGTCCCCGACGGGAACTACTCCCTCCAGAGCGTCGACACGCTGACCTATCAGGACGGCACCGTCGTGACCGTGATGAGCCCGGCTGTCAGCATCACCGTGAGCAACTGATGGAAGTAGGGACGCCGACCGCTCACGACGTCGGCGAATTGGACGCCCCTCACCCGGTGCGCAACCAACAGAGGCGTGCTCCGTCGGTAACGACCAGATCACACCCCCGTTGAGGGGGGGACGTTCCGCGAGTACCGTGGAAGCGTCCCAGCTGCCGACCGTAACCACCACCTGCCATGGCTCACGATGTCTTTATCAGCTACGCGCATGAGGACAAGCTCACCGCCGATGCTGTCTGCGCCAAGCTCGAAGAGAAGAAGGTTCGGTGCTGGATCGCCCCCCGAGACGTACGACCGGGAGAAACCTGGCCCGCAGCGGTCGCCAACGCCATCGACGGCTCCAAGGTCATGGTGCTCGTATTCAGCGCGCACACCAACCTCTCGAACCAGATCCCGAACGAGGTGACGCGTGCCGTGGACAGAGGGCTGGTCCTCGTCCCGCTCCGCATCGAGGATGTCCTGCCAGGGCTCGACCTGTCCCTCTTCCTCACTCGACCGCACTGGCTCGACGCGGTCACTCCCCCATTGGAGAAGCACCTCGAAGAGCTGTGCCGAGCTGTCGCATCATTTCTGGAAGACAGCGGGCCGGAGGATCTGGAGGAGCCAAACCCAGAGCCAGAGCTCACGCCAGAGCAAGAGCCAGAGCCGCACGCCGCTCAGAATGGCCCCGTACTCCCGGGCGCTCCATCTCAGGAAACAGTCACGCTCTCGGAGACGCAACAACGTGCCGTGGCTGAGTGGGTGCGGCCAGGGGCACTCTTCGAAGAATCGCTCGCTATCACCGGCCGCACGATCATGGCTCCGATGCGGTCATCCGTCGCGAGTGTCCCGAACGTGGGGGTGGTGCTCGGCGTTCTCGGGATGGTGCTCATCGCGCTCTATTCTTGGATCATTCTGCCTCTGATCTTTGTCTGGCTCTGGGTTCAGTCGCGCATACACAAGGAGGAGCTGGCGCACGCGTCGGCACAGCGCATGACGGGGACGTTTGGGCTCTCCGTCTACCGCGGCAAGGACAACGGGATACGCGGCGCCCGCATGAACCTCCCGCAAGGCACACTCCACCTGAACGCCCAGCAGGCGATCCAAATGGGACACGCCGTCGACCTGGAGGCGATCGGCCAGGCGGGCTTCGCTGGAAGTGTCGTGCTGTTCAATCTGCTCGGGCCCAACCACCTCATTGCAGCCTACGACCGCTCCGGCAGACTCCTGTGCGGCGGCGCCTGAATTCACATGGCTGACAGGGAGGGCGGAAGGGGCCTGGGGGCTCAGCTCGGGCCGAGCGGCTCGATCGGCGGCGGCGCCCATCTGCCGTCGCGCACCGTCGTCGCGGGCGCATAGACACGCAGCGAGATCCGGAACGGTCCCGCTGGCGCGGGGAGCCAGTTCAGCAGCAGCGACGAAGGTTTCGAGGCCGAAAGGATGATCGTGACCGACCCGCCTGGTCCACGCACGAGCCGCGTCAAGTGACTACCCACCGAGTAACGATCGATGGGATTGGCAACGAGGAAATCGGAGGAGTTGTACATCGTGATGGACCAAAAGCCGTCCGGACCTTTCGGCGGCAGTTCCCCCTTCGAGAAGCGAACCTCGTACTCGTGACTGCCGCTCAATGGACTCTCGTCGGCATCTTGCGCGGCACTGAAGTAGATCGCTTGGCTTGGGACCTGCTCGGCGAGCCCGTACTTGGCCACGAGAGCTCGGGTCAGATAGTCAGTTCCGAAGGTCCCGGCCACTGTCCCTCGGGTCCACCCGCCGGGCAAGGACTTGTTGGCAGTCGATGCAGCGGCGTCGACCAGGCCCGATCCGATCTCGAGGCCGGCGGCGTCAGCCTGCTGCACCGCCGGAGCCGTCGTGGTACTCGGCGATGCGCCGGGGCCAATTCCGGCCGCGGCCATGACTCGGAGCGTCGCGGCATCGGAGTTCGGCGGCGAGTCTGCTGCCATCGCGGCTGTCAATTGGTCAAGAAAGCTCGTCGTCGGAGCTGGGCAGTGGAACGTGCTCGGCCCAGCCGTCGTCCCTGATCCGGCGCCGGTCAGTGCGGTCAGCACATAGCGCTGCTGGATAGCCCCCACCGCGGCCAAGTCAGATGCGCCGTTGACCTCGGTTCGTCCAAGTAGCCAGACGTCAGCGGTCGGCGCGTGAATCTGGGTCACTCCGGATGGGACCACACCGTGCCAACCGGGACCGACGATGGCGTAGCGGCCACTCCGGCCGTGATCAGTGAGGACGCCGATGTCGGCAAACGTGTTGGTGTACATGTCGAGAAGCTGGAAGTTGTAGTAGCGACCGAGTACGGCTGGAACGCTCAGAATCTCCGGTCCAGACCGCAGGTCGAGCCATGCGAGGGAGTACAGGGTGTCATCGTTCGGCGCCACGACGGAAGTGGACGTTGGCCCGGCGAGCTTCTTCGCGTTGAAAAGCGCGTTGATCCCCGTGAGGCAGGCGATGCGATCCCTCGTCGCGGACATCACCACGAGCGGGTAACCCCAGACGTAGGCCGCGGCCGCCCCGGTGCAGGCCGCTTGGTCCAGGGCCGGCTGCCGCGCGCAGGCAGCCTTGGCGACCTGTAGGAGCGCGGGGTGAGTCTTGATCGGACCGAGCGGCTGAATGATCGGCGGAGCGCTCGGGGCCGATGGCGGCTGGACGGTCGCCGCCGCGCTGAAAGAAGCGACGGAGAGCACCACTGCGACGATGAGGCCCGCCGCAACGTGAGGACTGAGGTATCGCGACTTAAGCGTGGGAGACACACTAGGCCCCGTCGGTCAACTCGCGGCGCAAAACAGGCGTCGGATCCTGAGAACCCGCACACGACACTGTGTGAGAATTCGCGTCAACATCCGCCCACAATTCGCGTCTGGGGACAGCGTGATATCGAGCGGAGTGATCTCGCTGAGCCACCACGAGTGTGGCCACCTGGCGCAGCCTACGCCGAGTGGTTGAAAATTTCGGAAGCCGGCCGTCAGGTCTTTGTCGCCAGGGCGGCGGCACGATCGGCCAGCCCGGGATCCCTGAAGTGGCGGCACACGGCCGCGAAGTCGTTCGTCGGCCCCCGCCACCGCAACGAGGCGACACTCCCGAGGATCGGGGGTTGGGTACGGAGTGTGGCAATGTCCTTGAACAAGAGAGCCAGCTCTCGCTCGGTCGCCAGTCGCTCAGCCAGCTTCGCCGCTCCGCGCAGCTCTTGGCGCACAGCGGGATCCCACGCCGAGAGGGCGTCGGGTATCTCGCTGAGGCTCCGGTAGTGCGCCAACACCACCGACGCTGATCGCTTGCCCCACCCGGCCAATCCTGGGAACCCGTCGGCGGAGTCGCCGACCAGGGCAAGCCAGTCAGGGATGGAGGTGGGCGCGACGCCGAACTTCGCCCAGACCCCCTCCTCGTCCGTCACAGTGTCCTTGCGCCGGTCCAGTTGCACCACCCGGTCGTTGACGACGCATTGGGCCAGGTCCTTGTCCGGTGTGCAGATGAAGACTCGTTCCACGTCGGAGTCGTGTGCCGCCACGGCGGCGGCCGACGCCAAGGCATCATCGGCCTCGAGCTCCACCATGGGCCAGACGCCCACCCCCAGCGCTTCTAACGCCGTCTCGAGGATCTCGAACTGGGAGCGCAGCACAGGATCAATGCCCTCCCCGTTCTTATAGCCGGGCCACAGGTCGTTGCGGAAGGACTCGATGACGTGATCTGTGGCCACACCGACGTGGGTGGCGCCGTCTGCCAACATGCTCAGCACCGAGGTGACCACGCCACGGGCTGCTCCTATCTCGCTCCCGTCGTCGCCGTTCCGAGGGGGCTGACCGAAGAAGTGTCGGAAGAGCTCGTACGTGCCGTCCACGAGATGGACATCCATGAACCAAGTCTGCCAGCTGGGGGGATGGGCGACCGCTGCCTCGAATTTCGTTGGGAGGACGCCTTTGTCAGTCCGTCCGCCCAGCTGACGCGCACGACCCCAGGCTGAGCCCGCGCTCGCGATGCTTGCTCATCGCGAGCGCGGTGACATCACCGAATGCGGTTTGAAATTATGAGCACCCGCTCGTCGTTCCGCAACTCCCGCACACGTAGCACGAGCCGGCCCGCTGCATGGCGTTGCCGCAGCTGTAGCAGTACGGCGCGTCGCGCTGCTCGGCCCGGGCCAAGGGCACAGCGGCGCCGCTGTCGTAGGTCCCGTGCAACGAGGGCGACAAGGCCTGACGCGTGGTTGCGCCCGGAGCTGGGGCAACCCCCGCGAGGCCGTCGTCGATGATCCCGGGCGACGGCGTGGCCATCTCCTCGACTCCGGGCAGCGTCGGCTGCATGCGCTCCGACGTGGAGAGGATCCCCAGTTCGGTCCGCTCCTCGAGCGTCAGGTAGTCCAGGGCGATGCGCCGGAAGATGTAGTCGACCAGACTGGTGGCGATGCGCAACTCTCCATCGTCGGTGATGCCAGCGGGCTCGAACTTCATATTGGTGTACTTGCGCACGTAGGTGGCCAGAGGCACCTGGTGCTGCAGCCCCAGGCTGAGCGAGATAGAGAAGGCATCCATGATCCCGGCCAGGGTGGACCCCTGCTTTGAGACGTTGATGAAGACCTCGCCCGGTCGCCCGTCCTCGTACTCGCCGACGGTGACGTACCCCTCGCAGTCGGCCACCCGGAAGGCGAACGTCTTGGAGTTCCGGCGGCGGGGCAGGCGCTCCCTCACCGCACCGACGACCACCGACTCGGTCTTGCGCTGCTGCTCGTGCAACAGGGCGGCCTCGAGCTCGGCGATGCGCGCCGCCACGGCACGGTCCCTGGCCTCGGCCGGCGATCCCGGGGGGGCGATGTCGCCACCTTGGACGGCCCCCACCTCGGCACTCGCCATCTTCGTCGTCGAGAGAGGCTGCGCCACCTTGCAGTTGTCGCGGTAGATGGCCACCGCCTTGATCCCCAACCGCCAGGCGTCGATGTGCAGCTGTTCCACGTCCTCCACCGTGACGTCCTCGGGCATGTTCACCGTCTTGGAGATGGCGCCGCTGATGAAGGGCTGCACGGCGCCCATCATGCGGATGTGACCCGAGTAATGGATGGTGTTGTCGCCCATCGAACAGGCAAACACCGGCAGGTGCTCGGGGGCGACATGGGGCGCACCGATAATCGACATGTTCTCGTTGATGTAAATGACGATCTCTGCCACCTGGTCGGGCCCGTAACCGAGCTTGGTCAGGGCACGCTGGATCGTCTGGTTGACGATCGACATGGTCCCGCCTCCGACCAGCTTCTTGGTCTTGACCAGACCGAGGTCAGGCTCGACGCCCGTCGTGTCACAGTCCATGAGCAAGCCAATGGTGTTGTGGCTCACGAACCCGTTGGCGATGTAGGTCACGTTGTCAGGCACCGAGATGTCGAAGGTGAGTTCGTCGTCGCCCAGGTCCGACGACTGCACGGTGTCGTAGAAGAATCCGAGCAGGTGGCCGAGCTCGGCATCTCCGGTCTGCTCGAAGAGCTCGGTGGCGATGCGCCGACTCACCCGGCGATGTGCGTGCTCCAGGAGAAGGACCCTGCGCATACGGTCGTTGGCGGGTGCCAGCCGGTCGATCAGGTCCCTCGTCAGCGGCACGTAGTCTTTGCGCCCCGTTTGGGCGACTTGCGGGTCGGCCACATGCACGGCTGCGTTTTTCCGATCCCCCATGAAGCCGACCTCTTCGAGCCACCTCGAACTGTAGGAGGCATTCAAGAGACGGAGCCTTGCCAAGGGAGCACTGCCCCAGCTCGAGCCCGCCGTTCGGTCCTGCACCGAGAACGTAGTCGGGAACCCCAGTGCGAGCAGGATCGACTGCGCGTCCCGCACCATCTGCACCGACGTGTTCTTCAGCGTCGGGTAGCCGGCGCTCGTGTCCCCGTCGGCTTCGAAGACGCCGCGCAGGAAGGCGGCGTAGACAGCGCGGTCGTTGGCGTAGAGCACGGCGTCGGGGACGTGCGCGACGTACCCCTTGCCGACATGGCCCTCCGTGGGTGGGCGCTTCGTGAAGCCGCACGCCTCCCACCACAAGGCGAGGCGCACGGAGTCGATCCGGGCTTCGGCGTACCCTTTCTTCGGGGTCACCTTGAGGGGGATGCCGAAGCACTCCTTGGAGAGGAGCTGCAACCGCTCCAGCACGTCAAAATCGGTATCAGCCACACAGAACCGCAGTCCCCTGCTGTGCAACGAGCCGTCACCCATGAAGTAACCGATGATCTCGGCGAGCTCCGCCGTCACCCGGCGCGGAACGCGCACATGGTGCTCACCGGTCCAGTAGGCGTCGGCCAAGGGTGGCAGCGCGACCTCTTGTGGCTTGCCCAACAGCGTGTTCAATGCGAGCGGGACCAGGTCCCCGGCCTCGACGTCGGCGAAGCGCCGCCACACCCACTCACCAGTCGCCAGATCCACCACCTTGATGCGGTGTGTGGCGGTCCCCTTCACTTGATAGCCGCGCGCGGTCTCCACGGTCACCGCCGCCTCCAGACCGTTGATGAAGAACTTCGTCGCCTCCCGCGGCCCATCGTCGGTCGCCACGGCGATGCCGAGGTCCTGCCACGTCGCCCCCTCCGGGTCGCCCAGTGAGTGGAGTCGCACGAGGCCCCTGTCGGTGGAGACCAGCGTCCCGCCGACGAGGCAGCCCGTTGGCGCCAGTACTGAAGCTTGTGAGTTGCGCACGCCGAACTGCTCGGCCAACTCCACCGCCACGTCCCATGACTGTTGGGCTGCCGAGAGCAGCTCGGGCGGGACGACCTCCTCGTCGATGTGTGCCGCTTCCGCCTGGTGCATGCGCAGGACGTTGATCATCGCCTCGGCATTGTCGTGGAATCCAGCGAAGGGTCCCATGCGCGCCGCGGTGCGGGCCGAGGTGGCATAGGCGTGCCCGGTCAGCAGCGCCGTGATGGCACCGGCCCATGCCCGCCCTGCGTCGGAATCGTAGGGCAGACCCTGCGCCATCAACAACGCACCCAGGTTGGCGTAGCCGATGCCGAGCTCGCGGAAGGCCCGCGTGGTCTCACCGATCTTCTCCGTCGGGTAGTCGGCGTTGCCGACGAGTATCTCTTGGCCCGTGAACATGACGGCCACGCCAGCCTTGAATCCTTCGACGTCGAACTCATCGTTTTCGTCCAGGAATTTCAGCAAATTCATTGAGGCCAGATTGCAGGCCGAGTTGTCGAGGTGAACGTACTCCGCGCATGGGTTACTGCCATTGATTTTTCCAGCGAGCGGCGCCGTGTGCCAGCGGTTGATGGTCGTGTCGTACTGCAGGCCCGGGTCCGCGCACTCCCACGCCGAATGCGCGATCTGGCGGAAGAGGTCACGGGCCGGGACGGTGCGCACGACGGATCCGTCGGTACGGGCGATCAGGTTCCACTCGCTGTCGTCAATGACAGCTTCCATAAACTCGTCGGTCACCCGCACCGAGTTGTTGGCGTTCTGGTATTGCGTCGAGTGGCTGTCCGCCCCGTCGAGGTCCATGTCGAAACCGGCGTCGCGCAGGACGCGCGCTTTGCGCTCCTCGATGGCCTTGCACCAGATGAAGTCCTCCACGTCGGGGTGGTCGGCGTCGAGGATCACCATCTTGGCGGCGCGCCGGGTCTTGCCCCCGGACTTGATGGTGCCGGCCGAGGCGTCGGCGCCGCGCATGAAGCTGACCGGACCCGACGCCGTGCCGCCGCCCTTGAGCAGCTCGTGCGAGGAGCGGATCTTCGACAGGTTCACCCCGGCTCCCGAGCCGCCCTTGAAGATGATCCCCTCTTCTGTGTACCAGTTGAGGATGGAGTCCATCTGGTCCTCGACGGAAAGGATGAAGCACGCTGACGCCTGCTGGGGCACCCCGGGCACGCCGATGTTGAACCACACCGGTGAGTTGAAGGCCGCCTTTTGGTGGATGATTAGGTGCTTGAGTTCGTGGTTGAAGATCTGGGCTTCCTCGTCGTCCGCGAAGTAGCCGTCGGCCAGCCCCCACCGGGTGAGCGTGTCCGCCACCCGGTCCGCCACCTGCCGGAGCGACCACTCGCGCTCGGCGGTGTTCAGCGTCCCGCGGAAGTACTTCTGCGCCAAGATGTTGGTGGCGTTCACACTCCAGAAGTCGGGCACCTCGACGCCGAGTTGCTCGAAGACCACCTTGCCGTCGCGATAGTTGGTGATGCGGGCATCCCGCCGCTCCCAGCGGACCTCGTCGTAGGGATGTACCCCAGCCGTGGTGAAGTGTCGCTGTATTCCGATTGCGGATCGCTGGGGGGCGATGGCCATAGCGCTGGAATCCTCCTCGTTTTCTCGGTCTCTGCCGACAGCGGTGCCAACCCAGACTCTGGGACTGGCGTCTCCCGGCGCATGTCTCACCCTGCGCCCGGAGGAGGTGAATACCAGCATAACCACAAGATGTTGTGGTTGATCCGCCCCTGTGACACGAGATGCGGTGTTCATTACAGCACTGTAGTTACGCCCTTGTCAATGGATGCGTCCCTCCATCGGCGCAGGTCATGGGCCGCTCGCGATGGTTAGCACGCGACCCCCGCCCGCCGGGCCCCACGCCAGGCACGAGCCCGTCCACGCGCTCGGCGACAAGGCCCATGCCCGCGCCCGTGCACGAGCCCGGCACGAGCCCGTCCAACGAGACCGTCCGCACCCGGCCGACGGTCCCCCGGGTCACTAGCCTCCCGGGCGTGGGGAGGGTGGTGGCGATCGACGCCGGGACGACGGGGGTGCGGGCGCTCGTCGTGGACGAGATGGCCCGGGTGGTCGACGTCGCCTACCGGGAGATCGCCCAGTACTTCCCGCGCCCGGGATGGGTGGAGCACGACCCCGACGAGATCTGGGGCGCGGTGTGCGCCACCCTGGCCGAGGTCGGGGGCCGCCTCGCCGACGAGGGGGAAGCCGTGGCGGCCATCGGCATCACGAACCAGCGCGAGACGCTGGTCGCCTTCGACCGCTCCAGTGGGCGCCCGCTGCACCGGGCCATCGTCTGGCAGGACCGCCGCACCGCGGGCATCTGCGCCGAGCTCGAACGCCAGGGGCACCTGCCCATGGTGCGGGCGCGCACCGGGCTGGTGCTCGACCCGTATTTCACCGCCTCGAAGATCACCTATCTCTTACGCCACGGAGAGCTCGCCCTGCCCCCCCGCTCCCCCGACCTCGCCTTCGGCACCGTCGATGCCTGGGTGCTGTGGAACCTCACCGGGGGGACGCAGGGCGGGACGTTCGCCACGGACCCTTCCAACGCCAGCCGCACCCTCTTGCTCGATACTGCCACCCTCGCCTGGTCCGCCGACCTCTGCGCGCTCTTCTCAGTGCCCCCGCACACGTTGCCCGAGATCCGCCCGTCGGCCGGGCGGTTCGGCACGGCGCAGCTGCGCCACCTCGGCCCGGCCGCGGGGGCCCTCCACGGCGTCCCGGTCTCTGGGATCTTGGGCGACCAGCAGGCCGCGCTGTTCGGCCAGGCGTGCTTCACGCCCGGCACGGTCAAGGTCACCTACGGGACGGGCAGCTTCGCCCTGGCCAACGCCGGCCCGTCCCGTCCCGCGGCACCCGAGGGCCTCACCGTCAGCGTGGCTTGGGACCTCGGGACGCACGCCGGACGGGACGGCGTCGCCTACGCGCTCGAGGGATCGACCTTCGTCTCGGGCGCCGCCATCCAGTGGCTGCGCGACGGCCTGGGCATCATCACCTCGGCCGCCGAGATCGGGCCGCTGGCCGAGTCGGTCGCCGACAGCGGCGGCGTCACCTTCGTGCCCGCCCTCACCGGTCTCGGCAGCCCCTGGTGGGACCCGGCGGCGCGCGGGACGATCACGGGCATCACCCGCGGCACCGGGCGCGCCCAGATCGCCCGGGCCTGCGTGGAGGCGATGGCGTTCCAGGTGCGCGACATGACCGATGCCATGGGGGCCGCGTCGGCTTACCCCCTGTCCGCGCTCCGGGCTGACGGGGGTGCGGTTGCGATGGACCTGCTGCTGCGCCTCCAGGCCGAGCAGAGCCGGATGCCCGTGGCCCGCCCGCACTCGACCGAGTCGACCGCCCTCGGTGCCGCCACCCTGGCCGGCCTGGCCGAGGGCGTGTGGGGAACCCTCGACGAGCTGGCCGGGCTGTGGCATGCCGAGAGCGTGTTCGCGCCGGAGCTGCCGGTCGAGCTGGCCGACGCCCTCTACGCCCCTTGGCGGCGTGCCGTCGACCGCTCCCGGGGGTGGGCCACCGGCGCGCCGGACGAGAACGGCGCCTGAGCGCACGGGAGAATCCCGACCGCGGGGGAGAAATGTTCGGATCGCACGGGAAAATTCCGGATCACGGCAATAAAGAAAGGAATTCCTTGTTATAAACTCTGACGAGCGGGTTCACCGTTCGGAAGGGAGGGGCCGCTATGGGTGTGGCAATCGTGACAGGAGCATCCCGGGGTCTCGGGCAGGCACTGGCCGAAGGGCTGGCCCAGGAGGGCTGGTCCCTGATCATCGACGGGCGCGATCCGGTGGCCCTGGCTGCCGCGGCGGCCCGCCTCGAGGCGCGGCGCGGCCCCGCCGCCACGGTGGACGCGGTGGCCGGCGACATCACCGATGCCGACCACCGGCAGGCCCTGGTCACGGCGGCTGCCGCGGGTGGGGGCCTCGACCTCCTGGTCAACAACGCCGGCACTCTGGGGGCTTCCCCCCTCCCCCCGGTGGCCGACTACCCGCTCGATGCGCTGCGGGTGGCCCTCGAGGTCAACGTCGTGGCCCAGCTCGGCCTGACCCAGGTCGCCCTACCCCTCCTCCTCGCCGCGCCGCGGCCCCGCCTGCTCACCATCACCTCGGACGCGGCCGTCGAGGCCTACGAGGGATGGGGTGGCTACGGCGCCGGGAAGGCGGCGCTCGAACAGCTCGGCGCCGTGCTCGCCGTCGAGCTGCCGGCGTTGTCGGTGTGGTCGGTCGACCCCGGCGACCTCCGCACGGACATGCAGCAAGCGGCGTACCCGGGTGAGGACATCTCGGACCGGCCCGAGCCGGCAACGGTGGTACCCGCCTTCCTCGGGCTCATCGACAGCGATCGACCGAGCGGGCGCTATCGAGCCGCCGACCTGTGGGAACCGGCGGCGGACAGCGCGGCGGTAGGGAGTACAGCGGTCGGCACTGAGGTGCGGCGATGAGCCCCGCAGCCGGTGACACGATGCTGGGCAGCCCCGTGCCCGGTAGCCCCGTGATGAGCAGCCC
>Ga0182018_10004114_pt1 | contig 12493 bp, 13 predicted proteins | sample 812P2MmetaG_FD_120490 | JGI IMG/M metagenome (GOLD analysis project Ga0182018, IMG submission 120490) | Permafrost microbial communities from Stordalen Mire, Sweden - 812P2M metaG | ecosystem: Environmental > Terrestrial > Soil > Wetlands > Permafrost | place: Sweden: Stordalen | collected...
ATAGGCATCAGGATAAGCTCGGGACGGAGCGAAATGCTCCAAATACGTCATGGCCCGGCTTGTCCGGGCCACCTGAACCAGCACGTGCCGCGACAGGTGGCCCGGACAAGCCGGGCCATGACGTTTCCATCGACGGGGGTCGGCCCGCCGGCCGGTGCGGAACTCGCAATGACAGCGGAACCATCATGCGGTCACCTCGATAGGTTCTGGCCGGCGGTAGCGGTAATAAGCGGCGCAGGCGCCCTCGGACGACACCATGGTGGCACCGAACGGCCGATCCGGCGTGCAGCGTGTGCCAAAAGCGGGACATTCGATCGGCTTGCGAACGCCTCGGAGCACGTCTCCGGACAGGCACTCGGTCGGGCGTTCCGGCGCGTCGTTCGCGTGGCCAAATCGTTTTCCGGCATCGTGGTTCGCGTATTCGGCGGCCAGCTCCAGCCCGCTCGCCGCGATCTCACCCATCCCGCGCCAGCGTTGCGTCCTGACCGCGAACACGCGCCGCATCAGGTCCTGAGCGGTGCGATTGCCCTCGCGCCGCACCAGACGGCTGTACGGGTTCTCCACCTCGGCGCGACCATCCTCAAGCTGACGGATGCATGTGTACAGGCCTTGCAGCAGATCGATCGGCTCGAATCCGGTCACGACAATGGGGACGCGGTACCGTTCGGCGATCGGTTCGTACTGCCAGTATCCCATAATGGTGCAAACATGGCCCGCCGCCAGGAAACCTTGCACCGGATTGTCCGGCGCGCTCAGCAACGCCTCGATCGCGGGCGGCACGAGGACGTGAGACACGAGCAACGAAAAATTATCGACCCCGTCGCGCGCCGCCTGAGCAACCGTCATCGCCGTCGCCGGCGCGGTCGTTTCGAAGCCGATGGCGAAGAACACGACCTGCCGGTCCGGCGTTTCCCGCGCGATCTTCAGCGCGTCCAGCGGCGAGTAAACCATGCGCACATCGGCCCCGCGCGCCCGGGCCGCGAGCAGGCTGCCGTCATGCCCAGGAACCCGCAGCATGTCGCCAAAGGAACAAAATATGACGCCCGGTTCGCTCGCGATCGCCACCGCCCGATCGATACTCTCCGCCGGAGTCACGCAAACCGGGCATCCTGGACCGTGCATCAACGTTACCCCGGACGGCAGCATCCGGTCGATACCATGCCGCACGATCGAATGGGTCTGACCGCCGCAGATTTCCATCAGAGTCCAGGGCCGCGTGGTGATCCGGGCGATCGCCTCGCCATACCGCCGCGCCAGTGCCGCGTCGCGGAATTCGTCGACGTACTTCACGACAGCTCTGCCGCTTCCATTTGGGTCAGGTACTCAAGAGTTCTGACCGCTTCCTCGGCGTCGACGATCGCGATGGCGAAGCCGGCGTGCACCAGGACGTAGTCGCCGATCGCCGCTTCCGGGGCATAGGCCAGGTTCACCAACTTAACGATGCCGCCAAACGCGACACGGCCCCGGCGGGTCAGCTCGTCGTCACCTTCAATGCTCAAAATCTGACCAGGGATGGCAAGACACATCAGGGTTTTTCCTCGATCAGCGGGCGGGCGGCGAAGACCGCCTGACCAATCGCCAGTCCGCCATCGTTCGGCGGAACGCGGTGATGAAAATACGGAGCAAAACCCGCCGCGCATAACTGGTCAACGGTTTGCTCGGTTAGCCGTGCATTCTGAAAGCAACCGCCAGTAAGAACCACCCGTCGCCGGCCAACGCGTCGCGCGACATCGACAATCGCCGCGCTCAGCCCGTCATGTAGCGCGGCGGCAAGTGGCTCGGGCGTCTCACCGCGTCTGTGCTCGTTCAGCATCGCCGCGAGCAATGGCCGCCAGTCGAGGACCAGCGGTCCCGCCGTCTCGCGCGTCACGATCGGCGGCAGAGGAATTTGCTCGCGCACGCGGCGGGCGGCGAATTCCACCGCCATCGCGGCTTCGCCTTCGAAACTGTTGAGTTGGCACAGGCCCAAAAGCGAGGCCACCGCGTCAAACAGCCGGCCGATGCTGGAGGTAAGCGGCGCATTCACACCCTGGCGTAGCATCGTCGTGAGTACGTCACGATCCCGCGCGCTGAACGTAGCCACCGGCGCCAGGTTGCTGTCGGTCAGGGCGGCATCGCCGTGAAGCGCGTGCAACAGGCCGAGCGCGGCACGACGCGGTTCGCGCACCGCCGCGTCCCCGCCCGGCAGGCGGAACGGGTAAAGATGGGCGACGCGCCGAAAGCGTTCGGGATCGACGGTCAGAAATTCACCGCCCCAGACTGTGCCGTCCTGGCCGTCGCCGGTGCCGTCCCAGGCGACGCCCAGAACCGGCCCATCCAGGCCATTGTCGGCCATGCAGGCCAGAACGTGCGCGAGATGATGCGGCACGCGCGCGACGGGCAGCCCACACTCGCGGGCGTAGTTTGTGCTGTGGTAATCGGGATGCGTGTCGCAGGCCACGGTGCGGGGTGTGATGCCGTGCAGCGCGGGCAGTTCCTCGACCATGCGAGCGAAGGCCTCGCGGGTGCGCGCGGAGTCGAGATCGCCGATATGCGGCCCGAGAAACAATTGGCCGGCGTCCCCCGTCGCCACCGCGTTCTTTTGCTGCCCGCCAACAGCGAGTATCGGCTCAGTGATCGTCGCACAAATGATAGGCAGCGGCGCGTAGCCGCGCGCGCGGCGCAGGATGACGGGTTGGCCCGCCATGACGCGTACCACTGAATCGTCCACTGCCCGTCGGATCGGGCGATCGTGCACGAGGAAACTATCGGCGATTCCCGCCAACCGTTCGAGCGCATCGGTTTCATCCGTGACGATCGGGTCGTCCCCGAAATTGCCGCTGGTCGCCACCAGCGGGCCCGCGAACTCCCGCAGCAGCAGATGGTGCGGCGGCGTGTATGGCAGCATGATTCCGAGACACGGGTTGTCCGGTGCGACGCCGGGGACAAGTCCTGGATTATAGGACCTGGCACGTAACAAAACGATCGGAGCTTCGGGCGAAATCAGCAGGCGGCGCTCGACCTCATCGACATGGGCCATGCCGAATGCTGCTTCCAGCGACGGAACCATGACGGCGAAAGGTTTTCTGGGCCGCCGTTTCCGCGCGCGCAAACGGGACACCGTGGCCGCGTTGGCGGCGTCGGCCAACAATTGAAATCCGCCCAGACCTTTTAACGCGACGATCATGCCACGACGGAGAGCGGAAGCCGCTTCCAGCAATGCCGCGTGTCCGGTTTCCATCACCTCGCCACTGTCGTTCCACAACGCGAGTCGCGGACCGCAGTCCGGGCAGGCGATTGGTTCCGCGTGGAACCGGCGGCGGGTGGGATCGGTGTACTCGGCGTGGCACGCGGCGCAGAGCCGGAAATGCCGCATCGTCGTACGTGCCCGGTCGTACGGCGGAGCTTCGATGATGCTGTAGCGCGGGCCGCAATTCACGCAACTCGTGAACGGATACAAATAGCGGCGGTCGGCTGGATCCAGGATCTCACGCAGGCAGTCCGGGCAGGTCGCCAGATCCGCCATGACGACGGCCGTACCCGCACCGCCATGTGTGCTCGGCGCCACGACGAAGTCCCGGTCGCCGCGTGATGCGAGGGACGTGGTACCGCGTTTGAAGACCACGGCGCGCGGCGGCATTTCCCGGTCAAGCCGGGCCAGGAAGCGTGACAGGGCAGCCGGTGCGCCTTCGACCTCGATCGATACACCGTTGGCGGTGTTTCGCACGAAGCCACCGAGATTTTCGGTGCTCGCCAGGCGATGCACGAACGGGCGGAACCCGATGCCTTGCACCGCGCCGGTCAGATCCACGCGGAGCCGCGTTACCGGCTCGCTGTTCGCTTCAATTGTTCCGGCGCCGTCCATGTGGTTCAGACCTTCAGTTCAACCGATCGCAACACAACAGAGAAAGCGTCCGGTGCGGCGGGATCGTCGGAGACCTCGAGGTTCAGAGACGCACCCTCGGCCACGGTGCCGCGCGCCTCGGCGTCGAAGTGCTCGCGAAAATGCTCGGGTGACATCTGGCTGAACGCGCCAAGCCAGACGTCGATGCTGGAGACATGTCGCGCGCCGGCATCGCGCGCCGCTGCTTCCACGCGGTGCACGAGACCGTGGATCAGTCCGGATTCATGCATGATCGATTGCTCCTGTTCGTTCCGATGCGCGCAGTTCGGTGGCGATGCGCGCGGCGGCTTCGCCCGCGGCGGCTGCCACAGGCGGGCTGAACGGCGCGCCCGGTTCGAAGTTTTCGCCTTCGATCGCATAGGCGATGACCTGGGCTGGCAGCAGACCCAGGGTAAGCGCCAGACCAACCGCCTCGGCGACACCGAACGCGTGTGTGGAGGACAACGAGAGTTCGGGTGGCAATGGATCCCGCGACAGATCGATGCGGTGGATACGGCCTGGCGATCCTTGGGTTGCCGCGGCGTCCACCAGGATCACGGCGTCTCGGCCAGCCCAGTCGTCGATAAGGGCGAGAGCGTCGCCGGTTCGTTCGATGATGGTGACGTCGGGCGGTACCTGTCCGGCGAGTTGACGGACAACCGAAATTCCGATGCCGTCATCGCCTCGATCGGGATTGCCGATGCCGATCACCAGCCGGGATCCTCCTCCACCGGTCATTCGCGGTGGACCGAAAGGCGGAGGAAATGGCACGAGCAGGAAATACAGGGATCGTAGTTACGAATGGTCTGCTCGCAGCGGTCGCGAAGCGCGTCGTCGGAAAGATCCAGAGCCTGGTTGGCCACCTCGCACAGATCTTCCTCGATGGAGAGCTGGTTTTGCGAGGTTGGCGCGGCGATGCGCGCGGTGACGATGCTGCCGTCATCGGCGATTTCGTAACGATGCCAGAGGATGCCGCGCGGTGCTTCGGTGCAGCCATGACCGATCCCGGCACACGGAACCGGCATCACCCAGGGTGAGTCGGGTTGCTCGTAAGCCGCGATGATGCGCAACGCCTCGTCGCAGGCGTAGACCAGTTCCAACCCTCGTACGATGATGCTTTGGAACGGATTGCGGCACATCGGTCCTACGCCGGCCTCGGCGGCCAGTTCGCGCACGTCTTCCGGCAGGTGGTCGAAGTTCAGATTGTAACGTGCCAGTGGTCCGACCAGATAACTGCCGCGCCGCTTCAACACCGATTGCAACGCCGTCGAGTGCGCGACATGACGCTCCTCGAATTCATCGTCATAATCGGACACCGCGATGTCGAGGCCGCGGTTCGATACGATACGGCCTTCGTTGATCGGATATTCGTCCGGATGACGCAGGGACACGAACTCGTAGTCGCGCTCATAGTCCGGGAACGGGAATGTCGCGACCCAACGAACCGTGCCGACGGCCAGGTCACGGGCTCGTTTCAGGGCTTCCTCGACGGCGGCGAACTCGGCGCGTGCTGGCACGCGATAGAACCCGCCAACGCGAACATTCACCGGATGAATTTCCCGCCCGCCGATCACCCGCATCAGGTCATTGCCGGCCTTTTTTAACGCGAGACCGCCGCGCACCCGGTCGCCGTGCTCGCGCGCCATCTGGATGCCATCCTCGAAGCCGAGAAAATCCGGAGCGTGCAGCATGACCACGTGCAGCGCGTGGCTCTCGATCCATTCGCCGCAGTATAGCAGCCGGCGCAGCGCGCGGAGTTGGCCGTCCACCGTGATGCCAAGCGCCTGCTCCATCGCGTGCACGGAGCTCATCTGATAGGCGACCGGACAGATGCCGCAGATGCGGGCGGTGATATCCGGCGCCTCGGCGAACCCGCGGCCGCGCAACAAAGCCTCGAACAGTCGCGGGGGTTCGAAAATCTTCAGTTTCGCCGAGGTCGCGCGGCCATCCTTGATGCGCAGTTCCAGCGCGCCTTCGCCCTCGACGCGGGCGATCAGGTCAACGCGGATGGTCTTGGTCGGCATGATTGTCGCTCTCCTCGCGGAATGGTTCCGCGGCGGCGTTGAAAGTGCGGAAGACGCGGTGAATGTCGCGTGGCGTCGCGCCAAGCCGATTCCATTCGGCGGCGAGCGCGGCGGTATTGGGCTGCTCCATCGGGCCAAAGCAGCCGTAACAGCCGCGGTGGAACGACGGGCAGATCGCGCCGCAGCCGGCATGGGTGACCGGACCGAGGCACGGCGTGCCTTGCACCATGACGCAGGTGTTGCCGCGTAGTTTGCATTCGATACAAACACTGTGGTTGCCGATCGCCGGTTTGCGGCCCGCCAGGTACGCCGCGATCACTTCCAGCAACTGCGCCTTGTCGATCGGGCAGCCGTGCAATTCGAAGTCCACTTTGACATGGGCGGAAATCGGGGTCGAGGTCGCCAGCGTTTTGATATATTGGGGTGACGCGTAGACGGCGGCGACGAAGTCGTTCACATCGGCGAAATTACGCAACGCCTGAATGCCGCCCGCGGTCGCGCAGGCACCGATCGTCACCAGGAACTTCGACTCCCGGCGCACTTTTTGGATGCGTTTCGCGTCATGCGCCGTGGTGATCGAGCCCTCGACCAGAGAAAGGTCATACGGCCCCTTCGCCATTACCCGGGAGGCTTCCGGGAAATACGCGATCTCTACCGCCGATGCCACCGCGAGCAGTTCGTCCTCACAATCGAGCAGCGAGAGCTGACAGCCGTCGCACGACGCGAACTTCCAGACCGCGAGGCGTGGGAGACGCGGTTCGGCCATCTCAGATCTCCCGTATGGTCAATATGGTCGCGATGCGGTCGTAGCGCATCACCGGGCCGTCCTTGCAGATGAAATCCGGTCCGAACTGGCAATGACCGCACAGGCCGATGGCACATTTCATGTTGCGTTCCATCGACAGCCAGATGCGATCCGGCGCCATGCCGGCCGCGCGCAGCGCGTCGGCTGTGTAGCGCATCATCACTTCTGGTCCGCAGACCATCGCGACGGCGTTGTGTGGATCAAATCCCGCGCGTCCGATCAGTCTCGGCACCACGCCGACGTCGCCGCGCCAGTCCGTGTCGGCACGGTCGACGGTAACCAGGACCTCGACATCCAGACGGCGGCGCCAGCGTTCGACTTCCTGGCGGAACAGAATGTCGGGCGGGCTTCTTGTCCCATACAGCAGCGCGACACGCCCGTAATTTTCCCGCCGCCCCAGCACGTGGTAAATCGCCGGACGCAGCGGTGCGAGGCCCAGTCCGCCGGCGACGAACAACACATCGCCGCCTTCCGCGAGTTCTACCGGCCACGCTGTCCCGTATGGGCCGCGCAAACCCAGTGTGGCGCCGGCGGGAAGTTTCGCGATCGCCCCGCTGACCGCGCCAACATCGCGCACTGTGTGAACGTAGTGGCCGCTTGCCGCCGGATCGCCGCTGACGCTGATCGCCACCTCACCGATGCCGAACACATACAGCATGTTGAACTGGCCGGGCTGATAGTCCGGCCGTTGCCCGTCGATCGGCGCGACCTCCAACGTCGTGATGTCGCGCGTTTCACGCCGCACCTTGCCGACGCGATACGGCGACGGTATGAACGGATCGGGTGCGGCGGCCTCGCTCACTGGCCGCGCTTTCCGTAGACGTCGAGGATTTGCAGCCTTGTCTCGTCGAGCCGATCCACGATGATCGGAACAATGCGTTTCATCATCTCGTAACCCAGGCGCGGGTCGGCCTCGCACTTATCGCGCAGACACCTTGCATCGATGCCAATGGCGCGGGTCAGTTCCACGGCACGCGCATCGAAACGCCAGCGATACGGCGGCACCAGCCAGGAGGTGCCGACGATGTCGCCTTCGCCCTCGGTGGAAAACATGATCGGCTGTTGCCCAGGGGCGTGGATTTCGAGGGCGACCTTACCGTGGCGAATGAGGAAGAACTCATTGGCGGCGTCACCCTCGCGCGCGAGATATTCCCCCGGATTGAACCGATGATTGCGCGCGCACCCAGAGACCACTGGGCCGAGTTCCTGCTCCAGGCCGGCGAAGAAACGATGCGCCAGGACGATCCGTTCAAGCCCCTCCATGACCTGCCTCCTTTGGATTGGCACGGATCGCCGCGGCCTCTTCGGTGATGTCGATCCCGACCGGGCACCATGTCATGCAACGCCCGCAACCAACGCAGCCCGATGTGCCAAACTGATCGACCCAGTTGGCGAGCTTGTGGGTCATCCACTGCCGATACCGCGACTTCCTCTCGGTCCGCACACTGCCGCCGTGAATGTAGGAGAAATCTCCCGTGAAGCAGGAATCCCACCGGCGCACGCGCTCGGCTGTCTGACCGGCGAGATCGGTGTGGTCCTCGACCGTGGTGCAAAAACAGGTTGGGCACACCATGGTACAGTTGGCGCAGCCGAGGCACCGAGTCGCCACGTCATCCCATCGCGGGTGGGCAGAGTTGCTCTGCAACAGTTCCTTCAGTCCATTGGTGTCCAGTGCGCGGCCCATCGCGCCGGCGGTCCGCGCCAGAACCGCGTCCGCCGCCGCGATGTCCGCCGATGCGGCGGCGTGACGCGGCAATCCCGCCAGCACCTCGGCGCCCGCGATGCTCCCGGCCTCGACCAGGAAACGATGGCCGCCGTCATCGAGCAATTCCGTCAACGCGAGATCGAACCCCGTGTCCGCCTTTGGGCCGGTGTTCATTGACACGCAGAAGCAGGTGCCGCCGGCCTCTCCGCAATTCACCGCGACAATGAAAGTGTCACGCCGCCGCCTCTGGTAGAGGGTGTCGACATAGGGTCCGTCGATGAACACTTTGTCCTGTATCGCAATCGCATGAATTTCGCAGGCACGGACGCCCAGGAACGCGAACTTCGAGATTTCCGGATCCGCCGCCGCGACGGTGAAGCCGTCCGCGGTGCGTTTGGCGCGCCACATTCGCTCCATGGGTGGATGCAGGAAGCGTTTCCAGGACTGCGGGCCGACGGCATAGCCAAACAGCGCGGCGTCGGCGCGCTTTTCCACGCGATAACGGCCGGCCTCCTGGCGGTCGGTCCAGCCGGCGGGCAGATCGGCGAGGGACGCGATCTCATCATAAACGATCGCTCCGTCACGGAGGGTTGGGCCAAGTACCTGAAAACCGCGGGCTTTGAGTGCGTCGACGAGTGCTTGCAGCCCGTCGTGTCTCAGTATGACCTTTGCGTCAGCGGGCAGATCGACATCCACCATCCGATCCTCCGTTGGTGCCTGTCGTGTTATGGGCATCCTTCCAACAGCCGCGTTGATCCAGGTCAACGGGTCGTTGTCCCTTATCGCTTCGCCAACGCCGTCCTCCGATCCCGTCCAGACGGCCCGTGCGCGCCGATCAACCGTGCAGCTCGGCGGACAATTGGCGGCGCAGATCGTTGAACTCGGGCGAGGCGACATCGCGCGGGCGCGGCAGAGCGATCCGCGTATCCGAGACGATGCGGCCAGGTCCAGGCTGCATCGCGACAACGCGATCGGCGAGGAGGATTGCTTCCTCGATCGCGTGCGTGACGAAGATGATGGTCAGTCCGGTGCGCGCCCAGAGGTCCAGCAACTCGTCCTGCAGACGTTCGCGGGTCATCGCGTCGAGGGCACCGAATGGCTCGTCCATCAGCACCACGCGCGCGTCGTTGGCCAACACGCGAGCGATGGCCACGCGCTGCTTCATGCCGCCTGAGAGCTGGTGGGGAAACGCATCGGCGAAACGCGACAGGCCAACCAGTTCGACGAACCGGTCGACGGTTTCCTTGATTTGGGCCTTGGGGAGGCCTCGGGCGGACGGTCCGAAACCGATATTGTCGCGCACCGTCAACCACGGAAACAGTCCGTAATCCTGAAACACCATTCCCCGATCCGGTCCTGGGCCGTCCACTTCCTTGCCCGCGACGATGGTGGTGCCGTCACTCGCCAGTTCGAAGCCGGCGATGATACGCAAAAGTGTCGACTTACCACAACCGGACGGCCCGATGAGGCAAATGAATTCGCCCTCTTTCACACGCAGGTTGGTATCGCCAAGCGCCAGGAATTCGCCAAAACGTTTGTCGACGTTATCGACCTGGATGATGTCAGCCCCCGGCCTGTCAACCATGTTGTGGGCTCCAACGCAGCAGGCGCTTGCCCAGAAGCAGCACCGCGCGGTCGGACAAGTACCCGGCGGCGCCGATGACGATCATGCCGCAGATGACGATCTCAGTGCGGCTGAGCTGGCGGGCGTCCATGATCATCGCACCGAGACCGGTCTGCACGCCGGTCATTTCGCCCACGACGATCACGACCCAGGCGAAGCCCAGACCGAGGCGCAGGCCGGTGAAGATGCCGGGGAGGGAGGCTGGCAGGACGACGGTGGGGAACATCGCCGCTGGTCTTGTGCCCAGCATGGCGGCGGCCTCGAACAGACGGGGCTCGACGCTGCGGACGCCGAAGATGGTGTTGACCAGGATTGGGTAGAACGCTCCCAGGGCGACCAGGAAGAAAGCGGAGCGCACACCGAGGCCGAAGACGATCATCGACAGCGGCAGCCAGGCGGTGACCGGTACCGGGCGGAGCATCTGGAACATTGGGTCGAGCAACTCGGCGGCGATTTTCAGCCGGCCGATCAGCAAGCCCAGAGGTAGAGCAAGAACGGCGGCCAACAGGAAAGCGCCGTAGACCCGCCCTACCGAGGCCAGCACATGCGTGAGCAGCGTGCCGCTGAATGCGTCGTCGTTGATGCCGCCAACAGCGAGATCGACCATCGCCCACGCCACGTCAGAAGGCGGCGGGATCAGGGAGTAAGTGCTGCCTCGTGTGGCGAGCCACCAGCCGATGATCAGCAGCGCCGGGAGGGCGATCGCGCGCGCGAACCGGCGCATGGGTCACGCCTGTTTCGCGACCTCGTCGGAGAATTTCGGATCGAGGAACACGTCGAAATCCGGCAGCGCGCGGATCTGCTTCATTTCGAGCATTTGCTGAGCATAGATGCGCGTTTCGGTCATCATTTCGGGCGTCATGCGCCAGTTCAGTTCCACGTTCGGGACGCTGACTTCGACCGCCTCCCGCTTCTGGCCGAGTTTCGCCACCGTCATGTCCACCATCGCGGCGGGATTGCTCATGGCATAAGTGCTGGCCTTGCGCTGCACATCGACCACGATCTTGCATAAATCCGGCTTTGTCACGGTGGTGTCATGGTGGGTGGCCAGAATCATGTTGAGGCTGCCCATCGGGGTGGAATAGGGATACTCCAGAACCCGGCCGACGCCGGTGCTGACCGAGACGCCCGGGGCCGGCTCGGCGCCGACATAGGCATCGACGTCGCCGCGGGCGAGTGCGGCGTGCATCTCCGAGAAGCTGACGCGCACCGGCGTGATGTCCTTGATCGACATGCCCTCCATGCGCAGCCGCTCGAGGATGAACACTTCCTGGGTGGAGCCGGGCCAGATCGCGACCCGTTTGCCGGCGAGGTCCTTCAGCGACGCGATCGTGCTGGTCTTGCCGACCACCACCGCCATGCCTTTGTTGCAGGATGACCCGATGACCGTGACCGGCTCGTGCGCGGCCGATCCGAGGATGCCCGCGGCGACCCCGAAGGTGCCGAAGTCAACCGATTGGGTGACCACGGCGTTCTTGCCTTCGGTCGGGCTTTCGAACGGCAGGATCTCAAACCGGTAACCGTCCGGGGTGAATTTTTCATAGAAATACGGCGTGATGGAGTGAATGAGTTTCAGCACGCCCATCTTGATGACGACGGTGTCGGCACGCGCCGCGCGGGGGATGAATGGGGTAGCCAGGCTGGAGGCCAGGAACAGGCGGCGGCGCATGGGGATGGGTCTCCTGGCGAGCGGGTTTGCGCCCAGGGACATGCAATTTTGGGGCCATTCCTGGCGCCGCGACCGGTTTGCCCCTTGACGATCCAGGTAGGAAACTCGGCCGGATAACGAAAACGCGAGGAAGTCGTCCATGACCGCCGCACCGGACAATCAGGTCCGCGCCACCATCGTCGGCAGTCTGCCGAAACCGTCGTGGCTGTGCGGGCCGGGCGAGATGTTCGCCAAATGGCGGCTGGAAGGTGCGACGCTCGAGGAAGGCCAGGAGGACGCGGTGCGGGTCTGGATCGCCGCGCAGGAAAAATCCGGACTGGATGTCGTGACCGACGGCGAACAGCGTCGGCGGCATTACATCTGGGGTTTCTTCGAAGGCCTGGAGGGCATCGACACGATCAATCTCGGCAAACGCACGCAGCGTGGCGGGCGCTATCACAAGGAGATTTCGGCCGCCCGGATGGTTGGCGAGCCGGAATGGCGCGGCCCGGTCTTCGCCGAGGCGATGCGCGCCACGCGTGCGATGACCGACAAACCGGTCAAGGTCACCTTGCCGGGCCCGATGACCATTGTCGACAGCCTGATTGACACGGTCGGTCGCCGTTCCGAGGAGCAACTGGCATTCCGTTTCGCCGAATTGCTGAACCTGGAGGCATTGGCGTTGCAGGAGGCGGGCGCTTCGGTGATCCAGTTCGATGAACCAGCCTTCAACGTTTACATCGACAAGGTGAAGGACTGGGGCATGGCGGCGCTGGAACGCGCGGCGCGCGGCGTGACCGTCACGAAGGCGGTGCACATCTGTTA
>Ga0182018_10004115_pt1 | contig 12492 bp, 9 predicted proteins | sample 812P2MmetaG_FD_120490 | JGI IMG/M metagenome (GOLD analysis project Ga0182018, IMG submission 120490) | Permafrost microbial communities from Stordalen Mire, Sweden - 812P2M metaG | ecosystem: Environmental > Terrestrial > Soil > Wetlands > Permafrost | place: Sweden: Stordalen | collected...
CTCCTCAAAGGTCACGAGGTTCCGGCAATCCGAAGAGAGCGACATGCCGAAGGTTTCACCGTCGGTCCTGATCATCCGCCTGGACGCGATCGGCGACGCTTTGGCCTTGACGCCTTCGATTGCGGCGTTACGACGGCAGGCCATCGCCGTCGACGTTGTCCTGCGGAGTTCCAATGCGAACGCCTTTGCTCCACGCGCGGTCCGCGACGTCATCGTCGCGGATTTCAAGCTTCGAGACGGTACGCGATCGAACGTGAACGCAATCGAACGCCTAGGCCGAGACCTTCGCGAACGCCGGTATACCCACGTCGCAATCGCGACCGAAGACCCGGGCGGTTACCGGCTCGCCGCGGCGATCGGCGCTCCAATGCAAATCGGCTTTGAGGATCCGTGGACCAAACCGCTCAAAGCACTTTGGTCGCGCCGCATTGTAACGACGCGCGTTTATCGCAGCGCTCGACTGACCGGGCGCTCGCCGCACGAATGCGAAACGCTCTTCAAACTGGTCGAGCCGCTGGTCGGCGACGAAAAGCCGACTCACGATCTCACGCAGCTCCGCCCGCTGGTGCTCGAATCCGAACCGGCGCCCGACGAGCGCGTCGCCGTTCAGATCACCGATAAGTGGGAGCGGCTCGGAATCCCGATAGCGTCCGTCGTGGATTTGGTGCGTCGCCTCGCTGCGGGCAGCAAGCTTCATCTCTTGTCGTCGCGCAGCGAATCCGCCTACGCACAATCAGTGGAGCGCGCAACGGGAATCGGCGTCAACTATTTCGACGACCTCCCATCCTGGAAAGCGGCAATCGCCGCCGCCGTTGCGCTCGTCGCTCCCGATTCGGGAGCGGTGCACGTCGCGGGGATGACCGGCACGCCGGTTGTCGCAATCTTTCCTCCGATGCGTCTTTATGATGCGTGGGTCGCGCGTTGGGCGCCATGGGCGGCGGTGCATCGTATCGTGCGCGCCGACGAAGGCTGGCCGGCGCGCGCCGCCGACGCGCTCGCGCTCCTCCTCTCCACCTAACGGCAGCGGCCGGCGAGGCGATACAAAAGGATGCCACCGCTGCGCGCGACGAGCAGATAACGCCGCTCGCTGACCAATCCCGCGAACGCACCGCCGTACTCTTGCAGGCGCGCGGAATCGGGGAAATCACGATCGAGCAATACGAAACATGCGCCCGTAGACACGCTGGGACGCTCCGGCAAGAGGCGCGCATTAGGATCGGTCAGCGCGAGATGCGTGTAGGCTTCCTCCTGCGTCGCGACTCCGGCGCCCTCCGGCAGCGTCGTCAAGAAATGGTCGAGCGCAAGGTCGCGGGTTTCCACTCTGCGTAAGTTCAGGCCGGGATGCAGCGGATCGGCCACGAGGAACTCGACGACACAGAGTGCGATGCACGCGCCCAGCACGATGCGGAGGCGAGCCCGCGAGATGCGCCGCAAAGCAATGGCAAAGGCGAAAAGCACGTAACCGATCCAGGCGCCCGCGTAATGCGTGCCCATTGTAAACGTCGTCGACATGCGCGACAAGAGCACTTCTCCCAGCGGCGCGACTGCAAGAAGGATGGCGGGAGAGAACAGGGGTGCAAAGAGTAGCGGTCCGAAGGCCAGCACGAGGAAGCCGAGCCGCGCCGGCAATGCGCTGACGATGGTGCGCACATCCTGCGCGCTCCACGCATAGAATCGGCTCGGTTGCCATGGCGTCGCGGCAGCCGCTGCGGCATGCGGCGCAATCATCGCAAAGTATGTTACGCAAACCAGCGCGCTTGCGACCGCTATGCCCGCCGCGACCCGACCTCGCGTCGTTCCGCGAAACCACCACGCTCCAAGCGCCCCGGCGATCGAGAGAAAGATCGCCTGATCTTCCTTTATAGCGAGCAGGACCGCCGAACCGGCGATCGCCCCGGCTATCGACCCAACATCGAACGCGTACAGGGTCCACGCGACTGCGGCCGGCGCGAACCCGTTTTCATGGAAATCTCCGAAGATCAAACCGGCCAGCGGCGGGTAGAGCCAGACCGTCACTGCGCCAAGCCGTGCGATCCCAGCGTCGCCGCTCGAGCGCCGCACGAGAGCGTAGACCGGCGGTGCCACCGCGGCGCCGGCGATCGCCTGCAACGCAACCAATGTCAGCGGCGAATGGAACGCCGCTACCGCCGCTCCTACGACGTAAAGGATCGGCGAAAAGTGAAAGGCCCAGTGGCTGCCTTCGATCGGATTGCAAAAGCAGCCGAACGCGCTTGTAGCCGTCTGCGCGAAGATCCCGAAATCGACCAGGTTGCGGTGGACGTCGTATTTGAGCGCACCTAAGCATGTGAACAGCACCGCATATGCGACGCACCCGACCCAGAGAAAGCGATCGCGCACGCGTTACGCGGGCCGCACCGCGTTACGCTGCTGCAGATAGGGCCAGATGAATGGATCGATGTTGCCGTCGAGCACGCCGGCCACGTTGCCGGTCTCCACGCCGGTGCGGTGATCCTTCACGAGCTGATACGGCTGAAGGACGTACGAGCGAATTTGCGAGCCCCACTCGTTGGCCTGGCGCTCCCCGCGCAAGTCGTCGAGCCGGCGATCGCGTTCTTGCGCCGCCAGCACGGCGAGCTTCGCGCGAAGAATCGTCAATGCGACTTCCCGATTCTGGGCTTGCGAGCGTTCTTGCTGCGACGCCACGGTAATTCCGGTCGGCACGTGGACGATCCGCACCGCGGATTCGGTTTTGTTCACATACTGGCCGCCCGCTCCGCCCGACTTGAACGTCTCGACGCGCAAATCGTCGGGTTTAATCTCCACGTCGCTCTCAGCGGCGTCCACCTCGGGAATGACGTCGACCGCCGCAAAGGACGTGTGACGGCGATGCGCCGCATCGAACGGCGAGAGCCGGACGAGCCGATGCACGCCGCGCTCGCTTTCAAGCATCCCGTAAGCATTACGCCCACGTACGAAAAACGTCACCGACTTCAGGCCGGCCTCTTCGGCGGGCGACTCGTCGGCGATCTGCGTGGAGAAACCCTTCGATTCGGCCCAGCGCAAATACATGCGCGAGAGCATCTCCGTCCAGTCCGCCGCGTCGACGCCGCCCGCGCCGGCAAAGATACTCACGATGGCATTATGCGCGTCAAACTCGCCGCTGAAACTTGCAGCCATTTCAAAGTCGTTCACCGAGGCCTCGGCAGCAACGATGCTGCCATCGGCTTCGGCTTCGGCGGCGGGATCGCCGTCGAAAAGCGCGAGCATCTCGCGAGCCTCGCGCAGCGAGGCGGCAATCCCGTCGAACGAAGCCGCTCGTTCGCGGAGCTCGGAGAGCTCCTTCATCACGCGCTGCGCTGAATCGGGATCGTCCCAGAACTCGTTCGAGCGCGAGCGCTCGTCGAGCTCGGCTAAACGGCGGCGGGCTGCGGCGTCGTCAAAGGCGCTCCTTGAGCGACTCCAGGCGCTCTTCGAGGCGGGCGATCGTCGTTCGTTGCGTTTCGCTCATGAGGTGCATTCGTTTCTTCCCGCGACGATGCGGGCCTCTTGTCGCGAGGCACCTCGGTCGTGAACGAATCGCACTCTACGACGGAGGTTTCACGGAGGTTTCTATGTACGTTGCGCCGCTCGCAGGCTCGCTCGGCCCCGACTCTCTCTCGGCTCTCGCCGGAAACGCACAAGAAGGATCCCTGTTCGACGGTGGCGTTGCGCCGGCCGCAGGCGATAACATTTCCCGATTCGTTCCCCCGTGGCTCAACAACGGGGCCGCCGACTCCGCTTACGGTGAGGCATCCTACAACAACCCCTCCCTGCAGGGACTCTTCGGCCCGCTGATGGGCATCCTGCAGCAGCTGATGCAGATGCTGCAGTCGCTGATGGGCAACGGCAGTAGCGCTTCGCCCTACGGCGGTTACGGAAGCTGTCAGCCCCGCAACGGCGGCGAGCGCTTTTTCAAAATGCCACCGGCTCCAGCGACGGCGATCCTCATCTGTCGTTCAACGGAGCCCAATGGAACAACATGGCCTCTCAGCCCGACTTGCTCAACTCCCGCTCTTTTCCAGGTGGATATCGAGTCTCAACGCAGGCGACGCCCCCGAACGCCAAAGGGATTACGTGGAACCAATCGGCGACGGTCTCCTTAAACAACGGGGCGACGACGATTACGATGAACAACAATGGGGAGCCATCGATCACGAGCTACGGTCAAACTCTTTCCGTCAGTCGAGGCCAGACGCTCGAGCTCGGTGACGGAGAGTCCGTCAAGTGCGAACAAAACGGCGCGTTGCGCGTCACGGCTCAAAACGCTCAGGGCAGCCAGATATCGACGACGCTCTCCGCTCGCGGTAACGGCGTCGACGTGGACGCAACGGCACATGACGTTGAGCTCGGCGGCGCGCTGGTCAACGGTTACCACGCGGAGCCCATTCCGCAGCCATACACGTTTGCGCCGTCGAGTTCGGCCGCACCGCCGGTCGTGTTTCCGGGCGAGTAACCTGCAAGCAAGGTACTCTATGGCGTTACGGCGGCGGCCCGAATCCGTTCGCGCCGTTCCAACGTTAGACTTTCGTGCTTGCCACGCTCTCCCTCGCGCTTGCATTATCACCAGCGGCGGCTCCGCATTCAACTCCCACTCCCCGGCCTAAAACCAAGCACTCGCGCCTCTACCGGACGATCGGGCACGTCATTTCGCACGGACGCAATCAGAATCTGGTCGGCAAGGTGCCTGCCGCCTCCGTGGGATCGATCGACCAAGAGCAGATCAAGACGCGCCCCGTTCTGCGACCGGGCGAAATCCTCGAGGCGATTCCCGGGCTGCTCATCAGCCAGCACAGCGGCGAAGGTAAGGCAAACCAATATTACCTGCGCGGCTTCCAGCTCGATCACGGAACCGACCTAGAGAGCACGATCGCGGGAACGCCAATCAACCTTCCGACTCACGCGCACGGCCAAGGATACTCCGATATCAACTGGCTGATCCCCGAGCTCGTCAGCTACGTCGACTTCGAGAAAGGGCCCTACTATGCGTACAACGGCGATTTTTCGGCCGCGGGCGCGTACGCGATTTACTACAAGAATACACTCGCTGCGCCCCTGACGGAGCTTGGGATTGGAGATTACGGCTACGGAAATGTTCTGGTCGCCGATTCTCCACGCGTTGGCGCCGGCAATTTGCTGTACGCATTCCAGATTTACCACGACAACGGCTCGTTTGTGCATCCCGACGAGTACGCCAAGTTCAACGGCGTGTTGCGTTGGAGCCGCTCGACCCCCAACTCCAACTTCAGCGTTACCGCGATGGGATACCATGGCACTTTTCAATCCAGCGATCAGATTCCGGAGCGGCTCGTGGCCGCCGGCGAGTTGAGCCCCTATGGATTGATCGATCCGTGGGATGGCGGCACGACCTACCGTTATTCGCTTGCGAGCCAATGGCAGGAGAGCGATGCTCGCGGAGTTACCCAAGTCAACGCGTTTGGCTTCCAACAGTATCTCAATCTCTTCTCCGACTTCACCTATTACTTAGATGACGCTACCGATTATTACAACGTCACCCAAAACCCGATCACGTGCACCCCAGGATACGTAACCTGCGATCCCGGATCGCTGCACGTCAAGAGTTACATCTCATACTGTCCGGCAAACGACGCCCCGATCGCCACGCACGCCGCACCACACACGGTGACGCCAAGCCCGTTCGTTTTTTCCTGCGGCGACCAACGCGAACAACTCGACCGGCGGTTCGTCTCCGGGCTCAATATCTCGCGGAGCCTCAATCCGAACGGCAGGATTACGACCACCGCCGGACTCGGCGTGCGCAACGACAACGTCCCCGAGGTCGGGCTCTTTCTCGCGCACGATCAGGTAGCGTATCCGGACGGCACGCTCAGTCTCGCGCACGTGGTCGAGCGCGATACGTACGCTTGGGTTCAGAGCCTCATTCGGGTGGGACAGCGCCTCCAGCTCACTCCGGGCCTGCGCGCGGACGCATACGACTTCGACGTGGCCGACGTCGTCGGGGCGGACTCCGGAAGAGTCGCTTCGGGCATCGTCTGCCCGAAGTTCACTGCGGCGTATACCCTGTCGCCATATCAGGAACTCTATGCCGACTGGGGGCAAGGCTTTCACAGCAACGATGCGCGCGGCGTAACCGACACGCTCGACCCGCAGACTCAAGTGCCCTACAACTACCTAGGGCAACCGGTGCTCCAGAACGCGCCGCTGGTTCGCGCAGAAGGCGCCGAGCTGGGTTATCGTTATTCGCGCGGCGGGTTGAACAGCACGATTTCGTTCTGGCAGCTGCATCTCAACTCCGAGCTGGTCTTCGACGGTGACGCCGGGGTAACGTACGCCGGAGGCCCCACGATGCGGCGCGGCATTGAGTTCGCCAACTTCTACCAGCCGCTCCCGTGGCTTACGCTCGACGCCGATATTGCGACCTCGAACGCGCGCTTTCTCAACGATCCCGACAATCAGGGAACGTACGTGCCGGAGTCGATCGACGCCGTCACGGCGGCCGGAGTCACGGTGAATGAGAGCAACTACGCTGCGAGTCTGCGGCTACGCTACTTCGGACCCCGCGTTTTGGATCAAGAGGGCAACGCCGTGTCGGCGGCGTCGGTTACCTACGACGCCCAGGGAACGTGGAAGTCCCATCGCGGATACGACCTCCAGGCGGACGTCTTCAACATCTTCAACGCGCAGACCGAGGACGTCGAATATTATTACCAGTCGTGGCTCCCGCAGGACGCCCGCAACCCCGCGTACGCGCGAAATCCTTTAATCAATCCGACCCGTGGGGGAGCGGGCGTGAGCGACTATTACTTTCATCCGGGCGAGAAGCGCACCGTCCGATTAACGCTCGTCACCCGTCCATAGAGGAGACCGCGATAGCTAGACCGCGACCTCGACGCCGACCTCGATTTGCCGGTTCGCTTTGATTTCAAGCTCGGTAGCCAGCGTGCGCGAGTTGCGCTGCAACACTTCGAAGAATCGCCGTTGCCAACTCGGCAATCCGCCGGTCCTCTTACCGACGATGACGGGATTGGCGAAGACGAACGACGTCGTATCTTTGTCGATGTTCAAATTCGCGGCACCGCAAGCGTTGAGAATCGGTGCCAATCTTTGCATTTCCATGTAGCCGAAATCGGCGCGAATTCGCACGAGCCGCTCCGAGATCTCGTCGATCGTTACGCGTCGATCTTCCGGCACATACGGGCGCGCGACTCTCTTTACAGTTAGCAAGATGACGAGCTCGTCGCTGACGAGCCGTTCGAGCCACCGATGGGAGTTGACGAAAGGAACGCCGGTAGGATCGCCGCTAAGAAGGACGACGGCGCCTTGCGGTGGCGATGCCAGCGCGCCGTGCTCGGTCACGAACTTCTCCACCGGCTCTCGCTGCCCGAGCAGCTCGCGCGCGACCGCTCGCCGTCCCATGAGCCAGGTAACGGCAGTCACCGAGATGACGGCCGCGATGGCAAGCGGCAGCCACGCCCCGTCGATGAACTTGTGCAGACCGGCAAGAACAAAGGTTGCATCGAGCAGCGCGAACGCGCCCGCCACCGCCAGGGCCGCCACCGGCTTCCAGCCCAGCGCGCGGGTCGCCACAACGTAAAATACGATATCGGTTGCGAGCATCGTCGCGGAGACGGCGAGACCGTACATTGCCGCGAGCCGGTCGCTGCTGCGGAACGTGACAACGAGCAGAATGCACACGATTGCGAGGATCGCGTTAACGAACGGCACGTAGACCTGCCCGCGCTGATCCTTGGATGTATGCAGTACCGTCATGTTTGGACAGAGATTGAGGGCTATGGCTTGCTCGGTCAGAGTAAATGCGCCCGATATCAACGACTGGGACGCAATGATCGTGGCGGCAGTGGCCAAGACTACCATCGGTATCAGCGTCCAGCCCGGCGTGAGTGCGTAGAATGGCGAATCGAGCGCTCTGGGATCGGCGGCGACGAGCGCACCCTGACCGGCGTAGTTCAGAATGAGTGCCGGAAACACGAAGCCATACCATGCTAGCGTGATGGGAATGCGACCGAAGTGCGACATGTCGGCATAAAGCGCTTCGGCCCCGGTCATTCCGAGAATGATCGCACCGAAGATGAGAAACCCGAAGATTCCGTGATGCGTTACGAACCGCACGGCGTGCAGCGGATTGAGCGCGGCAAGAATCGCGGGATGGGCGACGATCGCAATCAGGCCCGACGCGGCGATCGCGACAAACCAGAAGGCCATGATCGGGCCGAAGATGACTCCAACGCTTTGCGTTCCTCGCCATTGAATCGCAAACAGCCCCAGCAAGATTCCAGCCGAGATCGGAACGATAAGGTGTTGTGCTGCCGGCGTGGCGACACCCAGTCCCTCGACCGCCGAGATCACCGAGATCGCGGGCGTGATCATCCCGTCGCCAATAATCATCGCTCCTCCGACCACGGCCACCCAGAGAAGCCAGTCGACGTGCATCGGAACGCCGAATATCTTCGGAGGCTCGGCTCGCGCCAGCAAGGCGAGAATCCCGCCCTCGCCGTCGTGATCGACGCGCATCAAAACCGTGACGTACTTAATGCAAACGACGAAGAAAAGCGCCCAAACGAGCAGCGAGACGATGCCGACCGCATTCTCTACCGTCGCAGCGGCATTCGAACTCGTGAAGCAGGTCTTGATCGTGTAAAGCGGGCTGGTTCCGATGTCGCCGAAGACGACCCCGAGCGCCGCGATGGCAAGACCCGCCGGCAATGGTCGACGCAACGATCAGCTACTGACTCGCGCGATCTCGCGCGCGGCGCGCTCGCCCGAGATGACCGCGCCGTTAATGTACCCCATATCGTTATACGATGTCTGCTCGCCGGCAAAGAACACGTTGCGCTCCGGCAGCGGCTCGATTCCGGCGAACTGCGTGTACTGGCCTACTCCGTAGTACGAATACGCCCCATGGTGCCACGGATCGTGCGCCCACACGTCGAGGTACGCGACGCCCGTGTAGAGTTTCGCGATTCCCGGATAGACGCGATCGAGTTCGCCGACGTACTTTTCTGCGATGGCCTTCGGCGCGGGACCATGGGGGGCGGCGGGGAGCACCCCGCGTCGCCCACCCGGAAAGCCCACGAGAATTCCGTATTTGCCCGGCTGCGCCGCCGAGACGTCCCACGATTCCTCGTAGGGAAACTGTACGTAAGAGGAGCCGTCGTAGCGCTCCGCATTCCATATTCGGCGACGGAATTGCATGTGCAGCTTCGCGTTCGTGCCGAGCTCGAGATTTTCGATCGCGATGCGCTTGAGCGGCGAGAATCGAACGCGCCGCAGATCCACCTTACGCAGCGTCGTGAAGGGAATCGCAAGGCAGACGAAGTCGGCGGTTACGTCGAAGACGTGTTTCTCCGCCGCAAACGTGCAGATCAGCGACCCGTCCGAACGCTCGCGCAGTGCGACGAGCGCCGTGCTGGTCTCGACCGCGCCGGAGGGAAGTGCCGCCGCCATCCGCGTGGCGAGTTGATCGTTGCCGCCCTCGATGTGTAACGCCTCGTCCGTCCCGTCAACGTTGAAATCGTTAGGCCCTTCGAAGCCGAGCAGATAAATCAAATTCAGCGCGCTTTGATGCGAGGGATCGGCTCCGAACTCGCCGACACACCCGTTCGCGAGCAGGGCACCGATCTTCGAGCTCTGACCACCGGGAACGTTCGACTCGATCCAATCGGCAACGCTCGTGCGATCGAGCGCTCGACCCGCCGGCGTCGAGCGATCGTACTTTGTCGGATAACCGGCCGCACGCGCCGCGGCATGAAGCGGTTTGCGAACGTGCGCGAGGTAGTCAGCCTTCGCCTCGTCAACGGTATAGCGAACGCCTTTGAAAAAATACGTGTCGTGTCCCGGCTCGTGGCGATTGACGTTGATCAGCCGCAAGTCGAGCTCGCGCGCAAGACGTTGGACCTCGAGCTGGCCAATCGAGATAAACTCTCCGCCATGTTCGGCAATCTGGCCCTCCGCGAAATAGTTGCGCAGCGTCCACGTCCGTCCGCCGATGCGATCGCTCGCCTCGAAGACACGGCTCGCGATGCCGGCTTGTCGCAGACGGTAGGCACACGTGAGCCCGGCAGCGCCGGCCCCCACGATGACCACGCGCCGGTCCTTCAGGCCAGCCCGAAGAAATACTCCCGGCACTTGATGCACGCCCGGAAGTTCCGTGCACGCTGCAAGCGCGCTTGCAGCGCCGGCGAGGAACGCATGCCGCGTGTAACGCATCGCCGGCTATAGATGCAATGCCTGCACCCGAATGCCTCCAACGATCGCGAGGCGGTGGGATATCGCGCGGCCCTTAACCAAGAAGGGCGAATGGCCACGATAGAACGGCGCGAGTTCTTATTTGCCCTCGGCGCATCGGGGCTCGCACCATCCTTGCTGGGGATCTCGGACAGCGATGCGCCTGCAGTCGAACCGCTCGATCGGGCCCTCGTGCTTAGCGGCGGCGGCGCGCTCGGCGCTTACGAGGCCGGCCTCGTCGGCGCTCTGGCGGCTCGCGGTGCCGTGAGCGATGGCTCACCGCTCCTCCCCTACGAGATCGTTTGCGGGACGTCGATCGGGGCGCTCAACGGCTGGTTCGTTGCAACCGGCCAATACACCAAACTTCACGACCTTTGGTACGGCATCAGCGCCGAAAAACTCATGCGTCCGAAGCCCGAGTATGAAGCCTTGCGCGATTCGCAGAGCGGGCTCATCGACCGGGGCGCGTCGGTAGTTCAGCTGGCACGGCTCGCGAAAAACCAGACCGGTGTGTTGCAAAGCAAGCCGGTCTACGACTGGATCGTGCGCAACGTCGATCCCGCAACGCCCCTCGTAATGCTGATGGTATGGGCGGTAACGAACCTCACGTTGCAGCGCCCCGAGTACTTTTTTCTGCGCCCGTACGGCGCCGGCACGGATCTCCCCGAGAGGGTCGTGCACGCGCTGCGGCTCTCCCTGGGGTCGCAAACGGTCGTGCGCGAGGCGACGCCAGACTTGTTGCATCGCGCGATCTTCGCTTCGGCGGCGCTTCCAATTGTGTTCGATCCGGTGCTTATCCCGGGGCCCGACGGTGCGATCAACGAGTACTGTGACGGGGGCGTCGCAAGCAACTCGCCGGTGGGCATCGCGCATGCCGTTTCAAAGGCGGCCGACGTCGTGTTACTGGACCCGCCGTTCCAACCGAGCCCCGACATTAGAGATGCGATAGCGATTGCTTACAGCGTGTTCGGAACGATGCAGCGCAAGATTCTCGAGACCGAGATGCACAACGTGTATTTTCAATCGCTGGCCAGGCGAGCAATAGCCCGCCTGACGACCGAAGAGTTTGCGCGCGCCGCAGGCGGCAACAAACTCCTTGAAAGGTTCGTGCAAACGGTTCCCGTGACCGATTTACGCTATATTCGGCCGGAGCAAACTCTGCCGGTCACCGTCGCCGGCTTCCAGGATGAAGAGGGCATCGGCAAGGCTTACCGTACCGGTTGGCTCGACGTCGAACGCGGTTTCACCCCATACGACTGGTCGACGTTCGAACTCTGACTAAAGCTCGGGCCACGGACAAAGCGCCCGCTCACCGAAAAATAATATGCAAACGCGCGCGTTTTGAAGGCTAAAAAGCGGCTTCGCCGTAGCGAGCCTCTTTAAGACGGAAGTGTTTTTCATGAGTAGGGTCGATCGCCGGTTCCTAACGCTCGCCATCGCTCTTGGCGTGGTCTCCTGCACGCCCAACTATTACATGCCAAATGTGATCCGGCTAACTCCCAACGGAACGGCATCGAGCCCTGCCGGAGAATCGATCAAATCGTCGTTCACGTTGACCGCGTTGGAAGACGGCTACACGGGTCTATTTACCGCTCAAACGATCGTCGGAGAATGTTGGGTCGTTCAAACGCCGATCACAACGAGCGGGCTCTGGACCGTGGTCCCGCAAGGCCTCACTTGCAGCAAGTTCGATACCGAGCAGATCCAAGTCAAAGATACCAACGGCCATTCGGCCGTTACCTACATTCGTTCGACGAAGTAGCTTCGGCTCAACGTCACAGCTTCAAGTCGAAGACCGTTCCACATCCTCCTTGGCTGCCAGAACAACCTCCGCTGCCTCCCTGATACGTAGTGCCGTAGATTTTGTGTTTTAGCGCAACGACAGGCGCCTCCGGATCGGACCCGCCGGCACCGCCCGCGAAACTGTAGAGCACGCTCTCCTCGCCTTGCGGCGTCACCTTGAAAACGCTACCGAGGCCCTTCGTGCCTCCCCCGATGGTCGTGCCGTAAAAGGCGCCCTTCGAGAGCAACAGATTTGCTCCGGGTCCGTTTCCGTCGGGAATGTCTTGGAAGCTGTAGAGCAGGCTTTCTTTGCCTGCTGTGGTCACCTGGAAGAACGTCCCGGAACTTTTCGTGCCCCCGCCCTCCGTCGTGCCAAAAAACACGCCGTTGTCGGCGGTCAAGCCGTTCGGAAAGGCCCCATCCGTTGCGCCGCCCGCAAACGTGTAGAGCGTACGCTTCTTACCCAATTTACTGATCTCAAAGATC
>Ga0182018_10004117_pt1 | contig 12489 bp, 9 predicted proteins | sample 812P2MmetaG_FD_120490 | JGI IMG/M metagenome (GOLD analysis project Ga0182018, IMG submission 120490) | Permafrost microbial communities from Stordalen Mire, Sweden - 812P2M metaG | ecosystem: Environmental > Terrestrial > Soil > Wetlands > Permafrost | place: Sweden: Stordalen | collected...
CCTCATCGGTGGCAAGCGGCGAACCCGAAAGGGAGAATCGGCCCTGCATCACCGGGACCGCGCCGCCTCCGATCGTCACCAGCGGAACGCCCGGCTGCCCCACAAAGCTCTGCATCACCTTGTCCACCGGCAGGCCGCTCACTCTCGTCTGCACGCTCCAGAAGTCCTCGGCCGTCGCACTCGCATACAGGTGCGCGGCAAGATACGCCTGCACGCCCTTGCGAAACGTCTCCTCGCCGACCCAGTTCTCCACCATGGCCACTACCGCGCCGGCCTTGCCGTAGGCGATGTCGTCGAACATGGCGTTGATCTCCGCCGGAGTCTCTGCCTGTGCGCGTATGGACCGCGTGGTGCGGCCCGCGTCCTCGTCCAGAACGCCGTTCTTTTGCGCGGCCACGCTCTGCGCATACGGCCACTTGGGGTGCCACTGCTCCGCTGCCTTGATCTCCATCCAGGTCGCGAAGCCCTCGTTGAGCCACAGGTTGTCCCACCACCGGGGCGTCACCAGATCGCCGAACCACTGGTGCGCCATCTCGTGTGCCACTGTTTCGGCGACCTCCATCTTCGCGGGGATGGGCCCATTCTTCTTGTCGACCAGCATCTCCGTCTCGCGGTAGGTGATGCATCCGAAGTTCTCCATCGCGCCGGCTTCGAAGTCCGGAACCGCGACCATGTCGAGTTTGGCGAGCGGATACTTGATGCCGAAGTAGCGGTCGTAGTAGTGCAGCAAGTGCTTCGCCGCGTCGAGCGAGAAGCGGGTCAGCGCCGCCTTGTCCGGTGTCGCGCAGGCGCGGATCTGCACGCCCTCCGCGCTGCCCTTTGTGCAGGCAAAGTCCCCCACCAGAAATGCCACCAGGTAGGTCGACATCTTCGGCGTCACCGCAAACGCAAGCGTATGCTTGCCCGCCTCAGGCCCAGGCATGTCCGACACCATCTTCGTGTTCGAGATTCCCGTGTCACCAGCGTCGACGATCAAGGAGACGTCGAAGGTCGCCTTCAGCGCCGGCTCGTCGAAGCAGGGGAAGGCGCGGCGTGCATCGGTCGCCTCAAACTGGGTCACCGCATAGCTGCGCGTCTTCGACTTCGAGAGGTAGAACCCGCGCAGCTTGTCGCTCAGGATGCCACGGAATGCAATCGCCAGCAGCACGCGCCCCGCCGGGAGCGGTCGCGCGAAGTGCAGGGTCGCCTGCTCCTTCGCGGCGTCGAGTGTCACCTCGGCCGTCTGCGGAGAGCCGCCGGGTTGAAGATGGCCGAGCGCCGTGAGATCGATCGGCAGCTCGCCTCCCTTCTTGTTGAGTCCCCCCACCGCGACGCCCGGAGGCACCACGTAGGCCTGCGCCGACTCGAACTGAATCTCTGCGGCGTTCAGCGTGATCGCGCTGGCCGGTGCGTCCAGGACGACTTCGATGGTCTCGCTCCCGGAGAAGGTCGCCGCCTTGAGGTCCGGCTCCAGGCGCAGCGAGTAGTGCACCGGCTCGACTCCGCCGGGCAGCCGTTGCGCCTCCACCCGCGCGGCTGCGAGTCCGCTCATCAGCGCCACCGCCGCCACCAAAGCCCGCCGCAAGACCATCCGCCCAACTCGCCTCAAACCCGCTACCCCAAGACTAAATGCCCAGCCGCTAGTGGTCCCAGTTGGCGCTTCCTGGAATAGTTCAAAATATTCAACCAAACGCACAGCGATGAGTGGGGCGTTTCCGCGGCACGCTGCCTAGCGCACTACGGACGCCGCCCTCTCCGAGCGGCCGGTAACCTCAGCCGCGCGGGCCTCCGCGTAGGCGGCGGCGCCGAGCAGAGCGCATGTGTCGTCGAGGATGACCCGCACGGGAATGGTCTCGAGCAACGGAGAGAGGCGGCCTTTGTCCAGGAAGGCCTGCATGAATCCACCGGCGCCGAGGGTCTTCAGACTCTTCGGCGCAATGCCGCCGCCAAGGTACGTCCCGCCGACCGCCAGCACCTTCAGCGCGATGTTGCCGGCCTCCGCGCCGTACGCGGCCGCGAAGGTCTGCATCGTCTCGAAGCAGAGCGGACTCGAACTATCCTCCGCGCATTGGCCGATCACGGCGTTGGGATCTTCCGCGGCCATGCGGTCGCGCAGCCACTGCGGCTCTTCGATCTTCTCTACGTCGCGGAGGTAGGCGTAGACGTTCTTGATGCCGAGGCCCGAGACGACCCGCTCCCAGCTCACGCGCCCATTCAGCACCTTGCGCAGGTATTCGAGGAGTGCGATCTCACGGTCGGTGCGCGCGGCGAAGTCGCAGTGCCCGCCCTCAGAGGGGATGGGTCGGTGCGTCTTGCCGTTCCAGATCAGCAGGGCTTCGCCGAGGCCGGTGCCCGCCGCAATCAGCCCGCGATGCCCCATAGCCGCCGCATCGCCCGTGTGCAGGGTAAAGATGCTCTCAGGCGCGAGCTCCGGAATGCCGTAGCCATTGGCTTCGAGGTCGTTGATGAGGAAGATGTGCTCGATGTCGAGAGAGGGTTGCAGGTCGCGCACATCCAGCGTCCACGGCAGGTTGGTCAGCTTCAGGCGGCCATCGCGCACAGGGCCGGGGCAGCCGAAGCAGGCCGCGACGATCTGCTCTCTCTCACCGGCATCGCCATCCGCGAGAAACTTCTTCACGATGTCGTCGAGGCAGGCGAACTCCGGCGCAGGATACTTCTGGTCGCGCACCGGCTTGAGGCGTCCGCCTTCGAAGTTGTACAGCGCAAGATGGACCTTCGTCCCACCCACATCGCCCGCAAGAATCATCCCGGGATCTCCATCGTAGCGCCAGACGCGGCTATCGGCAGATGAGACGCGGCGGGCGCGTCCAGCATTACGGTCAGCCGCCCGTTCTCCGGCCGGACCAGCTGCGACGGCTTGGACTCAGGATCGTATGCCCCCAGAAACACGTCGTGCACGACCTGTGCCTTGCCGATGCCCTCGATCAGAAACGTAACCTCGCGGCCATGGTTAATCACCGGCGACGTCAGCGTAATCCGCCATGTCCCCTTTTGCGGGACGTGGTTCGCCACCACCAGCCGCTCCATCTCATACAACGCGGCGGTGTGCGGAAACAGGGAAGCCGTGTGTCCATCGTCGCCCATGCCCAGAAGCACCAGATCGAACACCGGCATCTCGCCTTCGTGCAGCTTGAATGCCGCACCAATCACAGACTCGTATCTGACCGCCGCGGTCGCCGGATCGAGTTCACCCTCCATCCGGTGTATCTGCGCCGCCGGCAGCGGCACATGCGCCAACATCGCCTCATTCGTCATGCGATAGTTTGAGTCCGAGTCGGTCGGCGGCACGCACCGCTCATCTACCCAGAAAAGCTGCAGCTTGTCCCACGGCACCTGAGCGAAGTATGGCGCGCCACGATCCGCCAGCAGCGCGAACATCGCCTTCGGTGTGCTCCCGCCGGAGATCGCAACCCGCGCCGTGCCACGCACACCGACCGCTGCAGCGACTGCCGAGGCAAACATCCCCGCTGCGCCGGCAGCTACATCGCCTGGCCCCGGCGCAACACGAAATGTAACCGAAACCGATCGCGCCACGCGTCCCGCTCCTCAACCAACTGCCGGCAATCTACGATATGAAACCGATGTAGTTACAGCTTTCTCCACTTGCGTCCATCCAGCTCCATCAGGGCATCGCCTGCGGTCGGCCCCCAGGTGCCCGCCGCATAGTTGGGGAAGTCCTTGATCGGGTTTTTCGACCAATACTGTAGGATTGGCGTCATCAATGCCCAGGTCGCCTCCACGCCATCGCGGTGGGCGAAGAGCGTTCCATCGCCCAGCATCGCGTCCAGCAAAAGCCGCTCGTATCCATTCGCGGAGGAGACGCCGAACGCCTCAGAGTAGTTGAAGTTCATGTTCACTGGGCTGGTGTTCATGGTTGGCCCCGGAACCTTTGCCTCGAAGCGCAGCGCGATCCCCTCGTCCGGTTGGATGCGCATCGAGATCACGTTCGACTTGATTCCCTCCGCGCCCTTGCCCTCCCGGTCCTTGAACAGGAGCAGTGGCGGCTGCTTGAACTGGATCGTAATCTCCGTGACCCGCTTGGCTAGCCGTTTGCCGGCGCGGATGTAGATCGGCACGCCAGCCCAGCGCCAGTTCTCGATCTCCAGGCGCAGCGCCACGTAGGTCTCGGTCTGCGAGCGCGGATGCACGCGGTCCTCCTGGCGATAGCCCACCACCGGCTTGCCGTCCACTGTCCCCGGCCCATACTGTCCGCGCACCGTGTCGGCGAAGTGAATAGGCTGGATCGCGCGGTAGACCTTTATCTTTTCCGCGCGCACCGCCGACGCCTCAAACGAGACCGGAGGCTCCATCGCAACAAAGCTCAACAGCTCCATCACATGGTTCTGCACCACATCGCGAAGCGCGCCCGCGTTCTCGTAGAACGGCCCGCGCCCCTCGATGCCGATCGATTCCGCCGCGGTAATCTCAATGTGGTCGACGTAGTTTCGGTTCCACACGTTCTCGAAGATGCCATTGGCAAAACGGAAGACCAAAATGTTCTGCACCGTCTCCTTGCCAAGGTAGTGGTCAATGCGGAAGATCTGTTCTTCGTGGAAGACCTTGTTCACCTCGTCGTTCAAAGCCTTGGCCGACTCCAGATCGTGGCCAAACGGCTTCTCGATGACGATGCGTACCCAGCAGTTCTGGCCGGCCGCGCAGGTCCAGTCCGGCTGCGCCATTCCCGATTCGCCCAGAAAGCGCACGATGTCCGAGAAGTATTCGGGCGCGGTCGCGAGATAGAAGAGCCGGTTGCCCATCGTTCCAAACTTCTCGTCGATTTGCGTAAGCAGCTTTTTCAGCGCGTCATACCCTGCGCCATCGTCGAAGTTCATCGCGTGGTAGCAGATCCGCTCCACAAAGGCGGCCAGCTTCTCTTCGGACGCCTCCACCCCGCCGCCGCTCACGATGCCTTCCTTCATGTCCTGCGCGAAGGAGTCCTCCAGCGGCCGCCGCGCCACGCCCACCACGGCGAAGTTCTCAGGCAAGTTGCCCGCCTGGTCCAGATGGTAGAGCGCAGGCAGCAGCTTGCGCTTGGTGAGGTCGCCTGACGCGCCGAAGATCACCGCGACGCATGGGTCAGGCTTGCGCTCAGAGTGCTGGCTCTGCTTCAGTTCCTCAGGGGAGATCGTGACTTGCGTCGTCGCCATGAATAAATTTGCTCCTCGCGCTCGGGTACAGGAGTTTCCGGCCGCCGGGTTCCTGCCTCAGCACTCACTTGCCGTCATTGCCGCCGGATTTGTTGCGTACTGGAATCATACTGTCTCTGCGGGTCTCCTATCCACGCAAGAGCAAATCCCCTCAGGCCTCAATTCCCATGTCTAGCAGCGCGGCCCGCAGCTGGGCAGGAGACTCGAATCGTATCGCCTTCATATTAAAGTTCGCTGCCGCGTCGCAATTTTCCTGCTTGTCATCAATAAAAATTGCCAGCTCCGGGGGTAGGCCCGAGATGTCGATTGCGGCGCGATAGATGTCCGGCAGCGGCTTCATCTCATGCACATACCCCGAGCAGATGAAGTACGCAAACCGCCGCCGCAGATCAAACGCATCCAGCCGGTACGCATTCAACTCGCGGCTCTCGTTGTTCAGCGTGGCCAGGCGGTAGAGCCCGCACGCGTTCAGCCGGTCGATGATCTGGTAGCACTCCGGGTGCAGCACGCCGTTCTCCCCGCACACCTCCTGCCAGAGCTGCTCAAACGTAAACTCGCGCGGCTTGAAGAAGACTGTCCGTTCGAAGAACTCGCGCGCCGTCGAGAGCCCGCGCTCCCAATAGAAATTCGCTGCATCGTGGCGCGCCTCATACTCGGCAGGGTCGACGCCCAGCCGCGTCAGCAGGCGCGCCCTCTGGTCGATGTCCCAGCCATTGGTCAGGATCACGCCGCCGACATCCCAGAAGATGGTACGGATCACTCACCCTCCGGAAAATCCGCGCTCAGGGTCACGCCCTCCCACGCGGCGAGCTCCGACTGCCATTGGTCCAGCTTGCCGCGGAAGCGATTCAGCGCCAGCGCGCCCAGGAGCAGGTGCAGCGGCGGGTTGGGCGAGTCGACGACCTCCATCATCGCGTGCACCGCGCGCACCGGATCGCCGCGCTGCTTGCCCGCCTGCTCGTGGAAGTACTCCCGCGTCTTGCCGGCAGTGGCGTCGTAGTTCGCGATGCGCTGCTTGGCTTCGGCCCCGGATCTGCCGAGGAAGTCCGTGCGAAAGGGCCCAGGCTCGATGACCGTCACGTGGACGCCGAGCGGCGCCATCTCCGCCGCCAGCGCTTCCGAGAACCCCTCCACCGCAAACTTGCTCGCGTTGTAGTACCCCCAACCCGCCGAACCCACCAGACCCCCGATGGACGACAGATTCAGGATGTGCCCCGAACGCTGCTTGCGCAGTTGCGGCAGCAGCGCCCGCGTCACGCGAAATAGACCGAAGACGTTGGTCTCGAACATTGGCATGAACTCGGCCTCGGTGGCCTCTTCGATCGCGCCCGCAAGCCCGTAGCCCGCGTTGTTCACCAGCACATCGATCCTGCCGAAACGCTTCAGCGCGCCGTCGACTGCTTCCGTGATGGACCCCTCATGCGTCACATCCAAAGCCAGCGCGAGCGCCGTGGCCGGATACTTCTCCGGCAGCCATTCCAACTGCTCCGGTCTGCGCGCCGTCGCGACCACGCTGCCGCCGGCCTTCAACACCTCTTCCGCCAGCGCCCGCCCAAACCCCGAGGAAGCTCCCGTAATAAACCAGACCCTGCCCGCTTGCGATGTGTTGGTCGAATTTGTCATGGACTATGAGACGCCGCCCAGCCGCCGCGCGATGCAGCGAGGTTTTCCTCATTTGCGAACCCTATGGCCGATGCTCCGTCACGCCGTTGTCGCCGGCCACCAGCGCGAGGGACGCCATGCCGAGAAACAATCCGTGCTCCACCACGCCGACGATCGCGCGAATCTCGGCTGCAATCGCGACCGGGTCGTCGATCCGGCCGCAGGCGCAGTCCAGGATGTAGTTGTCCTCGTCGGTGAGGTATGGCCCGCTACCGTTCTTCGCGGGCCTCAGCTTTGGATGCAGGCCGAGGGCGTCTAGGCGCGGTTGGACTACGGGCAGCGCCATCTTGATGACTTCGACGGGCAGGGGAAATCTGCCAAGGCGCTCGACCATCTTGGTCGAATCGACGACGACGATGAACTCCTTCGCGGCGCTGGCTACGATCTTCTCGCGGAGCAGCGCGCCGCCGCCACCTTTGATCAGAGCAAGCCCTGGGCCGACCTCGTCTGCGCCGTCGATGTATATGTCCAGTTCGGGCAGCTCCTGGAGGGTAACCACGTCCATGCCCAGCGACAGCCCCAGCTTGTGGCTCGCATCGCTCGACGCGACACAGCGAATCTTCAGCCCATGCCGCACACGCTCACCCAGCTCACGGATGAAGAGCGTCGCCGTCGTGCCCGTGCCCAGCCCGACCGCCATGCCGTCCTCGACGAACTCAGCCGCCCGCTTCGCGACTAGCCCCTTCGCCTTATCCTGCGTCATCCGCGTCCTCGTCCCACTCGCTCGCGGGCTCCACGCCATCCTCGTAGGTCGCCTGGCGCGCGGAGTCGAAGGGCCGGCGCTCGCCGAGCTTGGCCTCTTCCACCTCGCGCAACATCTCAAGCTCGCTGTTGACCATCGACCGCCACCTATTTCTTCATCAACTTCTTGGCGTGTTCCACCACGTTCGCCACGTTGATGCCCAGCTTGTCCAGCGCGATCGGCCCCGGCGCCGACGCGCCAAAGCGATCAATGCCAATCACCGCGCCGTTGTGGCCGATGTACTTCCACCAGCCCATGGTTGCGCCTGCCTCGAGCGATATTTTGGGCGTGGCCTCGGGCAGCAGCGACGCTCTGTACTCGTCGGGCTGCTCGTCGAAGATGCGGAAGCTGGGCATGGAGACGACGCGGGCGATGATGTCTGCGGACTTCAGCTCCACTGCGGCCTTCATGCAGGTGGTCACCTCGGAGCCGGTGCCGATCAGGATTACGTCGGGCGACGCGACCTCCGGCGTCATCGAGTATGCGCCTTTGGCTGGGCCGGGGAAGGTGAGCGCGGCGTCGAAGACCGGAAGGTCCTGCCGGCTGAGGGCCATGAAGCTGGGCCCCTTGCGCTCGAGCGCCAGCTTCCAGCACGCCGCTGTCTCATTCGCGTCGGCGGGGCGGAAGTCGGTCATCTGCGGGATCGCGCGCAGGCTCATCAGGTGTTCGACGGGCTGGTGGGTGGGGCCATCCTCACCGAGGCCGACGGAGTCGTGGGTGAAGACGTAGAGCGAATGCACGCCCATTAGCGCGCCGAGGCGCAGCGCGGGGCGGCAGTAATCGGAGAAGACAAAGAAGGTCGAGCCGAAGGGGATGAGGCCGCCGTGGGCGGCCATACCGTTCACCATGGCCATCATGCCGAACTCGCGCACGCCGAAGAAGACGTTGCGCCCGGTCGGATCGACGTGGAAGCTGGGCGAGTCCTTGAAGATCGTCTTAGTCGAGCTGGTGAGGTCGGCCGCGCCGCCGAAGAGTTCCGGCACTACGCCGGCGATGGCGTTCATCACGATCTGACCGGCGTTGCGCGTGGCCACCGGCTTGGCGTCTGGACCCGCAGGGAAGGTTGGAATCTTCGTCTCCCAGCCCGCCGCCAGCTCGCGCTTCATCACCCGCTCAAACTCCGCAGCCGGCTCCGGATACGCGCGTCTGTACTCGGCGAAGCTCGCGTCCCACTCCGCATGCAGCTTCTTGCCCCGGGGCTTGGCCGTCTCCCAGTTCTTGCGCGCCTCCTCCGGCACATAGAACGTCTTGTCCTCCGGCCAGCCCAGGTTCTTCTTGGTCTCCTTCACCGCCTCCACGCCCAGCGCCTCGCCGTGGGCGGCCTTGGTTCCCGCCTTCGGGCTGCCATACCCAATCACCGTCCGTACCCGAATCAGCGTGGGGCGCGTGGTGTCGGCCATCCCCGCCTTGATCGCGTCCTCAATCGCCACCAGATCGTTCCCGTCCGCCACGCTCAACACCTGCCAGTGGTATGCCTCGAAGCGCCGCGTCACATCCTCGGTATAGCTCAGCTCCGTTGGCCCATCCAGCGAGATCAGATTGTCGTCATATAGCACAATCAGCTTGCCCAGTCCCAGCGTCCCCGCCAGCGACGCCGTCTCATGCGAGATGCCCTCCATCAGGTCGCCATCTCCGCACAGCACAAAGGTGTGGTGATCGATCACCGCATGCGCATCGCGGTTGTATACCGCCGCCAGATGCTTCTCCGCCGCCGCCATCCCCACCGCCATGCCGAAGCCCTGGCCCAGCGGCCCTGTTGTGACCTCAACGCCCGGCGTCTCACCGTATTCCGGATGGCCCGGCGTGTGCGAACCCCACTGGCGGAACTGTTCCAACTGCGACATAGGCAGGTCGTAGCCGGAGAGATGCAGCGAGCCATAGAGCAGCATGGAGGCGTGGCCGTTGGAGAGCACGAAGCGGTCGCGGTCGACCCACTTCGGGTCGGCGGGGTCGTGCTTCATCAGCTTGTGGTAGAGCAGATACGCGATCGGCGCACAGCCAAGCGGCGCGCCGGGATGGCCGGACTTCGCCTTCTCCACTCCATCCACCGCGAGGAAACGCAGTGTGTTGATCGACAACTGATCCAGTTCATTCTGCTGATCGCTCATTCAGGTTCCTTTTCCGGAATTCAAATCCATTTCGATGCGGAAGGTGCGCGCGGCAGTCGCATCGCAGCGCAACCATCGATTCGTCTTCACCCAGGCCCGAGTTCCTCCAGTGTACAAGCGCGCTCGGTGAGTACTGGCCCACTCACAATCAATTGATGGGTTTGCAACTCCCGACTTACAACTACCCTTCCGGGACCACCTCAACCTCAAAGTTCCGCCCCAGCCACTTGTCCTGTTCCGGCCAGTAGAAGGTAAAGATTATCTTCCCGGCCTGCCCCGGCGTCGTCGCGATGTCTGAGAACGACCCCGCATATCCCACCGGGTGGGACTGAACCGTCACGCTGGTGGCCCAGTTGTCTACCGTGTAGAGCATCCGGAAGCGCGCCGTGTCCACCACCCTCAGCGTCTTGCCCGCGGAGATCTGCGCCACCGGCCGGCTGGTCTGGAATATCTCGATATTGCATTGGAAGGTCCGCTCGCCGGGACCCACACCGTAGCGGTCCTTCGCCACGGAGATACAGTCGAAGATCTTGCCATTCACGGTAGAGCGCAACAGCTTGATGTACTCGGCGTGCGCCCATACCAGGGGCTGCGCCGACCCCGCCGATTGCCCCTTATACATTCCCTCCTGGGGAAAGTCTTCGTAGTCCCAGACCTGCTCCGGCAGCATCCCGCCCATGGAGCTGAACTTCTCCAACGCTTGGATGAATGGCTTCACATCGTGGCCCGCAGCCAGCTCATAATGGCCGCGCTCGCCACCCAGCAGAGGCCACGCGCGCCCCTGCCCCCAACCCAGGAACGGCCCGCCGTCCTTTCGTTGGCCGTAGCCGTCGTGGTTGTAGCGCCGCCAGCATGTGCCGTTGGGCGTCTCGATCTTCAGCACGTGGTCGACCACCTTCAGGGAGTCGACGATCAGCGGATCGTCGGCGCGGCGGATCCCATAGCGGACCAACTCCAGGAAGCCGGCGTCGATGATCGCCCTCGCCTCGAAGTCTGCCCGTTCCCCTGGCTCGCGGTTGGGCAGAACTACGTGCCCCGGAGGAATGTTTGGGTTATGGAACGGCTCGCCCTCGCAGGGCGGGCGGATCCGCATATAGTGGCGCTTGACCTCCGGCAGCAGAATGCCGTCGTCGGTGGTCGTCCACTCGTCCAGATGCATCTCGATCCAGTCGGCGTAGTCTTGGAGGAACTTGCCCAGTTCCGGGGCCATAAATCCGCGCGCGAGGTCCGCCGCGCAGAGCAGCCCCGCAATCACCGCGGCCAACGTCGAGGGCGAGTAGCCGGCGACCTCCTCCCACCGCTCCTGCTGGGTGATGGGCGCATAGCGAACGAGAAAGCCGGCGGCGTTCTCCACGAACGGGACCACACGGAACCCCTCCAGTGCGCCTGCCTTCCACAACCGCCACGCCAGAATGATGGGGAAGGCAACCTCATCGAGCTGGATGCCGCGCCAGTAGGGGGTGCCATCGATCCAGAAGTTCTGCGCGAAGCTGCCGTCCGGGTGCTGGGTGCAAGCGAGGTAGACGAGCGCGCGCAACGCCGTCGCGCTCTGCCCCAGCGCCAGCAGCGCAGTCGCCGACTGCACCATGTCGCGAGTCCACACCAGGTGGTAGCCGCCGAGGTCGTCGTCGCCCTTGGACGCACCCCACGGGATCGACGCCGACGCGATAAACGCGCCGGAGTAGGTCTTGTCTTCATGGGTCAGGATCACCCTTTGGCTGATGCGCGAGAGTCTTCCGCCGTCCATTGAGGCCGCAGCCAGCCCCTCCGGCATCTTCGCGCGCGTCCATTGCTCAATGAACCGTTTGCACTGCACGTCGAAGGGCGTAATCAGGGCCTGCATCGCGCCTGCCAGCGCCGCGTGGTGCCCGTCGCCCAGCGAGATTCCAATGGTGAACTCGCGGTGCATCGCCACATCGATCTCGCCCATCACCGCGATGTTTCCGTCCAGCGCCTCGCCGAAGCGCCAGCTCATGGTCATGTCCGACATCAGGTCCTGGAAGCCATCGCTCGCGCCCACATAGCCGCACGAACTCCGCGAAAAGCCGCAGCTACAGCCCATCGCCAGCGACGTCCCCTTCTTCCACGCCAGCAGCACACGCCGCCCCGCTACCATCACAGACCGCGCCGAGTTATCCGCGCCCCCGCCGTTCAGGTGCGGCGCGAGCAGCGCGTACGCCTTCATGCGCGCGAGCACACTCTCGTCGCCCGCGATCTTCACGTTCATCAGCACCACAGAGTTGTGAGGATCGGCGATGAACTCCTTGGTCACCGTGTAGCGCTTCTGCGGGTCGGTGCCCACGACGCGCACCGCGGGCGCATCCTTATCGATGTAATGGAGGTCGTACGTCAGATCGCGCTTCTCTTCGTGGAAGAAGGTCTCGCCGTCGGTGAACAGCAGTTCCATGTCGCGTGTCTGCGGACGGTCGATGGTTGGGTAGTAGATCTCGTTCAGCGTCCCGTGCGAAATGGTGAACCATATCCGGCTCGAGGCCGAATATGCCGTCGAAACGGCGTCCTTCTTGCTTGAGGTCCAGCGCGGCTCCACTCCGGGCGCGCCGAACGCAGGGCCGTCGTCATCCAGCCAGTGATAGTCCGCAAGCTCGCTCATTGCCCTCCATTAGACCGCAAAAGATGGCCCCACGGCGGGAGAGCTGGAGTTAAGCGACCGTGAATGGGCGGTCTGCGCTATGATGCAGAGGTTGCGCGCGTGCCGCGATCCGGCATCGCCTTGGCCCCGAACCGCATCGAATGATCCTGAAGCGCAGACGCGCGGCCCCAATCCACCAGAACGTCAGGAGAAAATACAGTGGCCTTCGAACTTCCCCCG
>Ga0182018_10004118_pt1 | contig 12489 bp, 5 predicted proteins | sample 812P2MmetaG_FD_120490 | JGI IMG/M metagenome (GOLD analysis project Ga0182018, IMG submission 120490) | Permafrost microbial communities from Stordalen Mire, Sweden - 812P2M metaG | ecosystem: Environmental > Terrestrial > Soil > Wetlands > Permafrost | place: Sweden: Stordalen | collected...
AGAGAGCTACCAATATTACCAGCTCGCTCTCAATGACTATCGACAACTGAACTGGGATGTCGGAGTAGCGAGCGCTATCGGCAATATTGCCATTGTCCAGGGCCTCGAAGGCGATTTGTCTGGATCGTTGCAGACTAACCGACGGGGACTGGAAATCTTCAGGAAAACCGGCAACAAACGCGGAATCGCCTCAACGCTGAACGACATGGGAACTATTGAATTGGAACGAGGCTCTCTCGATGAGGCATCGGACGACTTCAAATCTGCCGAACAAATCAACCGGCAGATCGGCTATGCACGCGGCCTGGCCGGCTCCCTGATCGGTGAGGGAGATTTGCAAACAGCGCGCAATGAACTCGAGAGCGCCATACGAGAGTACAACCTGGCTCTCAAGGCGATTGCCGGCATGGACGAGCCTGGCGTAATCACGTCCGCAAAGATCTCGCTCGGCAGTGCAACCCTGCAATCCGGAGATGCAAAGGGCGCGTCGGTCTTACTGCAGCAGGCGGCTGACACAGCAATCGCCAATAAGGATCATGGCTCCTCCGCGTTGGCTCTCGCATGGCTCTCCCGATGTCTTCTGCAGCAGGGACGCCCCGCCGACGCGTTGACGGCCGCCAACCGTGCAGGTGCAGAGGCAAGCAAACAATTCGATCCGCAGTTTCGGTTGATCGCGATGCTGGCTCTCTCCCGGGTTCAACTGGCGCAGGGCGGCGCGACAACTGCCAAAGCACAGCTCCGCTCCGTTTCCGAGACGGCGCGGCAACACGGCTATGCGCCGTTGCAATTCGAGGCACAGGTTCTGCTTGCAGAATCGGAGCCTTCTTCTGACAAGCGTCATCGTCAACTCGAAGCCCTTTCTCGCGATGCAGCACAACGAGACTGGAAGCTGTTGTCTGCTTACGCAAAGAGTCTGCAATGATACAGATTCCGAATCGGCCTGCGGTTCTGTCACACACGACCGAGAAATTCGAGCAACCGCAACCATTCCGCCGTCGAAGCCCGAAATGCTTCTACGAAACAACTTCTAACGCAATTCAATCTCAGCGCCCTTGCCGTCATCCGGAATTACAAACTCCGCGCCATTCCGAATTACCTCAATACCTTGCGCGATCCTCTTTGAGTTGACAAGCAATTCGCTCTGCTTCGGAGTCACACCGTAGATCTCGACGCGAATTTCCTTCCACCATGCGGGATAGGAGCCCTCATGCGGACCAATCTTCAGGTGCAAGCCTTCGGAATCGACCTGGCAACTAAACTTCGCGCGAAGATACATGCCATGCTGAAACTCATAAGTCTTGCCATCGTCCTGGTAGAGCTCGCCTGCGCACCCGTCTCCCGCATAGACGCGCAGGGTAAGTGCTCCCTTGGGTGTCTCATTTGTGCTTTGCGTTAGAGGCGCCATCGGCAGGATGGAACCGGCACGAACATATACGGGAAGCTGAGTCAGCTCCGGAGTGACGCCAATTGAAAGGGGCACCTTAGGCCCTGGAATCACCGGTGGATCAGGATCAGACATGGATGACGAGTTCGGCACTTCGATCTTCCCGCCGGTCCAGAAGTCGAACCAATCGGTCGAGGGAAACTCAACCGAATACGAGTCTGTCTCATCCGGATAAGGCGGGGGCGCTATCAGCAAGTCCCCGCCGAGAAGAAACTCGCCGGATGCATTCGTATCGGTGTCGATAGGGTGGCCATCCTGGAAGGCTTTCGGAAACTCCAGGAACAATGGTCGCAGCATCGGCATTCCGGTGCGCGATGCCTCTTCTGCAATCGTGTACATATAGGGCATGAGTTCATAACGCGTTTCGATAAATCGGCGGCGGATCGCTTCCTGCTCAGGGCCTCCAACCCAGGGCTCCTGGTCGCCGGTGCCTTTCTCAGTGTGATCGCGATCTATGGGTTGAAATGCAGCTATTTCAAACCACTTAGTTAGTAACTCCGGCGTTGGAGTTCCGGCGAATCCGCCCACATCTGCCCCTGAGTACGCAAATCCGCTCAATCCAAGATTCTCGAGCATTGGCGTGGTGAAACGAAGATGGTTCCAACTGCTGCTGTTATCCCCGGTCCAGGTAGCTGCATAGCGCTGTCCTCCAGCATATGTCGCCCTGGTGAGGACGAAGGGACGCGTATTTGGGTCCAGAGTTAGGAGGCCATCGAAGGTAGCGCGCGAGTTTTCCATGCCATAGACGTCGTGAATCTCGGCATGCGTCGCTGTCCGCAATTTGAACCCGGGCTCATCAATCCGATGGATAACGTTTTCAGGCATCGTCTTGTTTGCAGTGTCGAATATGGAAGGCTCATTCATATCGTTCCAGAAGCCATCAACTCCATCGTTGTGAAAATCGCGATAGAGTGTTCCCCACCATGCGCGGCTTTGCTGCCGGGTAAAGTCGGGGAACACGCTCGGCCCCGGCCAGACGCGGCCCGAGAACACGGTTCCGTCCGGGTTCTTAACGAAGTGATCCCCAGCGACGCCGCTATCGAAGGGAAAGTAACTCTGCTGCGGAAGGCGGGCGATGTGAAGGTCGGTGATCGCTACAACATGAAGGTTTTCCGAGTGAAGCTGCGCCACCATTCCAGAAAGGTCAGGGAAAGCGGCGCGGTTGACGGTGAATGGACGATTCCGATCCTGATAATCGATGTCGAGATAGATCGCATCCGCGGGAATTGAGTCGGCGCGGAGGCGACTTGCGACTTCAAGCACGCGCGCCTGGGTCATATAACCATACCGTGACTGTTGAAAGCCGAAAGCCCAGAGCGGCGGAAGTGGCGGAGTGCCCGTGAGCCAGGCATAGGCTTGAACGACCTTCTTGGGAGTTGGGCCATAGAAGATGTAGTAGTCCAGTGGGCCATCGGCAGCTCCAAAAGAGTAAACGCCGGAGGTCTCTTTGCCGAAGTCGAAACTGCTGCGCCATGTGTTATCAAGTAAAACGCCAACCGCGACTCCGGCTCGAAATGTCATGAAGTATGGAATGCTCTTGTACAACGGATCGGTCGATTCCTGAAACCTGTAGGCATCTGTATTCCAGAGGGTAAAAGCTTCGTCGCGACGATCAAGAGGGCCGGTCTTGTCGCCGAGACCGAAATAGTGCTCATCTCTCGGCATGGTTTTGTACACCCGGAAAGCATCTTCGTCAAAGCGAACCGGGCGGGCATCCTGCTGAAGAATCGCGCCGGACTGATCGCGGACTACCAACTGAAGAGAGCCCTTGTCGATCTGCACAACGAGCTTGCCCGTGCGAAAGCCGTATTGATCGGGGCTGCTCTCCACCGTAACTGGAACGGCGCTGCGGCGCGCATTTGTGAGCACTGCCCAGGATGCATCTTCCGGGAAAGCGCCGTCGCGAGCGAATGTAACTCGCAAAACATCATCGCGCAAAGCGACGACTCTCTCGCATAACTCTCCCGCCTGGACCTCAATCCCGTTGGAAAGAATTCTTGATTGCGATGTTTGTCTAAGGGGAGACGAATTGGGTTGAATTACGGTCGATTGGGCTCCTACGATCGCGGATATCTGGAACGGCAAGAGAATAATGACAAGACGTATCGCAGAGAATGAACGCATCGAGCGCATTAGGACTCCTGAGCAAACTTGGTTTCAGCACTGTGTCGGCGGAGATGAATGGGAGGAGAGATTTCCTACCGGTCGGACGTATCGCTCTGCGACGCCTCCAGAGAGGAAAGTTCGGGATCTTCGACTTTCTTGATACTTTGGTCGCGTCGCTGTTTAATGGCTTTCACTTCTCCGAGTGCAGCGGTTGCGTCCTTTGTGTCGCCGACCTGCCGATAGAGCCGCGCGAGCAAGTAATGGATAGAGCCGGTGTCGTCGCTCGAGGTGCTCATCCTGAGCTGCTCAATCGCATCTCGAGTTCTGCCGGTCTCCGAGTACACTTTTCCGAGCAGTGCATGCACGTGACCAAGCATTTGCGGCTTGGCGGTCAGGCTCTTCTTTAGAAATGGTTCCGCTTCTGCAAATTGCGTTTTGGCTACAAGGACTTCAGCAATGATGAGGTTCAGCGCCGGATCGTCGGGAGCGCGCTCGAGGGCGATTTCCGCGGTTTCCATTGCCTGCTGCGCGTTGTTGTTGCTGAGATAAGCCGTCGCCAGCCCAAGCAAGGCCGCCGGATCCCCGGGCGCGATCGCCAACGCCTTGGTGTATTCGGCCTGAGCGCCGTCGTATCTTTCAAGTTGGTAGTAGATATCGCCAAGGAGAACATGACTTCTGGCAGAGTTCGAGTCCAATTGCTGAAAGCGCGCAAGGGACTTGAGCGCGAGACGCTGGTTGGCCTGGATCGACCAGTAGAGGGCCTCGGGAGAATGTGGCTGCAGGGTCTCCAGCGCAGTTGCCGCGGTGAGGGCGCGCTCATTGTCTCCGGCGAAAAACGCGCAGGCGGCAAGCAAGCGGAGTTTGTCCGCGTGCGCCGCGTAGGTGACAGGATCGAGCTGTCGTGAGCATTGCTCAAAATTGCCAGCTGCGTAGTACTGTTCTGCCGAGATGTTGCCCGCCGAGTGTCCCTCTGCAGGGATTAACTTCGCCGTCGCAAATGGGGCCGATTCGGGTACTCCGCGATCTTCGTCCCAGGGCTGCTCTACGTCGTTGAAAACCGCTATGAATGTGTTGCGCACCCCGGCTGGCAGATCGGCGCTCGGCTCAGATAAATACGACATCAAACTGACAATTTGATCGCTGGCCAGGCCTTCCAGAAGGATCGCTGCGTTCGCTGTGAAGAATCCGCGATCGCGGCTCAATAACTCCTGAAGTAACTTGATAGCCTGCGCATTGTCTCCCTTCTCGATCGCTAACCGCGCTTGACCAAGAAGAGCCAATCCACATTCCGGGTGTGCGGTTTGCTCCCCGGCAAATTCTGAAACTGCGCCCTCGGTATCATGGTGCCTGAGAAGCGCAAATCCCAGTTCCGAATGGACACAGGGCGGTTGAGGCTTGAGTACAAAGAGGCTTCGATACAGGCTCGCGGCCTCGCTGAACCGTCCTTGCTTTTCCAGGGACTCAGCAAAGAGTGCGCCGGCAAATGCGGAACTCTTGTTTTCTACCGACATTTTGTGGGCGTCCGCCTCCACCTGGTTCAGGCGAGCAATTCCCATGGAGAACCACGCGGCGCCAAGTTTGGGGTCCAGCGTGGTTGCTCGCGCAAATTCTCGAGCGGCCGGTGAGAACCTACCGGTTACAAAGTATGCCCGCCCCAGCGCGAGCGGTGTCTGCGGATCGGATTTGTTAATTCTCTCCGCTTTGGTCAAAAAAGGAATTGCCTGCGGCGCTTTGCTCGTGCGTACGAAATCGATACCTAGAAAAAGATTTGGAACGTATAAGTTGGGGTTGAGAAGGTTGGATTGGTGAAAGCTGAGGATGGCCCCGGGAATGTCACCAGCCTGCTGCTGCATGAGTCCGAGATTGGCCCATAACTCCGGCATTTTCGGCTCTCTTCTCACTGCCTGTTTGTATTCCGATACGGCAGCCGCGTAGTCGTGGGTGGCCTGAGCCTGCTGGGCAGCGGCAACCAGCGACTCGAGGCTAGAGGCCGGCGCCTGCTGGCCAAGCCCATTTGAAGGCTCGGCCGGCAGGGCCAACAGGATCAGGGACGCCAATTTGAAGCAGTTGTTCACGAATGGCTTACCAGTAGAACTTGCCGGCAAACTGGACAACTCTGCCGGGGAACGCAGTCGTAATCTCCCCGAAACTGCCGGGACTATACAAACTCATATTCCCCGGTCCCGGCGCGTAGAAGTTTGGATGGTTTAGAGAATTGAAGGTTTCGAAGCGGAACTGGGCTCTCATGCTTTCTCTGAAAGTCCAGTTCTTCTCAAGAGCACTGTCCCAGTTCGTGTAATGGGGCCCGCGTAGTTCTGACATGTAGCGGGGGGCCGTGCCGAAGGTGCCATACGCCGCATAGGCGAAGGCGCTGCTGTTGGCCCAGGAGTTGGGCACACTGCTGCTTATTGTTTGGTGAGACGGTTTGGGATTCACGCCGGAAACGTAATCCGGCCTGGGATCGCCGCCGTAGGAGTTCCAATCGTTTCCGAAGACGCTAAGTGGAATTCCGTCCTTGAAGGTTGCGATTCCTGACAGTTCCCACCCGCCTATCACAGCGTCCGCCACGCGGCTCATTCCTGAACCGACTGACTTGCCGCGGCCGATCGGGAGTTGATAAACGTAGCTTGCCACCAGAGCCTGCGGGATATCTCCTCCGTCCACGCTCTTTTCGGCTGCCAGGTTGAAGTAGTTTGCGGTGGCGCCCCAGTTCGCCGCTCCGTTGTAAGACCAGCCGTTGTTGCCCTCAACGTTGTCAAGGAACTTGGAGTAGGTGTAAGAGACCAGCGCGGTAAGTCCCTTGCTGATACGGTGGTTGTAAGTGACCTGCAGGCTGTTGTAAAGCGACTGGCCTAAAGGCGCGTCATCCTGGGTTACGCCGCAATACTGCGGATATGCCAGAAGCGTATCCGCCAACGGAATCGCTGCCGAGTCTAGGCTGTACCCGGAGCAGCTGCTGGGTGCGACTCGCCCATTCGTCGAACTGGTGAGGCTGGTCAAAGCCGCGCCCAGCGGATTGTTCGCCAGGGCGCCGAGTTGGTTGGCTGTATAGGAACTGAGGTATTTCGGATTCAACTGGTTGTACTGCCAGCTACCGGCAACCATGCGAACGCCGCGGTTGCCAATGTAGTTTACGTCCAACTGATCGCTCTTGGTGATGGCATACTGAACGCCCAGCAACCATTGTTGAACATACGGGGATGGGTTGTTCCGGAAGGCGCCCCCTGTACTATTGCCGTCTTGTTGATACGAGCCGTTGGCGTTGCCGGAAATCTGCGCGTATTGGCCGCCCCAGGGATTGCTCGTGCTGATGTTCGGATTCGGAGTAATGCCGCCGTTCAAGCTCAGGTTGGCGTTGGTTGTCGCGGTGAAACCATCCGTATCCATTGAGCCGGAGCTGCTGACTGCTTCTGGATAAAAAATCCCGTATCCTCCGTGGATGACTGCCTTCGGGATCGCTTGATAGGAGAAGCCTACTCGAGGCGCAATGTTCTTGTAATTCGCGTTGTAGATATACCGATTACCAGGTCCCAGGAATTGAAGCGCGCCAAGCAAGGGCTCGTTCGCCGAATAGCTGAGCGGGTTAAGCGCGTTTGGATTAAAGATCGAACCCTCGTCATGGCGCGAAGTGTACGGAGTTTGAATCTCATAGCGGATGCCAAGATTCAAAGTGAGGTTGTGGGTAGGTCTCCAATCGTCCTGCACATACTCGCCAAACAGATGATTCGAAACATATGGAGTGGTCGGTGTTCCGACGCTTGCACCGTCCATGACGCCGAGCAGCATCTCAGCCACTCCGTTACCGGTGAAGCTGACACCCGGCGTTCCAGCCAGGGGATTCGGTCCGCCGGTGTAGTTTCCGTCGAACGTAAGGGAGTCAGAGTAGTAGTTGTACTGGTCGAATACCTGCTCTACGCCCATGAATCCGAAGTCGACGGTATTCTTTCCGAGTGTCTTGATGAAGTCGACGGCCACGGTGCCGATCGGTCCATGGTTGTTAACCCCTTCCGTGTTCCCGCTGAATGGCCCGAGCTGCGAGATTCCGTTTCCGAAATTGACAGTGGGAAACAAGGGGGCCTGTTGATTGACATACGCCGGCAGTCCGAGTTCGGTGGTCGGGTTGAAACCGATCGACTGATTGGTCGAGGTTTCATGCCAAATCTGGACTCCAGAGGTGATGTTCATAGTGAAGGTGGGGTTGAATATCCGCGTTAGTCCCGCCCACATGCCCCAGCGGTTGTTAGGCCGCTGATTGCCTTGGCCCGCCGGATCGGATCCCCAGTTGTTGGCAGCGCCAGTCTTTGCCTCCTGCTTATAGGAGTAGCGGAAATATCCGGCGGTATTGGGGTTGAAATTCTGATCAACCCTGATCCCGTACTCATTCCAATACGTGGGCGCCTGCCCGGCCAGAATCAGGTTGTTGGCCACATCGCCTGACTTCTGCGCCGCTGGAAAGTAGCTGAGTAGCTTGGCGCCGACGGGATCTGCGGTGTAGCCGGGCAGATTGCTCAGAATGTTACCCGCAATGGGGTTGCGAATGAATCCGGTTTGTGTGGCGACCAAACCCGTGCCGTAAGGGTTGGTCTCCGGATTGTAAGTATCCGGCTGGCCCGCGGTAATGGCGTGGCCGCTGCGTGGATCGTAGATCTGACCGGAATAGATGGGTCGGCCCAGAGCGTCTGTGCCCGACGACGTTGTTGCCAGCTGCTCAGAAAAGTTGCCGGCCAGGAAGTCGGTGTCTGGCACGGTGTAGGACGATGGGGATGGAGTGTTTGCACTGAAATGCTCGTAGAGTCCGAAAATGAACGTCTTGTTCCGCTGCTTGTAGATGCCGGGGATGTACAGCGGGCCGCCTGCCGTTCCGCCAACCTGGTTGCGGCTGAATGTGCAGAGATTTGTGTTGAGGAGGCCTTGGCAACTGCCGGGTGATTGGAAGTAATTGAGGGCGTTGGTGCCATTGCTGGAATAAAACTCGTACGCCGATCCGTGGAAGTCTTTCGTCCCCGATTTGGTGACGACGTTGACTACGTTGCCGGTGCTCCAACCATATTGAGCCGTGAACGAGTTGTTCTGGATCTTGAATTCCTGAACCGAGTCCACGCCGGGGACAAAGATAACCGCGCCCCATTCTGTGTCGGTATCCCAGGAACCGTCGACCAGGAAAGCCGTCGTTCCAAAGAATCCGCCGGCGAAGTTCATGAACGAGATGTCCTGATCCGCGGTGTCGGTTGTGTTGCTCCCGCCACCCAGCAGCAACTGGCCTTCCGATGTGTTTTGCACGGAAGAGTTCAGCGTTGCAAGTCCATAGATGTTGCGCACGTTCAGCGGCAATTCCACAATCTGTTTCGCATCAATGTCTGCCGCAACATTCGCGTTGTCTGTATTCAACTGGGAAACGTCCGAAGTCACCGTGATCGATTGGGTCTCGGCCCCGATCGTCAGCGTCACGTTTTGCGTACCGTTTTCAGCGGCGTCCAGGACTAATCCTTTTTGCTGGTATGCCTCGAAGCCCTTCGCTTTCACTGTCAGGCTGTAAGTGGCTGGCGGGAGTTGATTAAACGAGAACCGGCCCCCGTCGTCCGAAATAAAGCTTCGGCTGATGCCTTTCTCCGCGCTGACCACCGTGACTGAAGCTTTGGGCACCACGGCTCCCGAAGGATCCGCTACCACGCCCGAAAGGGTCGCCGTAGTTGTTGCGATTTGCGCGTTAGTCCCAGGGGTGCTGATCACCAGAATGGCGAGCAGAATTGCAATTCCACCCCAATACCACAAACCCGTCCGTCTCCTGCTCCTGATTGCTTTCAACGCGTAGCCTCCATCCTGCTGTTCCCCGTCAATTCAGGATTCCGCTGGCACGTATCGCACGCCAACTGCTGGCCCCAAATGATCGAGGTTCTAAAACAGTCCCGGTTGTAGGCTGGCGGCGAATGAGTTGTTAAGGTCTTTACGGCATTTGCACGCAGGGTCCTTACGGAAAGCAGATATTTCTTATCAGGTAAAGAATCTAGTAAATCCCTTTATTTAGAATTGCTTAGACGCCAAATGCGCTCTGTTCGGACGAAACTTTTTCCGCCTGTATAATTGCTTCGACTGACCGGAGTCCAACAGTGCCAACGGAATCTCAGAGCCACGAACACCCGCCATTGAAAGACGAAGAGAAGAGTGCGGTCCGTGAGCAGCTCAATCGACTCCTGGCAAACCCCTTCTTCAGCCATAGCAAACGATTCCCAACATTCCTCCGCTTTGTGACCGAACAGACCCTCGCCGGGGAAGCCGACAACATCAAAGAGCGGACGCTCGGAATTGAGATATTCGGCAGGGACGCCGACTACGATACTGCCTCCGACCCTATTGTTCGCGTGACAGCGGCGGAGATACGCAAACGGGTGGCGCAGTATTATCAGGAGCCCACCCATGCCAACGAACTGCGGATTGCCCTGCCTTCCGGCTCTTATATTCCCAGGTTTTACTGGCCCAGCGGCGCGAACGACCCGGTATTGAAGGAATTGGATCTGCCTGCTGAGGAGGCCCTCGCTCTCCCCGACGCACACTTGGCTCCGCCTCCGTCGCGCACCCATCGCCATTCGAAGTTGACGCTCGCCATCACCTGCGTCATCGCCGGGCTCCTGTCGGTGGGGTCGGTCTTGCTTTGGCAGACGATGCATCGATCTGCTCTCGATCTCTTCTGGCAGCCGGTGCTTCGATCGAAGGAACCTGTGCTGCTCTGCATCGCAGATCAGCTTCAATATTCCAGCATCGTTCTTCGCGATGCCGCGGAGCCAACCCATCAGCTCGTGTTGAACGACAAACTTACCGCTATCGTGATGGACGACGTCTTCGCCACTGTGAAGGTCGCCGGGGTCCTCCAGTCCAGAGGCAAGCAATACTCCCTGAAGAGCGAAGGCGCAACCAATCTCGAGGACCTGCGAAATGGACCGACGATTTTCATCGGAGCATTCGATAATACTTGGACGCTGAGGTTGACCAACAACCTGCGCTACCATTTCGCGAACGATTCGGCGATGACGCGGATGAGTATTGTGGACACCAAGTCTTCAACTCCGACTCAATGGGTCCTCGATCGGTCCGTGCAGATGGCAACCAACAATTATCGTGACTATGCGATTGTCGCGCGCTTCACCGACCCCACTACGGGCAAGCTGGCTGTCGTAGTGGCGGGAATCGCCCGTGGCGGCACAATTGCCGCCGGAGAGTTTCTTACAGACCCCGCTTATCTCGCCCAATTGCAGGGTGCAGTGAATGCCGCTGGCGACAAGCAGAACATGGAAATCGTGTTGAGTACCCAGATTATCGATGGCCAGCCCGGTTCGCCCAAGATCGAAGCTACTTACTTCTGGTAAGGCTCGACTGACATGAGATGCATTGCCTCGCCACGAAACGGGCACAGGAGCGGCACGAGTTGAATTCTGGAACAGCTTATCGGCTAGAGAACTTCGGGCAACCTGCCGCGAAGTTAGAAATCATTCCTGCTCGGAGATTGGTTTCCTGGTTTGTCGTATCTATCTGAAGTGAACTACGACTCCTGCGCCGATGCGGACATTGTTCTGGTGGTTGTTGCTTCCGTTATCAAAGGTAGTCAGCAGGTAATCCGCCTCGACGAGCCGTATTGAGAAGCGCGGGCTTGTGCGCAGGTCAAGACCCCCGCCGATGTTGGCCGCAAAGGCCGCGCCCGCGTTGGCCGAGCCGGGATTCGATCCCTGGACAAGCGTGCCGCTGGAGTGAGCGAGTCCGATCAATGCCTCACCAAAGGGCTGGATGCGCGAGCTGTGAACCGGAACAAGATAGCGCGTGCCGGCCGTGTAGGTGCTCAGCGTGAGGCTCTCGCTCTGGCTCGATACACCGCCCGCATGAACCACGTTAACGTCTCCGGCGAGTTCGAACCTGCCCGATCCGAATGGCCAGGCAAAGGTTGCGCTGCCGCCGTTGAGCGAGAAGCAACCGCAGCCGCCGGGAGGCACATTGCTGTGAACATAGCTGTAACTCAGGGCGAGTTCAGCGCGTGGCGACTCTTGCTGCACGGGTGGCGTCTGCGCCGCTGAGACGGTCGCCAGGGCGGAGATCGCAGCGATGGCCAGAAGAAGAGAGAGCGGCGTCCGGATTCGGTTTCTCATGAAGTCTTCTACTCCTGGATCGTGAGCATCACGGTGGTTGTTTGGGTTTGACCGCCGCCGCTGGCGGTGATCGTAACGGTATCGGTTTGCGCCGGCTTGAGAAGAGCAAACCCGCCGCCGCAACCGCTGAGCGTTGCAATGGCGCCGAGAGATGCGACCGTAAGTAGGCACATTGCGATTAGCCGTCTGCGTCGCTTAAAGGGAACGAAGCAGAAGCCCAGGAACGCCAGCGCAGGTGTGGCCAGCGGCAGTGTTTCCGTGAGTGTAATAGGGCTGTTCTTGATAGTTAGCGTCGTGCTGGCCGGGCTGCTGCCAGGCGTGACGGTTTGGGGAGAGAAAGTGGCTATGTAGCCCGAGGGCAGGCCGCTGGCTGCAAACGTGATCGGGCTCGTGAACGAGCCGTTCTGCGGAGTTACTGTGATGGTGTAGGTTACCGCCGTGGTTTGCGAGCCGCTGCCTGAAGGCAAGCCTGAGGCGAGCGTGAACGAGGGAGGCGCACTGCCAGTGCCTGACAAAGTAACAGTTTGCGGCGAGCCGGCAGCGTTGTCAGTAACCGAGAGTGTTGCACTAAAGCTCGCGGCTGACGCAGGTGTGAAGGTGACGGAGATGATGCAGTTGGCTCCCGCTGCCAGCGAGTTGCCGCAGGTGTTGGTCTGGGCAAAGTCGGCCGCGTTTGCACCGGTAATCGCAATGCCTGTGATAGCCAGCGCTGCGTTGCCGGAGTTGGACAGCGTTGCCGTTTGCGCTGCGGTGGTTGTGCCCGACAGCGATGCAAATGTGAGCGATGGTGGCGTGAGTGAAGCTACA
>Ga0182018_10004119_pt1 | contig 12487 bp, 13 predicted proteins | sample 812P2MmetaG_FD_120490 | JGI IMG/M metagenome (GOLD analysis project Ga0182018, IMG submission 120490) | Permafrost microbial communities from Stordalen Mire, Sweden - 812P2M metaG | ecosystem: Environmental > Terrestrial > Soil > Wetlands > Permafrost | place: Sweden: Stordalen | collected...
CGGATGCAATCTGGCCCAGGGCTATCTCTACGGGAGGCCGCTTCCGGCGAGCGCCTTGGGGTGCTTCCCCGCGGACGATCTCAGCTCGTGGCAGGCGCTGGTGAGCTTGGCGGCATCATGAAAGATAATGGGGAGAACACGTCTGCTTGATCTGGTGTGGGCCTCTGCGAAGATGTGATGCATGCCGAACCACAACTTGAGCGTGGGGACCCTCCGGTTTTCGAAGCGTCACACCTCGTCAGCGGTTCCACTGACCGATCCCCTTCCGACCTAGGGATGTCAGCGGCAAGTAATCCCTGCTCCAGCACCTTTGTCTGAGATTCGTTCGGTCGTGCGGCGTAGCCTGGTGACATTAGGCAGAAGAGTCGATTCGTAGGATTGCTAGTGGTGAGTAGCGCTGTTCTGACCGCCTGCGGTGGTTCAGGTTCGACGGCGACCACCACCAAGGCTCCCATGGTGACAGCACCATCAACCACAACAGTTCCGCCAACGACAATCCCGGTGCCCGCTGGTGGCACAAGGACAGTCCCCATACCGGCTACACCATCGGCGTGTCGATTGAGTGGGCTGACGGTTTCTGCGGGTTCTGCTGGCGGCGCTGCTGGCAGCTACGGACAGACGATCCTTTTCATAAACAGAAGCGACACGACCTGCACCATGCGGGGCTATCCAGGGGTGGCTGCTCTGAACGCCAACGGGCAACAGGTTGTCCAAGCGACCCGGAAGCCAACTGGAATGATGGGCGGGCTTCGAAGCGCCGCTTCTCCCATCTCCGTGGTGGCTCTGGCACATGGAAAGATCGCGTCCGCAGAGGTCGAGGGCAGCGACGTCCCGGTAGGGACCACCACATCGTGTGTCTACTACCCGGAGCTGCTAGTTACCCCACCGGGCGAGACAAATTCAATAGTCGTCAACGTGAGCGTCGGAATCAACGGCATCCCGGGTTGCGTTCCCATCGCCGTCAATCCGGTAGTCGCTGGAACGAGCGGCCGCGCGAACTAGCAACACTTGCGTTGCTGACGGGACGCGCGAACGTCACGGCGCACCGCAGGGACTATTGGTCGATGCAGGGTTCCGAATGCACCAAATGACGGCCAATGCGAATCGACGAGATCGGCCAACATAAGTCATCGGGCGTCTCGCATGACGATCCCCCTTTGGGGCGGTCCGATGGGGTTGCTCAATGTGAGGGATGCCGCAGGCATAACCGTCGTCAGCGTGCCAGTTTCGTTGATCGAACTCGGCTCAGCGCTCCTGTTCCTGCAATCGCCTCACATACCGACAGAGCCCTCCCAGTGCTGGGCGAAAGCCAGAACCGTTCGGAGCCTGTCCGGTTGCCGATCCATTGCCGCTTTCGCTCGTGGCTCTCGCTGAAGCAACTCACGGTCCCCCCAGTAGTTCCAGAACCAGAAGGCTGCCATCGCAACGCCAAGCAGCCTCGACTGAGCTTCGTCGCCGTAGCAATCGAGGATCTCTCGAATGACTTGCGTCTTGTTCGGGAAGGAAGACCACATCAAGGCGGTCGAGGTGGCCTGATCGTGGTCGGAGATCGCGGGTCCGATCATGGCGAACTGCCAATCGAGGACTGCGATGATCCTGGCGGGATCACCTGTCGACATAAGCAGGTTCGGCGTCGCCCAATCGCCGTGAATGAGTTGGTGTGGGACCTGGTCGAGCGCATCGAGCCGGGTGCTGAGCCACGTTGCCATCCGTACGACGTCATGACGTTCCGACGGATCATCGGTCACGGTCTCCCAGTCCGAGCCGAGCGCATGCTCAACAAAGTTTCGGCTGAGCGAGGTCACCGGCTTTGCCACAGCAATGTCGTTCGGTAAGAGACGCAGGATCTCATGGAGTCGTCGAAGCGTGTTCGCCGACTGGCGATAGGTGTCAAGGGAATCATCGTCCGGACGGCGCCCGGATATGTGACGGGTGACCCGCCATCCGAAGCCGTCAGATGAGAAGGTCAGGTCACCGTCAGCCGTCGGTACCGGCGCTGGAACGGTGAACGTCTCCTTGGACCTGTCGAAGGCCGAGAGTAGATGAGAAAGCAGTGCGTTCTCGCGCCCGAGGGCGTCGGCGTCGTGCGAAGCCGTAAGCCAGAGCTCGTCGCCGACTCGCCAGGTGAGCCGACCGTCACCACCGATGTGAACTCCTGACAGGGTGTCGCGACACGCCCACCCCTGCGCAGCGGCCCGACGAGCGAGCTCGTATTCCTGGGGGTGCTCGATCACTCCCACCAGCTAATCAGGGGCGGACGGCTGGTACGCCGTAGTGTGCTGATTTAGCGGCTGACCGGAGGATCATCTGGGTCGAACCGCTAAAACGCCGGGATCTGTCACCGCAGCATCGGTGTGGGTCGCTGGTCAGGCGCCGCACATGGAGCTTCCAGGAGAACCGAGCGCTGACTAGTGCTTTCAAGCGTCCTCCCGACTTCCAGGTTCGGAAATGCATTTTGCCCTGGTAGCGCTTCACGCCACCGGGCCACCTTCTCACCCCGGCAGTGCCAACATTCAGACGTGACTGAGTTCGACCAAATCGCCGAACACTACGACGAGACCCGCGGAGGTGAGCAGCGAGGCGATGAGTACGCCAAAGACGTGGACGCTCATCTTCCGGTAGGGGATGGACCGCTACTCGAGATCGGAGTAAGGACTGGCGTCGTGGCCCTTGGCCTTCGTCGCCGGGGACGGACAGTCATCGGTCTGGACCCGTCGATACCGATGCTCCGTCGTGCCCATTCACGACTCGGTCCCGTTGTAGTTCTCTCCGACGCAATGACCATGTCCATAGCCACGGCCAGCGTCGCCCACGCCGTGTCGGTGTGGGTAGTCCACTCGGTGGCCGACCCTATCCTTGTTTTCCGCGAGGCAGCCCGGGTGATCCGGCCGGAGGGCCGCTATATCGTTTGCGCCACTCAGAATCCGGCACCCGACGACCGAGTAGGCATGATGATCGCAGAGATGGGCGTCCGAGTCGATGCCCGGCGAGGAGCTTCGCGTCCACGCGGGGTGTCTGTCGACGAAGTACGCCAATGGGCCGGAGAAGCGGGTTTCACCAGCAATGTCCACCAGTTAGAGCGCGAATGGCGTTCATCAACCGACCAGGAGTTGGCGGCCATAGCGAACCGAACGTGGCCAGCCCTGCGCGAGCTCGATGAGGATGCTATTGAAGAGGTCACCAGGCCGACCGTCCAAGCTCTTCGGGCATTACCTGCCAGTGAGCACATCCGACGGGCGACAGCGGAGATGATCGTCTTCCACCGCGATTGAGAGGGACGTTCAGTCCTTGAGGTCCCTTCCTCGCCGGTTAGCCGCCCGATTCGCAAGCGAGGATGCCTTCCGGCGGACCCTCCATCGGCTGTAGGTGCTCCATAGCGGTCCTCCGCATGCGGATCCGCCTACGGCGACCAGTGGATTCGGCCTGGAGCCGTTCGAAACGACCTGCCGGACGTCCCCTTGCGGGAGGCGAAGCTGAGGTGACTAGTGATCGGACCGCGGGTAGCGCATTCCGGTGTCATTGTTTGGGACAGTGGCACGGCAACAAATTTGCCGGCCAAACTCGGGCGTTCGCGTCACATCCCGGGTCCTCGGGGCCAAGATGGTGCCCATGAACAATGACCTACCAGTTACAACAGCTCTGGACGGGGTTGACGAGGACGATCGGGTCTCAGCGATTGGCCGGCTCCATGACCTGTTCGGCTCCGGAGAGTTGTCGCATGAGTGCTTCTCTGGAGTCCTGGAGCAGGTCTTCGCCGCTCTCGGGCACGCCGATCTCGAGATAGCAATGTTGGCGCTGCCACCGCTGGTCCGGCTCACGCCCTCCGCTCGGCGGTTGGCCAAGCCACTTGTGCTGCAAGCGGTAGATAGCGACATCCAGCTGGGTTCTGGCTGGCAATTGGCCGCTGACACAACTGTCAGGACCGGCTTCGGGGCGGCCCAGCTCGATCTCACCGCCGCCAGCTGGGACACCCAGCAGATCAACCTCCACCTGGAGACGTGGGGTTCGATCGAGGTTCTCGTCCCCGAAGGAGTGGCCGTCCAGATGGTCGGCGGCCCAGGAAGCGTCCGTCTGGAGTCGCTGGCTCCACCGATTCCCGGCGGGCCGGTATTGCGGATTTCCACATCCGGACCAACTGGGGTGATCCGGATATGCCACCCAAGGGAGCGCAACGGCGGGCCGTTCAAGCGTTGGAGGCGACGGCGCATCATAGGAAGCCCAGGTTCAAGGAGTTAGACCACGCCTTCCGACGACGGTCCTCCAATACTCGTTGGCGGCGCGAAGCAAAGCCCAGTCGCCCTCCTGACCTCGGAGGTGCTGGACCCGTGCCCTGCCTGCGCCGCATACTCAACCTTTTTGCAGCTTTCGAGATGGTCCGGCATCCGATCTCTGGCTGCTCATGGGCATAGCCGATAGAGTTCGCGCCACGACAGCTCCGAGGGGGTCCGCTCCACAATGATTGTGCTCATCATCGTCATCGTCATCGTCGTGCTGCTCGTCCTAGCTCTGTGGGCCGCCTACAACGGCCTCGTCAAGAGGCGCAACCGCACCCAAGAGGCCTGGTCCGAGATCGACGTCGAGCTTAAGCGCCGACACGACCTCATCCCCAACCTGGTGTCAACAGTGCAGGGCTATGCCGCCCACGAGCAGGGGACCTTCGAGGCGGTCACCCAAGCCCGGGCCAACGCCGTCACCGCGGGGGCGACGGGCGACCCGGGCCAGATCGCCCCCGCTGAGAACGCTCTGTCCGGGGCGCTTCGCTCGCTATTCGCGGTCGCTGAGAACTATCCACAGCTACGGGCGGTTGAGAGCTTCCTCCAACTACAAGAGACGTTAACTGCCACCGAGGACAAGATCGAGTACGCCCGTCGCTACTACAACACCAGCGCCCGGGACTACAACATCGGGCTACAGACGTTTCCGCGCAATCTTATTTCGGGGCCCTTCGGATTCAAGGCAGTGGCGTTCTTCGCAACCGACGAGGAAGACCGCGCCGTTCCTCAGGTGAATTTCTCCGGTCCTGGTCCAGGTGCGGCCAACCCGGCACCCTCGGGACCCCCGCTTGCTGGTGGCTCCGAGGGACTTCCGCCCGCCGCGGACCCGCAGGGACCGCCGCCAGCCAGCTGAGACAACTGAACGGGCTGGCTGCCCGGTCAGACTGACTGGCCCGAGGCGATCTTCTCGAGCTCAGCGATCCGCTCCTCGATGGGAGGGTGGGTGTCGTAGAGGCGGTGATACCAAGCCTCGTGGTGCTGCAACGGATCGTCGATACACATCGCCGCTGTGGCGTGGTTCATCTTCTTGAATGGCTTGTCGTTCTGCTGCAGCTTCTTGAGGGCACTCAGCAACCCTGCCGGGTTGCGGGTGAGCTCGACACCGCTCACGTCGGCCAGCGACTCACGCCGCCGTGAGAGCGCCAGGCGAATGAGTGGGCCAAAGATGAAACCGACGACGGCGAGGAGCGCTCCGGCAGCGAAGATCACGATCACGAGCTGGTTGCCCCGACCGCCGCCCCGTCCGGCACCGGCGAAGAATGCGCTGCGCCACAGGATGCTGGCCAGAAGGGCGGCCATGCCGATCATGGTGCCCACGACGAGGAGAAGGCGGATGTCGTGGTTCTTGATATGGCTCATCTCGTGGCCGGTTACACCCTCGAGTTCCTCGCGGTTCATGATGGAGAGCAGCCCTGTGGTGAAGGTGATGGCTGCCTTGTCCGGGCTGACTCCAGTGGCAAAGGCGTTGGGCGAAGGGTCGTTGATCACGTACACGGCGGGCTTGGGGATCCCTTCGCCGATAGCCAAGGCCTCCACCAGGTTGTGCAGCTGCGGATACTGGGCTGGGTCGGCTGGCACGGCTCCCGACACCCGGAGCACCAGTGCTGCCCCGGAGTTCAGGGAGTAGAGGATCCCACAGACGGCGAGGAGACCGGCTATCACCATACCGATGACGACCGGGGTCCAGCCGTAGTTAGTCGGTGGGGTGGGAGCGAAGCCATTGTTGGCCGAGTGGCGGTAGAGAGCCTTGAAGAGAAACCCGCAGGCGGCTCCGATGGCCAGCCAGACCACGAAGAACAGGAAGATGAAGATCACGCTTCGCCGTTTGTTGCTGGTGATCTCGCTGTACACGTGGCGAATCCTACGGCATCGGAGGTACCCGGACCCTGGAGCAGCCGGCCAGGCGAGCACCATTTCAGCCGGTCCGCCCTCGTCGGCCCTCCTGTTGGATATCCCCAGGTGCTGTTACCGGAGAAGCAGAGATCCCGAGGGCATCCGGCCAGGGTCAGGTTCTCCAGCGCGCAGATCGCTCGATGGAATCCGGACCCTCCGGGGGTGGGACGAAACGGAGGTTCACACATAATCGATCTGCGCTTTCCGAAGGCGCCATTGGGAGCTCATCATTACGTCCCACATGGGGAACGGTAAACGGCGACGGCCTTGCCCGATCCGCCGGGCACCCGTAGGCCGATCCCCAATCGGCCGGCCTTGAAGAGGATTCCGCGACTACAACTAGTCGGCGAATTCGCGGAGGCCCTCCAATAGCCGCATCACCAGCGCACCGGCACGTTGGCGCTCCGTCTCGGGCTCTGTGGCCGAGGCGACGGCCAAGCCGGCTTCGGCCATCGCCGCGAGAACCATCCTCGCGGTGAGATCGCCGGGCGGAATGTCGATGTAGCCTCCCTGCACAAGTCCGTCGAGTGCCGCCGCTACCAGGCCGAGGAAGTAGCGCTCCTCGATCTCCTTCCACCGAGTCCAGCCCAGTGCGGCGGGAGCCTCCTGGAGGGCGATCTGGCGGAAGTCAGCTTCACAACATTCGGCCAGAAACAGGTCAATGCCCCTGGCGATCAGTTCCCAGGGGTCTTCGATTCCCTCCACGCCGCCAGTGACCCTGGCCAGTAGCCGCTCCTCCATCACCACGAAGGCCGCCTCGAACAGATCAGCCTTGTCCTTGAAGTGGTGGTAGACGGCGCCCTTGGTAACCCGAGCCGACTCGGCGACCGCGTCGATGCTGCTCCTGGCGAAGCCATCGGCGGTGAATTGTGCGATCGCCGCCTCCACGATCGCGGTACGCGTGGTCTCTGCGTACTCCTCGCGGCGGCTCTTGACATCCATTGTCCCTTGATCTTACACTCACGTACTATGAGTATCTCTACAACCGCCAGTATGGTCGTCGGAACGACAGAGAGACGGTCCGCGGCGACCCGGTTCGGCGACATCGCCTTTCTCGAGGCCGGGCACGGTCCGGCGGCCTTGTTCATCCATGGGGTGTTCCTCAATGCCGACCTGTGGCGGCACCAGCTCGAAGGTCTCGCAGACATCCGGCGATGCGTGGCGGTCGATCTCCTGGCCCACGGGGAAAGCCCCTGCCCGGCAAGCGGAGAGCTGACCATGGCGCTACAGGTCGAGATGATCCTCGAGCTGCTCGACTCCCTGGGGCTGGATGCCGTCGATCTTGTGGGCAACGACAGCGGCGGTGCCATCGCCCAACTGGTCGCCGCCCGGGCGCCGGAGCGGGTGAGGACCCTCACGCTCACCAACTGCGACACCCACGACAATTGGCCGCCGGCCGCCTTTGCCCCAATCCGTGACATGGCGCAAGAGGGCATTCTGGCCGATGCGCTCGGGACTCTCGGCGGTGACCTGGCAGCCGCTCGTGCCTCGCTGGCGTCGGGGCTCGAGCGCCCTGACGATCTGCCCGACGACACGATCAGAGGGTTCTTCGCTTCCTTCGACGCGTCACCTGCCAGAGCCGAGGCGATCCAGGACTACGTCGCCGGTATGGACAACGGCGTGACGGTGGCCATCCGCGACGACCTGGCAAGGCTGCTCGCTCCGACCCTGATCGTCTGGGGCACCGCCGACGAGTTCTTCGATGTCACCTGGGCCAGGTGGCTCGCCCAGACGATTCCGGGCACGGTGCGCTTCGTCGCACTCGAGGGGGCCAAGCTCTTCTTCCCCACCGAGCGACCCGAGGAGTTCAACCGCGAGCTACGGGAATTGTGGACCCATACTGAAGATCACGCGCTCCTCAATCGATACCTCGACGCGTGGAACCGACACGACCTCGACCAAGTCGTGGACGCTCACAGCGCGGACACGGTTCTCACGCTGCACACCGGGGCCGTGTCCTACTCGGGGACCGAGGCAGTACGAAGTGCGTTTCGCACCGACCTCGGAACCTGGCCGGACGTCAAATGGTCACCTATCCGGCGTACCGTCACTGCAGGGGTGTGCGTGCTCGAGTCGACGATTACCGCCACGGCGGCGTCTCCCGTCGAAGCCCTGGGGTTCACCGTCGATGCGGGATCCACCGTGCGGGGTAGCTGCGTCGACCTCCTTACCATCAAGGGGGGCCGAATCGCACGCAAGGACACCTATTTCGACGTCGGCGAGCTCCTTGCTTCCGGCGCAACGCAGTCTCAATGATGGCGGTCGACGAATCTGCGTGGGACTCTCCTGAGCTGAGAGCTTCGTCCAATTCTTCGAGACAGGGTGGTCGCTACCCAAGCCGGGCGCGTTCACAGACTTCTTCGTGCCTCATCTCCACGACGACTTCGTATCGACCCAGCCCATCTTTCCCGAGGCCCGCGGGCGCGACGGCTTCGCAGCTCTCTTCGGTCAGGTATTCGGCCTCATCGAGGACTTCGCTACCGTCGTGGACTCTTTGGCGGCGAACGGCGATTCGATCTTCATCAAGGCCAGCTGCACCGGCAGGCTTGGGGGCACGTTCGTCGAGTTTGAGGTGTGCGACCGATTCGTGCTCCGCAACGAACTCATCGTTCGGCGGGAGTCTTACTTCGATCCGACACCGCTGATTGCCGTCGTCACGTGACAGCGATGAGCGTGCGTGTCCGTGGTCACGAAACGCTCATGGCGAATGGCCCCTACATCGGGCAGGGGACATACCGGCGGTATCAGGATCCTCCAAGCACCAGATCTCGATAGCCTTCTCTCGTTGGCCAGAAAACTCTCGATGGCGACGTCGCTCCCAATTGAAGTGCGACCGTTCATGGATCCTGATGCGGTTCAGACTGGAGCGTGGATGGCTGCTCCTGGGGGGCAAACACTGGCGGCCGGCGTCAGGCCGTTCTCGTAGGTTGTTGGGGTGCACCGCCACTACCTGAAGGCATCGATTGAGGCCGCTGCCGTCGATGCGCAGCTAGCCGTTGCCGAATTCGATGATGCTCGTAGCTGGCTAGATCGGGCTCGCCACGGACCGTTGGATCCCTTCGCGGTCGAGGTCTGGGTGTTCGACGAAGACCTCCGCCAGGTACTTCTCGTAAGGCACCGATGGCGTGGTTGGGTGCCCCCTGGCGGATCGGTCGAGGTTAGCGAGCTGCCAAGAGACGCTGCGCGTCGCGAGTTGGTGGAGGAGACTGGGGTTCGTGCCCAGTTGCTCGTGTCACCCGCGGCGGTGTCGGTCCGTTCCTACCACCCAGATTGGTCTCCGACGCTCGGGCTGTCGTATGCCGCAGTCACTGAGATCTCGACATTGCTCACCCCAGAGGAAGACCAGCCCGTAGCGTGGGTAGCGCTTGATCAAGGCTGGAAAAGCGTCTTTTCTGAGGACGTGCTCGGATCCGTCACTACGCCAAGAAGCTTCAAGACGGTCACCTGAACTGAATACGCCCCGAGCGCCATCTCTTGAAGGCGGAGCAGGTCGCGGGACAGAGGGGTGCGTCGGCGAACTGACGCGTTCGGCAGCCCCATCGGTTGCGGCGTCCGTGACGCAGCCGATCGGCAGTGGAGCCGTGCGACCGCAAGCCGAACCTATTGCGGTGACGACCACTTCCGGCTGCGAGCGGCCCGCCACGATGTCTCGTTCGTCGTCGGTTGACGGGCGAATCCTGGTCCAGAATCCAGTCTTCGGGACCGTCGCGACGTAGCCGCAGGCGGGCACCGGCGAGGTCCACGCGGCTGAAGACAGGTCAGCCGATCCGCTCGGCCAGGGATACGATGATCCCCTCCGGACCGCGCACGTAGGCCATGCGCCAGATGTGCTCGTACTGCCCGATGTCGCCGACCAGCCCGTAGCCGTCAGCGGCCAGCCCGTCGACGGCCGCCTCGAGGTCGTCGACCTCGAAGGCGACGTTGCGCAACCCCAGCTCGTTGGCCATCGCGGCGGGCGATCCGGGCTGATGGGCGGGCCGGACGAACCTCGAGAGCTCCAGCCGGGTACTTCCGTCGGGCGGCCGAAGCATGACGATCTCAGTGCGGGAGTCGGGGATGCCGATGACCGTGTCCAGGAACTCGCCCTCCACGAACATCCGCGTGCCCTCGACCTCGAAACCTAGCCCGACGAAGAATGCCGTCACGGTGTTGAGGTCCGCAACGGTGATACCGACATGGTCGAAACGTCGTACATGTGACATGGGGTCCATCCTCCGTTGTTCATCTTGTCGATCCACCCGAAGGGACGGAGCCAACGGGGGGATCTCGACTTGATCATCGGCGAACTCTCTCAGACCCGCCCAGACCGTGCGAACCGGTTGTGGTCGTGATGGCCCGTGGTCGGGCGTGCCACCGGGGTGGGTGTCCCGCCCAACCATCCCGATACGACGCTCGAATACGCCCCGGGGCCGCGCCAGATCCTCGGCTCGGGCGTCAAGTGACGGCGACAGCGGCCTCGAGCGGACGGGCGATCTGTGCGCTGCGGAGCGCTGGAGTTGGTCGACCTGTCAGGGCTGGATGTTCTCGAGGTCCTCGAGGAGGCTCGGGTGCGTCGGCTCCCAGCCGAGCGTCTTCCGTGTGTGGGTACTGGAGGAGGGCTGGTCGGTGGCGAAGATGGGGCCGAGGGGGCCGTAGGTTTCCTGTGGCACCGTCTCGACTGGTAGTTCGAGCCGCCGGCCGATGACCGTAGCGATGTCACGTACCGCGTCACCCTCGTCGGCCACCGCGTGCCAGGAGGTCCCGGCCGGGGCCAGCTCCAGGGCCAGCCGGAAGAGGACTGCCGCGTCGAGTGCGTGCACGGCTGGCCAGCGCTGGGTGCCGTCACCTGGGTAGCCCGACACTCCTGTTCGGCGCGCGATCTCGGTCAACATGCCGGCGAATCCGCCCTTTCCCTGGTTGTGGACCGTGCGTGGCATGCGTACCGCGGTGCTGCGAACTCCGCGGGAGGCCAGGTCCAGGACTGCCATGACGGAGCGGCTGCGACCGCCGACCGGCCCGTCGGTCGGCGATGGGTCGGTCTCGGTGGAGACGCGGCCCGGCATGGGTGGCGTACCCGAGACCGTGACAAGGGGGCGGTCACTGTCGAGAAGCCCCTTGCCCAGGACCGCGAGCGCGGCACCCTCCTCGGCGACCGCCTGGCCGAGGGCGTCCGGGCTGCTGAAATCGTTACCGAAAGCCAGGTGGATCACCCCGTCGGCCTGAGCGGCGCCGCTGCGGAGGGCGTCCAGGTCGGCGAGATCTCCTCGGAGAGGTTCGGCGCCGGCCGACTTGAGGGCCATCGCGGACGCATCGGAGCGGGCGAGGGCGAGGACGGTGTGGCCGTTTCCGAGGAGCTCGGCGACGACTGCGGAACCGATCAGGCCGGTGCCACCGGTGACGAAGACATGCATGGGACTCTCCTGAAGTGATGGGACTGTAGTCTTATCACGTTACCAGAGTGATGGGATATATGTCCCATCACGTAGACTGAGCCGGTGGCCAGGTGGGAACCAGGAGTGCGCGAACGACTCGTCGTGGCTGCGGTCGACCTGTTCACGGAGCAGGGATATGACGCCACGGCGGTGACACAAATCGCCGAGCGCGCCGGGGTCACGAAGAGCACCTTCTTCCGGTACTTCCCGGATAAGCGCGAGATCCTGGTGGCCGGACAGGAGACGCTGAGCCGGCTGCTGGCCGACGGGATCGCCGAGGCGCCCATGGGTGCCAGCCCGCTTGAGGCGGTCGCTGCCGGTCTCGAGCGCGTATCGAGTGCGATGGGCCCCATGAACCGCGAACTCGGGCCCCGCATGAAGGCGGCCGTCGCCGCCAGCGCCGAACTCCAGGAGCGGGACGCCCTCAAGAGCGTCGGCCTCGCTGCCGCCATGACAACCGCCCTCATCGCCCGCGGCGTGCCCGACTCGACAGCACATCTCGCGGGCGAACTGGGTGTCCTTGCGTTCAAGCGGGGCTACTCGGAGTGGTCCGAGGGCGACCGTGGGGCCGAGAACGAGCTCGCCTACTACACCTTGGCGGCCTTGAACGAACTGCGGGCAGCGACCGCGTCGCTGGGCTGACCACGTAACCGCACATCGTCCGAGGTATCCAGCGCCTCGAGCCCGATCTGCGTTCGTTGTGCTCGGACTGCGTTGCCGCCCCGACGGATGCCGAACTACGGCTCCGTGCGCCCGTTTACACCGGTGCCCACTCATCCCGTCAAGGATCGGCTATCGGTGTGCTGATCTGAGCTGAACCGCGGCGAGACCGACGCCCGGGTACTGACCGAGCAGTACGTCGAACATGAAGCTGCGGACATGTGCCTCGTGAAGCTCGTTCAGCGCCTC
>Ga0182018_10004122_pt1 | contig 12483 bp, 14 predicted proteins | sample 812P2MmetaG_FD_120490 | JGI IMG/M metagenome (GOLD analysis project Ga0182018, IMG submission 120490) | Permafrost microbial communities from Stordalen Mire, Sweden - 812P2M metaG | ecosystem: Environmental > Terrestrial > Soil > Wetlands > Permafrost | place: Sweden: Stordalen | collected...
CATAGCGGGTCAGCTCGCCGGCGCGGGAATGCAGGCGGGTGATGTCGGGCGGGATGACGAGAACGCGGCGGCGCTCGCCGAGCTTGTCCAGAGATTCAAAAAGCAGCGACTTCAGTTCTGTGCAGGAGATCTCCGTGGCCGGATCGCCGTGCGCGAGATGGAGGCTCATGCCGGCATCTCCGCCTTCTTGAGGCCCGGCGCGAGCATCACGATGATGAGCAGCGCCAGCAGGTAGACAGTGGCCGCAATCGCAAACAGGCTGTTGTAGCTATGGGTCAGCTGCAGGATCCAGCCGGTGCCCGCGGCGATCAGCATGCCGCCCGAGGAGCCGGCACAGGTACCGATGCCAACCACCGATCCAACGGCGCTCTTGGGGAACATGTCCGAAGTGGTCGTGAAGAGGTTCGCAGACCAGCCCTGGTGCGCGGCGGTTGCAACGCCCAGCAGACCGATGGCGAGCCACTCGGAGTGAAGCCTTCCCACGGTGAAGATGGGAACCACCGCGCAGGCGCAGAGCAACATCGCGGTGAGGCGGGCGCCCGCCGATGAAAGCCCCAGTCTGCGAAACGGCACTGGCAGCCAGCCTCCTCCCACGCTGCCCACGGTGGACATTGTGTAGATGATGATGAGCGGCAGCCCAAGGTGGGCGAGATTGAGATGGAACCGTTTGCTGAAGAAATCCGGTAGCCAGAAGAGGAAGAACCACCAGACGGGATCGGTGAGGAATTTGCCGATGGCGAAGGCCCAGGTCTGGCGATAGCCGAGCAGACGAAGCCAGGGAACGTTAGGGCCCATCTGTGCGGCAGCTTCTTCATAGATGTGGCGGAGTTCCGTGCCGGTGAGGGTTGGATGGTCGGCGGGCTTGCGGTAATTCCGGTACCACCAGAAGATCCAGATCATGCTGAAGAAGCCGGTGACGAGAAACGCTGCGCGCCAGCTATAGTGGAGCGCGACCCAAGGCACGATCAGCGGAGCGAGAATTGCGCCAACGTTTGCGCCGGAGTTGAAGATACCGGTTGCCAGCGAGCGCTCCTTTTGCGGGAACCACTCAGCGACGGTCTTGATGGCGGCGGGAAAGTTGCCGGATTCGCCGAGGCCCAGGCAGAAGCGCGCGATGCCGAACTCGAACGCGGTGCTGGCGAGGGCGTGCCCCATTGCGGAGAGGCTCCAGATGCCCATCACAATGCAGTAGCCGATGCGGGAACCGATGCGGTCGATGAGGCGGCCCGCAGCCAGAACGCCGATCGCGTACGCGAGCTGGAATGCGAAGATGATGTAGCCGTAATCGACTTCTGTGATGCCGATGCTGTGCTGCAGCGTCGGCTTGAGGATGGCGATCACCTGGCGGTCCATGTAGTTGATGGAGGTTGCGGCGAAGAGCATGGCGCAGATGGTCCAGCGCACGTGTCCGAGGCGCAGTTTGCCGCCGGTCTCGGGTGTATCTACCTGCTCGATCGCACTGCCAGGAATTCTCATGCGGCGATAATCGCAGCTTTAGAGCCTGTTATTAACTTTCGCACGGATGGCGTTGCGGACGAAAATCGGTCCAGGCGAGGCCGAATCCGAGGGCTGTGGCGGGACCACTGTCGAGGATGACAACGAAGTATGGGCCGATTTGCGCCGCAACCCGGAGGGCTGGGGCCAATTCTCCCCACTTCTTTGTCGCTCGTCGCTCGAAGATTCCCGATATTCGTCGCTCCTCGCTCCTCGAATTGGGAAAAATTGGCTCCCAGCGCCACCCGCGGGAAAGTTAATAACAGGCTCTAGAGTTTGTATGCCTTGCGCACAAGGTTATAGGCGAGATCGCGAGCGACTTCTACTGCCTCATCCTCGTCAAGACGATGCTCGGCGACCAGCCGCGCCAGCCATACGCAATCGATGCGGCGAGCGACGTCATGGCGCGCCGGGATCGACAGGAAGGCGCGGGTGTCGTCGTTGAAGCCAACGGTGTTGTAGAAACCGGCCGTCTCCGTTACCTGCTCGCGGAAGCGCAGCATGCCCTCGGGGCTGTCGTTGAACCACCAGGGCGGCCCCAGGCGCAGGCACGGATAGTGCCCAGCCAGGGGCGCCAGTTCCCTGCTGTAGGTGGTTTCATCCAGCGTGAAGAGGATCAGTGTGAAGTTCTTCTCATTGCCGTAAAGCGCCAGCAGGGGATGCAGCGCCTTCACGTAATCGACGGCAACCGGCATATCGGCGCCGATGTCGCGTCCATAGCGCTCGTAGAGCTTCTGGTTGTGATTCCGGAACGAGCCGGGATGGATTTGCATCACGAGGCCGTCTTCGACGCTCATGCGCGCCATCTCTGTAAGCATCTGGGCGCGGAAGAGTTCCTTCTGCTGGGCGTCGGCGCGGCCTGCCAGAACAGTGCCGAATAACTGTACGGCGTCCGCATGCGATAAGTTTGCCGTCTGCGCGGTGGGATGGCCGTGATCCGTTGCCGTGCAGCCGAGGGCCTTGAAGCGGGCGCGGGTGCTGGCCAAGGCGCGGAGATAGCCGTCCCAGGAGCTGCTGTTCTCGGCCGTTATTTCGCCCAGCCTCGCCAGATTCTTTTCGAATCCCGCAAAATCCGGATCGACGACGGGGTCAGGCCGGAAAGTTGGAATGATGCGGGACTTCCAGCCGGAATCGCGGATTGCCTGGTGCTCGGAGAGAGAATCGAGAGGCGAATCGGTGGTGGCGAGCAGCTCGATATGGAAGCGCTCATAGAGTGCGCGGGGCCGGAATTCCGGGGTGAGCAGGCGTTCTGAAATTACGTCGAAGTAGAGATCGGCCGTCGCGGCGGACAGGCGCTCTTCCAAGCCGAAGAGCTCGTGAAACGCATAGTCGAGCCACAGGCGCGTTGGAGTTCCGCGAAACAGGTAGTAGTTTTCAGCAAAAATGCGCCAGACGCGGCGCGGATCCTTCAACTCTTCTGCGCCGATTTCGAGATCCGCGAGCGAAACGCCCTGGCTGTAGAGCATGCGGTAGATATAATGATCGGGCTGAACGAGGAGCTTCGCAGGGTCAGGAAATGGCCGGTTGCTCGCAAACCATCCTGCCTGGGTATGACCATGGGGACTGATAAGCGGCAGATCCCGGACTTCCTGGTACACCCGCCTTGCGATATTGCGCATGACGGGATCGGCGGGGAAGAGACGATCGTCGTGGATCAGAGCCATTGCGCGGGTGGACATGGGCCCGGTAATCCTCCTGAATGGTGGCTGCGGAGTTGCAGCGCAGAGGTCCGACCACTAGAATACACCGAGGATCGAAAGAAACAGATGCACGTTCGTTCACACCTCAAAAATGAGGGCGCCGGATTAACTCTTGTATCCCGCAAAGCGGGACACAAGGCCGGTTCCGATGCGAGTGGCTGGAGATGCCATGCCGAAATCAGATACGCACGTGACGATGCGGGTGGTCAACCACATCCGGTCGATGCTGGAGACGGGCGAGCTGCAGCCGGGCGATCGAATTCCGCCGGAGCGGGAGTTAGCGCGTAAGCTGCGGGTCAGCCGTGCAAGTCTGCGCACGGGAATAGGCTACCTCGCGGCGATGGGCGTGATGGATGTCCGGCACGGTGTGGGCACGTTTGTAGAGAATGGGCCACCGGAGATCGGTAAGTCGTCGCTGGGTTTGCTGGGAGCACTGCACGGCTTCCAGTCGTGGCAGATGTTCGAGACCCGCCGGATTCTGGAGAGCGAATTGGCAGCGCTGGCAGCCGAGCGCGGCGGTCAGCAGCATCTGGCCGCCATGTCCGAAGAGGTCGCCGAGATGTATGCGACGGTCGAGGATCCCATCGAGTACCTCATTCACGATGTGCGGTTCCATCGCGTCATCGCTCAGGCGTCTGGGAACCCGATCCTGGCGGCGCTGATGGAAACCATCACTTCGGCTCTTTACGATGAGCGGCGCAAGACTGCGGAGCGCTCTCGCGACCTGAAACAGTCCGCCGACTTGCATCGCGAGATCTATCGCGCCATTCGATCGCGGGATGCGGGCGAGGCTCGCTCCGTCATGGAGCGACACCTGACGATGGCGCAGTCCGCGCAGGATGTGGAGGCTGCGGCGCCCGCGCCGTCGCCGAATGGACGCAGAGCAAAAGCGGGGGCGGGGGCGGGGGCGGGAGCGGGAAAAAAGCTGTCGGCGAGTAAGTAAGGCTGGGGCGGTTGGCCAGAGCGGCGGCTGGATTGAGGCTGGATCGGGGACCAGGCAGGTCCCCGTTTACGAGCCGGTGCGAGAGGCGCGTCCTACGACCCGGGTCGATCGAACCGGCTTCTTTTGCTGCACACGAACCAACTTGGGAGCCGCATCCTCGGGCACGGAGCGACGATCCATCCATTCATCCAGGCGGGATTTGCGGAACCGCCAGCGGTTTCCCAGCCGGAAGGCTGGGATAAACCCTGTGGCTGCATAGCGATACAGGCTGTCGGCGCTGATGCCGAGGTAATGGGCGGCCTGGCGGATGTCCATAACTTCGCGAATCTCGGGCTGGGCAGATGAGGCTTTCAAGGATTTCTCCAGAGGAATGCAGCACGCCCTGTATACCATAGGTCCAATGGCGAAAGGAATCACGAATTTGCGGGGTACTGGAGTGCGAACCCCTTCCCGCCCAAGCCCTTTTCCTAGAATTAGATAGCCGTATTCGTTAGAGTTTTGGCTCCAGTGAGGTGAGGATCGACAGGAAACTGTCGTCCACAGTGCGATTCTTCGCGATGGCTTCGGCCAGCGGGATGTCCTCAATTTTTGTCCCGTGGAGCACGACGAGGCGGCCGAATTTGCCCTGGTGGACCAGGTCGATGGCAGCCAAGCCGTAGCGTGTGGCCAGCATCCGGTCGTAGGCTGTCGGGGTGCCTCCGCGCTGGGTGTGTCCCAGATTGACGGAGCGGGTCTCATAGCCGGTTTTCTTCTCGATCTCTTCGGCCAGGTGTTCGGCGATCCCGCTCAGGCGTGCGTGGCCAAAGGAGTCGACCTTTTCGCCCTTGGTGGCCTGTTCGCCGGAGTCGGGCAGCTTTGCGCCCTCGGCCACCACCACGATGCCGTATTTCTTGCCGTGGTCGTGGTTGTACTTGAGGATGGCGCAGACGTGGTCGAGGTCGATGGGTTTCTCCGGGACCAGCACGACATGCGCTCCACCGGCGACACCCGCGGTCAGCGCAATCCAGCCCGCATCGCGGCCCATCACTTCGCACACGATGACGCGGTTGTGGGATTCAGCCGTGGTGTGCAGGCGATCGACGGCCTCTGTGGCGATCATGACCGCGGTGTCGAAGCCGAAGCAGACGTCGGTGCCATTGAGATCGTTATCGATGGTCTTGGGAACGCCGACGCCGGGAACGCCAGCCTCGATGAGAGCGTTGGTGACGGACTGGGTGTCGTCGCCGCCGATGGCGATCAGCGCATCCAGCTTGTTGGCCTTCAGGACCTCGACGCACTTCTCGATGCCACCCTCGATTTTGCGGACGTTGGTGCGCGAGGTGCGGAGAATGGTTCCACCCTCGATCAGAATTCCGTCTACTTTTTCGAGGGTCAGCGGTACGGTGTTGTTGTCGAGGACACCGCGCCAGCCTTCTAAGAACCCAACGAACTCGTCACCATAATGGATGATGCCTTTTCTCACCACTGCATGAATCACGGCATTCAAACCGGGGCAGTCTCCGCCGCCCGTCAACACACCGATTCTCATCGCTTTCCTGTCTCCCTGGTTCTGGAATTCTGAAATTTTCGGAAAGCCACCGGGACTTTCCGGGAGCGGGCGGGCTTGTTTCCCCGATTCGCTGGCAATGAATGCAGGACCGTCACCGGCCATGATACTGGCCGCCCGGACGCGATTCAAATTACGAAAATAACGTTGTGCGCCTTAGAATCTCACCATGTCTCTTCTGCAGGTGATTCTGCTCGCTATTATTCAGGGGCTCGCCGAGCTGTTGCCGGTCTCCAGCTCCGCACATGTCGTGGTCGCTGAAAAGCTGATGGGGCTGGACCCGTCATCGCCGGCCATGACGCTGCTGCTGGTGATGCTGCACACGGGCACGATGTTCGCGGTGATCGTGTACTTCTGGAAGCAGTGGCGTACGACCTTCTTCTCCGAAAGCGAAGCGATGAAGCGCTTCTTCTGGCTTGCGGTTATCGCCACTTTTTTCACCGGGGTCGTCGGCGAAATTCTGATCAAGATCGTCGAGCACACGCTGTTCAAGGGAGCGCCGAAGGCCCAGATTGAAGATCTCTTCAGCCACCTCGAGATTGTCGCGCCCGCGCTGTTTGCCGCCGGGGTTCTCATTCTCATCGCCGGCCTCGTCGAAGGGCGGCAGCCGGACTCCGCAGAATCGCCGGAGATCGGCTTTGGCCAATCCGCCGTTATCGGCGCGGTGCAGGGGCTGTGCCTTCCCTTTCGCGGTTTCTCACGCTCGGGCGCGACGATTTCCGTCGGTATTCTGCAGGGCATCAAAAAAGCGCGCGTCGAGTCGTTCAGCTTCGCCCTGGCCGTGATCCTTACGCCGCTAGCCATCGGGCGGGAGGCTCTGCGGCTGCACCATGCCGACACCAGCGGCTTCGCGCATGCGGCGCTGCCGAGCCTGCTGGGGATGGTCTTCGCGTTTCTCGCGGGACTGGTCGCGCTGAAGTGGCTGAGTTCCTGGCTCGAGCGCGGACGCTGGTACTACTTCGGCATCTATTGCATCCTTGCTTCGATCGTCGTGTTTATACTTCACCACCGCGGCTATTGAGACCAGGCTACTGAGATGTGGATTCGCAAGCTGCGTATCGAGCGCGTCGGCATTGGCGGTGAGGCCTCTCCGTGCCCGATCGCGTGGATCGACAACTTCGCGATGCGCAACTTCACCAACGACGCCATCTTCGACGACACGCTGCCGGTTGGCGACGGAGTGCTCGAGGTTGGCTTGCGGGTTCCGCTCGATCGGCTGCGTGATGCGATGCAGGATTGGTTCCGACGCAAGGGCTACATTACCAGGGACGAAAGCCTGCGTGTCGAAGAGATGCCGCGATGAACCGATTCATTGCATACTCGGCGCGTGGCGCAGATAGATGTATTGCTCAAAGGGCACGGCGACGCCATCTTTGATCTGCGGAGCGAAGGTGAGGTGGTGCGCAAACTCCTCCGCGGTATGCACGATGTCCTCGTCGTCCGCGTCGATCAGCGTGGTCTTCCTGACTTTGCCATCGGCGTCCACGGATAGCTGGACCAGGACGTTCCCGTAGAGCCAATCCATATTGACCGGCTGCATGCCGATCACCTTCTGCGGAGGCGAGCCAGTGTCCTCGGGTTCGCCCATATCCGGCTCGTCGTTGGGGATGACGAAGAGCGCGGGTGGAAATGTCTTTACTTCCTCGGCGGTCCCGGCTGCCTCCACCATGACGAGGCCTGCGTCGTAGATGCGGAATCGTTTCGGGACGCTGTGGGATCCCAAGGGCTGCCAGTCCTCCCAGGTGATGGTCTGATTGAACATCTGGGCGAAGGCCAGCACGTGGGTGAGAGGATCGAAGCAAATCCGGAGTTGCATGACCTGGATGGTGCAGTCGAATGGAGATCCATCCACCTCACGGAACTGAACGTTGTGCCTTGCCCCGGCCGCGCTGAACTGCGCAACCAGCCAGGCGGGCTCGCGATAATTCTGGCGGAGATCGTAAATCTTCAGCGGCATTACGGTGTTGAAGTGACGCCACTGCAGCTTTCGCGCCAGGTCTTCGATGTGGGTGTAGTGGAAATCGCCGACTACGATGTCTGCGCGAATGTAGTGCTGGGGATCGCGCCATATATCCCAGGTGCCCGTAGTGAGCTTGCCTTTGCGGTTGTAGAGTTTGAGGTCGTAATGCACGTGATGGGGAATGTCAGTGGCTGTGGCGCCTGCCTGGAGGGCGCGGGCGTGCTCGATCTCCGCGGAAAAGGGGCGGGTGGCCAGCACCTGGGACTCTGCCGCAGGCAGGAGCAGAGCAAGGAACAGAACAAGAATCAGAGCAAAAAACAAGGCAGAAAAGGCGACGCGCATAGCCAGAACCCTTCCCTAGGACCATTTCCGCAAACGGTAGAGAAACGGGCCATGATACCAGACGGCTGAGTGGCCAAAGGCCCCATGCTGATGAGCGGCATGGGTTCGCCGGTGATGGCAGTCACTGCTGTCACGGCAAGTCCGCCGTACACTGCGCACGCATGGTGGTCGTTCCCATTTCGACCGGCGCAGGAGAGGCTCTGCTGCTCGGGCTCGCCACCGGCCCCGTGTGCCTGGCATCCTGCGGGCCAGTGGTGTTGCCGTGGATGCTGGTGCAGCCGCGGGGTGTCCGCGTTCAAGCCCGGCAATTGTCGATCTTTTTGGCAGCGCGCCTCAGTGGCTATCTCCTTTTCGCGGCCACGGTTTGGTTGGCGGGCTCCGTAATTCCACGCTCATGGAGCGGGCGCTCGTGGCTCTTCGGCGGTGTTCAGGTTCTGCTCGCTGTTGGCTTGCTCGTCTATGCCGCGGGATGGCCGCACACCCGCTGCTCGTTTGCCGATTCATCCGCGGATGGCTCCTCGCGGCTCGTTCAGATCGACGAGCCACCTCGTTCTCATCGATCTCGTTCTCATCGCTCCGGAGCCGTCACCCTTGGCTTCCTCACCGGCATCAGCGTTTGCCCGCCATTTCTGGTTGCGGGCGTGCGCGCCGCCCAGCTTGGATCGCTCGCCGATGCGTTGCTATTCTTCGCGGTCTTCTTCTTTGGCACCGCAGTCTGGTTCGCGCCCTTCGTTTCTCTGGGAGTCGTTCGCCGCAGCTCGTCCTTCGTGACTGTTGCGCGGATGGTCGCAGTTTTGCTCGCCTGCTGGTACGCGTTTGCCGGCGGGTCCGTTCTGATTGAGAGGGCTATCTATGGCTAGCCGCGTCCTCGCTCGTCCGCCCGCGTTTCGCAGCGTTGGTCGATCCCTGTTACTGACCTTGCCGATCGCGCTATGGTCGCTGCTGATGTTCACTCCTTCTTTCAGGGAGCCAGGCCGTGACCGGCACATCGGCTCCCTGGCCGTCATCCTGTTCATGACGACGTTGTTCTTCCTGATGATGCGCACGGGGAAAACGTACCAGTGGCGCCGCTGGTTCTTCGTGGCTCTGGGGCTGCTGTTCCCGGTGGGCTTCATCGCCAGCCTGGTCGCAGTGCGCGGCACGATGAGCATTCCCGTCGAGCGCATGGTCTCCGGCGACACGCCTTTCTGCTACATGGTCATTCCCATGCTTTTCATCCCGGCCGCGCTGGCCCGGACGATCATCTTTCCCGGATCGATCCTGCCAACAGCGAATAACCCGCACTCCATCGCAATCATGATCGGCATCTGGCTGGCGATGACCCTGGTCGTCGGTAAGGGCTGGTGCAGTTATGTGTGCTTTTTCGGAGGCATCGAGGAGGGGTTCGCCGCCATCCCGAAGCGCGCCCGCATTGGCAGGTCCGTCCGTAAGCTCGATCCGCGCCTGCGCCTTGTGCCCTGGGCAATCCTGCTTTTTGTCGTGGTGTTGTCTGCCGCGCTTTTTGAACCCGTCTACTGCATGTGGCTCTGCCCCTTCAAAACGGTCACTGAATACCCAGCTGTTCACTCGGTCGAAACCGCCCTTCAGATGGGGATTTTCATCACGCTTTTTGCCGGATTGGTGATCGTGCTCCCGTTCCTCACCAAAAAGCGGACGCAGTGCGCGTACTTCTGTCCCTTCGGCGCGTTTCAGTCGATCTTCAACAAGATCAACCTGTTCGAGATTCGTTTCGATCGCGAGAAGTGCGTGGACTGCACCCTCTGCCAGACGGCCTGCCCCATCATGGCGCTGTCGGCCGAGTCCATTCGCGAGGGCAAAACGCTGATGAATTGCATGAAGTGCGGGGCCTGCGTCGACAGCTGCAAGAAGAGCGCCGCGGTCTGGCACCTGAAAGGCACCAAAGTTGCCCTCAAGCCCGAGCGTGCACGGCTGCTGTTCCTCTATGGCGCGTGGGCCATGGCGACGATGTTCGGCGGCAGCATTCTGGCCAACTCTATTGCCACCATGCTTCATTGGCTGCCGGTGAAGTGAGAGGGAGGTTTCTATGCGCGCACGGATCATCGCGGTTCTGGCCTATGCTGCTGCCGGCCTCACACTGGCGATCGCCGTTCTGGTGCCGTTTGTGCTGATGGGAACCTTTGCCAGGGCCGTCGCCCATGCTGGTCTGCATGTGGATGCTTCCTACAGCGGCGGCACGGTTGCGCGGACCTTTACTCGGAGCGGCCACCAGATCGTGGTTTACGAACCGGTGCGGCCTCATGCGTTGCAGCGGGTCGATCCGTTTGTGCAGATTGTGTTCAGGCCTGCCGCTTCCCTGCCGGCGCATGTCAGTGAGGATATCGATCTCGATGGCGACGGCCAGGCCGATGTGCGGGTCAGCTTCACGGTTCCGGCCGATCGGAGGGCGCGGCCTGCGGGCGAGGTTGTAGCTCTGAACGGCAAATACCAGTCGTTCAGGATGCCGGGCAGCTACTCCTTCTCGAAGCTCATGGTGCAGAGCGGCGATGCGGTCCTGGTTCGGGTGCCGCTGAACAGCTCGGCCGGATTGGTTCGATAACTCACCCGTCGAGACGAGCATCCCACCTGAAGGAACCGGTCGCAGCTTCCCCTTTTCGTTTTTCTTGCGCACTTTTGGAGGTTATCGACAGGGGCCAGCCCTAGCCAAATCCGAAATATGCGCCCATGGTTGTGGAACTTGCGTGGGATTTGCGTGATGGAGCAAGCTTGATAATCTCTCTACTGCGCGGCCGAAATGGCCAGTGTTTTAGGAGTGAGCGTGCGCCGATCGCATCTTATTTTTCTGCTGTTGGGACCCCTCGCCCTGTCCGGTTGCGGCAGCGCTCCGGGCAGTGCAACACTTACGGGGAGCAGTAGTCAATACGGCGTGCAGTTGAGCTGGAGCGCGGGCGCCAGCGCGGACCCAGTTGTCAGCTACAACGTTTACCGCGAGCAAACCGCGGGCTTCGCGCAGATCAACTCGTCGCCGGTGACCACCACTTCGTACATGGATTCGTCGACCGCTTCCGGCCAGGCGTACGTGTATATGGTGGAGTCCGTGGATGGCAACGGCAATGTTAGCGATCCTTCCGATACAGTCAGCGTCTCCGTACCCTGATACAACAGTAATCAGCGATCAGTTGTCAGTGATCAGGGTTCGAGCCTGATCCGTGGTCCGCGATCGGCGACCCCGGCTCATCGGTGGCCGGAAGCGGGGAGGGTGGGATGCGGCTCTACACGCAGCTGAATTTTTGGGGGAATTGCCGGGAGGCGTTTGAGTTCTATGCCCGGAATCTGGGCGGGACCGTGACGCTCATGATGAGCCGGGGCGAGGCGCCTGCCGCTGATCCGGGTGCGGCAGACGGCGACCGGAACGCCATCATTCATGCGCGCATGACGCTGGGGGAGACGGTTCTGATCGGGAACGACGTGCCGGCGGAGGTTTTCCAGCCGATTCGCAGTTCCTATTTGTATCTCGCGGTCGACTCAGCGGAGGAGGCGGAGCGCGTTTACGGCCTGCTGAAGGACGGAGGGCAGGTGTTCATGCCCCTGGCGGAGACGTTTTTTGCATCGCGGTTCGCTATGCTGCGGGATCGGTTTGGGGTGGCGTGGACTGTGATTTGCGAGCGTGGGATGTAGAGTTCCCAAGTCGAGAGGGCTTCCACCCAGTCCTCGGTCTTTCGCGAGTTTTGCGAACATCTCCGAAATTTCTACCGCTTCTTATCTACGCTTTTCTCGAGAGCAGGTTCGCCGGGGCCGGTGGGCGAGCCGCACTCCATCCATAGCTTCTCCCAGTTCCACATTCTGGAAGTCATCTGGTTCGGCAGCGGGAAGCCGAGCTGGTGCGCGAGCATACAGACCTGTCCGCGATGGTGGGCTTCGTGGGCGAGCATGTAGCAGAGCATCTCCGGCCCGGGCGGCCAGGGGCGAGCCCAGCCGTCTCTCAGGAATGCGTTAACGCGGCCGTCACCGTCGATTGCTTCGGCGAGCATCTCGGTGCACCGAGCGGCGCTCTCGGCCAATGCTGTGCGGGCCTGGCGCGGTGTACAGTGGGCGCGGTTGAGCTGAGGTGGAACCTTGAGATGCGGCGCGGTGAGACGGATCCACTTGGTTCGGACGTTGTGCATGTGGGTGAAGATGGCGGCGATGCTGCGGGCGGGCGCGCGAGTGCGGGCGCTGGCTGGCGGCCCGGCTTTCAGATTGGCTGACAGGTTCGCGGGCGGATTGGCTTTCCAGAGGGCAGGGTTGAGATGTTCGATGAGGATTTGGTTCAGGCGATCGTTGGCGGCGAAGATTCGGATCGCGGCCTGGCCGAGTTGGGTGTGGGCATTGTCGAGTTCGGTGTGAAGCTTGCGTTGACGCGTGGTCACGGCTGGCCGCTCCCTGGGCTTCCTGGTCCCTGGGCGTGATCCTAATCCATGTACTGCCGGGACGGCGGAAACAGGGAGCGCGGGTTAGGCGCCGGGGTGGTGGTTCTCGGGGCGCTGCTGCTCGACCCAGG
>Ga0182018_10004125_pt1 | contig 12477 bp, 10 predicted proteins | sample 812P2MmetaG_FD_120490 | JGI IMG/M metagenome (GOLD analysis project Ga0182018, IMG submission 120490) | Permafrost microbial communities from Stordalen Mire, Sweden - 812P2M metaG | ecosystem: Environmental > Terrestrial > Soil > Wetlands > Permafrost | place: Sweden: Stordalen | collected...
ATGGTCCGTTACGAGAAGACGATGTCGAATCTGAAGGAAGTGAAGGCGCGGTCCGGAATCGTGATCGCGCTGGCGACCGAAGGCGACAATGAAATCGTCGAAGAAGCCGATCACGTCCTCTTCGTTCCGCCGGCGCCCGAAGAATTATCGGCAATTCTGGAGATCGTCCCGCTGCAGTTGCTCGCTTATCACATCGCTGTGCGCCGCGGCTGCGATGTCGATCAGCCGCGCAATCTGGCCAAGTCAGTGACGGTCGAATAGCAGCAAAAGTTACGACTAAGATCGGCGATTTCAGAACTCGAAGTACGCTCCAGCCCGCGCCGGATGCGCTCCACCCTCGGTTCCTGTCGCCGGAAGTAGACCCTCTTCAATCCCGTGCAGGCTTTCCCATGCCGCCTCGGTCAATGCCGGGTCCGATCCAACAATGTCGCGAATCATCTGCCAGGCGGCGATGTTGAGTGCGCCCTCCGGCGCCGGGCCCATCGCCAGCGAAACCGAACATTGCGGGCAGAAACAGATGCGCTGTGCCGCGGATTTCTGGCGCGGCCTTACTCCTACCGTCTGTGCGAACAGATATACCGCCACCGATTTCTGTCCCGCTTCCAGTTCCCGGCTGCAGCGCAAACAATACAGATTTTCCAAGGGAATCGCTCCACTGCCAAAGTAAGCCTACTTTCGCTAGGCATCGCCGATGGCACAAGTATGTAGAGGGGTTCCGGCAGGCGCGAACCCGCGAACCAACTTTGCTCTATCCAGAAAGGGACTGCATCGCTCACTCTGTTGGCATGGGAATCAGTTCCGCCGAAAAACCACCGCTGTCGTCAAGACGACCTCAAAAACGCAGGGAGGTCGCCGCCGTTTGTTACCGCATCCGCAAAGGTGACATCGAATTCCTGCTGGTGCAAACCCGAAGTGGACGCTGGACTTTCCCCAAAGGCGGCGTTGAAGCTGATCTTACACAGGCTCAGTCCGCAGCGCTCGAGGCGGTTGAAGAGGCTGGAGTTCATGGCCGCATCGAAGAAGTCCCCTTCGCTCGTTACTTCCGAAAGCATCAGGATCACACTCCGGTGAAAAGCATGAGAGCAGAGGCCCCATCGGATCTTGCCGTCGCGGCACATCTCTGCGAGGTGTTTCGTCAGGAAACTCCACAAGAACCAGGTCGAAACCCCACGTGGTTTAACCCAGAAAAAACCAAGCAGCGCCTGAGGAAATACCGTACGCCGGAATTCGGCGCTGAACTGGCTCGCGTTGTCGAACGTGCCCAGTCGCGCATTGAACGACTACGCCATGGCCAAGACATTCCGAGTCGCACGAACACGAACACGAACAAAGACGGCTTGCAGGAAGTCCGATTTGAGGCCCGAACCTTCGCAGTCCACGCTCGGCCACGCAGCGTTCTGCGCATCTCGCCTGAGGCAATGCCACGACCGGTTCTGCAGTTGGGTGCGGGAGCGGATTCCGCTCCCGAGATCGTTAGGAAGACCGTTACCAGGATCACCGCGATTGACGCAAGACGAATCGATTCGAGACGAAAAGCAAATTTCCCGACTGCCTGTAACCTGCCGGTCAGCGCACGCCGAGTGTCAAGAACACGCAGTTGATCGAGTACGAAATCCCACTCGCCGTCAGTTGCAAGTCGGGAATAAATCACCCCAAATATTACGGTGATACACTGCTGATCCATGCTTGAAGTCAACGGCCTTACCAAGAACTACGGAAAACTGGTGGCCGTCAACGGAGTTAGCTTTCGCGCCGATTCCGGAGCGACGATCGGCTTGCTCGGACCGAACGGCGCCGGCAAGACCACCACCGTTTCCATCATTGCCGGATTGCTGAGCCCGGATTCCGGCGAAGTTCTGATCGAGGGCCGGCAGGTCAAAAGCGATACCGATCCCGTCAAGCTGAAGATTGGGCTTGTGCCGCAGGACATGGCGCTCTACGATCAGCTTTCCGCGCGCGATAATCTGACCTTTTTTGCAGCGCTTTACTCGCTTTCCGGCGCAAAAGCGACACAAGCCATCGACGGCGCCCTGCAGCTGGTGGAGCTTTCAGACCGCGCCGCTGACAAAGTAGCAACGTTTAGCGGAGGCATGAAGCGGCGTCTGAATCTTGCCGCTGCTCTGCTTCACGATCCCCAGATTCTTCTGCTCGATGAGCCAACCGTCGGAGTCGACCCGCAAAGCCGTAACGCCATCTTCGACAACCTCGAGGCGCTTAAAAAGCGCGGCAAAACGCTCGTGTACACCACTCACTACATGGAAGAAGCAGAGCGCCTTTGCGATCGCATCGTGATTATCGATCATGGGAAAGTGATTGCCGATGACACCTTGCAGGGATTGCACAAGCTCTTGCCGGTGGCCAACGTGCTTGCCATTGAACTTGACCGCGTCAGTGGTTTTGACCCAAGACCGATGTTGTCGCTTCCGGAAGTCAAGTCCGCCGAGCTGGTAGCGGGCACTCTCCGCGTGGGAGTTCACGATCTCGTGGGCGCCGCCCCCGGCGTGCTCCGCTGGTTATCCGACAACGGGCATTCCTACCACCATGTTTCGAGCGAGCAGCCCGACCTCGAGACAGTCTTTCTCACTCTTACGGGAAGGAGCCTTCGAGACGCCTGATGGTCCCATTCTTGGCACTCGTACGAAAAGACTTGAAACTGTTCTTCAGCGACCGCAGAAGCGTGGTCGTGGGAATCCTCGTTCCTATCGTGCTGGCGTCGTTCTTCGGCTACCTGTTTGGCGGCCAACGAGGAGACGCGGAAACGAGTAAGGTCTCCGTGTTGATGATCGATCAGGATGGCAGCGACATCTCACACGACCTGATGGCGCAACTCGCCGGCGATCGAATGCTGAATGTCAAACCATCCACTCTCGATGCGGCCCGCGAGGCCGTGCGCAAAGGCAAGGCGACTGCCGCGATCGTGGTTCCCAAGGATTTTGGGCGGAATGCTGGACGCGCCTTATTCACCGACGCGAACAAACCTGATTTGTCCCTGCTCTACGACCCGTCGCACTCCATGGAACTCGGTCTGGTCAAGGGCATCCTGAGCGGCGCGGTTATGCAAAGCGTGAGCAAGGAGATGTTCAATGGCAGCAGCGGGCGCGAGATGCTGGACGAATCTCTGGCGCGCGTGGAGAACAGTCCTGAGCTTTCTCCGGAAGATAGGAAGGCACTGCGCGATGTGCTGAGCGGTGCGAGGGAATTGAATGAACGCCGGGCAGGAACTGGCCAGGGAGCATTATCCGGCGGCCTAACCATACCTTTCCAGACGCGCGACGAAGCGATCACTTCGGGCGGCAATGTGGCCTATAACGGCTACGCGCACTCCTTCGGAGGAATGGGAATCCAATTCATCCTCTTCATGGGACTCGATGTTGGCATCACGTTGCTGATGCTGCGCCGAACCGGGCTTTGGCAGAGGCTGCGCGCCGCGCCGCTCTCTCGCACCACGCTGCTGGGAAGCAGAACGGTCAGCGCATCCTTGACCGCTGGTTTTATTCTGGCTGTGCTCTTCACTTTTGCGCGGCTTGTCTTTGGCGTGCGCATCCTCGGCAGCTTTCCCGGTTTCGTGCTGGTGTGCGCGGCATTCTCATTGATGACCGCCGCATTTGGCCTCATGATCGCCGCTCTGGGCGAGACGGTCGAAGCCACGCGCGGCTACTCCGTCATGGCGACGCTCGTTCTGGTGATGCTCGGCGGCTCGTGGGTACCAACTTTCGTCTTCCCTAAATGGCTCCAAAAACTCACCGTGGTCGTCCCGACGCGCTGGGCGATGGACGGCTTGGACGCCATGACCTGGCGCGGGTTGGGATTCTCCGCGGCGCTCGCGCCCATTGCCGTCCTGCTGTTATTCACGCTTCTGTTCGGAGCGATTGCAGTGATGCGATTCCGCTGGCGAACGGACGGCTAACAACTCTGACTCTCCGGTTTCGAATCACGCTCCTCATACTGCTCTGGAGCGCAAGTAGAGCGGAAGTAGAGCGAAACCCAATTCCGCGATAACATCTTTGGTGATGCTTCGCGAAGCCGGGCTCGAATCTCGCCAGGAACCGCGGCACGATCCGCGCCAGGAAATCCTGCGCACCGCGGCGCGCCTGTTTCAGCAGCGCGGATACGATGCGACATCGATGAACGACGTTGCCGCTGCTCTCAAGCTTTCCAAGGGCGGTCTTTATCATCACTTCCAGTCGAAAGACGAGATCCTCTTTCACATCATGTCGCATGCCATGGATATCACCGAGGAACGCGTGATCAACGTTGCGCGTCGCGTTGGTGGAACTGGCCTTGAAGGAGCCGAGGAGCGGTTGCGCACGCTGATCCGCTTGCATATTCAGGTCGTGCTCAGTCCCAAGGATCGCGAGATCACCGTCATGCTTCATGAGAACCATCCCTTGCCGCTGGCGTTCCGGCGCAAAATCAATGCCCGCAAAAAGGATTACCTGCACTTCGTCGAGAATCTTGTCGCCGATGTTCATCGCAAGCGCAGCTCGGCGTTGCCCGAAACTCGGATCGTCACACCGCGTGCTGCCGCGCTCGCTTTGCTCGGCATGATCAACTGGATTTACCAGTGGTACAAACCTGATGGACCGCTCACTCCGGAAGCCCTGGTCGCACAATTCACGGAAATCCTTTTTCACGGCGCACTCGGATAAACATGCAGGTCTCAGGTCTCAGGTGTTAGGAAAATCGCATCATTGCAGTGACTTCGTTGCAGCGACCTGAAACTGAGAACTCTCGGAACTGAGAACGCCTTCCCATGCCTCACTTTTTCCACATCGACGAACTGTCGCGGCAGCGGAACAAGCTAAGCAAACTCTACTTTGAATTTCTTCGCGTCCCGGCGATGAGCGCGGGCGTCTATGTTCTGCCTGCTGGGGGTGTCGATCCTCAAAAGCCGCATCGCGAAGACGAGATGTATTACGTCGTCAGAGGACGTGCTCGGATGCAAATCGGATCTGGCCACACGGCTGACCAAGCCGAGGTTCGCTCCGGTTCTGTCATTTTCGTCGAGGCTGAACTCGAGCATTGTTTCTACGACATCGAGGAAGAACTCGAAGTCCTAGTCTTTTTCGCTCCAGCTGAACGGGAATAAAATCTGGAGGGAATAAAGTGCAGCGAGTCGCGGCCGGCGATCCTTATCCTGCTACTGCAACTTTGCGTATTCAGCCTTGGCTTGTTTCAGGATGGGAACGTCGGGGTCGGCGTCTTTCCAGGCGGCGATGAAATCCTGATAAGCGCTCTTAGCCTTGATCGCGTCGCCCTGGAGAGCATAGGCGCGCGCGCTTCCGAGGCGAGCCAGGCTATAAAGCGGACTTGTCGGGGCGTGTCCGCGGTGATCGGCGATTTTCTGGAATTCGGCCAGCGCCTTGGCCCCGTCGCGCTGGTCTAAATACGCCTCGCCGCGCAGGTAGAGAGGCCAGAATTCGACGGGAGCTGTCGGTCCTCCTCCTTCCTCGAGAGCTCGGGCTGGCTCCAAGGCGGCAACGGCGCGCGCCGGCTGTTTTTCTTGCAGCTCAATGGCGGCACGCACAACGGCGACCAATCCGTTATTGAACATCGTGTTGTTGGGATCTTGCCTGGCCAGAGCGGTGATCATTTTATCGGCGCGTGCGGCGTCTCCGGTTCGCGCCAGCGTCAGGGCAGCCAAGGCGTTGATATCGTTGTTGTCGGTCATAGCCAGCGCCTGCTCGGCCTGGCGACGGGCCTCTTCCGTATTTCCGAACTCGCCTCCGATTGCACCTTCGAATCCGCGCACACTGGCGGGGAAGTCTTTCAACTCAGCTTCTGACTTCTGCACCGTCTGGTTACACAAGTCACGACCCGCGCGCACTTGTCCCTGAAAATATTTCACGCTGCACGCTAACTCTAAGAGGTAGGACTCATCGCCCGTCCCGGCGACCTTGTCGCGCAATCGCTGCATCTCCGCCTGGTCGCCGCGGATGAACGCCAACTGATAGCCGATCAATGTCGTCGAAAAGGATTCCGCGTGCTGCGCTTGCGCTTGCCCAAGAATCGCCCGGGATTCGTCATAGCGCCCCAGAGACATATAGTCCCCGGCTACATTCTGGTACGCGTAGACGTCTTTGGGATCAATCTGCATCGCCTCGAGTGCATTGGCCAGAGCTTTATCCTGCTGCCCGGTCGCATCGTAAGCCAGCGCCAGGTTATCGCGCGGCACGCTATCGCGAGGGTAGGCTTGCTTCCATTGCTCGTAAATATCGATGGCCTTGTCGATCTGTCCGGCGGCCTCGTAGTAGTGGGCCGAAATGTAAAGCTTCTCGCGCTCGCTGGCCCGTTCGCGCAGATCGAACGCCTTCTGCATCGCATCGCGGCCGAGGGTCTTGGCGCCACTGTTGCCATAGACAACGCCAAGCGTCGCATAGGCCATGGCGAAATTAGGATCGAGTTCGACGGCGCGCTTGAGATGGGGTATGGCTTGAAGGTCGTGCAATCTCATATGTTCGGCGTGGCCGAGGCTGAAAGCCTGCAATGCTTCGAGCGACGAGGTGGTGGCCTGTTCCAGCGGCTTGGCGAACTCCTGCACAGAGCCGAGCGACTCGCCGAGCTTGGCCCGCAAAGAGGATGCTCCTCCATCGAGGGCCTTGAGCACCTGCTCTTTGCTGCTGGCCTCGACCTGCTCGCGAGCCAGGGAGTCTCCGGTTTGGGTGTTCACGGCTGAGATCGTGATCACGTAGGAACTGCCCAGACTGGCGATGGAGCCAGCCAACACGGCTTTGGCGCCTTCGCGCAAGCCGATCTCGCGGGCCACGTCGGCGGTGATGCGTTCGTCGGGCTGGCGTCCCATAAAGCGCAGGGCTTCGCGGACGCGCGACTCCGGCAGAATATTAAGAAAAGGCGATTGCTCAAGTTGCACGGCCAATGCTTGCTTGAGAGTGCCGTCAAAGACGGCATCGCCGGTGGTGTTGACGAAATCAGCAAGCACGACCGTATCTTTTTCCGTGAGCGCGTTCGAGTGGCGGGAGCGCAGGAATAAACCCCCGCCGACTAGCGCAATGATGATGATAATGATGATCAATGCGGCAATGACGGCGGGGGCCTTCCAGGATCTCTTTGTCCCGGCAGAAGGGGCAGCCGAAGCGGGCAATCCTGCTCCCCACGAATCGGCGGCGACGGCGGTACTCGAAGGCTGCGAGACTGGCAGCGGCACCGCTGGCTGTGAGCCTGACTGCCGCACATTCTGCGGCCGCGGTGTCTGCAATGCCGGCCTGGATCCCGAGTCTTGCAGCGCAGCCACAGGACCGGAATTGACGGCGACGGCGCGTCCAGTGTCGGTGTCGCGCTTCAGGCGTTGCAAATCGGCGCGGATGTCGGCGGCGTGCTGATAACGCAGGTTGCGGTCTTTTTCCAATGCCTTGCTGATAATGTCTTCAAGCTTCGGCGGCAGGTCGGGATTCATTCGAACCGGCGGCGTCGGCGCACGATCGAGAATGGCCTGAAAAATCAGCGCCGAAGTTTCTCCGCGAAAAGGCAACAGGCCGGTGGCCATCTCGTAGAGCACGGCTCCGAAAGAAAACAGGTCAGTGCGCGCATCGAGTTCCTTACCCTTGGCTTGCTCGGGAGACATGTAGGCTACGGTGCCGATGGTCGAGCCGGGGCTGGTAAGGTGCTCCTCGACTGCGGTCGCGACCGTCGCATCCACGGTTGCGCCCGAAGCCGCGCCTGAGGATGGCGAGTGCGAGGGCTGAGTTACTTTCGCCAATCCAAAATCGAGTACCTTGGCGTGCTCGCGCTTGGTGACAAAAATATTCGCCGGCTTAATGTCGCGATGCACAATGCCCTGGGTGTGCGCCGCGTCGAGCGCGTCGGCAATCTCGATACTCAGGGAGAGCAACGTGTCGAGCTCCACAGGATGGTTGTTGATGAGGTGCTTCAGGGTCGAACCGTCGAGGTACTCCATGACGATGAACGCCTGGCCATCCTGCTCGCCGATATCGTAAATGGTGCAGATATTCGGATGATTGAGCGCGGAAGCGGAGCGGGCCTCGCGGCGAAAGCGCTCGAGCGCGGCGCGGTCCTGGGCGACATCCTCGGGAAGAAACTTCAGCGCGACGAAGCGGTCAAGGCGCGTGTCTTCCGCCTTGTACACCACGCCCATGCCGCCGCCACCGAGTTTCTCGATGATGCGATAATGCGAAATTGTTTGGCCAATCACCCGGAAAAGTTCGCCCCGCGAGCGACCATATTAGGGGGCAACACGCGGCAAGTCAATGCACGCCAAGTCAATGACGACTCATTGCGTCGCGGGAACGTAAACCTCTCTGGCCGCTACCAGGTCGACACTGTGCAGTTCGGTTGTCACTTTTACGGATTGCATGCCCGCCTTCTTGCGAGGTTTCGCCAGGAAAGTCAGCAGGTACTGATGATTCAGGCGCTCGACCGCATCCTTCAAATAAGGAGAAAAGTCCGGAGACGGACCCGCGAAACCTATGTAGTATCCTTCGCCACCAGTTTCCTCAGTCAGCTTGGCGAGGTAGATTTGTCCCCAGTAGTTCAGCCAGTAACTGTGGCCGAAGTGGCCGCCACCCGGCGCATAGATCGCCGAGACGACAATTCCGGCACGCTGCGAATCTTCAATCGCGGCCTCCACATAAGGGTCCTGCGTATCGCCGGATCCGTAATACGGGTCGACGCCACTGGTTACCATCAGGACTTCTCGCCGATTGCCATTTGCCTGCCAGCGCTTCACCAGGTCGCTGAGAGAAAAATACGGGCTGGACCCCGCCGCAAAATAACCCTGCGGCAGCCGCAAGGCCTTCGCGGCAAGAGCATGATCAGTGGTTGGTTCTTGCTCGACTTTGGCGGTCCCATTTTGCATGTAAGCGACACCCGCCTTGGCGTTCGGCGGCAGCATGGTGATGAAATTCCTGATGTCTTCCAGTTGCGTGTTGACGGCAAAACTGGCGCCCTCGTCAATCAAGACGAAGAATTCCAGACCAGCATGATCCCCTTGAGCCGGGGCCCATTCCGTGACTTGAGCGCGCTCCTTGCCTTCGAAAACCATCACGTCCTCACGATTCACCGCCGTTGCCTCGGATCCTTTACGTGGTTCGACGGTCACAATCATGTGCACCGGAGTGCCGTTCGCATTCGGAGCCTGTTGCGCGAAAACGGCCTGGTTGCTTATTGCCGAAAAGAACAGAATTAGAGTCATTAAAGCCAGTCGATACCGCAGTGCGTTCATAAACGCCTCCTGGGCACCCGGCCTTTGCCGTGCGCCTGGCGCAATTCTATCCACGCCATCCGTTTAGATGCGGATAAAGGTTTGCTGGATATTTTAAGGATAAAGATGGGAGACACTCGAGCCTGATCGCGTCTTATTCGCTGGAACGAAACAGGCCGGCATTCTCCAGCAACTTGTCGCAGACCTTGATGCAGATTTCGCGCGTGGCAACGCGGACGGCTTCGTCGGGCGCGGCAATCATCAAGGTCGAAGTGCCGTGGCAAAGCAGGAAGATGCCGTCGTATACGGAACCATAATCCTCGGGTCGACCGCCAAAACGGAGGGCGAGCTGGGCGATGAGCCACCCGCGCACCGGCCGCGGCGTCGAAAAAAAATGTCCCCAGGACACGCGGAGCAGATCATATTCGCGGGGATGCGCTTCAACGTAAGCAAGGTATCGGCGATGGGCCTGCTCGATGCTGGGCGACGAGAGCAGGTCGGAAGTCAACTCCTCACGGACTCGGTGGGCCAAGGCCACGCGCAGCGATTCCTTACTGCGAAATCGCTTGTAAAGAGTGGGAGTGGTAGTGGCGGCTTCTCGCGCTACCGCGCGGAGAGTCAAGCCTTTTTCGCCGCGCGTCCGCCACAGACGCTGCGCCGCCTTCAGGATCCGTTCTTCGAGATATTTATCCGCAATCGGCGGCATGCGGGTTCCGATCTTACTTCAACAAGATTACAGTGTGCAACTAACATTTCTTCCGAGTCGTCGCTGGCCGGTATTTTAAAGCTTCGAATATGCAACTATGATATTGATTACACAGCATTTATATGATGGAAACTCCAGCATAACATCGTCAGTATTTTTCATTTGACATTGTTAAAGTAACGATGTTAACCTTTTGCCAAGTTCTTACGACGACCGTGCCCTTCCTAGTGGTGGGATTTCAATCTACAGGAGTCTTAATTTCAGATGTTTTCGTCGGATGAAGTCGGCGACCGTGCCGCCATTGTACAAATGAACGCAGAATTGCATCACGCCCAGTTGGAAATGCTCAGCGCCCAGTGCGCGACCGATCGCCTCCGCCTGCGTTATTCGGCGGAGGACATTGCCCGCCACGCGCAACGCGACGTTCTGCGCAAGGCTCTCTCATCAGCCCGCGCTTTGTATGAGTACTACAACAGCATTGCCCGGCAAGTGCCGGATCCCGATGCGATTGAAAAGCCGGGTGCGTCATTGCTCAGCGAAGCGAAAGTCGAGGCCGCGATCGCTCGCATGGCCGATTTCTTGCGCGCCCACCGCGAGCAGTTCCGTCCCCAGGGAGTTCCGCTGCAGCGGGAACATAAGCAGGCCATGGAACCTTTCTTTTCGGCGTCGTTACTCGGACAGGTCCGGACCGTTGGTTTGAAAGGCCAGAGCGTTCCGAACCCTCCGTTCTATGTCGAGGCGCAAGCCCTTGGCATCAAGAACCTGCCCGATCTGACGCACATGCCGTCTTTGACCTTTGAAGACGTCCTGGTTTTTCAGTCGGAAATCACGGCCAGCACTTTGTTTCATGCCTTAGTTCATGCCGTGCAGTTTGAAGTTTTGGGATTGGAACGCTACTCGGCACGATTTGTGCAGGGGTTCCTGCGCACGCGCTCGCTCGTCTCCGTGCCGCTGGAAACGCACGTCATACAGTTGGAAGCAAAATTCACCGAGAACCCCGGGGAAACTTTCTCCGTCGAAGAGAAGGTCCGGCTGTGGACCAACCAGGGGCGCTACTGAACCAATCACCCACTCACTTGGCTCCCTTCAGATAGCGATCGAACCAGTCAATCGTTCGCCGGATGGCGTCGATTTGATTTTCGCGCTTGGCAAAACCGTGGCCTTCGTTCGGATAGTAATGAACGTCCACGGTCTTTCCTCCATCCTGAAGAATCTTGACGATCTGTTCGGCTTCTTCTTTCGGTACGCGGATATCGTTATCGCCCTGAAGAACCAGCAGCGGCGCTTTCGCGTTCTTGATGAAAGCGAGCGGCGAATCGGCTTCGTAAATGGCGCGGTCTTTTTCCGGATCTCCGAGCAGCGTTTTTTCGTATTGCTGCAGCAGCGGGTCCTCGTGTTGGAACATGGTCAGCCAGTTAATGATTCCATATTGTTCTACTGCGGCCGCCCAAATGTCGGGAGTTTTCCCGATCGCCATCAGCGTCATATAGCCGCCGTAGGATCCGCCCGTGATGCCGATCTTCTTCGAATCGACGTAACCCGTAGCTTCGAGAAATCTCACTCCGTAAATTTCGTCCTGCAAATCGCCGCCGCCCAGATCCTGAAAGTTTGCTTTCTGAAAATCCATGCCGTAGCCAGTCGAGCCGCGGACGTTCGGAGCAATGCAGACGTATCCGCGAGTGACCAGGGCAACCACCGCGCGATTGAAATAATCTGTCGTTTGCCCGGTAGGGCCGCCGTGCGGCAGCACGATCACCGGATTAGATCCATCGCGCTTCAGATTGAATGGCACCCAGACGAACGCGCTGATGATTTTTCCGTCGCCGCTGCGATAGTGGACCAATTGCGATGGCGGAATCTTCGCCGTGGTCAGGCTGGCGATGGCCGAGAACGAAAGTTGGCGCGGCTGGCGGCGCGCTATGTCATAAACCCAAATGTCGACGGGCTGTGTCGAACTCGTATGAACCACCAGCAGGTTCCTGCCATCGGGCGAGAACGTCGTCGGATTTCCCGTGTAGCTGTTCAATCCCGGAGGAAGATTGAGCTTCGCTCCCTTCAGGGTCGCGCTGTCAGCAAGGTAGTCGTCGATGCGCCCGTCTTCGTTCACCACGTAGGTGAACTGTTTGCCGTCCGGCGAATAATTCGCCGACTCGGCCTCCCATTTCAAATCGGTCACCCAGGTGAGTTTCTTGGTTGCAATGTCGATCTCGGCAACGTTCGGAAAGCCGCCCGGCTTATCTGACGTGACGAGTAACCGGCGGCCGTCGGGCGAGATTGCCGACACGGTCGTGCGGCGGTCGCCCTCGTGCTTGGTTAAATTCTCCCGCTCACCACCGGCAACTGTGATCCGATATACGTCGGAATCGGTGTCCCCAACATTGGCGCGAGTGGCATAGATGAACTTGCCATCGGCGGACCACAAAACGCCACCCCACAGACGATCCGGACTCTTTTCCTGGGTGAGATTTCGCACCGCATGCGAGTTCCAATCGAGAATGGCGATATCCACCATTGATGCCGTTTTGGGCTTGTACTCAATGGCGAGCGACTTGCCGTCGGGCGACCAGGTGGCTCCGGTTTCAGAAATCTCAGG
>Ga0182018_10004127_pt1 | contig 12473 bp, 16 predicted proteins | sample 812P2MmetaG_FD_120490 | JGI IMG/M metagenome (GOLD analysis project Ga0182018, IMG submission 120490) | Permafrost microbial communities from Stordalen Mire, Sweden - 812P2M metaG | ecosystem: Environmental > Terrestrial > Soil > Wetlands > Permafrost | place: Sweden: Stordalen | collected...
AGTCGCCGGTAACAACAATTACCGTACCCACGAGTTGCTTCCCGCCATCTTCAGTTTTGCGCGAGTGGCTCTTCTCGTACTGGGACAGCATGTCGCCGAAGGACTCGTCGGGTGCGGCGGCGGATTCAGCAATAAGTTGGGATTCAGGAATGCTCGGCTTGGACATGATGAAGTCAGGAGGAAGCTAAAAAAGAATACACCAGAATGGCGGGTTTGGTTACGAATTGGTGAAGAGTTCGATTTGAATGACAGGCCTCGGGAAAATGCTCTGGTCGTTGACACAACCTGCCAATCTTACCCGCTTGTAACCGGGAGATTCGAATTACGTGCTTTGTAATATGTTAGATTGAGAGAAAGTGGGCGCGTAGCTCAGTTGGTAGAGCAATGCCCTTTTAATTCCTTGCTTTAGGCCCCGCCTCAAGTGGAATCAATAGCTTACACTTGGGAAATGTGTGGGTAAGTAGGGTGAAAACCTGTGGAATGGGACAATTTGAGTATTGGTTTGAGTATTGGAAATTTCCGATAGCACAACCGAATGCAAGAGGCGCTAAGGATTGAAGATGAGACTGAAAACTGAACCAGATGGCAGGAGCAGCATCAAAACGGCCTCACCGTATTTGGCTGCCAACTCCTCTCGAATATCTTCAGCCATCTCCCGTTTATCACCATAAAGAAATTCTCCCCCAGCGATGGGGACTTTCAGGGTTGACGATGTAGAGGGGCTTCCCTGCTTGGCAGAGATCACCAAACCAACATCGAAAGTGGCGCTATCTACGAAGCCGTAGAGCTTTGAATGCGCTCCATCTGGCGTGACAAGAAACGCCAAAACAGGAATCGACTCTTTCATTAGCTTATTTATCAGAAGGCCAGCTTCGTCCCAGGAAATTGCGTTCTTGCTCATAGCCTATTGTTCGTTTCTTGCCCGGTGCAGCACGACGTAGGAGCCTTCATCCGCGCAAATCGCGATCATCTCGGCCAACCGCTAATAGCAATGACGTGCGAAAGGCGCTCTTGCACGCGGCAGCTAATTGTTACCTGACGATACAGAAGGTGCGACTGTCCGTCCATGTCGAACTTCTCTGGTACAAGACTGAGGAAAAATGTGTAACCACGAAAATTGAATCGTCCTGCCATCAGGTTATTCCGGTCGGTCATCGGTGTGAAGTTGACGCGATCCATAGAATCAATTTGCTCACCAGCGCGACCGGCAATGTACAAGCCGCCTCCTTTTTCGAAACGACGTACCCCGAAGACTATTTCCACTAGCTCCTTCGACGGAGTTCCCTCCGCGTGTGACCCTGGCCCTATGGTCCACTGATTACCGAAACTCAGATTGATGAGGGTCTTCAAGAACCAGCGCTCCAGGAGTGGACCATCTATCTCGAAGCGCTTAACGTTCCAAAGGGGCTGCTTTTTCATCTTTCCGCGAACGTTGTTGATACGGATTGATTCGCGGAAAACGTCGAATGCCCGCAATGCAGTCGAATCCAACTCGCTAGTATCACTGTTGTGCTTCTTACACAAGATCTTGGCGACGAGGTTCGAGAGTCCGATGCTTTTCGGCTCGTTCAAACACCATGGAAACCCTTGCACTATGATCTCGTCACCCTCGAAAAGGCACTGAGACACCAAATGCTCGCGGGTAATCTTCTCGTCGCAGTCGGCCAAAGCCGCTGCCCAGCAATTGGCGGAGGCGGGTTGTGCGTTGGTTGCCACGTTCTATGAGGCCGATGCACACTTCTTCGGTTTTGGCTTTCGTGCTTCCTTCCGCTGTTGTTTGAATTCCCTCAATCGTAAATCCTCTGGGCTTCCATAAGTCTTATCGACCCACCTTTTCACGCCTTCTCGGTTGAGTGACTGAATATCGCACCATGTCTTGTCATTCTTGAGGAGGTAAGGGAACCAGAGTTTTTCAGCAACGGGTTTCATCGGAATACCGAATCTTGTCTGGCAGGCTGCCTGATAGTTCACCCAAGCGTAAAGATCTACTGCCTGGAGTCCAGGCACCTCTTTGCGGGATCGGAAAGAGTAATGCCCGGAAAAATGACCTGAATAAATGTTTTCGGAATAATCAAGAGCCTCCTCGATGTCCCGCTTTTCCTCTTTGGAAGTATTATCGAGAACATACTCCATCGGGGCCGAGTGGCTAGATGACCAGTCATAACTCATTCCGAGAACACTGGACAGCGCCCAAACGTAATGCGATTCACCGACGCTGGACCACATCTCTTTCGGGACGAGTTCGTCGTAGTCTTGCTTGTTAATTCCAATGCTGAATGCCTTAACCGAGTACTTTAAGGTGATCTCTTGTGCACGTAATAACGCACGCTCCGAGCGATTATCATCCCAACCCGCAAAATCCGAATGGGGATTGTGTGCCACGCACTCCGAAGCGTGAAGTTCTTGTATCCCTTCTTTTCCTAGAAAGGCGTTCCATTCCCGGTCGAACGCCTCAATCCGCTTGCCTGGGAATATGATTCCAGCGGCGATTGCAAACCTGTTTGCCGGGGCGCTCCCGCTGTCGTCGATGTAAATAAGAAACACGCCCAAGTACCTTTAGATCAGTATACGATGAAAGGATAATGCTGAGCGAACAAAACACGAATCTGGTACGATTGCCCGTCATGGACGAGGGCCGCAAACGCGTACTCGGCATCATGGCGGCGATTCTCGCCAGTCTGCACATGGAGAGAGCCGATGATTTGTTCGGAGGCCCGCAGGGAAGCCCACGGACGGACAAGTTAATATCCGCATCCGTACAATGGGCGGAGGAAATTATGAAGAAGATTGACAGGAGGTTCGGCGAATAGGAGATTGCCATCAAGAGCGCTATTGACACCACAACACTGTGAGGCAGAAAATGTTGCCGTCTCCCCAAGCTAGTGCCTCCCCCCGGCTTGAATATCCCCTGGCGATTTGGTTCGCGGCCAAAGAGAACGCTATGAAGTCACGATTTGCCTTCTTACGACGCAATTGGCAGTGGGTGGTTCTTGGCCTTTGTGTGGTGTCACTGCTGTTTCCGCTTTCAGCGCAGGACTCCGATCTCGGACGAACGATATACGCGAACTGTGCTAAGAGCGTGTTCGTCCTTTACGCTCAGTCTCCCGCCGGAGAGTTCGTAGCACAGGGCTCCGGTTTCTGGGTAACCGGAAAGAAGATCGTTACCAACGAACACGTTGCACACGCAGGAAAGATTTATGTCGACGTTGGATCGGCAAGAGTTCCCGCCAAGATTCTGAGCGTGGATGTCTACAACGACCTCGCGATCCTAACTGTTGATATTGAGATAACGGCCAAGCCGCTGGCTCTGGCGGACTCGACTCCCTCTCCCGGCGATCCGGTATTCGCCATTGGGAACCCGGAGGGCCTAGAGCGGAGCATCAGTGAAGGTGTGGTGTCGGCAGCAAGGGAGATCGACCATAGAGAGCTGCTACAACTTACAGCGTCCATTTCCCATGGGTCTTCGGGTGGTCCAATAGTAAACGTGAAAGGGCAGGTTGTAGGGGTGGCGGTGGGTTTCCTCCCGTCCGGCCAGAGCCTCAACTTTGCAGTTCCGGCGGCCAAAGTCGCCGCCCTGTTGAAGAGTGGCAGTCCCAAACTCGACCTTGGACTGTTCGATCAGATTGACTCCTTACAGGCGCTGCTAAAACAGGAGACATACTCCGCCGACCCCGACTCGCCATGGCAGAAGACGGAAGAGCAGCTCAAGTCGCTTTTACAAAAAGGCCTGGAAACCGCAGGGAACAATGACTCGGTCTTGCTTCGGGTCGCGAGGGCGGCAAAAGACAACTGGGAGGCCGATATCGGCATTAATACGGCCGAGAGGCTGGTTGCAATTAAACCCTCCTCGGAGGCTCACACGATTTTCGCCCAGGTTCTGACGCAAAAGTACATGTTTGTGCAGGATGATTCGGAGAAGGAAAAGCTGATGTCCCAGACGGAGAAGGAGGCTCGCCTGGCAGTGAGCACTGCTCGACCTCCATCCGCTGAAACCTACTTCGTGCTCGCGAATGTCCTAGAAGATCGGGGATCTGCCAAAGAGGCACGATCAGACTTTGGTCTGGCCCTTAGCGCTGCTGAAAAAGTCAGTGACTCCGCTCTTCAGCTTTCGAGCACACGCGGATTGATCCGTACCTCGGATGCTCTTAAGGAAGTTAATGAATCCGATCGCCTCCTCGAAGCTCTAGATCGAGACGGGAACGCGACGGCGTGGGACTGGTCGTCCCACGCGGATCGGATTAGGGGGGATGGTCTGTTCCAACAGGCGGGGAACGCCTACCGGAGGGCTGCAGAACTGAAAGGGCCCTATAGCAACTGGTGCTCTGCAGCACTGCAGTTTTCAGCGGCGGGTCGGCAAGAGGAGTCGGTTTTATTCTGTGCGCGAAAGTGTATTGCAGAGGGGACTGGGGAAAAGGGCTCTGAGGGAATCCTAGGAGATGCTCATCAAGAAATCGCAAGTGTCTTAAACGCGCGCGGGGTTTACACCGAGGCCCTCAATCACGCTAAGGAAGCTACGATACTTACACCTAATGATCCTTCTGCTTACGATGACATGGCCACGGCACTGATTGGTCTTCGCAGGTTTGACGAGGCTGTCAACGCGGCTCAACAGGCCGTACGATTGTCCGACGGCAAGTATGGGTTCATGCATTTCCGTCTCGGATCTGCGTATTTTTCACTGGAGAACTGGGATTTCGCCCTCCAGAGCTTCGAGAAGGCTGCGGAGTTGAGCCCGGAGGAGCCCGCCTCTGCGTACAACGTAGCACTCTGCCACTCGAAGCTGCGTCATTGGGGCGACGCAGTGCGGTGGTATCGCGAATACTTGAAACGGAATCCCTCCGCCGATGACAAGGCGCAGGTCCTGGAAACCATCCGTGTTCTGAGTCAGTGACGTGAAATCCGGCCCCCCGGCGTTGTCCACTCGGAAAGCACATTCAGGCCATTTTTTCCATGCCGCGTTGATGTATCATCGCCAGCCGAGGAACCCGTCGCACGAATAGCCGTGAACGAACAATGGTTCTCGATGTTTGTAAGACAGCTACTAGCACACGTACCTCTTGTCCCCCCATTGTTTGACCCTCATCAGACAATTTCTAGTCACCGATTCAGTCACACTAACGAACGCAGCTTTTCCAGCACCCATGGCAATTAGGGCCTTCGCTACATTTGTCCCCGCAGTTGGTCTTGTTGCAGCCGTAGCTATTACAGCCGTGACAACACTTGGTTCGGTCAGCTGAATTATCCGCGATGCAAAACATCGACATCGAAGCAAGTACAGTTACCAAGAATATTCTTTTCATGTTAGCTCCTGTCCTCAAAGCCAGTTGACAACGCCGCCATGGGAGCATCCCCTCGGGCGTCTCTAACCGAAACTGTAGCTAAGCCAGCCTTTCTTTCCTCGACTATTTTTGAAGAGTGGCAGTGACATTGACGATTGAGCCTGCTCTAACCTCAACCTCCGAAACCCAATCTTTATAGCCGGAATACACCACCTGCACCGAGTGCTTTCCTGGTTTGAGCCTTAGAAGGGCCGGTGTACGTCCGCACCCTACAGAATCGACAAAAATGTCGGCCCCGTCTGGTTCCGAGGTAACGGACGATATGCCTACTGTTGCCATGTCGGTTCCCGGCTGCAAGGGTGTTATTGCACCTGCGGTAAGGGATGACGCGGGCGACTGTTCTGAGACCTTTACAGCCTGTAGTTGGACTTTGGTCGATTGGCCCGTCGTTTCCGAAGGGACGAGAGAAGACAATTGTGGAGTTCGTGGGCTGGTCTCGGTAGCACTCTGAACTGCACTTACAGCAGGAGTGTTCGACGGCTTTCGTTCCTGAGCGACTGCATTTGGCGGCTCTTCCGCGAGGATAGCTTTCAAAGCTTCTTGAAACAGCTTATCCGCCCTGCGGCGGTCTTTTCCCGCTCGGATCGCATTACCAATACCAGCGCCCAATTCGGCACCGGCTGCGTTCGAGCCTGAGCCACTGGCGGCGACGCGACTGAAAACGACATTATCCGTACTGATGAGTTCCAGTTGGTCTCCCTTTACTCGGTAGGTGTACATGTATACGGCTACAGATGATCGGGAGATTGTCGTCTCAGTTGGCGCGACAACTGTCGTGGTTTGCTGGCCCTGAATGGTTGCGGTTGAGCCGTCCGAATACGAAACGTTGGCGTTGAATGGTTGAGTAGTCGTTTGCGTCTCTGAGCCTTTGGTAGTTCGGCTAACGGTGCTCATCGGAGAAACCGACAACAGTATCCGATACTCTGCCTGATCTTGCGTTGCTCGTGTGGCCGGGCAGATTGAAGGAGCGAGTTTCGCGCCGTCTTTGGAAAAGAATTTGAACATTTTCTCGGTCATGAAACCCCATACGGGCTTATCACCCAAGTCTGGACGATAGACGCCAGTAACGTAGCGAGTCTTACAGTTTGGATCTGATTGGCTAGAAGCAGCCCATTTGTGTAGATCGGACTGCCAATCGTCCTTCGCACTCGATGGAAGGGCCATGAGCAGTGCTGTGAGCAAGAAAGGCCACGCCGTCATCTTTCTCATACATTTCTCCTACCATGTCTAATTTATTCCCGTGACTTAGTCTCGATTGCATCCAGATTTGACTCCAAATTCTGTACCGGACCGTCCAGGTCGCTGGCAGCAGATTGCACATCATCACAGTCGTCACAATCGCCAGCCTTCGTTTGTACGTCGTCAACGTCGGATTTGAGGGTCTCTAGTTCGCTCTGGGCGTCCTCCGCCTCGCTGTGAATCTCAGCCAGTCGACTGTGCAGTTCCTCATTTTCTTCTTTCAGTTGTTGGTACGAACGTCTCGACGAAACTTGTCCGAAAAGAGCGACTGCGAGCACCGTGACCCCCAGAAGTACCCATACTTTTTGCATGACAATGCCTCTCTTACACCTAGAGCCATTTTGCGACCCCACCATGATGCGAACATGTCCCCCGTCGGCTTTGGCTGAAGCTGTAGGTTCCATCGGCGCATTGTGCGGTCGCACCTTTGGGCGCCGCCGAGCAGTTCTCCGGGCGCTTGACTGTCTCCCCCTTGCTGTTTACATAGGTGCCGTTGTCGGTACATTTCGTTTGGGACTTCTGCTGTTGTTCCTGCGGGCTGGCTTGATTCGGCGACTGTTGTTGGGGATTCTGTGCGAACGCGGGAAGCAATATCGCCGCGAGTGTGAAGACTGAAATGAATCGGCGGACGAGAGACATGGAAACCTCTTCTTCAAATTGTCAACAGCTCTAAAACTCAATTTTTCACCGTCATCGCTTCGGAATCCACGGCTTTCTTTCCCGTGATTCCTTCAAGCCCCGCCAGAACCCCCCGGTAGTCATTCTTGTCGCATTGCATGGCGAAACCGCCCTTCTTGTCGCCATCGGCCCACGTCAGCCCGACGTAATGTTTCTTTGACTTCGTAAGAGCCATCAGTGCGCCGATCCCGAGAGTAAATACAGCAAGCCCAATCGCCGCTCCAACCCTCCTATGGACATCTTGGCCGTAGCTGATCTCAGTGACGGCTGAAGCAGGGATTGTTATGACCTCTCCTTTGTCTCTCACCAGCCGCACTTGGTTCGAGTCGATGAACAATTTCATCCCGGTTCCCGGTTTGGCATCGGGTATTGAGCCTCCGTCGTATGTAACTTTGTACGCGTTATCACCAGCGAAGACCGTCAGTGGGATAGAGACACATAGTACAAGCGCCAAGAATCTATTCATACTTTCTCCTAGCTCTGTAGAGATTGGTACAAATGGCCCACGGTCCAGAATCGTGATGACTGATTGCGGGTAACTCAGGTTCGTGTCCTGCAACACGAATGCGACCAAACATTAGGCCGACGAATGAAATCACGCAATGGCCTGAAGGTGATGCACCTCGGCACGCGGGTGCTATCCGCTTAATAGCCCCCCGGAAGCTAGGCCATATGAGTGGCACCGAATTCCGCTTTTCCCCGGAATTCCAGCATCCGTCCAAGGTTTCTGGCTACCCTAAGACCCTCAGTTTTTCGCAATCAACGCTAGGAATCTGAGAACTTCTTGACCTCTGATTCCTGCCAGAGGGCTTCCCTTGCGAGCCGCAGGCTGAGTCCTTGATCTAATTTAGCGTTGCTGCGATTTTCGCTCCTGGACCTTCGTGAGCCAGCATTCCCCGTGAACAGGCTTTCCAGCTTCAGTTACATTAAAGTCCTTAGGCAATATTGGTTTGCCACAGATGGCGCAATTGATCGGTAGCGGTGGCGGTGGGTTTGTCGCCATACAGGCGCATCCTAGCACTGGGCAGCCACTAAAATCCCGTGTCATCCAGACCGTGCTCGTGATTCCGGCAGCCATGAGAGTACGGTTCTCCGTTGGAACGGCGCTCTGCCTAGGTAGCCCTGACTCTGAATTTTCCACAGGTAGCAATCGCGCCCGACCTGTGGGAATGGCGTCGCACGTAACAGGTAGAGAATATCAGTTGCTGGATTGCCAGCAAGATTCGCGAAACTAGGGACGATTCTGCGTTCGTCTAAAGATGGCACGGCTAGTGTTTCGCGCAACGGAATCGATTTTCAACGGGTTGCGTAAAGTACATACTTCCGACAGGCGTTTAGACTTCATTCCGAATTGGGCCGCCCCGATCTGCCATAATCTTCCCATGTGCGGACGCTATCGACTGTCACGGCGAAAGCAGCTTGTCGAAGAGTATTTCGACAGCGCGGGAGAAGAAGACTGGACGCCTCGCTACAACCTTGCGCCCACGCAACCTGTCCCAATCATTCGCCAGAATCCCAAGGAACCGCGCCGTGAAATATCGCTCGCCCGTTGGGGGCTGATTCCTTGGTGGGCGAAAGACCCATCTGGTGCCGCTAGCATGATTAACGCAAGATCGGAGACTGCGGCGACGAAACCCGCGTTCCGCGATGCGTTGAAACTTCGCAGATGCTTGATTCCAGCGGATGGGTTCTACGAGTGGCAAAAGACCGGAAAGGCCAAGCAGCCATACTGCTTTGAAGTCAATGACGGGCAGTTGTTCGCGTTCGCAGGAATATGGGAAAGATGGAAAGATCCAGGCGGAAAAATGCTAGAAACGTGCTCGATTCTGACGACGACGCCGAATGCTGTGACCTCAGCCGTCCATGACCGAATGCCAGTTATTCTTGATCCAGACAACTACGATCTATGGCTAGATCCTGGAATGACGAACGCAGATGCAGCGTCAGACCTTTTGAAACCCTTCGATGCGAGATTGATGCGGAGCTATCCCGTAAGTGGTCGGATCAACCATGTGGCGAACGATGACGAAGAGTGCTCGACGCCTGTTAAGATCGCCCAGAGTCAGAATTATCTCTTTCCCGGTCTGAGATGAGATCCACTGAGGCGAGAAGAAATGGCTATTTTTGTTCTTTGCTGTTTGAATTAGGGACGGATTGGGATTCGGTTTCTCCTGAATCCCCTGATGGCCTTTGCGTGAACAAAGTTTTCCCATCGCTGCGAAGCCTGTCGTAATCTGCACCCAGCATCTCACGGAGGGTCCAGCCGCCCCGAGTCCTGAGCAATCCTTGCCCATAGGTAGCATCGTGCTGATTCGTTTTCTTACTGCTCATGATTGAACCTCATCTAAGATGCGAAATTTCCCACCCTTGTAGGTCACGACGCCGAGCCGAGCCCGACCGCCAACTACCTTTTCCGTAAATGGTGCGTGCGTGAAACCGCTCGAAAAATGAAAATGCTTGATCGCCAAATTCACCAAAAATCTAACGTATTCGATACCCTGCTCAATTGGCATGCTGCCGAAAGACACTGTGTACTGATATTTGGTGGTGATAGCAGCTATCTGGTTGCCTTCGTCTTCTGTGAACTCCCGGCCCAGCAGTCCGACAACATACGTTCTCAGCTCATTTAGAATTTGCTGGTCGAATCCGTTGATATACCTAACGATGGGCTCAAACATAGAATACCAGCTCGTCCCGAGGTGGCCTCGGTCAAACCGCTGCTGTGCGCTGTTTGGGTCTGCATTGTATGGAATTAGCACGTGCCAAAGCTCAGGCAAATACTCGCCCGTGGAGTATCCACCAACGGCCAAGCCGAGCGCCGGTGCGGTTCCATTCTGGAGTGCTTGATCGAAGTCCTGCCCAGCGGCCTGAATCGCAGGCACAATCGTCGCGTGATATTTCTCGTGAAGGAACAACCGAATAGCCTCCACTACAGATGACAAATCGTTTGCGGCGGTCAGCACACCATTAGGGTTTGACAACTCAAATTCTCGCAAATAGCTGCCTATACTGCGATCTCCGAACCCGGCCAATCCGTAGATGGCGGCCCCAATGGGTCTGTCTGCGATCTGAAACAGCTTCTCCGCATTTTCCCAAATCTTTACGTGGTCGCTGCCAGCTACGACAGTAACGGCGCTGTCCACTCCTAGGATGACACCATCAGACAGGTTGCAAGAGATGGCTATGGTCACGGTACGAAAGATTACACCATCTCAGGTCGCTTTTCGAGAAGATTACCTTAGCGAAAGACCAACGAACGGATGATAAGGCTCTAAGGTTTCCAGAACGGTCTTTTTCGTTCCCGGCGTTGTCGCCCTGCCCACTCCTAACTTGCTTCCTGCCATACAATTTCGGAGGGTTCATAGCAGTTTGCGTGTTACCCCGGCGTTGGGAGGAGCCAGGACAGATAAGAAATTCAGGCAGGAGACGTAGCGCCGACGTGCTTTGTCCGGTCGGGCAATGGGAGAAACAGCAGCAACAAGCCTCCAACCCCGCACCAGCGCCCCACACCGACAAGCCTGCGGTCGCAAGCAATCGCTAGTCTATGCGGCTTTCTTCCGAGCTTTGACTTTCGCCCAGCGCGCCCGTTGAGCCGCCGCGATTCTCTTCCGCCCCTCCGCTGATATCTTACGGCGCTTGCGTGCTGGTTTGGTTTTTCCGTAAACTCCCACGAAAGCGGAAAGTGCTGCGTTCAATCCCGACAACTGCCGTTCTACTCGGTCACGTTCCTTCCTCAACTGCTGGACTACTCCAGACAGGTTTCCCATTTGGTTCTTGCCCCCTCACAGGCAAGCATCATAGCAAAAGGCGACGTTGTACGCTTAGGTTTGCCTCAGTCGGGGCAATGGAGTTTCCTTTTGTACGGATGCGGACTTACTTCTTCTTGGCGGGCTTCGTTTTGACTTGGCTGTTGTTGAATGCTGCTATCTTTCTGTCCAGCACAGAGCGTGTCTCGTCGGGCAGTGACCGGGCAATCTTTCTATACCCGATGATGTTTTGAAAGATCGTATTCTTTTCTTTTTCGCTGGCCGTTTTCGGATCTACGCTGCCTAGCATTTGTGACAGGCGCTCGGCGGTTGCACCCGGTGTGTTCGCGCCAAGAATCGAGCCAGCCTTCAGGCTCTTGGGGCGCGACTTTGGGACGGACGTGGGCTTCTGTTCGTTGTGGATTCGTTTGCAAGCAGCCTCCACCGCTTGCAAAGACATACTGGCAGGGAACGCGACGATCTTGTCAGCGATTTGAACTCTGTACGGATGGGTTTTCTCGGTAATCATGTCGTTATGAATTAACCGCAGATTCTTCAATCGGGGTCAGCTTACCCGTGCTTTCATCGAATACGTGCGTAGGAAATAGTCGAGGGGACTTTGGCGCGAGGTTCTTCGCTATTCGCTGTCCTTCGTGCAGAACCGATTTCTTCATCGCCGGAGTGATCTCAATCGAGTGAACCTTTTCGGTTTTCCCGGTATCGACTACTGTCCATTGACGGCCAGCATGGTTCTCGTTGTAATCCCGAATTGCTTGTTCGGCAGCGGGACGATTACGAAACGCATCCTGTACGTTTCCGCGTGGGTCAACGATCTCGTATCGCAGAGAGCCGGGGTCTGTCGTTGAGATTTCAGTCTCTCCCACTTTCGCTCCCCACTTCTTGGCGTACTTGTTCAAGAAATTCGGAATTGCACGGTCATAGAGAGCCTTCGCCCAATCACCTCCGATTTTCAAATCAAGGCCAGAAAAACTTCGCCAACGACCGGAGCTTGGATCGGGTGTCCCTTCTCCCCGAATAATGCGTTCGGCTAAATCTTTACCGACATAATCAGCTAACTTGCTCTCAGGCAGATGGCTACCCAGATCAACCAAGCTGCCATCACCCATTTTTCTCGCAGATAGATCATACGAACCGTCAGGGTGCTGGTAAACGTTCAAACCTTGTATTTGTTTCGACAAGTCGTAACGTGCGGCCTGTTGGTCGCCCGTTGTCCACGCGAGTTGGTCGTATCCGTTCTCAGCGGCATGACGAAGCATCCGCTTCAATACGAGTTCGTGCCAGTCACTCCTGAACGGTGCGTTGGGCACGCCGGGGTTTCCGGCTCCCTCACGCGAACGTCAAAACAACACAGCAGTGCTATATTAAATCCGTGCCCGCCAACAGCAAAAAGGCGATGCTGAAGTTTGGTCAGATCTACGAAACCAAGGTGCTGACCGCCTGATTTGAGTAT
>Ga0182018_10004128_pt1 | contig 12472 bp, 10 predicted proteins | sample 812P2MmetaG_FD_120490 | JGI IMG/M metagenome (GOLD analysis project Ga0182018, IMG submission 120490) | Permafrost microbial communities from Stordalen Mire, Sweden - 812P2M metaG | ecosystem: Environmental > Terrestrial > Soil > Wetlands > Permafrost | place: Sweden: Stordalen | collected...
AATAGACGGCGATCGTGCGCATGCCCAACCGTTTGGCGGTGCGGGCGATGCGGCAGGCGATTTCGCCGCGATTGGCAATGAGAACGGAACTGAACATGAGAGAGGATTTGCCGAAGCTTGCCGGCTTGCACTCAATTCATTGCGCTCGCACCGCCGCGCCTGCGTTGGCGGCCGGCGGATTGAGCTGAACCGGCGGCGCGACGGCCGGCGCCGAGGCAGGCTGCGGGGCTGGTGCCGGCGGCGGCGGCACGGGCTCCGGCCAGATCGGATCGGGCGCAGCAGCGCCCGACAGGGTCGTTGGCACGGGCGGATTGGCCGCCTGCTTTTTCGCGCGTCGCGCCGATGTTGGGCCCGCGGCCGCCGGGTTTGGATTGGATGCAGCCGCAGCTGCCACGCCCGGCAAGACTGGCCCGGAGGGCTCAGGGTTCATGATGCTGACCGCGGGGATCGAGGCGGCCGTAGGGAAATCGATATTCACCATCTTGCGCGCTCCCTGCGCGTTCAACTGCGCCGTCGGTTGCGGCTGGGTCCCATCGGCACCCTCCGGACCATTTGCCCAGAGCGACACGTAATGCTCCAAATATCGATCGAGCGTTTCCGCGCTCAAGTTGGCACGTACCCGGCTCGCATCGTGAAGGAGCGCGAGCGTCTTGCAATTCTCGCTCGTACAGCCTTCGCGGATCGCGAGCACATGGGCGACGAACCCGAAGCGGTCAGTCTCGAGTGCGCGGAGTAACGACGACCGTACGTCGTCGATATCCGCGCCGCCGTGCGCGGCATAGGCAGTTATGCTCGAGAGCAGCGTCAGCCGTGCCGCGACATAGGAAGACGCCGAAGCCACGCTGGCCGGCGACACAAAGAGCGCCTTTTCACACGCCGCCTCGACGCTCTCGCCTGCCGCAGCGTCGAGGCACGCGAGCGGCGAGCCGGGGGCAAGCGCCTGTGCGCTCAGTTGCCCGGCGCGCATCTCGATAGCTCGTCGTTCGGAGTTGCGGTCGCCCGTTGCGACGCGACCAAGGAAAGTCCAGGTCAGCGCCGCGCCGAGAACTGCACCGACGATCACGAAGCCGGCACGCCGCACCGGGCTCGCCGCCATTCGCAACTGCGGCTGAAAAAGCGCAAGCACACAGAACAGAATGAGCAAGGCCGCCGAGCCTGCCGCGACCCACAAGCGCAACACGGAGATTCCAAACTCGGGATCAACGGCAAGCATCAACCACTCCGCCACGGGCAAGGACACTTTCCTCGGAGAAGTATGGCCTAGGGGGCCAGGAGACGCCAGCCTCAACCATTTTCGGATGGATCGCGCGGTCGCGCGTCAGCGGCCGGCACGCCGAAAATTTCCGGCGTCAATGTTCAACTTCGAGCTGGCGCTCTTTGGCCACGCGCTCAAAGGCTTCACCGGAATTTTTGATGCGGTATTGATAGTCGTCGCCGTCGGACGGCAAGAGCTTGACGACCTTGTAGGCTCCGCTGGCGCCGGGCCGGCTGATGGGGCTCGATGTGTACAGCACCGTTTGGCCGACACGGAATCTGTGCGTGCGCAGCATCGGGCCGGGCATGACCAGCCGCTGAGTAACCGCCGTTACAGACGCAATCTGGATACCATTACTCGGCTCGGGTTTGCCCGAAACTTGCCGCGAAACAGCCTTCCGAACAACTTGACCGCGACTTGCTTTTGCCGGCCGCTTTTTCACTGAACGCTTATTCATGGAACCGTACTATATAGCCTATCTGCGCCTGGAGCAAAAAATATAGTGTCGCAAAAGCGGTTTTGCGAGCCGCGCTTAAGGCAAATGATTAAGGCGAAAAATATATTGTATTCAGATAGATACGAAGAGACCTTGGACTCAACTAGCACTTGAACTTCAGGCCTGACGCCGCCAACCGCCCTTCTCATCGGCTTGCCAATAAGTCACCGCGAACCCCGCCGATTTAGCCTCGGTCCAGCGCGCACGTGCCGCCTCGACAGCGTCCGGATCTTCGCCGTCAAAAAGCAGCACTACGCGCTCATAGGCGGAGGCATCGTCCGGCATAGTCGCTCCTTCGACGAGGAAGCGCACGGCCGCACCGTTCGGATTGTCGTCCTTGAGAGTCAGCACGATAGGCTGCTGGGCCGCTTCGGCCTCCCGCCACGTCCCGTGCGGAAGAAAGGAATCGTCACGCCAAGTCCACAAATGCGCATCGAGCGCCTCAATGCGCTCTTCTGAGGATGCCTGCACCACGACTCGCCAACCGCGATCGAGGGATTTCTGCAGGAGCGCTGGCAAAACCTGCTCCGGCGTTTGACCCTTTAGGTGATAGAAGAGGATCTCGGTCATGGGGAGCACGCAATACTCGCCGCCGTCGCGGTCGGGCGGCGGTCATGGTAGACCATAAAAATTCTGCAACAAAGGCGGGCGCGTCATGAGCGGCGACATCAATCATCAGATCAGGCTGGCGGCGCGTCCGGTTGGTCTGCCGAAACGCAGCGATTGGCAATTCACCGAGACGCTGGTACCGGAGCCGCGCGAGGGCGAGGTCCTTACCCGAGTGCTGTATGTCTCGCTGGACCCGGCCATGCGCGGCTGGATGAATGAAGGAAAATCCTATATCGCGCCAGTCGGGATCGGCGACGTCATGCGCGCCGGCGGTGTCGGCAAGGTCATCGCGTCGAAACATCCCGGCCTTGCCGTGGGCGATCACGTCAGCGGCGGATTTGGGATTCAGGAATTCGCGGCGCTTGACGGCGCGCAACTCACCAAGATCAACCCCAAAGTCGCGCCCCTACCGACATTTCTCAACACGCTCGGAATGCCGGGCATGACCGCTTATTTCGGATTGCTCGACGTCGGGCTGCCCGAGGCCGGCGATACGGTCGTTGTCTCGGGCGCCGCCGGCGCGGTCGGCGCGACCGTTGGCCAGATCGCGAAAATCAAGGGATGCCGTGCCGTTGGCATCGCAGGCGGGGCGGCGAAATGCCGTTACGTCGTCGACGAACTCGGATTCGATGCGGCGATCGATTACAAGGCGGAGGACCTACGCAAAAGCCTGCGGACGCATTGCCCGAACGGCGTGAACGTCTATTTCGACAATGTCGGCGGCGACATCCTCGATACCGTGCTAGCCCAATTGGCGCGCCACGCCCGGGTCGTGATCTGCGGGGCCATTTCACAATACAACAACACAACGCCGATCAAGGGGCCGAGCAACTATCTCTCGCTGCTGGTCAACCGCGCCCGGATGGAAGGCATGGTCGTGTTCGACTACGCGTCCAGGTATCCGCAGGCGATCCGCGACATGGCCGCATGGATCGGCGAAGGAAAGCTCAAGTCGCGAGAGGATATCGCGGAGGGACTGGAGACCTTTCCGGAAGCACTGCTGAAACTGTTCAGCGGGGAGAATTTCGGCAAGCTGGTGCTGAAGGTGGCGGAGGGGTAACCGGCGAGCAGCGTTGCCAGTCGTGAGTAGAACTCCGAGACTTGGCCGCCTCTACGTCTTGACCGTCAGCGCTCGTAATAGTCCTCGACGAGACGGTCAAGCAGGCGCACGCCCCAGCCAGAACTCCAGCTTTTGTTGATGTCGGTCTGCGGCGAGCCGAGCGCAGTGCCGGCAATATCCAGATGCGCCCACGGTGTTTTGCCGACGAAGCGCTGAATAAATTGCGCCGCGGTGATCGAGCCCGCAAAGCGGCCGCCGCTGTTCTTCACGTCGGCGAATTTTGAATCGATGATTTTGTCGTATTCCGGCCCGAGCGGCATCCGCCATACCCGCTCGCCGGTTTCTTCACCTGCTTTCGTCAGACGCTCGGCAAGCTTGTCGTCGTTGGAGAACAGCCCGGCATATTCTTGTCCGAGCGCAACAATGATGGCCCCGGTGAGCGTCGCCAGATTGATCATAAATCGCGGTTTGAAACGCTTGTTGACGTAGTACAATACGTCGGCAAGCACGAGCCGCCCCTCGGCATCGGTATTGATGATTTCAATCGTCTGCCCCGACATGGACGTGACGATATCTCCAGGCCGCTGCGCCTTGCCGTCCGGCATATTTTCCACCAACCCGATGACGCCGACCGCATTGACCTTTGCCTTGCGCACCGCGAGCGCATGCATAAGCCCGACGACGCAGGCGGCGCCGGCCATGTCGCCCTTCATGTCTTCCATGCCCGCCGCCGGCTTGATCGAGATGCCGCCGCTGTCGAAGCACACGCCTTTGCCGATGAACGCAATCGGATCGGCGCCGCGCTTGCCGGCGTTCCAGCGCATGACGACAACCTTCGGCTCATGCGCCGAGCCTTGCCCGACGCCGAGGATCGCGCCCATGCCGAGCTTCCGCATCGCCGGCACGTCGAGAACCTCGACCACGATTCCGAGCTTCCTCAGGCCTGATGCGCGGCGGGCAAACTCACCGGGATAAAGCACATTGGCCGGTTCGTTGATGAGGTCGCGCGCCCACACGACACCGTCGGCGACGCCGGTCGCGCGTGCCCAAGCCTTTTCAGCTGCAGCCGGGTTGGCGCAGGCGAAATTCACTTCCACCTTGTCCGCCCGCTCCTCGCCCTCTTTGCACTTGGTCTTGTAGCGGTCGAACCTGTAGCCACGCAGGCGCGCACCGAGCGCCAGATCGGCGATCTGATCGGCCTTCAGCGCCCCTCCCGCGAATTCGGCCAAAATTGTCGCCTGCGCCGCCGCCGCCGGGATTCTCCCCATCGCCACCCCGCCAAGCTTGATCAGATCGCGATCCCGCAGCTCGCGCTCCTTGCCGGTCCCGATAATGACCAGACGCGGCGCGTTGAGACCCGTGGGCGCAATGATGTCGAGGATTGATCCGCTTTTGCCGGTGAAGCGATCCGCAGCGGCGGCGCGGCGGTAAAGATCGCCGATTGGCGACAACGCCTTTTGGGTTGCGGGGCCGAATTTGAGGCCCTCCGCGCAGAACGTAACAAGAACGCCCCGAAGGCGGTCAGACGGGGTGAAACCGATCTTGGGGCGGTCGGGCATTAGGTCGGTCCTTGTTGGGCGGAACACAGGCTTCTTGACCGGCCATATGAACCGGACCGCCCGTTCGTGCAAAGCGCCTTCTGCCGAGGTTGGGACTTGGCGGCCCCGCTATCACGGAAGGAATCCATTAACCCTTAGCAACTCTTAGCTTTGCAAATTCAATGGCTTTGCCTTGGCGGGGCCACTTTGTGAAAGCATGAAATTGGAGGCGTTGGGGAAACTCGGCTCGGGGGGTGACGCCCCCTTTCGGGGGGCCGGGGCGGCTGTGGGGCCCCGTCAGCGGGGAAGTTGAGTCCGATGGGGTCGATCGGCTGGTACATGTTCCGCACCACGATGGGTGCGTTCTTGATCACCGTTGTCAGCCTGACCGTCGTGATGTGGTTCACGCAGGCGATCCGTGAATTCGACCTCATCACGAGCCAACGGCAAACGCTGTTCGTCTTCATCGGCATCACCGGGCTGCTCATTCCCCTGCTCGTCATGATGATCGCGCCGATTTCGCTGGTGGTGGCCGCGGCACACGTCCTCAACAAGCTCAGTTCGGATTCCGAGATCATCGTGATGAACGCAGCCGGCGTTTCGCCGTGGCGGCTGGTCCGTCCGTTCATAGCGGTGGCTTTGGTGGTTTCGCTGCTGGTTTCCATCATCGCCGTCTATGTTTCGCCGCGCAGCCTGCGCGAGCTGCGCGACTGGGGGACGCAGGTTCGCGCCGACATCCTCACCAATATCGTTCAACCCGGTCGCTTCACCACGGTAGGCGGCAATCTCACCTTTCACATCGCTGACCGGCGGCCGAACGGACTTCTGGTCGGCATATTCCTCGACGACCGGCGCGATCCCAACGAACACGCGACCTACTTGGCCGAGCAGGGCGAGATCGTGAAGAACGATACCGGCTCGTTCCTCGTGCTCGAAAAAGGCAGCGTTCAGCGCATCAAAGCAGGCCAGCGCGATCCCCGCATCGTGACGTTCGATCGGTACGCTTTCGATCTCTCAAAATTCATCGGCGGCCCGCAGAACGTGGTCTACAACACACGCGAGAAATATGTTTGGGAACTCATGTGGCCGCGGCCCGAAGACGCGCTCCATGGGGCACCACTGAGCGAGTATCGAGCGGAGCTGCACGATCGCTTCGCGACCCCGCTCTATCCGCTGGCATTCGCTATCCTCGCCTACGCCTTCCTCGGTCCGCCGCAAACGACGAGGCAAAGCCGCACGTTGGCGCTCCTAGGCCTGGTCGGCGTGGTATCGCTGCTGCGCCTTGTCGGCTTCCTTAGCGTTATTGTCGGAGCGCACGTTCCGGCCGTTCTCGCCTTGCAATATGTTGCGCTGATCGGCTCGATCATCGCCGGATCGTGGCAAATTTCACGCGGACGAGCCATCGAACCCGCGGCTGTGATATCGAAAATCGCCACCGCGATCACCGAACGCTTCGCAAAAGCGACGGCGAGTTGAGGATGGCGCCGATGCTTGCTGGTACGCTCTCACGCTATTTCGGATTTCGCTTTCTCAAATCCGTCACCGGCTCGTTCCTCGGCGTGGTCGCGCTTGCGGCAATGATCGACTACGTCGAGCTTTTGCGACGCAGCTCCGACTGGCCGAAGGCGACGGCCCTGGTCCTCGCCGAGATTTCAATGTTCCGCGTTCCCCAACTTTCCGAACGCATCATGCCGTTCGCAGTGCTGGTGGGCGCGATGTCGTGCTATCTGGCCCTGTCGCGCCGCCTCGAATTGGTCGTCGCCCGCGCCGCCGGCATTTCCGCCTGGCAATTCGTGGCGCCGTCGATGATCGCGGCGTTCCTGTTCGGCGTGGTCGCCACCGCAGTTTACAATCCACTCGCCGCGGTGCTGCACGAGCGCTCCAAACGCCTCGAAGCCGAGATGATGGGCGAGCTTCCCACTTCGGCGTTGCAGGAAAATACGGCGGGCTTCTGGGTACGCCAAAGGAGTGCGGATGGCGCAGCCATCATCAACGCCAAATCAAGCCGCGAGCAGGGGGCCCGGCTTGGCGGCGTCAGCGTGTACACCTTCAATAGCGACGGCCAATTCCAGGAGCGGATCGAGGCAAAGACGGCGGGACTCGAGGAAGGCTATTGGCGGTTCGACGATGCCCGCATTTATGCGAGCGGCAATCCGCCGGTGCTCCAAGACACCTATCGGCTCGCCACCAACCTGACGCTTGAACAGGTGCGGGAAAGCTTCGCCACGCCCGAAACCGTGCCGTTCTGGCAACTCCCCTCCTATATCGAGCTGGCGGACCGGGCGGGATTGGTCGCCGCCGGTTATCGGCTGCAATACCAACAGCTGCTGTCGCGTCCTTTCCTGCTCACTGCGATGGTCTTGCTCGCCGCTGCCGTGAGTCTGCGCTTCTTCCGTTTCGGCGGTGTGCAGAAAATGGTGTTGGGCGGAATCTCCGCCGGCTTTCTGCTGTTCGTATTGTCAAAGTTCACGGAGGACATGAGCAAATCGGAGCTCATGTCGCCGGTCATGGCGGCGTGGATTCCGGTACTTGTCGGCAGTCTCACAGGCTTCTTCGTCTTGTTGCATCAGGAGGACGGGTAGTGGCGAGTTCGATCCGCCCTTCTTCCTGCGGTTTGCGTATTCATGTCCGGGCGAGCATAGCGATTCTCGCTGTGTTGCTCGCCTTTGGCGCGCATTCTTTGCTCGCGCCCGAACAGGCGTCGGCACAAAACATGCTGCATTTCCCTCCGCGATCGCCGGCGCCGAAGCCGTCTTCGCAACCCTCCGACGCGCCGATGCTCGTGCAGGCGGCCGAGATCAGATACGACTACACCAACAATACCGTCTCCGCGGTAGGCAACGTCCAAATCTATTACAACGGATCGACCGTCGAAGCGGACGAAGTCGTCTACGACCAAAAATCAAAACGTCTGCAAGCGCGCGGCAATGTCAGGATGACCGAGTCGGACGGCAAGATCACGTATGGCCAGTTCATCGATCTCACCGACGACTACCGCGACGGATTTGTCGATTCGCTGCGGCTCGAAACCTACGATGACACACGCTTTGCCGCCGCGCGCGCCGACCGCATCAAGGGCAACTACACGGTCATGCAAAACGGCGTCTATACCGCCTGCGAGCCCTGTAAGGACGATCCGAAGAAACCGCCGCTCTGGCAGATTGAAGCGGCCCGCATCATCCATGACAGCGGCGAGAAGATGATCTACTTCGAGGATGCTCGCGTCGAGTTCTTCGGTGTGCCGCTTGCCTATTTTCCCTACATGTCGTCACCCGATCCTTCGGTCACGCGCAAGAGCGGCTTTCTGTTTCCGAATTTCACCTATGGTACGTCCTACGGGGTTGGCGTCGAAATCCCCTACTTCTGGGCGCTGGCGCCCAACTATGACCTGGCGTTTTCGACGATGGTGACTTCGATGGAAGGTGAGTTGTTTCAAGGGACGTGGCGCCAGCGGCTCGTGGATGGTTCCTACACGATCAGGGCCGCCGGCATTTTTCAAACAGACCCGGGCTATTTTGCCAATCGCGACGGCCCCGATAGTCCGACCGCCAACACGTTCCGTGGCGCGGTACAGACCGCGGGACAATTCGCGCTGACCGACAAATGGGTGTGGGGTTGGACCGGGCTCTACATGACCGACACCCAATTCCTGTACGACTATCAGCTGGGCCAGTTCCTCAGTGCGTTCGACCCGTTCCATACCGGCGTTGCCGCCGAGGGTGTTTCTCAGGTGTACCTCACCGGCGCCGGCGACCGCAGTTATTTCGACATTCGCTCGATCTACTATTACGGCTTCTCGGGCGCGGACGTACAAGCCCAGATCCCCATCATTGCCCCGGTGCTTGATTACTCCAACGTCCTGGCGCAGCCGGTGATAGGCGGCGAGATGAGCTACAAGTTCAATCTGATCAGCCTCACCCGGCAGCAAGCGGAATTCGACGCCATCAACCAGAATGCGGCGAACAACGGATTGTGTACGTCAAATAATCCGGCGGTCATAAACTCCTCCAATTGCCTCTTGCGCGGTATCGCCGGAACTTACACGCGCTCTTCCGCCGAGCTGGATTGGCGGCGCACCTTCGTCACCAATGACGGCCAGATGATCACACCCTTCTTCGGGGTGCGCGGCGACGTCGCCGCCCTCGATGTCGTGAATCAGGCGGGCACATCGAACTACATTGCACCCGGCCAAACCGAACTCGCGCGCGCCATGCCCGACGTGGGCGTCGAATATCGCTACCCCTTCGTCGATGTGGAATCGTGGGGCACGCAGACCATCGTGCCTATCGCGCAGCTCATCCTGCGCCCGAACGAGACGCAGATCGGAAAGTTCCCGAACGAGGACGCTCAAAGCGTGGTCTTCAGCGACAGCAATCTGTTTTCGATCGACAAATTTTCCGGCTGGGACCGCGTCGAAGGCGGCGATCGCGTCAATGCCGGGTTTCAATACACAGCGCAGGTCAACAAGGCAGGTTCCTTCAATGTCCTGTTCGGGCAATCCTATCAGCTCTATGGATTGAACTCCTATTCCGCGGCCGATCTGACCAATACCGGATTGGAAAGCGGCCTTGACAAGACCGTCTCCGACTACGTCGGACGCATCACGTATCAGCCGAACCAAGTCTTCTCATTCACCGCACGCGGGCGTTTCTCCTCCGGCGGGTATGATCCCGGGATCGGCCAAGACGTAAAAGAATTCACGCCCGAACGGCTCGAGTTCGAAACCCGCGCCAACTTCGACCGCTGGACGGTGCAGTTGATGTACGGCGACTACGCGGCACAGCCTGAAATCGGCTTTTTGACGCGGCGCGAGGAGATCCTCGCCGGCGCTTCCGTCAAGGTGACGCAGAACTGGGTCCTGCTGGGCTCGATCCGCTACGACCTGGCCATCAACCAGTTCGAGCAAACCCGGTTCGGAATCGGCTATACTGACGATTGTCTACTTGTGTCGCTGAACTACATTACGTCGTATATTTATACCGGTGCGACTCCGACGCCGAACAACACGGTCATGTTCCAATTCAGCTTGCGCACGCTTGGCCCCAACACGCTGACTAGCGGCACCGCTGCGTTCTAAATTGCGTCGCATGACGGTAGTATCGAGTTTTCGATGGCTGGAGGAAAAGGGGGCAGCGCACTGCCTTTCCAAGGAGGAACTGAAGTGAGATCGCGGAATCTGTTCCTTGCCCGCTGGAAGATTGTCGCTGCGAGCATGCTCGCCGCGGCGCTCATGCTCGCGGTGCCGTCGGGCGCCGGCGCGCAACAGGTTGTTGCGTTCGTCAATGGCCAGCCGATTACGACACTCGACGTCGAGCATCGAGCCAAGTTCATTCAGCTGAGCACCAAAAAACCGCCATCGCGCAGGGAAGTGCTCGATAGCCTTATCGACGAGATTTTGGAGGTGGCGGAGGCCAAACATTACAGCCTCGACGTCCCGGATTCGGAAGTGGATAGTTCTTATTCCAACGTTGCAACCCATATGGGCCTCGACAAGCAGAAGCTGACGCAACTGCTCACGAGCGGCGGCGCGAGCGAAGATACCCTAAAGCGGCGCTTGCGTGCGCAGATTGCGTGGACCAATCTTGTACGCGGACGCTACAAGGCAAGCCTGGAAATCGGGGACAAAGATGTCGAAGCGCAACTGCATCTGCACAAGTCCGAAGAAAAGAAAGCCGTGGGATACGAGTACATCATGCGGCCCATCGTATTAATTGTGCCGCGCGGTTCGCCCGACGCCGCTTACGAGTCCCGCAAACGTGACGCCGAGGCTCTGCGCGCGCGCTTTCAAAACTGCGACGACGGCATTTCCTTTGCACGCGCTCTGCCCGACGTCGCGGTGCGCGACCAGGTGTCGAAGTATTCCGCCGATCTGGCGCAGCAACTGCGCGATATTCTTGACGGCATTGCGATCGGCCACCTGACGCCTCCGGAAACGACGGCGGAGGGAGTCCAGATGTTCGCGGTTTGCGCCAAGAAGGAGACGAAGTCCGATACGCCGGAGATGAAGGAAATTCGCGAGCAGATGTTTCAGCAAAAGTTCGGCGCGCAAGCCAAACGCTATCTCGACACTTTGCGGCGCCAGGCAATGATCGAATACAAGATGCCTGAAGACAAATAGGCGACAAGAAGTAAAAAATCGTGCAGCCCTTGGCATTGACGCTCGGCGAGCCGGCCGGGATCGGCCCCGACCTTGCCCTTGCGGTGTGGCATCGACGCACCGAACTGGACCTTCCGCGATTTTACATCGTTGCCGACCCCGAATTTCTGCGTCGCCGCGCCGCGCGGCTGAAGTTGGATGTCCCAATCGCGAACGTAACGCCGGCCTTGGCGGGTGCGACGTTTCCTTCGGCGTTGCCGGTGGTTGCCCTCGACATCCCGGTCAGCGCCGAGCCCGGCCGCCCGGACCGATCGAGCGCCCCGGCCGCCATCGCCTCCATTCGCCGCGCGGTGGCCGACGTTTTGGCCGGCGCTGCCGCGGCAATCGTTACCAATCCGGTGGCGAAGAACGTCCTCTACAATTGGGGATTTGCCGAGCCCGGCCATACCGAATTTCTGGCCACGCTGGCGCAGGAAGCGACCGGCAAGCCGCGACGGCCGGTGATGATGCTGTGGTCGCCGGAGCTTGCCGTCGTACCGGTGACCATCCACCTGCCGCTTCGAGAAATCTTCCAGCATCTTTCGACGGAACTTATTGTCGAGACCGGACGTATCGTGGCGCGCGACCTCTCCCTGCGGTTTCGCGTGCCGCATCCGCGGCTCGCGATCGCCGGGCTCAACCCCCATGCCGGCGAGAATGGTACGCTCGGCGAGGAAGACCGCGCGATCGTTGCGCCGGCCGTCGCCCGGCTCGTCGCCGATGGCATCGATGCGAGAGGTCCGCTGGCCGCCGACTCGTTGTTTCACAAGCAGGCGCGGGCGACCTACGACGCGGCTTTGTGCATGTATCACGACCAGGCGCTGATCCCGATCAAGACGCTCGCGTTCGATCATGCCGTCAACGTCACGCTCGGCCTTCCCTTCGTGCGAACGTCGCCGGATCACGGCACCGCATTCGACATCGCCGGCACCGGCGTCGCCGATGCGACAAGCCTCATTGCCGCGCTGCGCCTCGCCGCGCGGCTCGCCATGGCGGATAGCCCGGCGACGCTGCCAGCGTCGTGACCCGCACGCCGGACGACCTGCCGCCATTGCGCGAAGTCATTCGCCGGCATGGTCTGGTCGCCAAAAAATCGCTGGGCCAGAATTTTTTGCTCGACCTCAATCTCACGGCGCGCATCGCCCGAGCGGCGGGAGCGCTCGCGGGCGTGACGGTGCTGGAGATCGGCTCCGGGCCCGGCGGTCTCACACGTGCGCTCCTGGCGCTCGGCGCCAACCGTGTGATCGCGGTCGAGCGCGACGACCGCGCCATCGCGGCTTTGCATGAGATCGCCGAACGTTATCCAGGGCGCCTCGATGTCATCAAAGGTGACGCGCTGACGTTCGACCCTCGGTCCCATCTCGATCACGGGCCGGTA
>Ga0182018_10004129_pt1 | contig 12471 bp, 11 predicted proteins | sample 812P2MmetaG_FD_120490 | JGI IMG/M metagenome (GOLD analysis project Ga0182018, IMG submission 120490) | Permafrost microbial communities from Stordalen Mire, Sweden - 812P2M metaG | ecosystem: Environmental > Terrestrial > Soil > Wetlands > Permafrost | place: Sweden: Stordalen | collected...
CAGTTGACGCGATATGCCAATCCAGCCAGCTTGCTTGCCGTCGACGACACCCTGGTCGCGCTGCAGACGCTGGCAACGGCAGTGCGAAAAATCTGGGGCAAGACGGCCATCGGCATCACCGGATCGATGGGCAAGACCACCACCAAAGAAGCGATGGCCCATCTGCTGGCCACGAAATACCGCGTGCATCGCACCAAGGGAAATTTCAACAATCATTTTGGTCTTCCGCTCGGACTGCTGATGCTCGAGCCCGAGCACGATGTTGCTGTGGTTGAGATGGGAATGTCGCACGCAGGAGAAATCGCGGCCTTGGCCCGGATCGCGCTGCCCAACGAGGCGGTGGTGACCAACGTTGCCCCCGTGCATCTGGAAAATTTCGATTCTATCGCCGGAATCGCGCGGGCGAAATATGAGCTGATCGAGGGCCTTCCGCACGGTGGCACGGCTGTGTTGAATGCCGACGACGAATATGTGAGCCAGTTCGGCCGCGACTTCAAGGGCAAAGTGCTTACATTTGGATTGAAGCCAACGGCAGTCGTACCCGCAGACGTCAGCGCGGAGAATATCGAGACCTTCGGACCCGAAGGCACGCGGTTCGATCTCGTGAGCCGCCTCTTCAGCGATGAAGTGCATCAGCCGGTGCGTAGTCCTCTGCTCGGCGTACACAACGTTTACAACGTGCTTGCCGCCGCGGCCATTGCGCTCGAGCACGGCATCACGCCGTCAGAGATCGCCGAGGCTCTGCCGTCGCTTCAGCCCGCCGACAAACGCGGACAGGTCGTTCAACTGGGTAACATCTCCGTGCTCTACGATTGCTACAATTCAAGTCCGAAGGCGTTGATGGCTGCGGTCGATACACTGGCCTCCATGCCTGCGCGGCGGCGGATTGCTGTCGCCGGAGAAATGCTGGAGCTGGGCCCGGCTGGCGAGCAACTGCATCGCGAGTGTGGACGTTACATTGCAGCAAGCAAACTCGACTTTCTACTCGGAGTGCGGGGTTTGGCAGAACCGATGGTTGAAGCGGCCCGCGAGGCGGGATTGCAATCGGAATTTGTGGCGACGCCCGAAGAAGCAGGCGAGTGGCTGGCGCGCGAGACGCAAGACGGCGACGTTGTATTGTTGAAAGCCTCGCGAGGCGTGAAGCTGGAAAAAGCGCTGGAGACATGGAAACAAAAGAGCGGTTTTCTAAACCTTAAGACTGAGAACTGAGAACTAGCAAACTGAGAACGAATCACTGAGAGCTGACAGCTGAGAGCTGACAGCTGCTGTCGGAGGCGGATTGCTCTACTGGCTGCTCTACCTGAAGCTCTACCACTACTTCCCGCCGTTCCGCATCTTTCGCTATCTCACGTTTCGCACTGCCTTTGCCAGTCTCACCGCACTTTTTACCGGACTGATCGTCGGTCCGATCGTGATCCGGCGTCTGCGCGACTTCCAGATCGGGCAGTACATCCGCGAAGAAGGACCGCAAGCGCACCAGAAAAAAGCAGGCACGCCGACCATGGGCGGCTTGTTGATCGCCATTGCCATTCTTGTGCCGACGTTACTCTGGGCCGACCTGAGCAATCCCTTTGTTTGGATCGCCGTGCTTTCCACCATCGCTTTCGGTGCGGTTGGTTTTGCCGATGACTATCTGAAAGTTGTTCATCGCCGCAACCTTGGCCTCACGGCGCGCGCCAAAATCGGCTACCAGATCGCGGCCAGCGTGGTCATCGCCATCGCGCTGATCGTTTTGCAGCATCGGGGAGAGTACTCCACGCGGCTAGTCGTCCCCTTCTTCAAGCAATTCCACCCCGACCTGGTCGTAGCGAGGTTCCTGGTTCATCCGCAGCTCTGGCCCTTGGCCTTTCTGCCATTTGTGGCGTTCGTTGTGTTCGTCATTGTGGCTTCGAGCAACGCCGTAAATCTTACCGACGGCCTCGACGGCCTCGCCATCGGCTGCACGGTAATTGCAGCGGGCGCGCTCGCCGTCCTCACCTACCTCAGCGGACACGCCACTTTTGCCGCATATCTTGAGTTGCAGAAGATGCCGCAGATTGGCGAGCTCACCATCTTCTGCGGAGCCATGGTCGGCGCCTCGATCGGATTCCTGTGGTACAACGCGCACCCGGCCGAAGTGTTTATGGGCGACGTCGGTTCGCTCGCGCTGGGCGGCGCGATCGGCACCGTCGCCGTTATGATCAAGCAGGAGCTTTTGCTGCCCTTCATCGGAGGGATCTTCGTGATCGAAGCGCTCTCGGTGATCCTGCAGGTCGGCTCTTATAAATTGCGCAAGAAACGCATCTTCAAAATGGCGCCGATTCACCATCACTTTGAGCTGCTGGGCTGGTCGGAGTCCAAAGTGATCGTACGCTTCTGGATCGCGTCGCTGGTCTTCGCGCTGTTTGCACTGACGACACTGAAACTGCGGTGAGAGAGATTTTGTATTTGGTAATCGGGCAGTTTTGTAATTTGAAATCTCAGCGTTCGGGTTTGGGCTTCAAATTACCAAATTACAAAGTACCCAATTACCAATTCAACCCGATGGATCTTAACAACAAACGCGTTCTCGTGGTCGGCCTTGGCAAGTCCGGGGTGGCGTCGGCGCTTTTTCTGAAGTCCCACGGCGCACGGGTCACGGTGTCGGATTCGAAGCCGGAAGCCGAGCTGCGCAATGAGATTTTGCTTTTACTGGAGCACGGCATCACCGTCGAAACCGGAGGTCATGGCGACCGCACGTTTCGTGGACAGGACTTGATCGTGGTCAGTCCCGGAGTCCCGGCTGATGCGCCGCAGCTGGTTCAGGCGCGCAAACTCGGAGAGCCGGTCATCGGTGAAATCGAGCTCGCGGCGCGCTTTCTGAGCGGTCCAATCGTGGCTATCACGGGGGCCAACGGCAAGACCACAACCACGTCGCTGGCCGGTGAGATTCTTGCCTCGGGAAAGCTGCCCACGCTTGTTGGCGGCAATATCGGAATGCCGGCCATCAGCTTGGCCGATCAAGCCGGAGCCTCCACCTGGATAGTGCTCGAAGTATCGAGCTTTCAACTGGAGACGATCGTGGATTTTCGTCCGCGGATCGCCGTGATTCTGAACATCACTCCCGACCATCTCGATCGCCACAAGACCTTCGAAAATTACGTCAACGCCAAGGCGCGCATTTTTGAGAACCAGAGGTCCGAGGACTTTGCCGTGCTCAACGCCGACGATTCAACCACCGCTGCGCTATCGAACCGCACCCGCGCGCGGCTGTTCTGGTTCAGCCGCAAGAAAGAAATAGAACAAGGAGCCTTCGTCCGTAGCTCCCAAATTTACTTTCGCAACGGCGATCGCGAATCGGAGATCATGCCGCTCGCAGAGTTGCCGCTGAAAGGCGCTCACAACCTGGAAAATGTTCTGGCCGGCGTTTCGATTGGCATGTTGGCCGGCTGCCAACCGGAGCAGGTCCGCGAAGCAGTGAAGAATTTCAAAGCCGTCGAACACCGGCTGGAGTTTGTGGCGACGGTCGCGGGGGTGGATTACTACAACGACTCGAAAGCCACGAATGTGGATGCGACCATCAAGGCCCTGGAATCGTTTTCGGCGAATATTCACCTGATTCTCGGCGGCAAAGATAAGGGCAGCGACTACAGCGTCCTCAACGATCTGTTACGGCAGCGGGTGAAACGCGTGTACACAATCGGAGCGGCGGCGGCCAAGATCGAAGCGCAGATTGAAGGAGCGGCCGCGATCGAACACGCGGAGACCCTGGAGAATGCGATCAAGTCAGCCAGCTCAGCGGCTGTGGCGGGAGACATCGTTTTGCTAGCTCCGGCTTGCGCCAGTTTCGATCAGTTCCAGAGTTACGAGCACCGCGGGCGAGTGTTCAAGGAGACCGTAAAGGCGATCGGGTGAACGTGCGGTTGCGGATTGGACCGCCTAACGTTCATACTTCTGCGATGACAACTAAGGGAGCGGCATTTCTGGCATTCATCGGAACGCTTCTCATCACGGCGTTCTTAACATGGACATTCGTCTTTCATCTCCTGAACGTCTTGCGCAACGTAGAAGCTGTCGTCGTTCTGTTCTCGTCTTTTATCTATGCGTTCGGCTCGTTTACGCTGACGGTGTTTTTCTTCGTATTCCACAGATCGCAGGCGTGACGGCTCGCTACGATCCGCAAGGGTCGCAGTCCGTCGTGAAAGCACGTCTAGGTCTTGCGCGCTCCAAGAACCAGAGCGAGAACGCCCCCTGCCAGCAGAACCACGCCAACCGCTGGAGGCAGCTTCTGGGTATCATCGGTCTCGACTCCAATTTTGGCGCCTCCGAGCTTCACGCTGTGGTCCTCGCGGTGTGGAAGCGGGACCACGAAGGCGAGCAGACCGCATACCAGCAGAACAATAGCAACGAGGCGAATAGCATTCATTAAAACTCCCCCATAGAGTCAGAGTATATGTTGCCGGCGGTTGCCAAAACGTCTACGGCGCCTCACGTTTCCTGAAACCGTGCATTGGAATCAACTCATGGAACCAACCCATGGAACCAACTCAGTTATCCCCTGCCTCAATTCCCCGGCCTAAACTCTCGAAGTCTCGGCGGCTCCGTGGTGAAATGAATTCTTATGGCGAAGCGGGTGAGTGTTGATCGCTGGATGTTTACGGTGACCATGATTCTGGTGTTTATCGGGCTGGTCATGATTTTCAGTGCCTCGGCGGTGATGGCCAAGGAACGCTTTGGATCAGCTTACGAATTCTTGCTCAAGCAACTGGTTTGGGCTGTCGCTGGGCTCGCCGTAATGGTTTTGGCGATGAAAGTGGATTACAAATATCTGCAGCATCCGGTGGTGGTTTTTTCGTTTCTGGGACTTACCACCCTGCTGCTGATTTCCGTCTTCTTCCTGGATCGCGCCCACGGCACGCATCGCTGGTTTCATCTCGGATCGGTGTCGTTACAGCCCTCGGAGTTGGCCAAACCGGCGCTCATTCTGTTCTTGGCGTGGTTTCTGGAGAACAAAACTCGTGCCATGGACGATTGGCGCAATACGCTGATTCCCGCCGTTGGACCGACATTAATTTTTCTGGGGCTGATTGTTTTTCAGCCTGATTTGGGCACGGCCATTGCTTGCGCCGGCATTACTGCCTGCATCCTGTTCATTGCCGGAATTCGTTTGAGATATTTTGGCTACGCGTTCGTGGCGGCATTGCTGCCGCTTTACTTCCTCATCTTTCATGTGTCTTACCGCCGAGACCGCATCCTCGCGTTTATGAATCCTTATGCCGATCCCAAGGGATTCGGCTTTCACATTATTCAGTCACTGATCGCGGTGGGGACTGGCGGATTGACGGGGCTCGGTTTGATGGAAGGGAAGCAAAAGTTGTTCTATCTTCCCGAGCCGCATACCGACTTTATTTTCGCCGTTACCGCCGAAGAGCTGGGGCTGGTGGGAGCGATGACGGTCATCATTCTGTTCGCGATTTTTCTGTGGCGCGGCACGCGGGCCGCGCTCCGCACGCAAGACAACTTTGGGCGTTTTCTAGCGGTCGGGATCACCAGCATGATTGTGCTGCAAGCCTTCATCAACATCAGCGTGGTGCTGGGGATGATGCCGACGAAGGGCATCCCGCTGCCCTTTGTTTCATACGGAGGATCATCGCTGTTTGTGACGCTAATGTGCGTGGGAGTGCTGCTGAATATTACCAAGCAAGCGGAGTAGAGGACGTCAGGCTGCTAGTCCTTGAGCGGCACCATGGTCCGATCGCCGCGGCAGAAAGTCGCCACTTTCATCAACAACCCCTGCGCTTGCGGCATGGTGATCACCGGGCCGTAGCAATAGACGGCGTGTCCGTTGGCGGCGAAGTACCATTGGCCACCCTTGTGCTTGACCGTTTGCTGGCTGGGGGTGGGAGAGAGCTGGGCTGGGGGCGCCAACCTGGGGACGGGGAGTGACAACACTAAGGCTAGGGCCAGGGTCTTCATGATAGGGTCACTTGTTGCAGCCCCCCAACATGAAGCTGCATTTTTCACAGAACGTTTTTCACAGAACCAGTTCTTCTAGAGTGTTTTTACAGTCGAAATCTTTTGAATCTGCGTAAAATCCGAAGTGCTTACATCACCGCAATCTCGCGTGTGCGAGTGCTAAGTAATGTGAACCGCGCGTCGCACATCATCCAGGTCGGCGGCCGGCTTGCCCGGAATCTCTGTGGTCGCATGGGTCGATTTCCCGGGATGCTTGGTTTCCTTGTCCAATCCTTTTGCGCCTGCTCCTTTATTCGCGCCGTTATTTACGCCGGCTGCGGAATTGGCGGAATCGGCGGTCTTAGGATCGGCGCTTTTCGGGTCAGCCGTCAGCGATGATTTGTGTTTGTTGTCGAGCTGGGCTATCTTGTCTCGCAACGCCGAAAGCTGATTGCTGTCCTTGAGCATCTCGCGGATCAATCCGCGCTGCGCTTCGATGGTTTGTCCCTGCTCGAAAACCAGCATGGTCAGAATGACGTAAGAGACGACGAACAGGATGACCAGCAATGGCATAACTGCGGCCGGTCGCGACGACGTTTTAGGAGCTGCGCATTCGGCGCTATAAATAACAGTCAATGTTGCCCCCAGCGTGGCCCTTAGGGTCCAGTACCACGAAGGTGTTAGTGCACCCGTGAAACCATATCGTAGAAGGAAGGTAAGTGCCTCTTGCCAATGGGGTTATCCGGAGAAGTTGATGCCAGGCCGAGCGCCTGGGTGCAACCCTCTGCACTTAATGAGTAACGGAACCAGCATCACCGGCGGCGGTGGAACGACCCGCAAAGCCGCGTCGGGCAAGGCTTTTGGGAGAGCGGCCACCGGATGGCTTTGACGCAGCCAAACAGATTCTCGTCTTCCTCAAGCAGACCTTGCTCACGACGGCAACGTTCACGACGGCGCTCTAAAGTTCGTTTGACCGCAAGATTCGGATAGTCCGTGCAGCGCGATTGTCCTATGTTATCGACATGGCCACCAATGCGATACTTTCAGAAGACGAAACGATGACCAGAACGTTACAACCAGTTCGGAAACAAATCCCGGCGAGAATTGCGGGCCAGGTCTCGGATCTGATCCAGCACAGAATTCCCGAACGAATCCCCGAACAAATCAACGACCGGCGCTGGCAGGCCGTGGCCGCGCGCGACGCGTCGCTCGACGGTGCGTTCGTTTTTGCCGTCTCGAGCACCGGGATTTTCTGCCGGCCATCCTGTGCTGCCAAACGTCCGCGCCGCGCGAATGTACGATTCTTTGAACAGCCCGCTGAAGCCGAGCAGGCCGGTTATCGAGCCTGCCTGCGCTGCCGTCCGAAGGCCATCGACGGAAACCCGCAAGCTGCCCTGGTGCGCGCGATATGCCGATATATCGAGCAGCGCATCGAAGATCGCCTGACGCTCGGTCTGCTGGCCAAGGAATTCCGGTTCAGTCCATTCCACTTGCAGCGGACGTTCAAGTCAGTGCTGGGTGTGTCTCCCAAGGCTTATATCGACGCTGTCCGCTTGCGCCAGGTGAAGCAGAATCTGCAAGCTGGGCATTCTGTGACTACCGCGCTCTACGCCGCCGGATACGGCTCCAGCAGCCGCCTTTACGAACGTACCGCCACACAACTGGGCATGACTCCAGAGAAGTATCGGCGCGGCGCGGTCGCCGCAGTCGTGCGCTACACCATCGCCGATTCGCCTTTGGGGCGCATGCTGATTGCTGCGACTGACAAGGGCATCTGCGCCATCCAGTTTGCCGATTCCGATCAGCAGTTGCAGCAGGGATTGATTCGCGAGTTTCCTTTCGCAACTCGGCGGCGCGATGACAATGCGATGGCCGAATGGTCGGAGACCCTTTCTCGCCTGATGCAAGGGCAGCCGACTCATTCATCGCTTCCGCTCGACATTCGCGCGACTGCCTTTCAGCGGCGCGTATGGGAGGCGCTGCAGCGCATTCCACGCGGAGAGACTCGATCCTATAGTGGCGTAGCGAAAAAAATCGGGATGCCTAAGGCCGCTCGTGCCGTCGCCCGCGCCTGCGCTACGAACCCGGTGGCGGTTGCGATTCCGTGCCATCGCGTGGTCCGCGAAGATGGCGAGATGGGCGGCTATCGCTGGGGAATTGAGCGAAAAGAGCAATTGCTGGCAATGGAGCAAAGGGCGGGATCGTAAGAGTTGGCGTCGCGTCCGATTAACTTCAAGGATCGTCATCTTGAGCGGAGCGAAGGACCTGCTTTCTCGTGCTGGGAAAGCAGGTGCTTCGCCCACAACGTGACTCAGCGATGTTTAATGAAGTTGCCGTCCTGCAATTCGGCCATGGCCTGCTTCAACTGCGCCTGCGTGTTCATCACGATCGGCCCATACCACGCCACAGGCTCCTCGATCGGCTTGCCCGACACCAGCAGGAAGCGAATGCCCTCGTCGCCCGCCTGTACCACGATTTCATCCCCGCGATCGAACAGAACGAGGGAGTGATTGCGAGCATCGTAAACGGGCGGCGCTTCGGGCTTCGCCACCGACTCGGTCAACACGGCCCGAGGATCCGACGAGTCACGAAATGTGCCAGCGCCCGCGAAAACGTAGGCGAAGGCGTTGCGCGTGGTTTCGACCTTCAGCCGTTTTCGCTGCCCCGGCGCGACCGAAATGTCCAGATAAGTCGGATCGGCGGCCACGCCTTCGACCGGACCGCGCTTTCCCCAAAATTCACCGCAGACCACGCGCACCCGCGTGCCGTCATCGTCAGTGACCTCGGGAATCGCGCTCGCTGGAATATCCTGATAGCGCGGGTCGGTCATCTTCAGCGACGCGGGCAGATTCGCCCACAGCTGAAAACCGTGCATGCGGCCTTGCTGATCGCCGCGTGGCATCTCCTGGTGGAGAATGCCGCTGCCCGCCGTCATCCATTGCACATCGCCGGCGGTCATTTTGCCTTTGTTGCCCAGGCTGTCGCCATGCTCGACCGAGCCCGCCAGCACGTAGGTGATCGTCTCGATGCCGCGGTGCGGATGCCACGGAAATCCGGCAACGTAATCCTCGGGATTGTCGTTGCGAAAATCATCCAGCAGTAAAAAAGGATCGAATTCTTTTGTTTTGCCAAAACCGAAAGCACGCTGCAGTTTGACCCCAGCGCCTTCAATGGTCGGTTTCGGTTGAATAATCTGTTGAACCGGGCGGAGTGACATATTCCTTCCTTCCTCGTCCTCGTCTTCTGTGCGCGCGGCGCGCGCTTCCAGGAGACGGGACCTTCGGTTAGTTCGCGTTCAAGTGATTAGATGCTGCAGAAAGATAATCGTTGCAACGACTATTCTGGCGCCGAGGGCTGCTACCGAGCCGGCTGCCCCGACTCACGAGGATTGAAATGATTCGCCCTTCTAATCAGTTTGGTTCCGATCCGACGCTTCTGTTATTGACAGATGCCTCGGGCAGGATAAGGTGTATGACAGCACTGCAAATTGCGCGAGGTGATCGTGACGAAGGGATTGTGGTCGTTGAGGCCGTTCTGCGCCATCTTCTTGGGCCTTTGTTTTTCTGCGGTTGCCCCCGCGCAGGACCCCACCAAGGTCGAACCAACCCACTACAAGCTCGCATTCGAAAATGAGTACGTACAGGTGGTCAACGTTCACTACGGACCCCATGAAAAATCCGGCTTGCATGCCCATATGGGAGGTGTAGTCGTCGTCCTGACTGCTGGACATCTCCGGTTTACGGACGAGAATGGCAAGACCCAGGAGGTATTCGCCAAGCCGGGCGATCCACGTTGGTTCCCTCCCTTCAAACACAGAGTCGAAAATCTCGGGGATACGGCATACAACGCCGTCTACATAGGAATCAAGAACAAGCGCTTAGCTGGCGAGGTCGGCCTGAATACCGGGCCGTCAGAAATGGACGACCAGACGAAGAAGCTCGTGGCAGGTGCGCTGTTGGCGGCTACGAAATAAACCTACCTATTAGACGTCTCCGGCGCGCGTGAGATACCGCTGCGGGTTTTGGATTGCCTCCACCAGGTCCCGCATGAAATCCGCTGCTCGCGCGCCATCAACCGCGCGATGATCGCTGGAAAGAGTCAACGTCATCATGGGACGGACGCCGGGATGGCCATTGACGGGCACGACCCGGTCAGCGATAGCTCCGACCGCCAGAATCGCGGCTTGGGGTGGAATGATGATCGCAGTGAATGCGTCCACTCCGAACATGCCGAGGTTGCTGATGGTGAATGTGCCGCCAGCAAGGTCGGATGCACGTAGTTTGTGACCGCGTGCCCGTTCCGTAAGGCCGAGTCGCTGCGTCGCGATCTGGCCCAGCGTTAGCTTCTGGGCGTTGTGGACCACAGGCGCCACCACTCCTTCGTCGACTGCCATTGCCAGCCCGATGTTGATCTCGGCATTCTGACGGACCCCGGTACTGGTCCAACTTGCATTAATGCGCGGGTGTTTTTGAAGAACGCTGGCGGCCAGCGCTACCAACAAATCGCTGTGCGTGAGTTTTAATTCGTGCGTCTTCTCAATCTCCGGCCCGAGCTTTTGCCGCGCCTCGTTCAGAGCGCCCGCATCTACTTCGCGGACCATGAAGAAATGGGGCACTGTCGTCCAGCTCTGCGTGGTACGTTCTGCCATCAACCGGGAGATGGGGCTGCCGCTTTCAATCGTCGGCGCTGAACCGGCCTTTGGTGCCGCAAACGCCAGAATGTCTGACGCGAGAATTTCTCCGCCAGCACCCGATCCTTTGACGTCCGCTAGATTGACGCCGCGTTCGCTGGCGATACGCCGGGCCTTCGGGGAAATCTTGATGGGCTGCGTAGCCGACTGCGCTGGTGTCGGCGTTCGGCTTGCCGATAGCGAGGTTGAAGCAGGGGCCATCGCGACCGCGGTGTTTTTTCTTCCCGACGCGGCAGCGACTTCATCGGTAGGCGGAAGTTCACCAGGAGACACGATCCAAGCAATGGTTTGGCCGACCGGAACTTCCGCGCCTGCCTGAACCTTGACGCCGGCAAGGAGGCCATCACCGGGAGATTCAATCTCCATGACCGCCTTGTCGGTTTCGACCTCCAACAACGGCTCGCCTTTAGCGACAGTCTCGCCTTCTTTCTTTAGCCAGGAAATGAGCTTGCCCGTTTCCTGGGCCATTTCCAGCGCGGGCATCACGACACTGATCGCCATAGTTAGGTCGCCATCGGATCTCAAGAGCAAGCAGCATCTTTTTCAGAGAAGCTTCCTAGTCTCCCACGCCTACTCTTTCCTGTCTGGCGCTTGCTTCGATCATCTCGCGCACACGCTTGCTCGGATTCGATTCCGTCTCGCGAATCGCAGGAAGCGGACCATCCACGGTGAAGTAGTGTCTTCCGGCCACCAGAAGTTCCTCGGCAGGGAAGCGCGTGATGACTTCGTGGCCGGTTTCCGTGACAACGATTTCTTCTTCGATGCGTGCCGCGCTCCAGCCATCGGTCGATGGCCAGAACGTTTCGAGAGCAAACACCATGCCCGGTTTGATTTCGCAGGAATGTTCAAGAGATACGAGACGGCTGATCACTGGCTTTTCCCAGATGGCGAGACCAATCCCGTGACCATACTGCAACGCGAAAGCGTCTTCCTCATTTGCAAAACCGAATTCCTGGGCCTTTGGCCACACGGAGGCGATCTCAGCCGTCGTGCGTCCGGGGCGGACCAGTTCGATCGCGGCATCGAGATATTCGCGGCACCGCTTATAGGCATCATTCATCGCGTGGGAAGCGTAGCCGACGGTGAAACACCGGTAATAACAAGTTCGATATCCCATGTAGGAGTGGAGTATGTCGTAGTACACCGGATCTCCTGGACGAAGCACGCGATCGGAGAAAACGTGCGGATGCGGATTACAGCGCTCGCCTGAAATTGCATTCACCGCTTCTACGTATTCGGAGCCGAGATCGTAGAGCACTTTGCTCACCAGGCCGACAGCCTGATTCTCGCTCATCCCCGGCTTCATGGCGCGATACAGTTCATCGTACGCAGCGTCAACCATCATGGCGGACGTGTTCAGCAAAGTGATTTCGTCGCGAGTCTTGATAAGGCGCGCTTCCGACATGAGCGCCTGCCCATCGACGACTTTGATTCCTTCTTTCTGCAGAGCGAACAGCACCGGCAATTCGATGATGTCGATGCCCACCGGCTCTTTGTGCAGGCCCCGCATTTCCAGCTCGATGCGAATCTTCTTGGCCACATCTTCGGCGCGTCCCATCTCCGGCGTCATAGCTCCGCGCAACATGGAGATGCCGGCGCGCGAGCGCTCCCCGAGCCATGGACAATGTAGTTGGTGGTGCTTGGCGGCCGATCCGAAATCCCACAAAATGGGCTCGTCATTCTGCGGAAGCAGCGTGAAACGATTCGCCTTGTCCTGCGCCCATGTGCCGATGTGGGTCGCCGTAAGGTACCGGACATTGTTCATGTCGAAGCACAAAAGCGCTCCCATCTCGGACTTGGCTAGAAGTTCCTTGGCGCGCGCCAGCCGTTCGCGGCGCAGTCGATCGAAGTCAACCCGATTTTCCCAA
>Ga0182018_10004130_pt1 | contig 12467 bp, 7 predicted proteins | sample 812P2MmetaG_FD_120490 | JGI IMG/M metagenome (GOLD analysis project Ga0182018, IMG submission 120490) | Permafrost microbial communities from Stordalen Mire, Sweden - 812P2M metaG | ecosystem: Environmental > Terrestrial > Soil > Wetlands > Permafrost | place: Sweden: Stordalen | collected...
CAGCGGAGATGTCGATTTTGGCCGCGGATAGGCGGGGATGGGCGGCGATAGAACTGTCGTTTTCATCTGCGGTAACTGCGTTCATCAGCGAGCCAAAATCCGTGTTTTCCAACCATTTCGACAACCCCGCGTTGAAAACAAAGGGTCGAGAAACCAGTCAGTGGAGAGCTACTTCTCCGGGCGCAGTTCCAGCGTACTCTTGGACTGCACGTTCTTATATTGCATGGGGTAGCTGCGGCCGTTGTAATAGTCGTCCCACTCGTCCTTGTAGTGGCTCGATAAGGGCTGGCCGGATTGCCCTATCTGCACGTTGAGCAGGGAGCGATCCCAATCGCTCAGGTCCGCATTCATGCGCATCGAGGGCCCGAGCGTGCGGGTGGTCTGCTTCACGGTGGTGGTCGATCCGCTCATCGGTACCGGGCCGATTTCGAAGACGTCGAGATACTTGCCGATTAGCGGAATGGCTTGCATGGCGGCGTGCAGCACAGGGTGATCGATTTCGATTCGAAGATACGCCCCATAGGTCCATCGAGTAACGTTGCCGCCCTGAATCCGCTTGGCTTCGTCCACCGCGTCTATCAGGGCGCGCAACAGTGCCGTGTCATAGTCGCGGAACCAACCGTCGGGACGGTCCCGCAGGAGCTTCTCGATCACGGCCGGCCCCATTGCCAACTCGTAGAGCTGTCCTTTGCCGGGCGAAGCACTCTCCGCTACGGCAGTGCGCACGTGCTGGTACAGCAGCGAGACGAGAAACGGCGCCGCCTGATCCTTGTCCATGCGGCCGTTCCAGGCGCGCAGCAGGGCGACGGAGGGGTCGAGTGCCGGATTTTTGGACTGGCGGCGATCGTAGGCGGCCACCACCTGGGTTGCCAGGAATTTGCCGAACGCGGAGAAGATATCCGTCTGCACGGCCAGCATGTCCTGGGCGCGCCATCCGGTGCGCGCGGAAAGCAGGCTGCGGATTTGCCGCACACGATCGGGCGGCGCGAAGTTCCCATTCACGGGATAGGGATAGTCGGCCGGAAAAGGATTCTGATTGGCGGTGGCGACGATGCCGCCGGGCGGATTGTAGGCCGAGGGGAGTTGGTCGAACGGGATGTAGCCGTCCCATTCGAAATCGCCGGAGGAGCCATCGAGCGGCAGGTCGCCCGCAAAACCGTGGCGCTTGGGGAGGAAGCCGGCGGCATGATAGCCAATGTTCCCGTCCACGTCGGCGTAGACGAAGTTGGATCCGGGGCCGCTCCAGCGGGCGATGGCGGCGGTGAACTGTTGCCAGTTCTGGGCGCGGTCGATATCGAGCACCGGGTACTGCAGGAAGCCGGGTTCGGCCGCCGTCCAGCGCAGGCTGATCCGTTCGGTTCCGTCGGCAATCAGAATGGGGCCGTGACGCGTGACCCATTGGGCGAGTTCGACGGTGCGCCGGCCTTTCACCACAATCAGTTCGCGCTCTTGCCGCGCCTGCTCCACCTGGCCGCGGAACAGGTACCGGCCGGCTTCGTCCACCTTCTCCACATAGAGATCCTGGACGTCGAACTGCAGGTTGGTGATGCCCCACGCGATGCGCTGATTGTGGCCCACCACCACCCCCGGCACGCCGGGCAGGCAGACGCCCGAAACGTCCAGGCCCGGGGCCTTCAGATGGGTCATATACCAGACGCCGGGCAGCGAGTATTCCAGGTGCATGTCGTTCGAGAGGATCGGCTTGCCGGAAGCCGTACGGCTGCCGGCGATGGCCCATCCATTCGAGCCGGGCAAGGGTTCGTCTCCGGAGCGGGACGCAAACAGGAAGTTGACTTTTTGCGCGTCGCCACCGGCGAGCATGCCGCGTTTGATCAAATCGTTACGCCACGAAGTGGTGAGACTGCGGTACATGTTGAGGCAGACCAGCAGGGAATCGACGGCGCTCCACGGCCGCGGCTGATAGCCGAGCAGGGTGAACTCCACCGGCAGATTATTCCGATGCGTGGCAATGAACTGGTTGACCCCGAGCGCGTACGCGGCGAAGGCCGCGCGATCCTCCGGAGTCAATTTCAGATAGCCTTCTTCGGCGATGCGGCGGAGGCGCAATTGGCGGCTCTCGCGATCGATGTCGAGCGCGCGCGGTCCGATGATTTCCGCCAGGTTGCCGCCGGATAAGCGCCGCATGCTGTCCATCTGCCACAACCGGTCCTGGGCGGTAACGTACCCCTGCGCGATCAGGGCATCTTCCTGACTGGCGGCGTGGATGTGGGGGACGCCGAGTGTATCGAACGATACGGTGGCCGTCGCGGCCACGGGTGCGGCCACCGCGCCGGAGCGCTGCGGCAACGGGCGCCAGACATACCACCAGACTCCCGCGAGCACGGCGGCGGCAGCCAGGGCGATCAGGACGTTGATGGTTTTAACGATTCGCGATATGGCAGAATGAGTCATCGAAAGGGGTGAATCCCATGATAACGAGTGGACACGGGCTAGTGGTCCGCGGCAAACGGAATAGCGAGCATGCAAGTGGCGGCGGGGCAGCCAATCCTGGCCAATGCCACATACCTTTCGCATACCCGGGCACCGGCCGTCCGCGGCCGGCCCCCTGGCCGGCCTGCCGATTGTGGAAATGGTTGATAGTGGGTATCCCTCACTCAGCCACCGCTACGCCCGGTAGCGCAGGCTGCGCCACATGGGCCGCCCCACCACAAGATCTGGTGGCCGGCTGAATCAAGGGGATACCGACTTGGTTGATATCGGGACGGAGCAGCGGGACGAGGACTCCCGCCCCACGAGAAAATGCAGAATCCCGACCGTGGAACGAGTACGTGTCATTGCCAAGCCCGGATTGGATCCCCGGGGAGGGCTTTCAGGTGGCCGTGGCCGCGCACAATACTCGTCCACGGCCCGAAAGAGCCGCCTGAAAGGCGGCTGCAAGGCAGGATTGCCCGCCCCTTGACCGGCCAATCGTTTCGCCGGCACGAAAGTTGGTCCACTTCGGCCTCCAAAAAGGGGTGTCGGCAAAAGATTGGACCGGTCAAGGGGCCGTTCAGCCGGCCAATCACAAGAATTTGGTCCACTTTGCAATTTGCGATTGGACCGGTTAACGACCCCACGAAACCGCTGGAATTCGGTCGCCAGCTTGCTCTGAGCCGCTGGCCGTCAACTATTGGCGGCATTTTTGGATTACAATCGGGCAACACGAATCAAGGATGGGCGCCTTCCGGGGATACCTTGGAGAAGCGCCCACCTACGTAACGGAGTTAGTTGGTTACCATAAAGACGCCTGAATTGGGCTTTGGTTATGTTGTTCCGATAAAATAATCGGCGGCCGTGAGCTACTCCCCTTTCCAAATTCTGCTGGTGGTTCTGCTCATCGCGGTGAATGGCTTTTTCGCGGGGGCCGAGGTGGCGCTGCTGTCGGTGCGTCCGTCGCGATTGCGGCAGATGGCCGCGGAAGGACAGGCCGGCGCGCAGACGGCGCTCACCCTGCTGTCCCATCCCGGACGCCTGTTGTCCCTGACGCAGGTGGGTGTCACCTTAGCCAGCCTGGGTCTGGGCTGGGCCGGCGAAGATACCCTGTATCGCATCCTGATGACGGCGCTCCATCCCGTCACCACTCCACTGAGCGCGAAGTTCCTGCACGGCGCTTGCCTGGTGGCTTCCTTTCTGGCGATCAGCTATTTTCACGTGGTATTGGGCGAGGTAGTGCCCAAGAACCTGGCGATTGCCAAGGCCGACCGGCTGGCGGCCCTGGTGGCGCCGCCGCTGGCCTTCTTCCTGCGGATTTCCACCCCGTTTGTGGTGACCATCGAACGCTCAGCCTCGGCCATCACGCGCGCGCTGCAGCTCAAGACGGCGGCCCATGGCGGCGGCCATTCGGCGGAAGAACTGAAGCTGATCGTGAGTTCCAGCCGCGGCCTGGGATATCTGCCGGAGGCGCAGGAAGACATGATCCATCGCGTGCTCGACCTGGGCGAAGTGGCCGTCCGGGAGGTGATGGTGGCGCGCAACGATATCGTCTCGGTTTCCTCGGAAGTCTCGCTGGACGAGGTGTTGCATACCATGATTCGCGAACAGCACTCGCGCCTGCCGGTATACCAAGGCGTGCCGGAGAAGATCGTCGGCATCCTGCACTACAAGGACCTGCTGCCGCTTTGGGAGGAGCGCCGCCAGTCGATTCGCACCGGGCGTCCCAGCCGCGCTTTTCGCATGAGCCGGCTTTTGCGCCGGCACCTGGTGGTGCCGGAGACCAAGCCGCTGTCGCAAATGCTGGAGGAATTCCGCCAAGGCAGCTCGCATATGGCCATGGTGGTGGATGAATTCGGAACCATTGTGGGCATGCTGACGGTGGAAGACGTGCTGGAGCAGATCGTGGGGCGCATCGAAGACGAGCATGACGAGAAAATTGTCCCGCGGTTGGCGGATGCCGGCTCGGTGGAGTTGGACGGCGCCACTCGCATCCGCGATTTGGAAAGCGAATACGGCATCGAGATTCCGGTGGAAGGCGAATTCGAAACCCTGGCCGGGTTCGTGCTCTTCCGCCGCGGCGAGATTCCCAAAGCCGGCGAATCGGTGGAATACCAGGGCCGCCGCTACACCGTGCTCGAGATGGAGCGCAACCGCATCGCCCGTGTGCGCGTGGAGAAGTTGCCGGTTCCCGGAACGGCTTCAAGGTAAAATGAACGCGATGCATCTTTATGCTGGGGATTGACTATCGAGCGGCGAGGAGCGCCTGGACGGCAGCGCTTGTGCTGTTGGGTTTGTGGCTGGTCTACCTGCTCCGGTCGACGCTGTTCATTTTCATGCTGGCGGTGCTCTTCGCTTACCTGCTGGCGCCGCTGGTGAACCTGCTGGACCGGGTTCTTCCGAGCAGCCGGACGCGCACTCCGGCCCTGGCCCTGGCCTACGTGATGCTGGTGGCGCTGGCAGTTGTGGCGGGAATTCTGATTGGGTCCCGGGTGGTGTCGCAGGCCACCGATCTGGCGCAGAAATTCCCCGCCACGCTGAAGGGTTGGGAGGCATCTTTTCAGAGCAAGGTCCCGGATTCGCTCAAGTCGGAAATGATCATGCGTTCCAACGAATTCATCTCGTCGCTTCCCTCTTACGGCCTGAAATTTCTGGCGCTGATGGGCAACCTGATCTACGTGGTGATCGTCCCGGTTCTGGCTTTCCTTTGCCTCAAGGATGGTCCGGCGGTGCGGAAGCACATCGTGAGCATGGTGGCGCCGGGGCCGTCGCGCAAACTGTTGGACGACGTCCTGGCCGACATGGATCTGGTGCTGGCCCACTACATGCGGGCGCTGGTGCTGCTCGGTGCGAACGCGTTCACGGCTTACAGCATCTTCCTCACGGTGCTGGGCGTGCCCTACAGCATTCTGATGGGAGTCCTGGCGGGTGCGCTGGAGTTCATTCCGATGATTGGGCCGTTGGCCGCTGGTGCGATTGTCCTGGTGATTGCCGGCGCGGCGAGCGGCCACGTGATCGCCATCCTGATTTTCATCGTAGCCTTCCGCATGTTCCAGGATTACCTGGTATCCCCGCACCTGATGGGGAGGGGTGTGCAACTGCATCCGCTATTAGTGTTGTTCGGCGTCTTCGCCGGCGCCGAACTGGCGGGTATCGCGGGAACTTTTCTGTCGGTGCCGGTGCTGGCCTTGGTGCGGGTTTTGTACCTGCGGATTTACCAGGCGCGCCAGCAGAAGCAAGCGGACAAACTGATGGCTTAGCGACTGTAATGAAATAAGTGTAGCTTTATGAAAGAGGCATAATGGTCGCTACGCTTTCCGCAATCTTCAGGGAACCGGAACCACCATCGTCTGCATCCCTCCGGCGAGGCCGGCAGTCGGCTCTTCGCCACTTCGACGCTGATCGGATTGGACACGGCTCTGGGCGTCCCTTCGGGCGGCTTCGTGGTGGCCGGGAACCTTCCGGTCACCTATCCGGGCGGCGTTGCGACGCCGCGGCAGGGAGCGCTCCAGGTTTTCGATCGCAACGGAATGCTGGTCGCCACGATCAACGACGCAACTCTCCTCGACAGCCCCTGGGACCTCACCATCCACGATCCAGGCTCGCAGGCGCAGGTATTCGTCAGCAACGTTTTGAGCGGTACGGTGACGCGGGTGAATCTCTCCGTCGGGAGCAGCACGGTGACGGTGGTCGGCAAGGCGCAGATTGGCAACGGTTACACCCACCAGCCCAATGCCGCCGCCGTCGTCGTCGGGCCCACCGGTCTGGCGATCCGGACAATGACATGCTGTACGTGGCCTCAACCGCCGATAACAAGATCTTCGCCATCGGCCACGCCTTGGAGCTGAACGCCGACGGCTTGCGGCGAAGCCGCGCTGTGCCACATCGGAAAGCGGAGCGTGAGAGAAGCGGGCTGACGGCTGGACTTATCTGATCCCTTCCGCGGCCAGTGGCACCACGAAAGGCAGTCCCACCGCGCGTGTATCGCTGGTCAGCGAGACGGTGCTGCCGGTAGTGGCGTCGAAAATCTCCAGGGTGGTGAACACGCTGCAATAACCCGGCGTAGGCGCCGCACTCGTAGTAGGGAGCGGTGGATTGACCACCACTACCCCGCGGATCTCGGCGCGAGCCGCGGTCTCCGAAGTGACGCTGGCGCGCGTCAGATCGAAAGAGGTGGCTGTTCCGGGAGCGAAATTCGGCGCCACGGTCTGGGTCACCAAAGTGCCTTTGTTGTCGAAGAACTGGAGTTCGACGGTGCAATTCGAAGCGGTGGGTGTGGTTGTGGTGGCCGGGACGGAATTCAGGTTCAAGACGTTCAGCCGCGCGGTCTGATTGGTGGTGAATCCGACCATCCCGGTGGTGAAGCTTTGTTGGAATACGATAGGCGTGGTAATCGGACCGCCTGGCAGCGAGACGATCTGCGCCAGCACGGGTGTTCCGAAAGCAAGGGCGGCGGCCAGCGCGCCGCCAGGAAGACACTGAAACTTCATGGAATTCTCCTCTGGTTGAGCCAAACAGGGAGGACGCGGCGGGCCCCGAGTCTCTTCCCGATTCTACACCCGGCGAACTCGGGGCTTGCTATCGGACCTGCAATGAGCTACATAGTTTGATGACGCAACGAAGTTCCAAAAAGGCAGCTTGCGGCGAGGATGCCGCCGGGGAGGGAGTCCATGCAGAGTCCCACGCGCAGGTCGATGCTGAAAAGCTCGCTGATGCCCATCGCGGGCGTACTCGGTTTTCCGTCGATTTCGGAAGCCCTGCAGAATGCCGTCACGTCTTACCGGCGGCCCAAACTCAAGATCACCGAAGTCCGTACGGCCGAGGTGCGCGTTCACGGCTATCAAGTCCACGTGCGCGTGTATACCGACCAGGGGATCGTCGGGCAGGGAGAATCCACCGATGCCGCGCAGGGAAACGTGCCGCTCATCCGCTCCTTCGCCCGGCTGCTGGTGGGCCAGGACCCGTTGAATGTCGAGGCGGCCTTCGAACGCATTCGGACTTCCGGCGTCTTTGCCGGTGCACAGGCAGGGCAGTATGTCACCGCGCTCACGGCGGTCGAGATCGCGCTCTGGGACATCGCCGGTAAGGCGGTAGGCCTGCCGGTGTACCAATTGCTGGGCGGCAAGGTGCGCGACCGGATCCGCGTATATTGCGATTCCGGCAATCGCGAGATGATTCCGGGCGATGAGCAATCGCTGGCGCGCATCAAACAGATCCGGAACATGGGCTTCACCGCGGCCAAGATCGATATCGACGATGCGGCCGACCCGGCGCGCTTCGACCGCGTCAACTGGACCGCCAACAACACCGAGATCGACCACATGCTCGCCAAGATCGCCTTCACGCGCGAGAACTACCCGAAGAGTATCGAGCTCGCCGTGGACATGCACGCGCGATACGACGCCACCACGGGCAAGCGCGTCGCCAAGGAAGTGGAGCCGTTCCATCTGCTGTGGCTGGAAGAGCCGGTGCCGGCGGAAAATATCGACGCCATGCGCGAGATCCGCGAGTCCACGCACACGCCGATCTGCTGCGGCGAGAATATTTACATGCGATGGGGATTCCGCGAGATTCTGGAGAAGCGCGCCGCCGACATCATCATGCCCGATTTTCAGAAATGCGGCGGGCTGCTCGAAGCGCGCAAAATCGCCGACATGGCGCACACCTATTACGTGCCGGTGGCGCCGCACGCCGTGACTTCTCCCATCGGCATGATGGCCACCGCGCATGTGTGCGCGGCCATCCCCAACTTCCTGGTGCAGGAATGGCACTGGATCGATTCGCCGGAGTTGTGGCGCAACTGGGTGAAGGAAGGCGAAATCATCGACAAGGGCTTCATCGCCATTCCCGAACGCGAAGGTTTGGGAGTGGAAATGAACGACGACGGCGCGCGCAAGGCGCAAGTGCCCGGTACGCCGTGGTTCGAGAAGGCGTGAGGTATCCATGACAAAGACGTTGATACGCGTGGTGCTGCCGGCGCTCCTGATGGCCGCGCCGCTCGCGGCCCAACCGGGCGTTCTCACCAAGGAACTGCTCATCCAATACACGCCCGAATGGAAGGGCGAACGCTTCCCCGACGGCCGTCCCAAAGTGCCCGACGCCATCCTGAAGCGCATGAAAACCGTGACGCTGGAGGAAGCCTGGGCGGTGGTGAAGGGCGCCGGCTACGGCCATCAATACGACGACAACTGGTTTAGCATCCATCCCGACAAGGTTCTGGTGGGGCGCGCCCTGACGGCGCAGTGGCTGCCCGGTCGGCCGGATATCCATCGCGTGATTACCGAGCAGGGCAAGGCCGACGGGCGCGTGGGAGGCCAGAACGCGTGGCCGGTGGACATGCTCCAGCCCGGCGACGTCTACGTCTGCGACCATTTCGGACTCAAGGTGGACGGCCCGTCGATCGGCGACAACGTGGGCAACGCGATCTACGCCAAGAGCGGCAACGGCATCGTCTATGACGGCGCGGTGCGCGACATCAACGGGTTGAAAGAGCTCGAAAACTTCACCTCGTTCGTGCGTTCGTACGATCCGTCGCACCATTTGAGCAATCTCTCGGCGGGCGCGCAGATGAACTCCACCATGATCGGCATCAACATTCCGATTCGCATCGGCGGCGCGACCGTGATGCCCGGCGACGTGATTCTGGGCCGCGATGGCGGCGTGGAGTTCATTCCGCCGCAGCTTGCCGAAAGCGTGGTGCAATACTCGGAGATCACGCAACTGCGCGATCAGTTCGGCCATCAGAGGCTGCGGGAATTGAAGTACACCGCCGGGCAGATCGACGCGCGGTGGACCGACCCCATCGAAGCCGACTTCACGCAGTGGCTGCGCGATAACATCGACAAACTCCCGGTGAGCCGCGAACAGGTGGAAGAGATTCTGAAAAAGCGCGCGCGGTAGCGTTCCCGCGAGCGCGCCGGAGTACCGGCCCTCCGCTCCCTTACGGCCTCGGCTCGGCGCGGGGAACTTTGGGTGCGCGGCATTCTCGACGTGGCTGGAACCGCGCGGAAACAAAGGCCCATCGGAGGGGCCAATCTCGCGGCCCGTCGAAGCTTCGGTGCGCCGGAAGTGCTGCCAGGTTGCGAACTACGTACGCTCGGGATCCAGCCGTTTTGCCGGTGATCCGAAGGGCTGCTCCGCATTCCTGCCGCACGCCCGGGTCTGGTGTGCGACATAGAAGGAGTGCCCCATGGCCCCGCGGGCCACCAAACGCAAATGAAGACGCGGTCGCGGCGGGGGGCACATTCGCCGGTTCTTCCGCGTGTCTTCAACCGAGCGGGATAGGCGTGCCGCCGCCCTGCGGGCCTAATCGGCTTGGCCACGCTCCGGCCGCGCCCGGCTTCCGCGCTGGCCCTGGGGACCGGCCGCGGTAGCGATGGCCGCCAAGTCTGAACGGCAGTACCCTCGGACTCCGGCGTTTTTGTTGGAGATTCGTGTCGGTACTCCCTTCCCCGCCGCGCACCGCGGGACTTTTCGCCAAGGGTCGATGATGTCTTGTTTGAGGTACACTGAAATCTTTACAAGACATGACGAAACTCACCTTCCTTCTGTTCTCTTTGGCAATTTCCGCGGTCGCGCAAGTGTCGGCCGGCCTCTCCGGTACGGTAACCGACCAATCCGGCGGGCTGGTTTCCGCCGCGGTGGTAACGGTGAAGAATCCCGATACCGGGGCCGTCCGCAGTACCGTGAGCGATTCCGCCGGCCACTATCAGTTCGCGTCGCTGCCAGTGGGGCACTACGAGGTGCGCGGCTCGAAACCGGCGTTCACCGAAGAGGTCCACACGGGCGTGCAGTTGATGGTGGGGCAGAACGCCACCGTGGACATCGCGCTGAAAGTGGGCGAATCGAGCCAGGCGGTGACGGTCGAGGGCGATGCGGCCATGGTGAGCGTGACCACCGCTGGCCTCGCCGGTCTGGTCCGCGAACAGCAGATTCAAGACCTGCCGCTCAACGGGCGCAGTTACGATGAGCTGCTCACCCTCAACCCCGGCGTGCTCAATTTCACGTGGGAGAAAACCGGCGGCATCGGCGTATCGAATTCCACCACCGGCAACAACTTCGTGGTGTCGGGAAACCGCCCGCAGCAAAATCTTTTCCTGCTGAATGGCGTGGAATACACCGGCGCGGCGGAGAATAACATGCAGCCTGGTGGCGCCAGCCAGCAGTTGTTGGGCGTGGATGCCGTACGCGAGTTCAATCTGCTGACAGATTCCTATGGCGCCGAATACGGCAAGCGTCCGTCCGGCCAGGTTTTGATTATCACGCAGTCGGGGAGCAATCAGGTGCACGGGTCGCTGTTCGAATTTCTACGGAACAACGCTTTGGACGCTCCCAATTATTTCGATCCCGGTTCGGCCCCCGGGTTTCAGCGAAACCAGTTCGGCGGCTCGGCCGGCGGCCCGATTCGCAAGAACCGCACCTTCGTGTTCGCCAATTACGAGGGCTTTCGCCAGCACCTGCATCAGACCGGCGTGGACCTGGTTCCGGATGCCGGCGCGCGCACGGGCAGCCTGCCCTGCAAGCTGGTCAGTCCGGCTCCGAGCCCGTGTCCGGCCTCGGGACTGGCGTTCGTGGGAGTCTCGCCGCTGATCGATGCGTGGCCCGCGCCGAGCGCCGGCGCCCCGGATTTCGGAGGGATCTCCGAAGCTTTCAACAATCCTCTGCAAACCATTCGCGACGATTTCGGGACGTTCCGGCTGGACCACATGTTTTCGGACAAAGATTCGCTGAGCGCGGTGTACACCGTCGATGACAGCGCCGATCTCACGCCCACCAGCACCAATGAGTACAGCACCGACGTGGAGAGCCTTCGCGAGCAAGTGGCCAGCGCGGAGGAGACCCATATTTTCTCCGCGAACCTGCTGAACACGGCGCGGGTGGGCTTTTCGCGCGCGGGCTACTTCTTCACCGGCGAGCCCACGCCGGGAACTCCCGCGGCCGGCCTGCCCGGTTTTCTCACGGGACTGCAACTGGGCGCGCTGGTGATAGGCGGCAGCGCGGCGTCGAACCCCACGGCGCAGTTGAGTCTCGCGGGCAGCAACAACGGCAGCAATCTGGATGTGGCCCGGAACCTGTTTACGTATGAGGACCGCGTATCCTTCACGAAGGGCCGCCATCAGTTCACCGTGGGCGCCTGGTTCCAGCGGCTGCGGTCGAACGAAAATCTGGCGCTCAGCCAGTATGGACAGGCGACCTTTACCAGCTTGCAGACATTCCTGCAGGGTACCGTCAGCAGTCTGTTGTACGACCCGGCGCCTACGCCGCTCGGCTGGCGGTCCTGGTTCGGCGCGGGGTACGCCGAGGACGTGATTCGCGTGAACTCGCGGTTTACGCTCTCGCTGGGCTTCCGGGACGAGTTCACCAACGGCTGGAACGAGCAGCATGGACGCGCTTCCACCTACACGTTCTCGAGCGGCATCCTCGTGACGCAGCCGCAAATCGGCAGCTCGGCCTTCACGGTGAACAACGGGAAATTCCTGCCGCAGCCGAGAGCCGGACTGGCATGGAGCCCCTTCCGGAACAAGCACACTACGGTGGTCCGCGCGGGCTTCGGGATGTACCACGACCTGCAGGATGCGCTGGGTTATCGCACCGACCAGAACGCGCCGTTCAATCCCACCTATAGCGTTCCGAATCTGGCGGTGTCGCAGCTTCCCATCGTGCAGAGCGCCGCGGTTCCCACCGGCGGGAAGCTGGTGCCGGGCGGAGTTCAGCCCGATCTGCGGACGCCGACGCTGGTGTCCTGGTCGTTCCGCATCCAACAGGAAATCACGGCCGGCACGGCGGTTACGGTGGGATATGTGGGGTCGCATGGATACCACGAGTTAATCGGGATCGACGCCAATGAACCTGTTCCGGTGATTTGTCCGGCTTCTCCCTGTCCGGCCACTTATGCGAGCACCTTCCCCGCGGGCATCGCCGGGACCGCGGTGCCGGCGGGGACATACTATGTTCCGACGGCCACCAGGGCTAATCCCGCGATTGCCAACACGTGGACTTATTTCTCGGAAGGCGACAGTAGTTACAACGCGCTGCAA
>Ga0182018_10004131_pt1 | contig 12464 bp, 10 predicted proteins | sample 812P2MmetaG_FD_120490 | JGI IMG/M metagenome (GOLD analysis project Ga0182018, IMG submission 120490) | Permafrost microbial communities from Stordalen Mire, Sweden - 812P2M metaG | ecosystem: Environmental > Terrestrial > Soil > Wetlands > Permafrost | place: Sweden: Stordalen | collected...
GATCGGTGTCTTCTTCGCTGACCTGCGCCAAACAGCGGAGCAGTTGACCCCGCTGGACCGGTGGTATCGCATCCTCAGTCAGGCCCTGATGAAATACCTCCACGGCCGGCGACTTGAACCGCCCGGCGAATTCAGGCGGACGGAGCTACAGCCATGGGTTGAATGACCCTGGTGTCGATCAGAGAACTCAAGAGTGAACTGCCGGATTTAGGATCAAGCGGCTCGCCCTGTCCGGTTTCAACGATCGGGGCCGGAGCGGTCGAGAGCGGCGAGTCCAGCGCGGTCAAAAGCGCGGCGAGCAACGTCTCCTTGCGCACCGGCTTGGCCACGAAGCCACTCATGCCTGATTCGTAACAGGCCGCGACGTCCTCAGGGAACGCATTCGCGGTCAGCGCGATGATCGGGATCGCGGCGAGTCGGCCACCCACGGCACGGATCGCGCGGGTGGCCTGAAGACCGTCCATTCCCGGCATGCGCATGTCCATGCAGATCACATCGTAGAGGAAACAGGTCGCGGCTTGCACCGCCTCCAACCCATCCGCGACGACGTCGATTTGCAGGTCGAAGCCGCGCAATAACTGCAGCGCCACGAACTGATTGGTCGGATTGTCCTCGGCGAACAGAATCCGTGCCGGGCGGCCAAGCGCGTGCAGCCGGCGCTCGAACATGGCGGCGACGTCGACCGGCGCGGCGGTTTCTTCGCGCACCGCCTCCGTGACAGGCAATCGGAGCGTGACGGTGAATGTCGAGCCCCGGCCAAACTCGGATTGAACGGAGATGGAGCCACCCATTTGCTCGGTCAGACGTTTGCTGATCGCGAGACCGAGGCCCGATCCGCCGAACCGGCGGGCGATGGACGCGTCCGCCTGATAAAATTCGCCAAACAATCCGCCGATACGATTCTCCGGTATGCCGATGCCGGTATCCGTGACCGACCAGACCACGGTCGCCGCGCGCTCATCTTGCTCGGGACACACGGCACGGACTGTCACCGACCCATGCTCGGTGAATTTCAGGGCGTTCGAGACAAGATTGATCAGGATCTGCCGAATGCGCCCCGAATCGCCGAGCAGAGCGGCTGGCAACGCGTCATCGCATTCCGCGACGATCGTCAGTCCCTTCGCGATCGCCCTGGGCCCCAGCAAACTGACCGGATTCTGTGTCAGGGTGGCCGGCGAGAACGGCGTCTCCTCCAGTTCCATCCGGCCACTTTCAAGTTTTGAGAAGTCCAGAATATCGTTCAGTATCCGTAACAGAGAATCGCCCGAATCGCGAATCGCCTCGACCGTCTTGCGTTGATCCGCCGTCAACGGCGTGTCCAGTAAGGTGCCGGTCAGACCGAGCACGCCGTTCATTGGCGTCCGGATCTCATGGCTCATCGCGGCGAGAAAGCCGGATTTCGCCCGGTTCTCGGCCTCGGCGTTACGTTCATGTTCGCGCATCAGCGCGGCCTCGGCCAGCGCGCGACTTTCGCGTTCCCGGCTGAGTGCCTCGCGGTGTTGCCATCGCCGTCCCATCGCGATCGCCGCGATCAGGATGGCCACACAGCATCCGCCGGTGGCCAGACCAAGGATCCAGACCATACTCCACCATTCGACGAGCGCCACCGCTTCGTCGATGGTGACCAGCATGATCAGCGGATACGACTTCAACCGCCGCGCGGCCTTGATCCGCATCGTTCCGTCCAGCGGACTGAGCCCACGGATCGTTCCGGCCTCCGCGTCGCCAAGAATCCGTTGTTGGGTCCAGAAGTTCTGACCCGTGGTTGGCGCCGGTGGATACCGCGTGAGTTGCAGACCATCGCCTCGGAGCAACGATATCGATCCGTCATCGCCGACCGAGACCGAGCGGTAAAACTCCTCAAAATAAGACAATTCGACGGCCGCGACGACCAACCCGGCGGTCGTTCCATCAGGACCGCGCATCCGGCGTATCATGAGCACAGTCCACTGTCCGTCGGTCTTGTATTGATATGGCGCGGTGATCATGAAATCCGTCACCGAGCCGCCCATAATGGATTTGAAATAGTCAGTGTCGCTCACGTTGACCGCTGGTACAGGCCAGGAACGGGTACTGTTTACGACATGTCCATCCGTACCAAATAAAATCAATGCGTTGAGCTGGGGGAGGCCAATCATTCTTTCTCGGAGTGTATCGTGAACGCTTTGACTCGACAGGTTCCGGTCGAATGAGGCGGGATCCACCACCTCCATGGTCGCGGCAAGGCGGGTGACGCCATCCAACACCAGGTCCATGCCCTGTATTGCCCTGTCCGCCTGCTCCGCCAACGTCAGAGCGATGGCGCTCATGTGGCTCTCGGCGTCCAGAAGTGCGTCTTCCCGCAACCGGAGCAGAACGGTCAGGTCAGCCGCGAGCAGGATCAGAATCAGCAATCCGGAAACAGCCTGAATGAGTCTGCCTGGATTCCGGAGACCTGGGCGGTGTGCGACAGTCAAACTTTGTGACATACGTGGCGGTGCCATCTGGAATACCACCAGAATCGCCGAAAATGATGAACAAACGATTAACGCCCGGAGGCCGCGCCCCATACGCGCGAATCTAAGCGAGGGGCCCCCCTCGTCGTCATGGCCGGTCTTGTGCCGGCCATCCACGTCTTCAACCCAGCGGAGACGTCGACGAGCAAAGCTATTCCCGACCCTTTCACGATGTTCCCAGGCACGACGGACCAGGTCGCTGGTGACGCCGATATCAATATTCGGCGTGCCATTCGGCCGGTTCGTCATGATGGCGACCCAGCCTCCCATGCGAGGATGATGCGCCCGATTGGTAAAGAAGACGTGGATGGCCGGCGCGAGGCCGGCCATGACGACGAGGGTGGTCGCAACCGTAACTTCGTGCGTATGGGGCCGCGCCCGCGTCAGCCGGCGAGCCGGTCCAGCCACCCCAGCAGTGCCGCCTGAAACATCGGCAGGCTCTTGTAATGCGCCATCTCGGCCGGCAACTCCCGCACGGCGGAGGCCAACGCCGCGGCGTTCCCAGGTTCCGTCACCGCGCGCGCCAAGGGATAAACGTGCACCCGAATCCCGAACAAAATCGCGCCGGTGACCGGCAACCAGCGCAAGGTCTGGCGCTCGACGCGCAGGAACAGGCGATCCCCGGCGTTTCGTTCTGTTATCGTCGCGTCATGCGCGGTGCGCCACTTGCCGGTAGGCTGGAACAACGTTGGATCGTCCAGCACCGACCAGTTTCGGCGGGCGGCGATATGACCCGGCCGGACATGCGCCATAAACCGGTCCACCGGACGCGCCAGCCTGTCGCCATACAATGGCACTTTGCCATGGACCTCGGCCAGCACATGGCCAAGTTTTTCGCACAGGCGCCAGCGGCTGGGGAAACACAAAACGGCGGCGGTCAACAGCGGTCCGTTCGGCGACATTTCGATCAGGCACAGATCCTCCTGTACAAGGCGTCCGGCCAGTTCGAGCGGATCGTGTGCCGCGAGATCCCAGCGCTCGCCGGTGAGACGATTGTGAACCACGGTGCCGTCGCGCTCGAACCACGTGGGGTGCACCCGGGCCAGGTGTTCAATCATCATGGTCAGAGTTTCGGCGCGAGCGGCTTCCGAGCCAGGCTCGGCGCCGTAAACCTCCGCGTGATTCTCGGCCAACAGACGGCCGCGTTCGGCCAGTTCCGCCGGATACAACGCGTCGATCTCGAACCATTCCGCTTCCGGCACGGCGACGAGTCCCATGGCCATGCGGTACGGCCCAGGTTCGAAGGAGAGGTGAAGGGTTTCGGGAGGGAGCGGGGTCAATACATCACGTCTCCGCCATTCGGCGACAACGTCGCGCCGACATAGAACCCGCCGTCGGGACCGGCGAGCAACAGCGCGGTGGCGGCGATTTCTTCCGGCCGGCCGAAGCGGCCGATTGGCAGAGCATCGATGAAGGCCTGGCGATCCTCCGGCGTCATGGTCGCGGTCAGGTCGGTGACGATGGGACCAGGGGCGATGGCGTTGACGCGGATGCCTTTCGGCGTCGCCTCCCACGCCAAAGCGCGGGTGAAGCCCATGATCGCGGCTTTCGCGGCGGAATAGGGCGCTGAGTTGACCGCGCCCTTCAGTCCGCGCTGCGAGGCGACATTGATGATACAGCCCTGGCCGCGCGTGACCATCGCCGGGTAAACGGCCTGCGCCATGAAGAACATGCCTTTCAGGTGCACGCTGATGATGCGGTCGAATTCTTCTTCAGTATAGGCCTCGAACGGTTTGCGGATATTCATTCCGGCGTTGTTGAACAGGATGTCGATCGGGCCGAAGTCCCGCGCCACGTCAGCGGCGAACGCGCGGCCGGCCTTGATGTCGGCGACGTCCAGCGACCGGTGCATGGCGCGGCGGCCAAGGGCGATAATTTCCGCCGCCGTCTCGCCGGCTTTGGCGCCGTCATCGAGATGGCAAAACGCGATATCCGCGCCCTCGGTGGCGAAGGCGAGAGCGGTGGCGCGTCCGATGCCGCGCGAACCGCCGGTGACAAGCGCGATTTTGCCCGCGAGTTTCATGCTGGTCTCCCATGCTTCGACGCCATGTTGCCCCTGGATCGCCGCCGAACCAAGTTCCCGCGCATGCGTATCGCCCGAACTTTGGCTGATCTGCGCGCTTCGGTCGCGAGCCTGCGTGCGTCGCACGGGTCGATCGCTCTGGTTCCAACCATGGGCGCGCTGCATGATGGCCATCGTGCTTTGGTCCGCGCGGCGGTGACGTCGGGCGCGGCGACCGTGACCTCGATCTTCGTCAATCCGTTGCAGTTCGCCGCCAGCGAGGATCTGTCGCGCTATCCTCGCGACGAGGCCGGCGATCTGGCGATCCTGGAAGCCAGCGGCTGCGCGTTGGTGTGGATGCCGGATGTGCCGACAATGTATCCGCCAGGCGACGCCACGACGATCGCCGTGACCGGGCCGGCGGAAAACTGGGAAGGCGCGGCGAGGCCAGGCCATTTCCGCGGCGTGGCGACCGTCTGCGCGAAGCTGTTCGGTCAGGTGCGGCCGGATCGTGCCTATTTTGGCGAAAAGGACTGGCAACAATCCCGGGTCATCCGCCGGATGGTGGACGACCTGCTGCTGCCGCTGTCGATCGTCACCGTCGCGACGGTGCGGGAACCGGACGGCGTGGCGATGTCCTCGCGCAACCGGTTTCTGAGCACGGCCGAACGCGCCCGCGCACCGCTGCTGCATGAAATGCTGACCGATACGGCCCGGACGGTGGCGGATGGACGGCCGGCGGACGGGCCATTGGCCGCCGCGCGGGCGAGGCTGGCGGACGCGGGATTTGGCGTGGACTATTTCGCGCTGGTCGATGGCGCGACGCTCGTGGAGATTCGGGCACGGACTTCGGACGCGCGGTTGATCGCGGCCGCACGGCTTGGTTTCGTGCGATTGCTGGATAACATCGTCGCCTGAGAGGCGCGGCCGGAGCCGCTTAGGCGACCGCGAAAATAACGCTTCAGTTTGGCTTTCCCTCAGTCGTCATCCCCGGACTTGCTCCGGGGATCAATCGCCGCACAGTGCTGGTATTGATCCCCGGGTCGAGCCCGGGGATGACGTTAAACCCAGCGTTCCACTCGACTCGATTATTGTTGAGCGGAGCCTTAACCTGACTCCAGGCAGGTAGGAAGCGCGGACGATGATCGTTACCGAAATAAAAGACGGTTGGCGCAAGCTGATCCTGAACCGGCCGGAGAAGCTGAACGCGGTCAATGCGGCGATGCTGACTGATTTGCTTTCGGCGCTCAGCGACGCGGAAAATGACAGCGCGACCCGGGCGTTGTTGCTGACCGGTAATGGCCGCGGGTTTTGCGCTGGTCAGGAACTCGGGCCGGAGATGATGCCAGGCGCCGATGGCCCACCCGATCTGGAGGCTTTGGCGAACACCTGGCATCACGAGGTGGTGCGGCGGCTGCGTGCGTCCCGCCTGCCCGTGGTGTGCGCGGTCAATGGTGTCGCGGCCGGCGCCGGGGCGGGTTTCGCTCTGGCCTGCGACATCGTTCTGGCGGCGAAAAGCGCGCGTTTCGTGCAGGCGTTCGTGAAGATCGGTCTGGTGCCGGATTCCGGCGCCAGTTTCTTTCTGACCCATTCGGTGGGCGAGGCCCGCGCCCGCGCCTTGATGATGCTGGGGGACGCGGTTGATGCCGTAACGGCCGCGTCGTGGGGCATGATCTGGAAGGCGGTGGACGACGCCGATCTGATGGCCGAGGCGGAAGGACTGACCGCTGGTCTCGCCAGGGCACCCACGAGCGCATTGTCGCGCATGAAGCGGTTGTTCATGGCGGCGGGAACAAACTCGTTGCGGGAGCAACTGGATATGGAGGCGGTTTCGCAGGGTGAGTCGGGCCGCACCGCTGATTTCGCGGAAGGTGTCCGGGCATTTCAGGAAAAGCGCCCGCCGGTGTTCACGGGATGACGGAGGCTCTGCCTGAGGGAAACACTGACGGCGGAGGCTGCGCAATGGTCGCGGCCGGGGACGGTCCGGCATCTATGACGTCCGCGTCACGGGATCGTCAGACGGCTCGGTGGAGGCGGAATTTCGCGGCCACACAAGGCTGAGCGGTGGCCGGTTCTTCACCGAAGACGCGTGAGCGGCTAAGACAGTCCCTCAGCAAGGGAGGCGGAGATGGCGGAACTATCGCAGAAGACCAAGGATGCGTTGAATGGCGCGGCGACCTCGACACTGACGGGATTATTGAACCGGCGTGGGTTCAATAACATGTTTTTGCAGGACGTGTCGCCGTTGCGGCTGGATATTCCTCGGATGGTCGGGTTCGCCTACACCATGCGGTTCATCCCGCATCGCAAGGACAAATCCAGTCCACTGGGAAACGCGCAGCAGAAGGCGATGGAGGAGTGCCCGCCCGGCCACGTGCTGGTGATCGACTCTCGAGGCGACGCGCGGGCGGCTTCGGCGGGAGATTTGTATATCGGCCGCCTGGCGGCGCGCGGTTGTTCTGGGATCGTGACGGATGGCGGGTTCCGGGATTCCGACGGCATTCTGAAGACCGGTCTGCCGGCGTATCATAAGCGTCCGACCTCGCCGCCCAGTCCGATCGTGCATCAACCGTATGATATTGGATTGCCGATTGCGTGCGGCGGGGTGGCGGTTTATCCGGGCGATGTGATTGTCGGCGATTGCGACGGCGTCGTGGTCATTCCGGCCGACATCGTGGAGGAGATCGCCGCCGAGGCGGCCGCGCAAACGCTGTTCGACGAATTCGCCGAGGCCGAGGTCGCGAAAGGCCGTTCGCTGATCGGACTGTTCCCGATCCAGAATGATCAGTGCAAGGCGGATTTCGCGGCGTGGAAGAAAGCGCGCGGGGTGGAGTAGCGGGTTTCCTGGCCAGGTAAATCTGCGCCGTCTTCGATGGGGAGGGCAGCACGCCACCACGCGAAGTACGCTCCTAATCTCTGAGTCTCGATCTGTCTCTCCGATCAATTCTTCGCGGCGTTCCAGGGCATGCCGAACCAGCCGTTGTGGTCTCGACGGCGCGGTTCGGTCTTCCGCCGGCATCGCCAGATTTAATTTGGGAGACAGGTAGAGACGAAGAGATTCAGAGATATCGGCCACTGCCTCGGCTTGCGCTCAAGCCAGCGACCTGGCGAGAGTGGCGCGAGCCTCTGACACACGTTCAAGGGCCTGGGCTGGCGATAACGTGGGTGGAGCACCGATCGTGATGTGGGTTACACCGGCGGCCTGGTATTTGCGTCCGGTTTCGATCCATGCGGCCGGTCCGCCGTCGCCGGCCACCAAAGAACCACGGATTGGGAAGCCCGCCGGATCGCGGCCCGCCTCGCGCAGATACTGCTGAAACGCCGGAACATGCGGCAGGAAGTCGCCGATCGTCATCCACCCGTCGGCGAGACGTGCCACGCGGCGCAATACGGCCTCGCCGGTGCCAGTACCGAACCAAATCGGAATCGGCGCCGCCAGGGGACGATTGAGACCGATAGCGTCGAACTCGTGAAACCGGCCTTTGAACGTCACGTAAGGCTCCGTCCACAGCCGGCGCAGCAACGTGACCTGTTCCTCGAGCTTCGCCCCGCGCGAGCGCGGGTCCTGACCAAGCGCGCGATACTCAGTCGCATTCCAACTGATGCCGACACCAAGGTCAAAGCGTCCGCCACTGACCATCGCCAGTTCCGCCGCCTGTTTCGCCACCAGACCGGTTGGCAGAGCGGGCAGGATCAAAATCGCGCTCATGAAACGAATACGGCGCGTCACGCCCGCCAGGAACGAGAACGTCACGAACGGATCGTTGAACGGTCCGGTATATTGCGGCGCCGTCCGGTCCGGATAAGTCCCGGCGGGCTGGCCCAGAATGTGACCCGCGGTACTGATGAAATCGAAGCCGGCTTCCTCCAGCGCGACCGCGTAGTCACGGATCGCCGCCGCGTCAGGCAGCGCCGTCAGAGGAAAACCGGCTCCGTATTTCATGTTCAGACCACTCCGAAGTTGATGAGATTACGCACCGGGGCGCCGGATTTCAGCATCTCGAAGCCTTCGTTGATCTGTTCGAGTTTGATATGACCGGAAATCAGCGTGTCCAGTTTCAATCTTCCCTGACGCCACAGTTCCAGCAGCCTCGGCATGTCGACGCGGAACCGGTTGCCGCCCATGCTGGTGCCCTGGATTTTGCGGTCGCGCAGGAAGTCGGCGCCGTGCAACTCGATCTTGGTACCGAACGGGATCATGCCGATGATCGTCGCCACTCCGCCCGGACGCAGCATGGCGAAACATTGTTCGGCGGTCGTTTTCAGACCGATCGCCTCGAACGAGTAAGGCACGCCCTGGCCGTTGGTCATGTCTTTGACCGCCGCCACCGGATCGACGTTGGAGGCGTTGATGATGTCGGTCGCCCCCATCTCCAGCGCCTTTTCCAGCTTCGACTGATTGGTGTCGATGGCGATGATCTTCGATGCACCCGCCAGAGCCGCGCCATTGACCGCCGACAGCCCGATGCCACCGCAGCCGACCACCGCGACTGTTGATCCCGGCTCGACTTTCGCCGCGTTGAACACCGCGCCGACACCGGTCATCACGCCGCAGCCCACCAGAGCCGCGCGGTCGAGCGGAATGTCCTTGCCGATCTTCACGACAGCGTGTTCGTGCACCAGCATATTCTCGGCGAACACCGACAGGTTGAAGGCCTGGTTGAGGGTCTGGCCTTTCCACTTCAACCGCCGCGCGGCGCCGGGCAGCAATTTCACTTCCGTGTTGTCGCAAAGATTGGTGTGACCGGTTGTGCAATAGTCGCACTCACCGCAAAACACCGACAGGCAGGTGATGACGTGGTCGCCGGGTTTGACGTAGGTCACGTCCTCGCCGACCGCTTCGACCACCGCGGCGCCTTCATGGCCGAGCACGGCGGGCGCGGGATAGGGATACAGACCCTCCATGAAATGCAGGTCGGAATGGCACAGGCCGGCATAGGCGGTGCGCAACAGAATTTCGCGCCGTTTCGGCTTTTCGATCTCGACATCCTCGATGGTCAGAGGCTGGTGGGGCGCGTGGAAAATCGCTGCTTTCATGGTGTTGTCCTCCCGTCAGATCGGACAGCCTAGCGCCGGTCGGCCGGTCGCGGAAGTACTACATACGCGTGGATAGACGCGGTGGGGGGAATTGGTTAATAATCCGGGCCACCGGCGGACAGCTGCTAACTGCCCGCCGGGGCCGGTGGATAAGCCTACTTTCCGAAAGTTATCCGTAATCGGAATCGACGCTTACCCCACCGGAGTTCGACGTCAATGCAAAGCATCGAGCCGTTCGCCCATGGCGGCACAATTGCCGCGCCCTGATCGTGATGTGAACATGTTAAAATAGCATGAACGCAGCGATCGGGGCGCGGTCCCATGATCCGATCACAGCACCATTTGCGTTTGCGTCACCTTGGCGACCAACCGGCCGTCCGGGTTGCTGATGCGCGTCTCCCACACCTGGGTGCGGCGGCCGCGATGCAACGGAACACTTTCCGCGGTCAGAACGGTCCCGACTTTCGCGCCGGCGAAGAAATTCGTTTTGCTTTCGATCGTGGTCGTGCCCTGGCCCTCGCGCAGGTTCATCACCGTACCCACCGCGCCCACCGTATCGGCGAACGCCATGATCGCGCCGCCGTGGATCGTGTCGCCCAGAGTGCAAATCTCCGGCCGCACCACCAGCTCGGCCACCACCACGTCCTTTTCCGCCCGCGTGATTGTCAGGCCCAACAAACTGGGCAGGCCAGGCATGAGCCGTTGCAATTCCTCAGAAGACATTCGACAGAACCTCCCGCACCGCGGCATCCTGCGGAAATCCGACCCGTTCTTCAAGGACCACGCCCCGAGGACCACCCCTATGCCCGACCACGCCGACACCACCGTCCAACGCATTTTCGCCAGCGAGGCCTTCCGGCGCGCCGCCGAGGTGCTGAAAGCCGAACACGGACGAACAGTCGAGGACATCATCCGCCTGACCGAAGTCGAGGCGCCCTCGTTCAATGAGACCGTGCGCGCCCAGACCTGGTTCGAAATGGCCAAAGCGCACGGCCTGACCGACCTCGAGATCGACGCCGAGGGTAACGTCACCGGCATCCGCCGCGGCATCGGCAACGGCCCGCTGGTCTGCGTCGCGGCGCACCTCGATACGGTGTTTCCGGCCGGAACCAACGTGAAGGTGCGGCGCGACGGGACCAAACTGTTCGCGCCCGGCATCGGCGACGACACACGCAGCCTCGCCGTGTTGCTGGCCTGGCTGCGGGCGATGGACGCGGCGGGGATGGAAACCCGTGCCGATATTCTGTTCGTCGCCGATGTGGGCGAGGAAGGCACCGGCGACCTGCGCGGCATGCGGCACTTGTTCGAGCGCGGGCGCTACCGGGACCGGATCAGCACGTTCATCACCGTCGATGGCCCGAACATGGAGCGGATCGTGACCAGCGGCGTCGGCTCGAAACGCTACCGGGTCACGTTCAAGGCGCCGGGCGGACACAGTTACGGCGCGTTCGGCGTGGTCAATCCGATGTTCGCGATGGCGGACGCGATCGCTCGTTTGGGGCGAGTGATCGTGCCCAGTGAACCGAGGACGACCTATAGCGCGAGCGTGACGGGGGGCGGGACGTCGATCAACTCCATTCCGAACGCGGTCTGGACCGAGTTCGATCTGCGCTCGGAATCAGTGCGCGAATTGAACCAACTGGAGGAACGCTTCCTGAAGATCGTCGACCAGGCGGTGGCGGCGGAGAACGATATCCGTTCGACACGGAACGGTCCGGTAACGGTGCTGCTGCGGCCGATCGGCGACCGGCCCGCCGGCCACACCAGCGAGGTGCACGAACTTCCCCGCTTCGCCAAGGCGGCGGCGGCGGCCAAGGGCTTCAACACCACCTTTGAAGCCTCCTCCACCGACGCAAACATCGCGATGTCCCTCGGGATTCCGGCGATCAAGATCGGCTCCGGCGGCAATGGCGGGCGCGAGCATTCGTTGGACGAATGGATCGATGTCGAACCCACCCTGAGCCTGCGCGGGATGGAAGCCGGCCTCGCCACCCTGCTGGCCGTGGCGGGCGTGGTGTAAATCGCGAAACAGGTCTACTGATCAGGTGAAAGACCGGGAGTGATGCAGCCATGAAGCTGATGTGGTTCCACCTGATGCCGTACACCGAACTGCCCGAGGACTTCAAAGAGAAGCATCCCTCGGTCTGGGTCGACATTCACTCCTCGCTGTTCGATCCGAAGCGCGCGCACCTGATGTACAACGACTTCATGGATGAACTGGAGTACGCGGCCGACCTCGGCTACGACGCGATCTGCGTGAACGAGCATCATTCCAACGGCTACGGCCTGATGCCGTCACCCAATCTGATCGCCAGTTCGCTGGCGCGGCGAACATCGGACGCGACGATCTGCGTCATGGGCAACTCGATCGCGCTGTACAATCCGCCGACCCGTGTGGCGGAGGAATTCGCCATGATTGATGTGATCTCCGGCGGCAGATTGATCGCCGGGTTTCCGGTTGGCACGCCGATGGATGATTGTTTCGCTTACGGACAAAACCCGAGCCAGTTGCGCGAACGTTATCTCGAAGCGCATGACCTGGTGATCAGGGCCTGGAAAGATCCGGAGACTTTCGCCTTCAACGGACGGTACAATCAGCAGCGCTATGTGAACATCTGGCCGCGGCCGATCCAGCAGCCGCATCCGCCGATCTGGATCCCCGGCGGCGGTTCGGTCGAGACCTGGCAATGGTGCGCCGAGATGGACTACGTCTATTGCTATTTGTCGTACTACGGTCACAAAGCTGGTCAGGCCACGATGGATGGTTATTGGTCCGAAATGGATCGACTAGGCAAGGACCGTAACCCCTATCGCGCCGCCTTCGCACAGACCATCGCGGTGGCGGAAACCCGTGACCAGGCCTTGGAAATGTACACCGATGCCGCGGAATACTTCTTCGGCCGCTGCCTGCATTTCGACCCGCGTTTCGC
>Ga0182018_10004133_pt1 | contig 12464 bp, 12 predicted proteins | sample 812P2MmetaG_FD_120490 | JGI IMG/M metagenome (GOLD analysis project Ga0182018, IMG submission 120490) | Permafrost microbial communities from Stordalen Mire, Sweden - 812P2M metaG | ecosystem: Environmental > Terrestrial > Soil > Wetlands > Permafrost | place: Sweden: Stordalen | collected...
CTTCACTTAGGTCCAGTTTTTTAACCGACGGCGGATAAATCAGCATTGTTCCCGTAAAAAGTGTGTCGATCTGCGCCGTGATCGGTTTCGAGTTCACCGAGAAGCCCGTACTCACGACGATCGGCGGCCCTTCTTTCCCAAAAGTTGGCGTCGTGATCGTGCCGCAGAATCCGGGGCACGCCAATTCGGCCGTGAGTCGATCCGAAAAGCGCACCGTCCGCCGAACGTAGTCGAGTTCCAGCAGCCGGTCCTTGAACGCCGTATAAGCGAGCGCACCGTCGGCAGCCGGCATGTGATTGGCCTTCACTTCAGAGGCTAGGTCCATCACGACTATTTTCACGTCGCCCAGCGACGCATCTCCAAGTTTCACGCCAGCAAGCACCGAAATGCCGTAACCGGCTATGGGCTTTCCGTCGGCGCCCTTGGCTGGAGCCACAGCTAATCCCAAACCTTTCGCAACCTCCGTATCGAGAATGGAATTTACGTTACCCGTATCCACTAACAATCGAAGATGTTTTCCGCTCGCCAGCGTAACGTCCACGCACGGCAAGCCGGAGCAATCCAGCATCTTGGTCCCGCGAAGCGCAGGCACCTGTGCCCTCGCAGCGGGAAGATTGGAGATAAAGAAAAGGATCAAAAGGAAATATGGGCGGAATCGTCGCAAGGATGAACCTCCTTATCCCAAGTTGAACGTGTAGACGAACGGCGCGGACAAACGTTAGCCATCACAGCAGACTGGCGAGTTGCCAATTCTCGCTAATCATCGAAGTGAACGCTTATCTCTTGCGGGTTTTGATGGCTCCTAGCCTCTTAACCAATCACTACGACTTTCTTCTGGCTCGTCATTTCCGCGGCGGGGGAACTCTCAGCGGTCTTTTCATCGCGTCATCCATCGTCTCTTCCGTCGCCTCCGATGCAGCTTTATTTCCTTCGTTGATCAGCCGATCTTCCATTTCATCATCCCGCGTTCGCGCCTGCGGAAATTCAAACCCACAATGAGAGCACTTGCCCGCCGACGTAGACATCTTCCCGCACTTCGTACACTGTCTCGCTTCCATAATCTCTCCTGCCGCGAGTCTCTCCCGTCGCGACTCTCGGATCTGTTTTACTGAAGCTCCACTCTCGTTCCCAAACCCGCGTACAAATACTTTTCGCCGTACGCTTTTTTCAGTCGCGCAAATGCCGGTTCGCCCGTGCAATGTCCCGGAGCGATTCTCTCCACCTTCCACTTGGTCTTTAGATTCTCCACCAGCGCGTCAATCTCTTCCACCGGCGTGGTAACCAGGTGCAAACCGCCAAACACAACCTCCGTCCTGTGATCCACCGCGCTCGCCGCTTGCAGGATCGCTTCAATGCCCGCGTGCGAACATCCATCCTCCAGCAGCAGTCCGTTCGGCCGTTTGATCGCGAGCGTCAATTCCGGCAACTCCAGCGTCCCTTGCTTCTGCGAAACCGTGCGCACCAGGAAAATTCCCGGCGATACTTCCGTCAATTGATTTACGAGCACAAAGTTCCCGGTGTCGTACAGCTTGCCAGACGTTAAATGATCCGGCTCCGCTCCGCTGAAATACCGCATGTTCGCGGGCAAGCTGTCATCCTCCCGAAAAAACGTTTTTGGAATCGGCGCTCCGCCAAATCCATTGGCCCCATCCGAGGGCACATACACCGTAACGTTCGGATTCACGCTCAACACATATCGCAATCCCGTGGCGTGATCGGCATGGCGATGCGAGATCACCACAAAATCCAGCTTCGTCAGATCGATGCCCAACGCCTTCACGTTATGTTCAAAGATCGCTGCATTATTCCCGGTGTCGAACAAAATCCGCTTTCCGTTGTGCTCCACAAACGCAGAAAATCCCCAATCTTTCGTCAGCTCCTTCGATTCCCCAAACGCGTCGTAGAGAATCGTCACCCGATCCTGCGCCCGGCAAGGCCCTGCCGCCACGCACACCAGCACAAACGCCACAATTTTCAGAACATGCTTTCGCACAGAACACCTCCAAGATGCCTATCCGGGTTCAACGCATACCTCGACCCTGTTCCCTTCTAAATCCTGAAACCGGTATCTTAAACCCGATTGCCCACGCGTAATCGGATTATCGGACACACAAACGTAACCGCGTTCAATCAGGACTTAGATAGCCTAAGCGTCGAGACAAGCTGAGATTTCTTTCGCAAAAGCGATACGATATGCCAATGCCCAAGGCGATTGTCGCGATCGGGGGAGGGTTGATCAGAACGAAGGGGACAGCTGCGATTGATCGGGAAATCATCCGGCTTTCGGGTAAGAAAAATCCACAATTGCTTTTCATTCCCACAGCGATGTCGGATTCCGAAATATATTGGAAGTGCGTCCAGAAGTACTTTGGTGGATTTTTAAAATGCAAGACGGATGTCTTGTTCCTTATAAAAGACCGGTCCTCGAAAAAGCAGATCAGCAAGAAAATTCTATCGGCGGACATCGTCTACGTGGGTGGCGGAAATACCCTGCTCATGATGCCTCTTTGGAGGAATCTGGGAGTCGATAAGCTTCTCAAATCGGCTTACGAGAACGGGACGGTTCTCTCCGGCATTAGCGCAGGATCAATCTGCTGGTTTGAGTCCGGACATTCAGATTCGATGGCTTTCTACAACCCGCGAAAATGGGAGTATATCAACGTCCGGGGCATGGGGCTGATCCAAGGAATTCATTGCCCGCACTACAACAGCAGCACTCTGGGCGTCCCGCGGAGAAAGCATTTCCGGGACATGATTCGCAGAATCGGCGGCATCGGAATCGGGATTGAGAACAACTGCGCGATCGAGTTTATAGACGGAAAATTTTACAAGGTCATCTGCTCCCGAAGTTACGCTAAGGCATACACAGTGTTCAAGAGTGGTGGTGAAGTAGTTGCCGCACAAATACCAAAGCGCCGGCGACTCGCGCCCATCGGGTCGCTCCTTCATCGATCCACGCCACAATCCAATTGACGCGACCAGCGGGCGGGTGGCCAGCCCTTCCGCGCGGCACCATAATGCTGACCCTCGGAGTTGTATTGAACACTTCGGAAAAGTTCTGCGCGAGCAATCGCTAGCCATCACGCATTCATAGAAAAATTGAAAAGCCTGTGAAAGTACTGGGGAGTTTAAAAGTGGCTAAAGAGTCCGATTAAAATAATAAACGGAATCGGCACGCCCAGAAGCAGCAGCAAAATTGAACGCATTTTTAATTCTCCTTGATCAAAATCTTTTACCTCAAACCATAATTACGCGATCGCGTTGTCTTCCGCCGATCGTCGCTGCGAAGCTGGCGCAAAATGCGCCGATCAAAAGGGCCAGGAATGCCCAATACATCGAGTGTGCGAGCATCTTCCGAGCTTTATCCGCAGCTTGCTGCGCCTGCGCGAATACGTCATCCACCCGCCGTGCGGCATCGGGCTCGCTCGCTCCGGTCCTCGCAGTCACCAGACGCGTGAGATACGCCTTGTCCGCAGTCGGGAGCTCGCCCTGCCGAATCCCGTTCGCAAAAATAATGCCCACCTCGCGTCGGGCTGCGGCATCGTTCGGCTCGGAAGTGGCAGAGTTCGATCGCAGCAGCATATCCACGAAGTATGCGTGCGCCTCAACTCCACGCTCCTGCCCCACTCCGGCTGATGTTGATTCCGCTTGCGCCACACGTCCCACCATTGCCGCCGCTGCCGACGTCAGAAACGCAGCCGTCATCACCAGACTGACAGCCCACACCAAGAATCCGTGCGCCGTATCGCGGAAATAAACCTCGTCTGTATGTATGTTGACCCACTTCGTCCGAAGCCTTCCCGCCAGATAACCTCCCATCGACGACGCGATAAGCTGGATCAGGATAAACCACCCGATCGCTCCTTTACCTATCTCTGACCCGGACGCGCCCATACTCGCCCACGGTGAGATCGCGGAAAGCCCAATGCCTGTTCCCAGAGCGAGAAGTATCAGGGATAAGGCCGCGGCTACGAACGCGCCCGCAAACACAGCCGCCCAGGACACACCGGACGACCGCGCTTCATTCCTATCCTCGTACTCTGCTCGCCGACCTTGATCATGAACTGGAGCTGCTGGGGATTCCATGCGCGTATTTACTCCTTATTTGATTGGAAAGTGAACGTAAGGGCCTTTCATCGAAATACATAAACAACACTTCACATTCGCAGCCCATAGGGTAGAGCGTGTAAACGTCCAAGATGAATGCTGTAGAGAAGTTTCCTCAGGAAGCCGTCGTCACCGGAAGACTGATTAGGATAGTTGTCCCTTCGTTGCTCGATCGCACTTCAAACTCGCCTCCCAGCCCTCTGACGCGTTCCCGCATGCCGCTCATCCCCACCCCAACCACGCAGGCGCCTGAACTGATTCCCGCTAGAGTCTCGGGTGACATCCCCTTCCCTTCATCGCAAATCTCCAGGTTAATGCGCTTAGCATCGCACTCGATGGAAACCCGAGCAACATGACTTCCCGAGTGCCGGTGAATGTTGACCAGGCTTTGTTGGACCACTCGGAATATTGCCGTCTCCGTGTTTTCCTCCATTCGCGGCAGATCCTCCGGCATTTGCAAATCCACCTTGATACCGCTGCGTTCGGAGAATCCCTCGAGATACCAGGAAAGAGCCGAACGAAGTCCCAATTCGTCGAGCAGAGGCGGGTGCAACAGATAGGACATCGTTCGAATTTCAGAGTTACAATGCGCAACAACTGTTATTGAGTTCGAAATGCGTTCCTGTTCCTCGGGTGAAAGCGCGACAGCGTCACGAAGCAATGCATCAAGGTTCATTTGAATTGCTGCCAGGTCTTGTCCCGCGCTGTCGTGAAGTTCGCGGGCCAGCCTCCGCCTCTCATCATCTTGCGTCTTCAATAAACGGCGAGATAGCTCTCTGAGTTGCATGCTCTGCTGTTCCACTTCCTCGGTACGAACGCGAACTTGCTCTTCCAGCGTCTCCGCAAATTGACGGTTTTTCTCCTGCGCATTCATTAGATCGGTGACGTCAGCTCCGGTGGGGTGAAGGAAAATGATTTGGCCGTTTTGGTCGCGAATGGGATCAAGGGCAAAATCGACCATTCGCTCGCTGCCGTCTGCCCAACGGTAGGCAAGCACTTCCCGGTAGCTGTTTCCTTGCGCAACCAAAGGTGTGGCAGCTCGAATTTTAGCTTGCGACTCCGGACAACTCTGCCACCATCCGCACTCCCAAAAAGGCCGTCCCAGGACGTCTTCTGCCCGATAACCGCAGACCTCCAGACAGAGTCGGTTCGCGTCCAGAATGATCCCGTCGGCAGTCATCACGCCCGCAAAAACCGTCGTTTGTTCGAACACCGCCCGGAATTTTGCGGTAGCTGCGTTAGCCTCTGCAAGCGCGCGGCTGAGGTGCTCCTGGGATTCCGCAATCGCATCGCGCGATTCCAATATTTGATAAGCCGAGGAGGCAAATGTCCCTAAGGACCTCATCAGCCGCTCGTCTTCGGCGTCGAACCTGCGGGCATCGGAATGCGCAACCGCCCAGATCGTGCCGACAGCTTTTCCTCTCACATAGAATGGAACCAGGAGCGCCTCTTCCACCGGAGGCTCGACTGGTTGAAAATAGGTGTAGCGCCGTTCGACGTGGGTGAACAGCAGCGGGGTATTGCGATCCAGCACGTCGCCACAGGGCCCGAAGTCGCGAGGAGTGCCGCCTCCGATGTGTGGTTTCCATACACCGGAGATCGCCGGCCAGTAGAACCTCTTTCCGCCATCGTCCCGCGTCAGCAGGCTTATCCCCGCCGACTCAGCTTGGCAAACCGCCAGGAGCGTATCGGCCAGTACCTGAAGAATAGTGCCCGGCGAGTCCGCAAGTGCGCGGGCCAGCGCCACTATCGCGGAGTTCTCCTTCGCGTAGTCCGGCTGGCGCGGCTTGCGATTCCGCAATTTCTCCGTGCACAGGATTGCTTCCAATGGCAGGGCACCGGCAGGAACCGGTGTACGATCTCCGCTCGTCTGGCCTCCTGGAGAGCTACTACTCACGCTGCTCTCCGTCGCTCGGAACTGTGCCGAAATCCTGAAGTCATAAGACACCTCCACCCAGGAAGCAGATGAGATCCGCGAATCGCCCCGCGCGTAAACACCCACTTGCCTGTCATGCTGACTCCATCAAGAAGTCCCTACACACCATGCACGCAGCTATCAATCGCTCTATTCTCCGGCTTCCGCGGGCGCTCAAGGTAACCCCAGGATTATAGAAATCCGTGTCACCGCATACTGTTCACTTTTGCTCACTTTTCAAATTCCCCTTTTTGGGCTACCTTAGGTTTTTCACAGGCTAGCAAAGCGAGGTGCGGAAGGTTTCTCGTGAGAAGCTCCAAGGCCAAAAATAAATCGCGGTTTGACGCCGCGAAATATCTGGAAACCGCCGGAGTTAAGCGCAAGATCGAGACGTATCGCAAGGGACAGCTCATCTTTTCCCAAGGCGATGAATGCTCGACGGTTCACTATCTCCAGAAGGGTGCGGTGAAGCTCACCGTTCTTTCGCCCGCTGGGAAAGAGGCCGTTATCGCGATACTGTTCGCGGGCGAGTTCTTCGGCGAAGGTGCATCGCAGGTCAGCCTCTCCGGATCGCCACAGCCACAGCAACCGAGCCTACTTCTACACTGGCGATAGAGAAAAAAGAAATGCTGCGAGTGCTTCACGCAGAGCACGAGTTCTCCGATCGCTTTGTTGCCCACATGTTGAAGCGCAATGTTCGTGTAGAAGAGGATTTGGCCGACCAGCTTTTTAATTCCAGCGAAAAACGGTTGGCACGAGCTCTTTTGCTAGTGGCCAGATATGGGAAGGAAGTTGGGCCGGAAAAAGTTGTTGCCAAAGTTTCTCAGGAAACCCTGGCGGAGATGGTAGGAACCACTCGAAGCCGGGTAAGCTTTTTTATGAACAAGTTCCGAAAGCTCGGCTACATCAAGTACAACGGCGGCCTGCAAATCAACAGTTCTCTTCTTCGTGTCGTACTCCGCGATTGAACCCCATTCGAAGCACTTGAACAAAGCTCGAATACATATTTAATTCATGGAAGGCGGGTGGCCACCCCTTCCGTGCCGAACGCTTAGCTTTTTCGTGTGCCGCACTCTTCGAATTGTGAAGGGCGGCGGCTTTTTACCCTCAGACCTCGAAGGGCAGCCACGACATAAAAAACCGCAAACGACCTTCTTCCTTTCGGCGGAACTTTCGCCGAGCCTTGCGCTTCACGAATTTTGACGTCCGATCGATGTCGCTAGGTGCCAAGCCCTCCTCACGGAATCACAGCGTTGGCCTGTTGCCCGCCGTCCTCACGTTTCACGACGAGAGTCTTTGCCCAACGTCTCAATGCAGATCAGGTGCGTTGGATGGTCTTTTGTAGATTACTTTCTTGTTCTGAACTATCTCCCATACAGGCTGCCCGTGAGTGCTGAAAGCAATTGCGTCATGTTTTTCGTTCGCCGTCCAAACTGTCGCGCCGCTGTCCGCGTTGGCATAGGCAGTGAAGACCTGATCACGCTCTGGAATCGAGGGTGATGAGCGCTGCCAAGTCGCCGGAATCGGATGTTACGTAGCCACCGCGCTCATTCCCCTTGGGATCGAATATCAAGATGCCCGATACAGGGCCGTCGCGTTTTACACGCTTTCCCAGGATGAGCGGATCCGGAAGAGGGGCAGCAATCACGACCCGTTCCGTCCCTTTGTCATCCACAACGGCGAGACGCTTCACCGTCAGCGACTCGGGCGGAGCCATAGCCTGCACCACCCCTCGATACCCAAAAAGAAGCACATATGCGGTCAGGGCAGCACAGCACACCGCCAATAACACAACCCTGCGCTCAAGACTTGCAACACGCCGTTGTAGACCCTCTAGTTTTTCGGACATTCGACCCCCTCGTGTGTGCAACCGGCGGCTGGCGCACACTTTATCTTTTAGTTTCATGACTGCACATTGCGGCAGCGCGGATAGTACCACGCGACTAGTTCACTACTTAGTTTCCTCGCGGGTGGCTGACCCCTTCCGCCCGGCACCGGAGTTTACTCAAAGCGCGATTGAAACTCGTGGGGTGCCGTTGCAAATTTTTATGTCGCGGATAGCCGCGATCAGCTTCCTTATGCTTGGTGGGTCGTGGGCTTTAGCCACTAGATAAAAAGCCGCAAACGACCTGCTTCCTTTCTGCGGAATTTTCGCCGAGCCTCGCGCCTGGCAGGTTCGACCTGCGATCTCACCTTCCCTTCTTGACGCAGTCAGGTCGGACTCTCGCTTTAGAATGCGAAAATTTGAAAAGAACACAGCACGCAAGTCCTTGCCTTCCGCATCCCAACTTCCTATCATTGTTCCGATGAAAATTTGGCTTAGAACGGAAGCTGAGCGGGGCGGCGAGCAATCGGCGCGGCAGCATTCCTCCGCCAATCCGACCTCGCCAAAGTCGCCTTGGTCGCTCCAACGCCCCGTTTCGAGCGATACGTCGCCGGCCAAAGATCCCGCCGACCACCGTCCAACCATTTATCAGGCGGGCTCTAGCCACTCGCCGCTAGCCACTCGCCACTGCTCTCACATTTCTAACCGGTTCTGGCCCGCAAACAGAAGTTGCAGAAAACAAACCATTAAACCCTGTCTAACCGGGGCCAGAACTGCACAGTGTCGCGCGCGATTTTCAACCGCAAAGCTTCAATCCCGCGACCGCCATCCTCTATCTATTAGCGACTTGCTCGCCCTGACGCAGGGAGCGCCACTAGCCGCTGTCGTTTCTAATCGAGAATTCCTGGTATTAGAAATTCCGCAACTTATTGAAAACAAACACCGCCGACCCGTTCTAATCGAGAACTTTGAACCAAACTCTGCTCCCAGTTTTCGACCCTTTGCAACGGCCGCCTTTTTACCCAGAGGAGCAAAGGCCAGCCGTGCAGCCTCTTCTCTTACCGAAATCCCGCGCAATCACTTCACCGCGCACGGAGCCGTTTGATGCCCCCGATTCGTCCTTTCGACAATTCGGCCATCGCCCGAGGCGCCGACGGCATCGCGCGTTACCTCAACCGCCCGCAATCGCTGGTTCACATGCTGCGCGCCACCGTCGATAAGTGGCCGAACAAGGAAGCCCTCGTCGAATTGGGCGGCGAGCGAATTAACTATACGCAACTCTGGGACCGCTCCACTCGCGTAGCCGGCGGCCTGCTCGCGATGGGAGTCCAGCGCGGTGACCGCGTCGCGATCCGCCTCGGCAACAGCATAAATTGGTGTTCGGCTTTCTTCGGTGCTCTGATGGCGGGCGCGGTCGTAGTCCCGGTGAACACGCGTTTTTCCGAATCCGAAGTCGAACATGTGGTCACCGACTCGGGCAGCAAGGTCGTCATCATGCCAGGCCAGCCGCTTCCGGATGGTGCGCCCTTCGTGGCAGAAGATCTGAAGCCGCAAGACCTCGCCGCTATTTTCTACACGAGCGGCACCACCGGATTCCCTAAGGGCGCCACCACCACGCACGAAGCATTTCTCTCGAATATCGAAACTTGCCGCCGCATCAGCGATCTGCCTTTCGATGGCAGCAGCCGCGCTCTTATTTCCGTGCCGCTGTTTCACGTCACCGGCTGCAATAGCCAGTTATTGCCGGCGTGCGAAGGCGGTGGCACCACCGTGATTATGCCGGTGTTCGACGTGAAACTTTTCCTTCGCACTATCGTCGAAGAGCGTCTGAATATTCTCACCACCGTACCCGCCATCTATTGGCTCGCGATCAACCAGCCGAACTTCCGCGATGTCGACACGTCCGCAATCAAGTGGTGCACCTACGGCGGCGCGCCCACACCTCCCGACCTGGTGGCGAAAATCACGGAAGCGTTTCCCAACGCGCGCCTCGGCAACGGCTTCGGACTTACCGAATGCTGTTCCGTAGCGACTTTTCTGCCACACGAATATTCCAAATCGCGGCCAGAAACGGTCGGCTTCGCCGCGCCCGTAGTCGATCTGAAGCTGGCCGACGTAGATCCGCACACCGCCGTGGGCGAGCTGTTGATCCGCGGCCCCAATGTGAGCCTGGGCTACTGGAAGAATCCGCAAGCCACGGCAGAAACGTTCGTTGACGGCTGGCTGCACACCGGCGACATGGCGCGTCTCGACGAAGAAGGCTTCGTGCAGATCGTCGATCGCAAAAAAGACATGGTGAATCGCGGCGGCGAAAACGTTTACTGCGTGGAAGTGGAAAACGCGCTGGCCGCGCATCCCGCTGTCTTCGAAGTCGCCGTCACCGCCGTCCCGGACACTGTGATGGGCGAAAAGATCGGAGCTGTGATCGTTCCGAAGCCCGGACAAACCCCGGCGATCGCCGACATTCTAGCTTTTGCGCGCACACACCTCGCGGATTTCAAGGTCCCGCAATATATCGTCCTCCGCACAGCTGCGCTCCCGCGCAATCCCGGCGGCAAAGTCATCAAGAAGCAGATTCGCCAGGATACAGAGTGGGGCAAGCAAGTGTGGTAGTCCCCCAAATTTCGCAAGCCATGCTCGCCAAAACGTCCGGCGCCACGCCACGCCGATGCAACCCGCCCGTCTCTATTAAAATTTGAAACATGTGCAATTTTGAACAGTCTCGGCGAAGTAGGTCGCTCTAGCATTGTCCACTTTTTGAGGACACACCGATGACGAGCGCGAAACTCGACCCGGCAACCAAGAGTGCCGCGACTCCACGCGCCAACGCAGCCGAACAAGTCAGACCCGGTACCTCCAACAATTCCATTAAGGAACCGAATTCCGCAATTGATACGCGGCCAGAACGGACAAGCGGCGGTCCGTTCCAGTGGAATTTGAAGTGATTGCACAAGGGAGACTTAAGAGCCGACGCTCGCATTGCTTAGGCCTTTCATTTGCATACCTTTGGATCGCAAAAGCGTGAAAGGTTTCCGTGCCGCTGAAGAGAGCAAATGGAATCGGCAAGGAGGCAGTGAAAAATTGCGGAATCGTGTGATGCCAATGCTGGCAAATTCTAGGGCTTCTCGCGTTCTTCTATTGTCGGTCCTATGTATTTGTCTATTGGCCATCGCATCTGCTGCGGCCTACGGTCAGCAGGCGCCCGACAAGGGCGCGCAACCACCCAGCCCGCCAGCGGCTAGCACAGCCTCACCATCAGCTTCGCCCGCGGCTTCATCCGAAGCTCCCCAGTATGTGGGAGCGCAGACCTGCAAGGCTTGCCATGAAGACCTCTACAATAGCTGGGAGAAAAGCGCGCACTGGCAGCAGACGTACAAGGAAGGCGGGATCGCGAAGCACGGCTGCGAGGATTGTCACGGTCCCGGTTCGGCTCACGTCGCGGGCGGCGGCGACAAAACGAAGATTTTCATTTTTGGCGAACACTCTTCCAAGGAAATCAACGCCCGGTGCCTGACCTGCCATGCCAGCGGTGCGCAGCACATGAATGCCATCAACTCGGAGCATTCGAAAAATAACGTCAGTTGCGTCTCCTGCCATTCGCCGCATCACGGCAAAGATTCGGATTTTTTGCTCGTAAAATCCCAGCCCGAGCTTTGCTATGGGTGCCATCTCCAGCAAAAAGCCCAGTTCGACATGCCGTTCCATCATCGAGTGAACGAGGGCCTGATCCAGTGCAGCGATTGCCACAACGTGCACGGCACGGTGAAGCCTCACCAGGTGCGGACTTCTTCCACGCAGGACGCTGTTTGCTTCAAGTGCCACACGGACAAGCAGGGACCGTTTGTGTTCGAACACGCGCCCGTGAAGGTGGATGGATGCGAGTCGTGCCATTTGACTCACGGCGGACCAAATCCTCACATGTTGAAGCTGAGCAACGTCAATTTGCTTTGCCTGCAGTGCCACACGACGTCAAGCTTCAGCAGCGCGCCGGGAGCCCCTTCGTTCCACAACCAAGCCAGCTTTTTCCAGTCGTGCGTGTTGTGTCACTCGCAGATTCACGGCTCTAACTTCGATCCAACCTTCTTCAAATAGGAGCCGCGATGACCTCGATTTCAGCAAGAGCGCCGACAAAACCAGAACGCGGCTTCCAATCTCAGGGAGAAAAGCCGTGAAAGGTCGCCTGGGAGTTCGCTCGATTCCTCTTGCCATTTTCGTCATGGCGCTTTTCTTTTCGCCTACTGTTCGGGCTCAAGACGACTCCGGACAATCGAAAGGAATTAATTCCGGCGATTATAATATCCATTCGTCAATCGAAGCCGGGTATCGAGCGAGCGAAATCAACGGCAACCAAAACACCTACGATACCTTCGAGAACCTCAACTCAGGCCTCCGGCTCTTCGACTACACGCTAGAGATGCGCTCGCTCGATCACAATGGATTCTTGTTCGACAATTTAAGTTTCAGCAACTTTGGATACGGCGGCGATCCAAACGACGTTACGCGCCTGCGCGTCGGAAAGAATAAATGGTACGACTTTCGGCTGCTGTTCCGCCGCGACAAGAACTTTTGGGATTACAACCTGTTCGCCAATCCCTTGAACCCGGCTTCCTTGAACCC
>Ga0182018_10004134_pt1 | contig 12463 bp, 15 predicted proteins | sample 812P2MmetaG_FD_120490 | JGI IMG/M metagenome (GOLD analysis project Ga0182018, IMG submission 120490) | Permafrost microbial communities from Stordalen Mire, Sweden - 812P2M metaG | ecosystem: Environmental > Terrestrial > Soil > Wetlands > Permafrost | place: Sweden: Stordalen | collected...
AAAAAGCGGGTCTCGCCCCCAAAAAGTCGGGGTGAGAACCAAAAAGCGTAGGTGTGATCTCGCAAATGGCCGATTTACCGCGAATAGCAAATCCAGTACTTAATAAATCAGACCTGCCCTAGGGCAATCGGACGCTCAACTCGTGCCACCGGCTGTGTTGGCAAATCCTGAATTTACTAACAATTTGCTAACGGAATAGGTCCCGAGGCGTACTTGGAGGTTACCACAGGCCGATACAATCACACGACGGTGATCAGCCATATCGCAAGGTCCGACCCTGCGCGTGGGCGCGAGCTAAGCTGCGAACAGAACGCCAACTATAGGGCTTAGGTTGAAACCTACGCCAAACCGAACATTGCGCGAGCCGCTTTTTGTTCGGGATTGTCAGTGGGGTCGAGGGTGACGCTCGCTCCGCGCCCTAAAACCTGGGCTTCGAGCATCGTAGCGCGGGCAGGGTCTACCAGGCGACAGCGCATTATTTCCGCTATCGCGTCTTTGAGCTTCATAGGAGCCTTTCGGGAGTTTAAAGTTGGGGGCTGTGCGCGGTTGCGTGCGCTGATACGAAAAGCCTCTAATTAACGGCGACGATCACTTTGCACCTATGAGCGTCGTCTAACCAGCGGTCAGGAGCGGGTGGGAGTCGAACCCACGGAACGCTCGGCGCGCCGAGCGATTTTTAAGACCGCCAGCATTCAACCGCTCTGCCACATCTCCGCTCTAGATTTCATGCGGATTCCCACCCTCCGTCTTGTGCACCCCGTGTAACGCCTGTGTAACAGACGGGTCAGAAAAGGGTAGAATCTGGCCGGAACGGTCAGGAGTGAGGCATCGCGAAAACCCTTATTCCATCGACCTCTTCAGTAGCTAGGCGGAACGGCCAGGACCGCTATAGTTGGTTCGATTCCCGTTGGCGCTACCATCGAAGCCTTACTTTACGAGGTTTTTCGCCCATAACGTTATGCTACGAGGGGCCTATTGACGGCTCCCTTCCCGGCTAAGCCTTGTGCCGGGCAATCTCGCTTCTGGGTGCGCGTACGTTATCAGAACGCAAGTTACGACTGCGAATCCGGCGCGAGGTAACTTCAACGACAAAAACATCGCGGCGATGAAGATGCCTATCGTGACGGTGGAACGGACAAGTGCGGCGCGCCGGTCCGCCGGATTCTCGTCGCGTGGCACGACCGCATAGGCAAACCCATGATATGTCAGGTTGACGAAGACGACGACAGCCGCGTACACGAACACGGGGACCGATGCCATGCCTGTTCCGCGACCCACGCCGTCGCGAAGGGTACGAGCGAGGCTGCGAACATGTGCCCGAAGTTCCAGAATATGTATCGGGGCATCGCCGCATTCGCGAAACTCCATAGGAAGTGGTGGTTGATCCACATGATCACGATGAGGAAGTAGCTTACCAGATACTTGCTACCGTCGGCCACGTCGTAAGAAGCTCGCCGAACGTCGGCTTCTGTGGCATCTTCAGTTGCAGAACCATAATAGTAATGATCACCGCGAATATTCCGTCAGAGAAAGCAGCGAGACGCTCCCTTGGTGATGGCCCTAATCACGAGGTTCTTCCGTCTTCTCGAGAGCGCCCGCATCTTCGCACCTCTTGATATGGGCGAAGTTCTCGTCGCATACGACATTCGCCATGGCATCGGCGATAGGCAGGAGCAGCGTCTCGGGCGAAGAGCATTTTCGCGTCCGCGGTCGTCGTACCGCGAGCGCCTCCTGCGACAACGCCGCAGCTATTCGGAAATGTTTGAGCAGTTCACCAAACGAGCCCGGCCGCATTGGTGTGGCTTTTCCGCCCGCGGCCCTAGGCGCCCCGTACCCCTTTGCTGCGCTTCAACAGTGACGGCTCAGGGCGCATGGCAAACCACTAAGTCACATTGTGTTGGGATAGAGCCATCCGAGCCCGGACGTTCCGGACGCGGTAAACCAGAGGTCTCCGCTCGGCCCGAGCAAGATCGTCGTGAAAAGCCCCGGATTATCTTTTTGGCTATAGGTGGGCACGACGGTGAATTCGCCGGTCAGCGTCATCCTTGCCAGGCAGTCGTTGCCGGGATCAACGTACCAAAGGCTCTGCTTCGGTCCAAACGCGATCGAGAACGGAAGGCAGTTATTCGGCACGGTATATTTGTTGAGGATTTTCCCGGCTGTCGACATCCGATATAGCTGCCGATTCTGAGCGCCATAAAACCAGATGTCGCCGTAACCTGCCGAAATAGTGCCGCCGAGCTCGTAGAGATGATAGATGGGGCGTGACTTTCCGTCAGTCGTCAACCGCACGATGTCGCCCTCTTCGTCGTTGTACCATAAGTTACCGTCGGGGCCTGCGACAATAGAGTACGGCTCGTTCGTTGCCTTGTAGGTCGTTAGCTGGCCTTGGGTCGTAAGTCTACCGATCTCGTTCGTTATGCCCTCCGTAAACCAAAACGCACCGTCCGATCCGAGCGCCATCGAATATGGCGAGGCGTATTGGTTGAGCGGAAAGAATGTGACTTTGCCCTCGGGCGTTATCCTTCCGATTCGGTCATTGTCGTTATCGGTAAACCATAAGTTGCCGTCCGGACCTTCCAAGATCGAACAGCCTTCTTCGTAGAACGAAGTTGTGGCGCGATACGTATGAATGGTTCCGTCTTGGGCGTACGATGCAATTTTGCCGTTCAACAGACACATCCAAAGCGTGTTGTTCGGGCCGAGAGCTAGCCCGGTGCCAGGATTCGGCAACTTCTTATTTCGCGGAGTCGATGGTACGATCGCTGCAGGAATTACTCTCCCGCCGCCGTTTGCGTTCGCGCTGATGACGGCATCCGTATAGTGCCCCGAGAACGAGACCTTCACGGGAACGCCGGATGAATCTACCGATCCCTGCGAGAGCGCGGCCTGCAGCGGATCGCTGCTGGTCAGGAAGACGGTATTCGGGTAGTGACCTTTGATGACGTGACCGCCAAGATTTTGAACGGAGATCGATAACGGAAGCTTTGCGGGGACGCCCAGCTGCGGGCGGCTTTTCCCGACTGACAAACTGATCGTCGAGTAGACTGGCTTAGAGTGAGGCACGGGGTGCAACTCGACGCGGCCCATGATTCCGTACGACTGGGACTCGGTGAACCAAACGTTATTATCGCTTCCAACCGTAATGTCGTAAGGTCGAGGAGACTCTCCGGACAGCTTGAGTTCGATTACGCTTCCCGATGTCGTGATGCGGCCGATCTGGCCGACGGCTTCCTCGGTGAACCATAAAGCGCCATCGGGTCCTGCCACGATGGCGACCGAACCGCTCGAAGCCGTCGGGATAGCGTATTCGCGGAAGGATCCCGACTGCGTTAGGCTACCAATCTTATTCGTACTCTGCTCGACGAACCACAGCGTTTGATCGGGGCCCTGGCAGATACCCATGACGCCCGCACTCGCCGTCGGAACGGAATACTCTTTGATCTCTCCGCTGGGAGTCATGCGACCGACCTTATTTAACCCACTGTCGGTAAACCACAGATTGCCGTCGCCCCCGAGGGTCAGCCATTGGAGCGCAGAGCCTGCGGGCACGGCGTAGGGCTTCATTTCTCCGGTTACGCTGCTGCGCACGATACGATTCGGTGTTCCGTTCGCGATGAACCAGAGCGCCTTAGAGGGACCGTCGGTCATCGATGAAGGAATGCCGAGCTTGGAGTTCAGACTGAACGTCGTCAAATGGCCGTTGCTTTCCATTCGCCCGATTGCAGACGGATACAGTGTGGTCCAGAGATTCTTGTCGGGCCCCGCGGCAATCGACGTCACGTTTCCGTAGACCGGAAAGAGAAACTCCGTCATATCGCTAGTGACGGAAGATTGGCCGACAAGCGAATCCCCGGTAAACCAAATATGGCCGCTCGGGCCCGAAGTGATGCCCTCCAAATTGCTTTCCGAAGGAGAGTAGATCTCGTCGACCACGTAGGAGAGGCCTCCCGCGATAACGTTGTGCGAGACCATGCGCCCCCGCGTCTGAAGGGCCGTTGTAGACGGCGCTAGCGTCGTCTGCTCCGTAGTGCAACCGATCAGAAGGAGCAGAGATAATGCCGCGATAAGCCGGCTGCGCCCAGCCCAAAACGACGAATATGTCATACGCACCTCAGCCAATGGCGTCGTAGCCGCAGAATAAAAAGACATCGCTGTTATTGGCACGAAGAAGCCTACCACCTGCTCGGAAGAGCCTGGTCCAAAGACGAGGGCGAGAGAGCAGACGAGGATCTTGCGTGAGAAACCGATCTCTACACGTTTGCTTGGGAGTTCTTCTGATCTCGGGCGCAACCGGGTGCGGTCTCGATAACGCATCGCCGGCAGTCACTGCCGGCGCCCCGCGAACGCTCCCCGCCAACCCGAATAAGGGCTACAAGTTAATCTACAGTTTTCAAGGGGGCGCGCTTGGCAGCGGGCCGTCCGGAGGCCTAACTTTCGTCAAGGGTCGAGTGTTCGGCACGACACTCTACGGCGGCTTCGCTCCTGCGTGCCCAGGGGGATGTGGAACGGTTTTTGCCGGCACGAAGCCGATCTATAACTTCAAGGGCCCGTCGAAGAACGATGGGGAAACGCCGAACGGCGATCTGTTACTCGTCGGAAACACACTCTACGGAACCACGGCAGGCGGAGGCAATGACAGCGATGCTTGCAGCTACGACAATGGCTGCGGAACGGTTTTCGCGATCGATCTCACAGGGAAGGAGCACGTCGTCTATCGGTTTCAAGGCGGTACGGACGGTTCGAATCCCCAAGCCGGCCTCATCGCCGTTAACGGCACGCTATACGGCACGACCTACGCTGGGGGCACTGACTGCGAATATAGCAGTTCGCCGCCGGGTTGCGGTGTGGTTTTCGCGATCGCCCCTTCGGGAAAAGAGTCGGTGTTGCATCGGTTCGCCGGACCGCCGGACGCGGCCAATCCTGACGCGGCGTTGCTCGCCGCCGATGGCACCATTTATGGGACGACGGCCTTCGGCGGTAAATGCCACTTTAGCAATGGATGTGGTACCGTCTTCACCACCGGACTCTCCGGCGATGAGTCGGTCGTGTATTCATTTCAAGGGAACAAAGACGGTATCCGCCCGGAGACGCCGCTCGTTTACGCGGACTCATCCCTCTACGGAACGACAAGCGAAGGCGGATGCTTAAAAACTTGCTACGAAGGAACCGGCGGAGGCACGCTTTTCAGCATGAGTTTCGACGGTCACGAAACAATCGTCCACCGTTTTGCAGGAGCAGGGGATGGCTCGGCGCCGTCCGGCCGACTCGTCTTTCAAAATGGAACGTTTTACGGAACCACCTTTGAAGGTGGATCGAACGCGCAAGGCACTATCTACAGCGCCGGCTCCTCCGGCGAAAAAATTCTCTATAACTTTGGCTCTGGCCTCGCCGGCGCCGGTCCGTGGGGCTTTACCCCGGGCGCTTCGCCAAGCGAACTCTATGGCACCACGCACAGCGGAGGCAAATCTAGTTACACCGGAGCAGGCACCATATTTCGCTACACGTTATAGCCAAGCGAACCCGCGGCCATTCGGAAGTGCCTGAGCAATGCATCTCCCGCGGCCTAATAAAGGGCAGCTAGGCCGCCAGGCTGCGCCCGAGGGGCAGAAAGATCCCGCGGGACCGTGGTATCCTAACTGTCTCCTAAGTGCCCCTGATATATTCTGTCACCGGGTGATATCCGATGGGCGTATCGTCATTTCTTCGAAGAGACGCGCTGCGCGTCGATGTATAACTAGCGTACCAGGAACCAACACGCACTTCAAAATCGCTGAGTCTGGTCTGAGACAGGACCACGAAGAGCGGAACGGTTTTTTTATCGCGCCCTTTTTCGCGATCTTCGGCCCCCGCAAAACGGTAGCCAAACGGTAGCCGTTCTACAAAACTCGGGTGGCCCAACGTGAACCTTCGGGAGTCGGAGAGTCCAATAAAATGGGACTTTCCGGCCCGTCGGGAACTTTCCAGAAGCTTCGCGGAAACGATTCGATTCCCGTTGGCGCTACCAAGCGTAGCTAGCTTTCGCAAACGATGGCGTCAGTATTGCGGAGCTCGTGAAGGCACATGCGCCGCACACGCGAGCGTCAGCATTGCTGAGGATTAGCTTACGGCGGGGCCTGACGTCTCAGCCAAGAGATGATCGTTTCCAGGACCGACGAATCGATGCGTTGCGCAACGTTGAGATAACCTTGAACCTCGGCCTGAAGCGTGCGCGCTGCCCCCGGCAGCCGTTTCATAAACAGATGCGTGTCGTTCGGGAAAACGCGCACGGTCACGTCTCGGTCATGCAGCTTTGCGGCATCGACCAGCCGTGGAAGGTCGCTTGCTAGAACTTGCAGATCCGCCTCGCCCTGGAGGATGAGCAGCGGAACGCGCACTCGTTGGACTATCGGAATCGGATCGACGTCCATCTCGCTGCGGTACCAGGCCATACCGGGGCCGGTTTTCTTGCCGCTGCGAATCTCCGCGAGTTGGGCGAGTTCTTCGCGTCGCGCAGCCGCGCGCTGCGCCGGCGGCGTCATTTCGAGCACTTGCTCCATCGAGAGCTGCCAAAGCGGTAACGCCGGCGCCGCCATCAAAATGATCCCGGCGACATGCGGATCGCTCGCAGCGACGGACGGAACCAACAGGCCGCCTTCGCTGTGCCCCAAAAGGTAAACGTGCTTGGCATCGACGTCTTTTTGGGCCTGAACGAACTCAAAAGCTGAGCGCGCGTCCGCGATCAAATTCGCGCGAGTTTCGGTTGAGCCGCCACTCTTACCAACGCCGCGCTTGTCGTAACGCAACACGACGAAGCCCGCGTTCGAGAGCGCATTGCTCAGTTGAAGAAAAATGTTGTTTGGCCCGATCGCCTCATCGCGGTTCTGCGGGCCGCTTCCGGCGACGAGAACGACCGCGGGGAACGGGGCTTGGCCGCTGCTCGGAACGGTCAATGTGCCGGCCAGGCGCGTACCATCGGCTGACGTGAAGGCGACGTCCGTACTGATGAAGTGTGGTGGCGGGGTGGGAACCGGCGTCACGACCGGCGCCGGTGAACCGATTGCGGTGACCGCTGCTGTTCGAGAGATCAGCGCGATTCTCGCCGTTTGCGCCGGAATTTCGACATCGTCGACCACGAAAGTCTGAGGTTCGTACCAATAGATTTCGCTCAAACTCGCAAAGTCAAGTTCGACGGAACGGTCCGATGCCGGAACGCCGGATGGACGCGCCGAGGAAGTGGCGCGTTGCACCGTTCCAAGTACCGCTCGTCCGCCGGCGGTCACGGCCAAGGTCAGCGCGTTCGCCTGGGTCGCTTCGAGCAATGCAGGGAGCATGACCATCGTACCAACCAGATTGTCGCTTACGATCTCTAGGGGAGCGGTAGGACCCGCCGTGATGTCAAGCCTCTGCGCACCGGATTGGAGCGTCACCTTACCCGCACCGAAAATCGCGGTAGCGCTTTGCTTTGCGCCGGACATATTGACATCGGCGCGGTAGCCGATTTGACGCAGCGTCGAGCAATCGTACCGGCTGGTTGCGACTGCGCTGAAACTCTTGAGGGGGATGCTCGTGGACTCTTGAACCGTGACGGTCGCTGCATCCGACGTAATCACGATGGTGCTTTGCTGAATCGTCAGGTCGCCGGCGGTGACGCGATAAGAATACGTTCCGTCAGGCGGGTGTATCGGCGCCGCCGTAGCCGCGTCCATCGTGGCAAGCAATGCAAGCGCAAGGAGCATTTTCATCGCGTAAGCACGGGCCTTTCGTAGTATCGTTGGACCTCCGTAGATTTCGATGCCGCCGAGAAGTTCCCGGCACCGATGCCAGCGAGACGCTCCCGCTGAGCCTGCCGTGCATCAAGAATGCATCAGAGGGGTCCGAATCGGGTCGTTTCGGGCAGTATCGGTCAGGAACCAGGCATCGCGAAAACCCTTACTATATCGGACGTTTCAGCAGCCACACGGAACGGCCAGGACCGCTAGGAGGGACTTCGAATCCCGCTGGGGCTAAACTTTCTGGCCTGTATTTACGGGCTTTTTTCATCACAAGCGGCTGCGCGTGGCAGCGTTGTGGCACTGACGTTTTCGATCCGACCTGAGACGGACCACCGCGACGGCCGGATCGAAGATAGTATCGATATGCTTTATGCGGGCCCTCCCTGTACTGCTATTTATCCATGCGGTGATAGCAAACTTCGTAGCGATTGCCCAAAGGGTCTTCGAAGAACAACTTATCGGCTAGAAGTCGACGAGATGGTCCAGGATCAGAAACGACATCCGAACGAACCTGACGGCCTAAATCCGTTTCCCTCCACGCCACTGGAGCACCCTAAGGCGGCCGATAAAATATGGTCCAGAATAACAGCATTTGGCCCGCTATCGCCACGGCCTTCCAGGCGAGTCACCTGGAGCGAAGAAGCCAGGGGCTAATGACTGAAATCGATGCTTCGGGGGCTCTTAACTAAATCTCCCTTCCTCGCTACAATGTGCTGTTTGGCCCACACTTCGCTTTCATCGCCGCGCTGGCTCGCTGCTTTGCTGCCGAGTCGCCTGCTATCAACTCTTGCATCGTTTGCCGTTCGCTTGATGAGAGCGGGGGATCGTAGGTCGCAAGGTTTAGTAAAACTGGGCCAGCCGCGCTCTTGGCGATGGACCCCGAGATCGCGATGACGGCCGCTCCACTGGGTGCGAATACCCCGGTTCCTCCTCCGCTGCTATTGTAATCGACGCGGGCGCTGCCGGGGACGTGAGCGACGTACCAATCGGAAACGGTTTTGACGCCGGCATCTACGGTATACACGGTATTGGACACACTGTGGCCGCAGCGGTTTGCTGTGACACTCAATGCGGGGTTTTTCGATTTGGCTGCGCCCGGATAAACGGGTAAACCGACGTTCGCTGCTTGAGCTGAAGCAGTTGACTGCGCAACGCCAAGTGCGATGCTGAGGATCAGAACCCCCAAACGCTTCATGTTACTCCTTACGCTAAAGTACGTCTGCTATACAGCCGTTTATAGGCTCTAACCGATATTCCCCATGTGACCGTCCTTTTCGAGCCACTGCCGGGCGATTCCGTTGTTTTGCGGGCGCTCGTCATGGGCAAGACGATGACCTGATCGGCAACGGGCCTTCCTCGGCGAAGACCAAGCCGGGCCGGGAGCATCACCCTTATAGGGCCCTACAATGGCCTACGAAGCGCGAGAACTAAACTGGATGGTCCCCAAGGAACGCGCCACCGCGTCCGAAGGAACCTGAAGGCCGCAAATGCCGTCTTGTATACGCAACTGGGACACGTTAAGTTGGCCGCACAAAGTAGTTGCTCCAGTGATACCAACCTGATGCCGGAACTATAGCAAGAATAGGGGTTTGAGCCAGGATCTCCCGATGGATCGGATACCAATGCGGACACTGGAGCACCGCCGCGTTCCGGAATGTGTGGCACCGTTGTGGCACCGACTCTCCAGGTTGGGTTACGCTTTAACCCGTCGCTCCGTGTCAAGATTGCACAAAACCTGAGGCAAGGTATGCGTTTCCACGTCTTTTCACTTTTCGTCAGTCTCTGCACATTCAGATTCGAATCCCGCAGGGGCTTGGCGGAATGTCCTCACCGCGCTGTGCGCGATCGGAAACGACCAGCGAAATAGCCTCTCGCGCGTTCGCCATTGCTTCTTCCTCCGTTTCGCCTTGGGTAGCGATCTCCGGAAGTAGTATGACGGTGTACGATCGCTGGACGGCCATAGGCACTTATTCGACGATGGTCGCAAGGGGCGCCTTTGTCGTATTCCGCTCGGGCATCGCGCTTCGGCCCAAGAACTTCACCGTCCCTCACGTCTAACGGCGGTCTAACGGACAGCAAGGGATTCGGCAAGACGCGACCCCCATCTCCACTATCGAAAACGCTCGATTCCTTGAGGGATTTCGGCGTTTTTGTTTTCGCAGCAAACGAATCAGGACGCCGCGCTAACGGCAGCTGGTCTTGCGCGGCGATCCCAAGGCGAAGTTTTAAAAATCGACCCGGAGAGGGACGAGATCTAGCGTCGTCTTTCGTTGTGCCCCGTTAACCGTGGATCCAAAGCGCCGATGCGCCCGCATATAGCACCAGGCACAAAACAAACCGCAATACGCGCTCGGGGAGACGGTGTGCCAAAGCGACACCGAAGCCAACCGTACAGACCGCGCCGACGCCCAACGCCAAGCCCGTAGGCCAATCCGCCAATCCGGCGAGCGTGTATGTTGGGATCGCGATAACGATCGCCGGCAGGACCACCGAGAGTGCCAATCCTTGCGCTTGCGCTTGTGAGACGCCGAAGAGAATCGTCAACAGGGGGATCGTGAACGTCGCACCGCCCACACCAAAGAGGCCGGAACAAAAACCTCCGCATGCACCGACAAAAGCCGCATAAGGCCATGGAAGCTCGAACTGCATGGAACGCCTGCGGTACGCGTTCCAGATCGTGAACGTGGCCACGAGCGCCAAGAAAACTGCAAACCCCTTTCGCAGGGGTGGCCCGGGCAGATGGATCGCAAGACGCGCTCCGAGGTACGTTGCGGTTCCCGACGCGATCGCCAAAGTTCCCATGAGGCGAACGCTCAAAGCGCTGCGCCTGGTGTAATGCCAGAGTCCCACAATTCCGGTGGGCAGCTGCATAACGAGACTCGTGCCTTGCGCTACCTGCTGGCCGAACCCGAGAAGTCCGAGCATCGGGACCGCAATAACCCCGCCGGTGATGCCGAGGAGGCCGCCCGCATAACCGAGGCCGAGACCGAGCAGAAAATCGAGGGGTGCCGCAGCGTTCATTTAGGGCCTCTCAACCGGCTTAGACCAAGATAGAACGCTCGAGAAAAGCAAACCGATCTTAAGCTCTCATCGTCAAGCCCGACTAAGTCCGTGGACGTTCGGCCGACGTCGACGCCGACACGCATGCGATGGCTCACCAGCGCAGCTACGTGAGCGGCGAGAGATGCTTTGGTTCGTAGAGGCCGAGCTTGTCGCCGCCGGGGAGTTCGAGCGTCGTCACCAAACCCCAGCCGCGGTCGGCGACCGGTGTCGTTTTGATTCCTTTTTTCTCGAGCTGCTGTACCGTCGCGGCGATGTCGCCGCAGATCAGCCACAGTTCGTGTTCGGAGTCGTCTTCCGTCTCATGGACGGCGAGTTCCGTCGGCGGGGCGGCGAAGAAGAGCCGCCCGTTGCCGGCGTCGACGTAGTGCAGGTCAAGCACGTCCTTGAGAAAGTCGTACATCTCCTTGGAATGCTTGGTGTAGAAGATCGCGTGGATGCCAGTGATCACTCTGTCCCTCTTCCCTCGAACTACGCGCGCTTCGCGCGCTCCGCTCGGGATGACTTTAGTTTAGGCTAACTCTCTTCGTCTATTACGTCCAAAGGCACTGCGGTTGACTTCAGGCCGGTATGGTTGTATACTGCAACAGTTGAGTCGTCGAACTACAGTGACGTCGGCGGTTGCCTTCGAGCAACAGATCGCCGGCCTTATCCGAGCGCTCGGGCTTCACAAGCCGGATGAAACGCCCTGTGGTGCTCCCATCTCCGTGGGTGAAGCTCAAGCGCTCTTCGAGTTATCGGATGCACCGGGGATCTCCCAAAACGAGCTCGCGTCTAGACTTCACTTAGAAAAGAGCACGGTTAGTCGCCTTGCAAAAATACTCGAAGAACGGGGCTGGCTCGATCGTGTTCGAGATGAAGGCGATACGCGGTTCTTACAATTGCGTCTCACGGCTGCAGGATCCAAAGCGGTGCAACGGCTTGCCGCATCTCGGAAAGCGCGATTCTCGAAAATCTTTGAGGCAGTCCCGGCACACGAGCGGGACGCCCTGCTCGATTCCCTATCTCTTCTCTCTGAGGTACTCAATGAAACTTAACGCATCGTCGGCAATCATGGCTTTCGCATTGCTAGTCTCGCCCCTGACCGTGCAGGCAGATGATTCGCACGCAAACATGGTCATGCAGCACGGCGCACAGGTCATGCCTTTTGACCAGAGTCAAGCCATGCACATATTCTTACCGGACTCAAACGGAGGCATCCTTGAGATCGTCGTTCACGACATGAATCAAGCGCAGATCTCTTTGGTGCGCTCGCACCTCCTGCAGGAGGCCGCGAAGTTCACAAGCGGCAACTACTCGGACCCCGCGTATATCCACGGCAAGAAGATGCCCGGCTTAGATCAGTTGCAGTCGGGCGCATTACGAGTGTCCGTCCGCTACTTCGAGACTCCGACCGGAGCCGCTATCACGTTGCGCAGTACGGATCGCGATATGGTCTCCGCGATCCATCAGTGGCTCGCGGCGCAGCAACGCGACCATAACTCCAGCCCCCTGAAACACTGCGCTATGAAAATGTAGGAGCTGTCATACCTAGGGCAGGTCTGATTTATTCGCGGGCTTCGCGACGTGTCACCCTGAGCCTGTCGAAGGGCGACGTTACATGCATGCGGCGATGCATTGTGGTACAATTTTCGCATGAGCATGAAAGA
>Ga0182018_10004135_pt1 | contig 12462 bp, 8 predicted proteins | sample 812P2MmetaG_FD_120490 | JGI IMG/M metagenome (GOLD analysis project Ga0182018, IMG submission 120490) | Permafrost microbial communities from Stordalen Mire, Sweden - 812P2M metaG | ecosystem: Environmental > Terrestrial > Soil > Wetlands > Permafrost | place: Sweden: Stordalen | collected...
AATGCCGAACCTGTTCACACTCATCCTACAGATTGGCGTCGTTCTGGCAGTGGCGCGCACCGTTGGGACGGTCTTCCGGAAGATCCACCAGCCCCGGGTGGTGGGAGAAATGATCGCGGGCATAATGCTGGGACCGTCCCTGCTGGGATGGCTGGCGCCGCGATTATCCGCTGCGCTATTCCCTCCGGCCAGCCTCGGCAATCTCAACAGCCTCAGCCAGGTTGGCCTGGTGCTGTTCATGTTTTTGGTGGGGCTCGAAATCAACCCCAGCGAACTGCGGGGGTTCGGGCATGCCGCGGTGTTGATGAGCCACGTGAGCATCGCCGCGCCATTTACGCTGGCGGCGGCCCTTTCGCTGTTCCTTTATCCGCGCCTTTCCGATAGCAGCGTGCGGTTCACCCATTTCGCCTTATTCATGGGAGCCGCGATGAGCATCACGGCCTTTCCGGTGCTGGCCCGCATACTGGCCGAACGCGGTCTGCTCCGCACTCGCCTGGGAACTCTCTCCATCGCTTGCGCCGCGGTGGACGATGTCACCGGATGGTGCATCCTGGCCTACATCATCGTTTTGATTCGGGTGGCGCACTCCACCACCTCCGTTTGGATTACGCTCGCCGGCTCAGTGGCTTTCGTTCTGGTTATGGCCTTCGGCGTCAAGCGGCTGCTGACGAGGCTGGAAGCGCACTATGTGGCGCACGCCGGGTTCACGGAAAACACCATCGCGCTGATCGTCCTATTCGTGCTGGCCTCGGCTTTGACCACCGAGTTCCTGGGTATCCATCTGCTGTTCGGATCGTTTCTGGCAGGCTGTATCATGCCCAAGAACCGCGCCTTGGTTCATGCCCTGCAGGAAAAATTCGAATCGGTTACGGTGGTCCTCCTGCTGCCGCTGTTTTTCGCCTTTACCGGGCTGCGCACCAGCATCGGCCTGGTCAAGGGGGCGGAAATGTGGGCTTATTGCGTGGCGATCGTCGCGGTGGCGATTGCGGGAAAACTCGGAGGATCGATGGCGGCGGCGCGCGCGGCCGGCATCCCCTGGCGCGATTCCGCCGCGCTGGGGATTCTCATGAATACCCGCGGGCTGATGGAACTGGTGATTCTCAATATCGGCATGGACCTGCGGATCATCTCTCCGGCGCTATTCTCCATGATGGTGCTGATGGCGCTGGTGACTACCTTCATGACAACTCCCCTGTTGCACTGGGTGCATCCGCATCTCAAAGCGGCCGCGACTGCCCAGAGGGAGAGCGAAGCCGCCGCGCCGGTCTGACATCCGACCGTTCATTTCACGCCGGGAGCGCTTGGAACCGGTGACGGCTCGGAAACGGAAGGCACCGATACCGAGCCGCGGCCAAAGGAGCGGCCCGTGGTCCGCGGCGGGCCACCAAAGGCGATGAAGAAGCGGCGGCTCGCGGCAATGGAGTCAATAACTTGGACTGCCTCTTCAACCTCAACGGAGCGATCCGGCATCCGGCTTCCTAATTCAGAAGCGGCGTTTCAGGTTTGGGGCCGGAACGCATCCGCGGTAAGGTCATCGAGAAGTTCATGCCAGCAGTGCGTGGGGTTCTGCTCCACGTCGGCAACCAGTTTCCGCATTTTCTCCAGGACCGGAGGCCGGGCATCGTCGTAGACATCGCCTTGCAGCAGCTTTAAGACATCCAGGCGATAGCGCTTGTCGGTGATGAAATAGGTGAACAGCACGTTGAGACGGTAGTAAACGCCGATAAAATCGTACCAGTTCTTCGTGCCTAGGCTGATGGTGTCTTCGAACGTCTTGAAACTGGCGCGCGAAAAATCGTTGCGCTCCAACGCGGTCAAGATGTCCCGATGGGCGAAGCGGGAGCTATTGAGAGCGATACTGACGCCAGTCGAAAAAATGGGATCGACGAACCGCGCGGCGTCGCCCAACAGCACGAAACGGTCACCGCAGATCTGCTTCATGGCGTAGCTGTAATCGCCCTCTTCTCTGAAGGGGCGCACCTGTTGCGCGCGGCGCAGGGCATCGGTGAGGGACGGACGGCTGGCGGCGCACTCCCAGAAAAACTTCTCCCGATCCTGTTTTGAACCAGTGAAGTTCTTCTTCTGCGTCACCACGCCGATGCTGGTGATTTGATCGGTGATGGGAATCTGCCAGATCCAGCTATTGGAGATGGGCAAGAAGTGGATGTAGATGTAGTCCTCTTGAGTCTTGGATTTGGCCAGGGCCATGCGGTCATAATCGCCAAACCAGGTGTGGATGGCATACTGATCGAAGATCGGGTCCTTCACTTTGAGTTTCAACTGATTGCCCAGCAGGGTGTGGCGGCCGCTGGCGTCCGCCACCATGCGGACACTCACCGACATTTCCTTTCGGCCCATACCTGAGCACTTCAGAGCCCGATCCGGAACTGTTTATGGTGCCCACCGATTACACCATGGTGGATGAAACGGAGAGCTTCACGATCACATGGGGAGAAAAGAAATAGGTAGGTAGGGCGGAGCCGGGAGGCCCCGCCCTGTCTTGCCTTTACCGCATGGCGTAGGAACTGAGGACCTTCAGGTAATTGGCCCGCTCGAATGCCTGGGGCTGCGGCACGGCGTTGCGGCTCATGCTGCCTTGCATCTGCTTGATGGAGTCGTACTCGTGCTCGCCCATCCACACCAGGAGTTCGGTGGCGATGGTATCCAGATAGCTGATGCCGCGCTTCAATAAGGCCGACGTCATCATTGCGACCTTCGCCCCGGCCATCATGGATTTCACCACGTCGGTGGCGCAGTGTACGCCGCCGGTGAGAGCCATATCGGCCTTCACGTTGCCGTAGAGCACCGCGATCCAATGCAGCCGCAGCAGCAACTCGTGCGAGTTGCTCAGGATCAGGTTGGGCACTACTTCCAGCGCTTCCAGATCGTAGTCCGGCTGGTAGAAGCGGTTGAAGAGCACCAGGCCGTCGACGCCGGTCGCATCCAGCTTCCTGGCCATATTGGCCATGTTACTGAAATAGGGGCCGAGCTTGACCGCTACCGGAATGTGAACGCTCGCCTTGACGGCCTTCACCAGGTCGATGTACTGCTGCTCTACCGCTTCGCCAGTGACATCGGCGCTGACGGGGATGTGGTAGATGTTCAGCTCCAACGCATCCGCGCCGGCCTGCTCCATCTGTTTGGCGTAGCCGAGCCAACCGCCCGTGGAGGTGCCGTTGAGGCTGGCAATCACCGGAATTTTGACCGCCTGCTTGCACTTCACGATGTGGGCCAGGTAGGTGTCCGGGCCCATGACACGGTGGCCCAGTTCGGGGAAGTGGCTCACCGATTCGGCGCCGATCTCGGCAGCCTGCTCGATGTAACGGTCGAGTTCGTCGCTTTCCTGCTCGATCTGTTCTTCGAACAACGATTGCAGCACGATCGCGGCCGCGCCGGCATCTTCCAGCCGGCGGATGTTGCCCACCTCCCCGCACATCGGCGAGGACGAGGCAACCAGCGGATTCCTGAGCTTCAGCCCTAGATAGGTGGTGGAAAGGTCAATAGTCTTGCTGAGATCGATCATTTTGTCACCTCCGCGTTGAAGGGTTCGTGAGCCATGTAGTCGTACAGTTTCCAGTGGCTGGCCACATCTTCCTGAGCCAGGGCGAGCAGTTTCTTGGCATGCTCGGGATTGCTCTTCACCAGCATGGTGTAGCGGGTTTCGTTATAGATGTAGTCTTTGAGCGGGATGGAGGGCGCGCGCGAATCCAACTGGAAGGGATTCTTGTTCTGCTCCACCAGATCGGGGTTGAAGCGGAACAGCGGCCAGTAGCCGGAATTGACGGCGGCCTTCTGCTGCTCCATGCCATTCGCCATGTCGTAGCCGTGCGCGATGCAGTGGCTGTAGGCGATGATCAGCGACGGACCGTTGAAGGCTTCGGCTTCCTGGAAGGCCTTCAAGGTGTGCATATCGCTCGATCCCATGGCCACGCGCGCCACGTAGACGCTGCCGTAGCTCACCGCCATCATGGCCAGGTCTTTCTTGCCGACCGGCTTGCCACCGGCGGCGAACTTGGCGACTGCGCCGCGCGGCGTGGCTTTGGACGCCTGGCCGCCGGTGTTGGAGTAGACCTCCGTATCGAGAACCAGAACGTTGACGTTGCGGCCGGACGCCAGCACGTGGTCCAACCCGCCGTAACCGATATCGTAGGCCCAGCCGTCGCCGCCCACAATCCAGACGCTCTTCTTTACCAGGGCGTCGGCAACATCCAGCAGGGCGCCGGCTTCCGGCGTGGCCAGTGCGGTCAGCTTCGCCTTGAGATCCTTCACGCGTTCGCGCTGTGCGAAGATGCCGGCTTCGTGCTTCTGATCGGCATTCAACAGGGCCTGCGCCAGGTCCTCGCCGATGGCGAAACCGAGCTTCCAGACCAGCTCCCGCGCGTATTCGTTCTGCTTGTCGGCCGCCAGGCGCATCCCCAAACCGAACTCGGCGTTATCTTCAAACAGGGAATTCGACCAGGCCGGTCCGCGGCTGTCTTCGTTCTGGCAGTAGGGGGTGGTGGGCAGATTGCCGCCGTAGATGGAAGAGCAGCCGGTGGCGTTGGCGATCAACATACGGTCGCCGAAGAGCTGCGTCATCAGTTTGATATAGGGAGTTTCACCGCAGCCGGAGCAGGCGCCGGAGAACTCGAACAGCGGCTGGAGCAACTGCACGTCCTTCACCTGGCCCAGGGAGAGGATTTTGCGATCGGTCTCGGGAATATTCAGGAAGAAGTCCCAATTCGCCGCTTCGGACTCGCGCAGCGGCGGCTGCGCCACCATGTTGATGGCGCGGTGTTTCACTTCGCTCTTGCTCTTGGCCGGGCAAACCTGTACGCACAGGGTGCAGCCGGTGCAATCTTCGGGCGCCACCTGCAGGGTGTACTTGCGCTCCTTCATGTCCTTCCAGCGGGCCGGAACGGATTTGAAGGTGGACGGGGCGTTGCCCAAATAGCTATCGTCGTAAACTTTGGCGCGAATCACGCTGTGCGGGCAGACCAGCACGCACTTGCCGCACTGGATGCACAGGTCCTGGTCCCACTCTGGGATTTCCAGGGCGATATTGCGCTTCTCCCACTGCGCGGTGGCCGTGGGGAAGGTGCCGTCGATGGGCATGGCGCTCACCGGCAGGTCGTCGCCTTCGCCGGCGATAATCCTCGCCGTGACTCGCTGCACGAAGTCCGGAGCGGCCGCAGGCACCGCCGGGCGGATATCGAACAGCGCCGTAATCTTATCGGGAACCTTCACTTCGTGGAGATGTTCGAGGGACGCGTCCACCGCGGCGAAGTTCTTCTTCACCACGCTCTCGCCGCGCTTTCCGTAAGTCTTCTCGATGGAGTGCTTGATGGCGTCGATGGCTTCGTTTCGCGGCAGCACGCCGCTGATGGCGAAGAAGCAGGTCTGCATAATGGTGTTGACGCGTCCGCCCATGCCGGTCTGCTTGGCCACTTCGTAGCCGTCGATGACGTAGAATTTCAGCTTCTTCCCGATGATCTGGCTTTGCACCAGGCGCGGGAGGTGGTCCCACACTTCGTCGGGTCCGAAGGCGCTGTTCAGCAGGAAGGTGGCGCCGGTTTCGGCGGCCTTCAGCATGTCCAGCCGCTCCAGGAACGAAAACTGGTGGCAGGCCACGAAACTGGCCTTGGTGATGAGGTAGCTGGAGTGCAGCGGCTTGGGTCCGAAGCGCAAATGGGAGGTGGTGATGGCGCCGGACTTCTTGGAATCGTACACGAAGTAGCCCTGCGCGAAATTATCGGTTTCTTCGCCGATGATCTTGATGGAGTTCTTATTGGCGCCCACCGTGCCATCGGCGCCGAGGCCGTAGAACAGCGCGCGCACCGTGCCGGGGACTTCGGTGGAAAACTCGGGGTCGTAATCCAGGCTGGTGTGGGTGACGTCGTCCTTGATCCCCACCGTAAAGTGGTTCTTGGGCGACTTCTTGAGCAGTTCGTCGTACACGCCCTTCACCATGGCCGGCGTGAATTCCTTGGAGGCCAGGCCATAGCGGCCGCCGATCACCTTCTTGGCGACGCCCATCTCCGAGAGCGCCGTGACCACGTCGCAATAGAGCGGCTCGCCGGTAGCGCCGGGTTCCTTGGTGCGGTCGAGAACCGCGATGGATTGAACAGAAGTGGGAAACGAAGCCACGAAAGTCTCGACGGCGAAGGGCCGGTACAGGCGCACTTTGAGCAGGCCGACCTTCTCGCCGGCCGCATTCAGCGCGTCCACCGTTTCCTCGGCCACTTCCGCGCCGGAGCCCATGATAATAATGATGCGTTCGGCATCCGGGGCGCCCACGTAGTCGAACAGGTGGTATTGGCGGCCCACCAGTTTGGCGAACTTGTCCATGGCGTTCTGCACGATGGTGGGCGCCGCCAGGTAGTAGGGATTGCAGGCTTCCCGCGCCTGGAAATAGACGTCGGGGTTCTGCGCGGTGCCGCGAAGCACCGGCCGGTCGGGGCTGAGACCGCGGGCACGGTGCGCGCGCACCAAGTCTTCGTCGATCATGGCGCGCAGATCGGCGGTGGTGAGCTGTTCCACCTTGGCGACTTCATGCGAAGTGCGGAAGCCGTCGAAGAAGTGGATGAACGGCAGGCGCGACTCCAGGCTGGCCGCCTGGGCGATCAGCGCCATATCCATGACTTCCTGCACCGAGTTGGCGCACAGCATGCCGAATCCGGTGGAGCGGGCGGCCATGACGTCGCTGTGATCGCCGAAAATCGAGAGCGCGTGGGTAGCCAGGGCGCGGGCCGCCACATGCAGCACCGTGGAGGTCAGTTCCCCGGCGATCTTGAACATATTGGGGATCATTAGCAGCAGGCCCTGCGACGCGGTAAATGTGGTGCCCAGAGACCCTGCCGCAAGGCGCCGTGCAGCGCACCGGCGGCGCCGCCCTCGCTTTGCATCTCGATCACCGTCGGCACGGTGCCCCAGATATTGGTCTTCTGTTCGGCGGACCACTGGTCCGCCCACTCCCCCATGTTGGAGGACGGCGTAATAGGATAAATGGCGATGACTTCGTTGGTCTGATGAGCCACATAGGCGGCTGCTTCGTTGCCGTCGATGGTGACCTTCGGACGAATGATGGCGGATGAGCTTGTCAACTCTCCCCTCCTTACCAGTATGGGATTCACGTTCTTAAACCTCATTATAAGACCTTTATGTCGTAAAAATCTACAGATTTTTGTATCTGAAATGCGGAAATCAGGCAAGACGTTGGATCGATTGAGGCAATTGGCGGAGATCGCGGCGCCCTATAGTCTTGCACGGCCTTTTCGGATGAGAGCGTGTTAACCTGCACTCCGCTCCTTTGCGCCAGATCGTGTCCAACTCCGGTACCGAAGGCGCCATCGTGGTGGCCAAGATCCGCGAGAATGACAATCCGAACTTCGGATTCAACGCGCAGACCGACACCTACGAAGACCTTAACCTCGGGCGTTATCGACCCGACCAAGGTGACCCGCTCGGCGCTTGCAGAACGCGGCGTCGATCGCTTCGCTGATGCTGACCACGGAAGCCATGATCGCCGAGATCCCCGAAAAGAAGCCGGCTCCGCCGGCCGGTCCGGGCGGTCACGGTCCCGAGATGGATTACTAACAAGTCAATAGTTTCGACTACATGCCGCGCTGCTCGGGAAACCGGGCGGCGCGGTTTTTTTATTGCGGGGCTGGGGGCAGCCGCGTGGAAGCGCTTTGTTGTTCCACAATCTGCCGGAGGAGGGCGGTAGCTTCCTGGGCACTCCGACCGATTCTTGCCAGCGACGAAGCCGCCACGTAAAGCGCCCAAGCCACAAAGCCCCAGAAGAGGACGATTGGGACGAATGGGACAAACGTCAAAATACCGTTAGATGGCATTCCGATATCTTAGCGCCCAGCCTACCCCTCCCGTAACGCCGCGATGGGATCGAGCTTCATCGCTAACAGTCGCGGCGCGGTGCGAGGGACTCCGCAACAGAGCAGCCACCCTCGTGGCGCGGGCGTGTCGCCCCCCTAATACCCGCGTTTCTTGTCCACCACGTTGAGCAACGGCTCGCCCTTGGCGAAGCGCTCGAATTGCGTCAGAAAAAACTGCATGGCGCGTTCCAGCCAGTCGGGTGTATGGTCCGCGCTATGCGGGGAAAGCAGCACGTTTTCCAATTGGAAAAAGGGATGTCCGGCGGGAAGCGGCTCGGTAGTGAAGACATCCAGCCCCGCGCCCAGGATGCGCTTTTCGGTGAGCGCCTGGATCATCGCCGGTTCATCGATCACCGCGCCGCGGCCCACATTGATAATGACGGCGCCGGGTTTCATGGCGGCGAATTCGCGGGCGCCGATCAGACCGCGCGTTTGCGGAGTCAGCGGCGCGGTGACCACCACGTAATCGCACTGCGCGATCATCTCCAGCAGGCCGTCGGGACCGTAGAACTTGCCGACCACCGGGTCGGCGTGGAACACCGGCGGCGCGGTGCGCCGCGACGCCAGCACTTCCATCCCCATGGCGCGGAGCCGCGCGGCCACGGCGCGGCCGATGTCGCCGTATCCCACGATGCCGGCGGTTTGGCCGCTGATTTCGGCGATGTCGAACGGCTCCCAGACGCCGGCGGCCTGATTGCGGATGAGGCGGCGAAAGTCCTTGGCGAAATAGAGAATGGCGCCGAGTACGAATTCGCCCAGCGGCGGGCTGAAGACGCCCGATCCGTTGGTGAGCGGAACGGGGCTCTCGCTCAATTCGGGAGTCAGCAGATCGTCCAGGCCGGCGGCGCGGCAATGCACCCAACGCACGGCGGGGCACATCCAGAAGACCTCGCGCAGCAGCGGGCCGGAGCCCGACCAGTTGAAAATCACGGAGGCCGCGGGGGCCGTCCGTGCAAACGCTTCCGCCGTGTTGCCCACGGCAATTCCCGTGTCCGGTGGCAGAGCCTCCAGCATCGCCAATTGAGGCTCGTTGGGAGTCGCCAGCACCAGGACTGTGTGATTGTCCATGAGGGAAAGCTACCACATGTTCGATCCCTCTTTGGAAATGTGACGGGTGGCGGAGAATCCGGGACTGAACCGCAAATTGACGCTGGAGTCCGCCGAAGGCTGTTAGACTGGGAGTAGCTCGATTGAAACATGGCGGAATACTGTACTTGCGGCGCACAACTCCCACCGGACGCTCTCTTCTGTCATAAGTGCGGAAAGCCACAGCGTGAGCTCCTGACTCCGGAGATTGAAAGCAACGCGTCTCCGGCGGCGGTTGTTACCGATGTGCCGCCACCTTCCGCGCCGCCCAGGCCGGAACCGCTGCCGCTGAACTTCCACAATCCCATCGCGGTGCGGATTGCGTTGGTGGCGGCGGTCAGCGCTACGGTATTGAGCTTGTTGTTGCCGATCGTGAACTGGCTGGCGGCCGGTTTCTTCGCGGTGTTTTTCTACTGCCGGAAGACCGGGTTCCGCATGGACGTCGGGGCCGGGGTGAAGATCGGCTGGATTACGGGCCTCATCGCTTACGGTTTCTACGCCATCGTCTTTACCGCCGAGCAACTGCCCGACGCACTGTCCGGACACTTGGGCAAGACCATCCTGGAACAAATGAAGAACTCGGCGTTCCAGGATCCGGCCACGCTGCAACAGATGACCAAAGTGGTCCAGAGCGATCCGGGGATGGTGATTCTCGTCCTGCTGGGGGCGCTGTTCATTTTCGTCACGTGCCTAAGTATGGTGGGCGGCGCGCTGGGCGCGAAGATCGTCGGCAGCCCGAAGTAAGCGGGTGAAGGCTGGACAGACTTTCCGGCCCTCCTCACTTCCTCGAATACTTTTTCACCACCGCGACCCCCGCGAAGATAATCGCCATGGCGAGCAATTCGCGCCGCCCGAAAGGCTCGCGGTAGAACAACCAGCCCAGAAAGACGGCCACCACCGCATTGGCGTAGGGGTAAATCGACACGATGGCCACCGGCAACCGATCCATGGCGTAGACATAGGCGCTATATCCCACCAGCGATCCGAAAACCACCAGATAGCAAAGCGCCGTCACGCCGCGCACGCTCCAGTGAATCGGGGCCTGCGGGATGGCCAGCGTGAACGGCAGCAGAATCAGCGCCGCCGCCAATTGCTGCACGCCGCCGGCCACTACCGGGTGCGCTTTGCCGGCCTTGCGGCGCTGGTAAATGGATCCGAACGACCAGCCGGCCATGCCCACCTGTAGCATCAGGAATCCGCTGAGCAGCGCGCGGTCGATGCCGTGCGTGCCGGCATCCGGCGTGAACAGCAGCGCCGCACCCGCCAACCCCACGGCCATACCGGCGATGGTGGGGCCGTGCAAGCGCTCGCCGCCCGGCAGCAGGGCTTCCGCCCCGACCATCCAAAAGGGCGAGATGGTGATGATCAGGCCGGCGATTCCGCTGGGAATGAGGACCTCGGAAAAAACCAGCGCGCCATTGCCGATTCCCAGCGTGAGAAATCCGCTGAAGCAGGCCGCCGCCAGTTCGCGCCCGCGCGGCAGATAGAGGCCGCGCGCTTTGGCGAAAAGAAGCAGAATGGAGCCCGAGAGCAGGTAGCGTACGCACACCAGCAGTAGCGGGGGGAACGATTCCAGGGACATGCGAATCCCCAGGTAGGTAGTTCCCCAGAAAAAGCAGACCGCCAACAGGGCAAGGTACGGCTTGAACAGAGGATGGCGCGACAATCTTCAGCGTAGCATTCACGGGCGCTATAGCATGGAAATTGGCCCTGTTCCAGCGTCGCCATCGAGGAAGGAAGGGGGAAGGATACTGAAGCCGGAAGTCGGAATATACCCTCCGAGGGCTCCTTGCCGGCTCGGCTTCAAAATCCCGTAGGATTTCACCGGCTGCGCCCTAGATATCGCCTCGCGATATAGGGCATGCTCGCAGGCCGCGGGGCAAGCTGAAGCGTGCTAAAGCATGCCCCATAACCCTAATACTTGGGCACGCTGGGGTCGACTTTGTCGCTCCAGGCCAGGATGCCGCCCACCACGTTGCGCACGTGCTGGAAGCCGTTCTGGCGCAGGACGGCACAGGCTTTCGCGCTGCGCATGCCGCTGCGGCAGTGGATCACGATGTCGGCGTTGGGGTCGAACTCGCCGACGTGTTTCGGAAATTCGCCCAGGGGAATCAGCTTCGCGCCTGGGATGTTGCAGATCTTGTATTCGTGGGGCTCGCGCACGTCGATCAGCACGAAGTTGTCGCCACGATCGATTTTCTGCTTGAGCTCCACTACGTCGATTTCGCCTTCGTTCACTTTAGTCTCCTGGACGGGGGGCGCGTCGCTGGGCTGTGGCACCCCGCAGAATTGATGATAGTCGATGAGCTTGGTGACGGTGGGGTGCTCGCCGCACACCGGACATTCGGGATTCTTGCGCAGCTTCAGTTCGCGGAACTTCATGGCGAGCGCATCGTATAGAAGCAGGCGGCCCACCAGCGGTTCGCCGATTCCCAGAATCAGCTTCACGGTCTCGGTGGCTTGGATTAGTCCAATAGTGCCGGGGAGGATTCCCAGCACGCCACCTTCGGCGCAACTGGGCACCAAGCCGGGAGGAGGCGGCTCGGGATAGAGGCAGCGGTAGCAGGGTCCGCCTTCGTAGGCGAATACCGTGGCCTGACCTTCGAAGCGGAAGATCGATCCGTAGACGTTGGGCTTGCCGAGCAGAACGCAGGCGTCGTTCACCAGATAGCGGGTGGGGAAGTTGTCGGTGCCATCCACGATCAGGTCGTAGTCCTTGAGGATGCCGAGCGCGTTTTCGCTGGTGAGCGCCACTTCGTGGCGCACGATCTCGACGAAGGGGTTGATGGCCTTCATCTTCTCGGCGGCGGAGTCGAGCTTTTTGCGGCCTACATCGCTGGTGAAGTGGATCACCTGGCGCTGCAGGTTGGTGAAGTCGACGACATCGAAATCGACCAGGCCGATCTTGCCCACGCCGGCGGCGGCGAGGTATAGGGCCAGGGGCGCGCCGAGTCCGCCGGTGCCCACCAGGAGCACTTTGGAGGCTTTCAGCTTGAGCTGCCCTTCGATGCCGACCTCGGGGATGATCAGATGGCGGCTGTAGCGGAGGATTTCCTCCTTGCTGAGCGCGGCCTGCTCGGGCGGCGCGGCCACGGTGGACCCGCCGGCGATCGAGGGCACCAGCGAAAGGGTGTCGCCGTCTTGGGTGGCGGTGGCGTCTTTGCCCAGATAGCGGATATCTTCGTCGTTGAGGTACACGTTGACGAAGCTGCGCACCTTGCCTTCGTCGGTGAAGATCTGCTTGCGCAGGTCGGGGAATTGCGCGGTGAGCGAGCTCAACACTTCGCCCACGGTACCGCCGGGGACGGTGATGGAATCCTGCTTCCCGGTGAATTGCCGCAGGGGCGTGGGGATCAGAACTTTGGCCATGTCAGTAAATCAACTCCTCTTTCGCCGCTTCGGTCTGGTCGACGTTGGGCAGCCAGCTATTGGCGTGGTGGAATTCGCCCTTTTGAATGGATAACACAACGAAGGAATACCACGGGCAGGAATTTTGCAGATCGGT
>Ga0182018_10004136_pt1 | contig 12459 bp, 17 predicted proteins | sample 812P2MmetaG_FD_120490 | JGI IMG/M metagenome (GOLD analysis project Ga0182018, IMG submission 120490) | Permafrost microbial communities from Stordalen Mire, Sweden - 812P2M metaG | ecosystem: Environmental > Terrestrial > Soil > Wetlands > Permafrost | place: Sweden: Stordalen | collected...
CCTCCCCAACCGCATCACGCCACTTGTCATTTCCTTCATTACATAATGCCGATTCCAGCGTTCCTCGAATCAATGTCACCGGGCTCTTGAGGTCGTGGGCGACACTGCCAGTAACTGTTCGGAGCTGATTCACCGAAGACTGCAAACGATCCAGCATGTGATTAAAAGTCTTCGCCAATCGCGAAATTTCATCTGAATTCACAGGTTCAGGTAAACGTTCCTCTAGCCCCGCAGTGCCAATGCGCGCGACGGTTTCCGTGATTCGTTCGACACGATGCAGCGTACGACGCGCGCTCCAGTAGGAGATGACAAAACCGAGCAGGAACATGCCGCCCCAGACCATCAGAAAACGACGAGCTAATGTGTGCAGCACATGCCGGGCGCCATGATCCGATAGTCCGAGATAAACAGTTCTCCCGTTTTGCGCCTTCACCACGACTTGAAACGTTTGGCGATACCCTTCAACTGTTATGGATTTCGGAGGTCCCGGAGCCAGCTTTGTCTGTTGAATCGCCTTAACGAAAGCATCCTTTGAGCCAGGGCCAACCCACAACGGACCCTCAGTGTGGTTGGGGTTTGTTGCCAAAAAGAAAACGGAATTTAGCCTCTCGCCGCGGGCGTTGCGCTCATCCGGTACTTCCTGCGTCGCGAGCTCAGCCACCTCTCGAACGATCCGCTCGTATAGGTGATCGCTCGGAGTATCCGCCGAGACTTGAGCTAGGACTTCAGCTTCGCCGCTAAGCCAAGTGTCACTCCGCTCCCTAAGACCTTGAGCGACGAGGAAATAAACTATGGAAAACGCCGCAGCTGTTCCGAGCGCAAACGCCAGAGTTGTCCAGATCGAAATGCGCCATGCGGCGGTGGTTCGCAGATTTCTAGGCATGTTTGAGAACGTAGCCAACACCACGAATCGTATGAATCAGGGGTCGCGAGGTGGCATGATCCACTTTGCTGCGAAGGCGGTAGATATGGACATCCACTACGTTGGTAGCGGGATCAATCCTCATCTTCCAGACATGATCCAGGATCATGGTCCGGGTTACAACCCGTCCTTCATTGCGGCAAAGATATTCCAGCAGAGAAAATTCCTGCGGGGTCAGTTGCAGCAAATGATCGCCCCGTCGTGCTTCCCGGCGTACCAGATCGAGCTGTAAGTCAGCAGCTTGCAGGCGCACCGATTCAGTCTGTGAAAACCCGGACCTGCGTATGAGATTTCTCAATCTTGCCAGCAGTTCCGGGAGGGCAAATGGTTTCGTGAGGTAGTCGTCTCCGCCCTGCTCCAGTCCGCGAACACGTTCGTCTACAGAACGCCGGGCAGACAAGATTAAAACCGGCGCAGCATTACCTTGGGCGCGGCAACGCGCAATTAAGTCCAATCCATCCAGATCGGGAAGGCCAAGGTCGATGATGAAAGCATCGTGAATACCTTCCAGGGCTATCAATTCGCCAGCTTTTGCCGTACTCGCCGTATCTACCTGGTATCCAGCTTCCGTTAACGCCCGCCTGAGGAACTGCTGAATGGAAATGTCGTCTTCTACCACCAACAATCGCATCGGAGATTCCCGCCCGTCCAAGACTTTACACCTCCAGATGGGATGCAGGAAACAGCGCCCTGGAAACTTACCTAAACCAGAAAATCCAGCATTCACTGCGGATGCCAGGTCAGTTCCACGCGCACTGGAATGTCGTTCTTGACTGGCATGGTCAGAAGTGAGGGCGGATCGATCTTGAAATCGGAGAGCGTGGCCGGAATGGTCCCGATGATATGCGTTTCGCCGCCCTGTTTTTCCACTTTGAAGGGCACCTGTTTGTAGTGGGCAGTCTGGCCAGCGAATTGAATCTCGAGGTCGGCATTGATGGTGGATGCGGCGGCATCCGATTCAGGCAAGCGAGTACGCACGGTGACCAGCGGAAACTCCGCGCCGCGCGTGACCTGAATCATGTGGAGGTCGCGGTTGCTGTCCCCGGAGTCAAACGACTTGACGGGTACAGCAATCAGGAATTCGCATTGGCCCGCGTGACAAACACCCTTGCCCTTCGCCCCATGGCTCACACCTTCAGACTGGTGCAGTGGATGGGACACATGGTAGGTGAGAGTGCTTTGTTGGAGGATCCATTGGGTGTCAGCTTCAGCAAACGCAGTGAGCGCCAGAAGCGATAAAGCGATCAGTATTCTCTTATCCATAAGCCGTAATTAGAACTTTACTGAAACCGAAAGTAGAGCAGCCCCAAACGCACCGGCAGTGACAATGGCGACTGGTCCGTGCGCGGAGGCAATTCCGTGAACTTTTTCGCCGTTGTTCTTCTGATCGAAAGCCATAATGCCCAAGATAGGCGTCAATATCATTCCGGGGCCGTGTATCCAAGCCATGGCCTTGTGGAAACGGATCGGACCGCGGGTTTCGGTTCCAGGCACTCTGGGGGCACGGATTGCATAGTACGCTGTGATGCCATACAAATCTCCCGTCAGCCCACCGAGGGCGGCATGCAGGTCACGGGAGGCCGAACTCGTGTTCTTGCCTCCGGCATTGAGGGATGTGGCAACGGTGACAATTAAGGGAATGGTTGTGATCAAACCCATGCGCTGATGGATCTTAAGCATGTGTGTTCGTTTATCCAGCAAGGCTTGCTCACGGGCGTTTCCCTGAGTCTGCTCCGGAGAAAGGCCTAGATCTGAAAGCGAGGGAGCTGTCGTACTACTCGACGGCGCATTCGGTAGGTTTTCCTGTTGCGTTGGCGTTGGTTTGCCATTGACTTGCTCGCCTTTCTCCAGTTTGCCATCCAGAACTTCTGGCACGGTCGCGCTGACCGTTGCTGAAGAAATCTCCAACGTCTTGAAGCCCGTGGCTTCAAACGTCAGTCGGTAGTTGCCTGCAGGCAACTCCAGTTTGTACGTACCATCAGGCCCTGTGTTCGCCGTTTGTTTCTGTCCAGCATCTATGCTCGTCGCCGTCACGGAGGCATTTGCAACCGCTCTACCGGATTCGTCGCTGACAGTACCTCGAACTACTCCGGTTGATGTCTGAGCGGTCAGAGGCGCAGCGACTTGAACCAGCACACAAACGGCAAGGGACCAAAGGAAAGTACCAAGTTGCTTGCACGGCCAATTCCTCAGCATCATTCACCTCACGCTTTTTAACGGCGAAATTGTCTCCCTTTACTGCTTCTTGCATATCGGGCTGAGACCAGCCTTACAATGCTCGTGGAAAATATGCCGTCCGATCAAATAGCCAAGGGTGCTTCCCACTACAATATCGGAGGGAAAGTGTTGCAGGCTGGTGAATCGTGTGACTGAAACAGCCGTCGCGGTTCCGTAAGTGAGCCACTCTACCCACGGCTTTGGGTATTCGTGCGCGATTGTGCTCGCAGCTGTCCAGGTGATGATCGTATGACCGGAGGGAAACGAATTATCCAAGCCGCTGGTCTGGAAGAAATTTCCTCGCCCCGTCCCTTGCAGCGGACGTTGACGCTCAGTGATCAGCTGCAACGCAGCGTACACCAGAGCGCTGTTAGCCATGGCTTCGGCTCCCAACACGCCAGTTTCGCGAGCATGAGAATCGCCTCCTGTTTCTCCATCAAGAAGCAATGCACCAACCGCTCCCGCCGTGGCGAACAGGCCAACATCGGAAATATCGCTGCTCGCACTTGTGCCGTTTCTCGATAGCGCGCCCGAAGCATGCTTGTCGATCGCGATCAGTCCGAGAGTCACAGCCGGCAGCCCAACCACCCACTTCAGTTCAGAACGATGAAACGGGGCCATGCAAATATCAGCCTGATCGCGGAGCCCGCGCTTGGCCCATCGGCTGAGAAACTTGCCATTACTTGTGTCGCGGGGCCCCGGATCAGGCGATTCTGCTGGATTGGACCCGGCAGCCGAGCGTTCAGGAGCCGGAAAACTCGCACTCCGGACATCTGACGGACCGTCTGGCAATTCCTGAGAAAAGGCCGAGATCCCTTGCAAGATTGCTCCCAACAAAAAGACGAAAAGGCAGCACCAACGACTATCGGGCTCGTACGTGGGCATGCTCAAACCGAATTTCACGCGTCTGTTGAGAGACAAAGACCACCTTCACGATACGACCGAAACATTACCGGAGCTTTTCCGGAAGATGACAATTTGTTCATCCAGCGGTTATTTCCAGTGCCATGGATTCGAGAAAATTGAGATTGAGCCAACCAGAATTTACCGTGTAGAGGACGCTCGCGAATTCCTTTCCGGCCAAAATATAGACGTGGATGCGATTGCGCCGCAGGTAGACCGCAAGTTCATGAGCGCATTCGTGCGGGCTGTGAAGCCGCGGGAAATCCGGTCCCACCTGACGCACATTGTCACGATGTTCCCCAACGGGGAATTCTCCATTCCCATGTTCGTCCATGACCAGGTGCCGCCCGGTGTACCTGTAATGAAAGAAAAATGCGCCGAGATTTCTTACAGCTATGAAGGGTTGCCGGCGGGCGGCAGGGTGCGGATTAGAACGACAAATCCCGATGCGCTGAAAGCAATTCATGACTTTCTTCGTTTTCAAATCGAAGACCATCACACTGGAGACACTACTGAGGCGACTGCCCGCTATATTCGACCAAAATCGTCAGGCTTGCGAAAAACGGGATGTGGGGAACGCCGCATGAAGCCAGTACGGATATGAGCATGTTGCTCGGTCTCATCTTTCAGTTGCTGGTTGGTGCTGGCACCTGGTCTGTTGAGGCATGGCTAGCAGAAAGAAGGGACACATCTCATGGTTGAACCACCAGCCATTCAATCTCCAGAGTCTATTTCTGAAAACAGACAAGTTCCTCTCGATGAGCTTGCTTTGTTCTTTCTCCGGAGAACAAGAACTTCTGTATGCCTTCAGAAAGGAACACCCAGCCGACCAGAATACGGATCAGCAAGACCGCCTTCGCTGTGCGATCCGCCCAGGTTGTCTCTGCGTTCACTGTCATCGGTCTGTCTCCTCGCAACGCTCGAGAATTAAGAAATGAAGTCAACCCGGTTCATACATAGTCGAACAGGTTCATGAAGCCAAAGTCCATGTGCAGCTGCTGATGGCAGTGGAACAACGTAAGTCCGGGATTGTCCGCTGTAAAATCCACTTCGACTTCCTGATATCCGCCGACCATCACGACATCCTTCATCACACCAGCGGTCGGCTTGCCCGCGAGCTTGCTCAATTCAAAACTGTGACGGTGAAGATGGATCGGATGGATGTCGTCGCTGGCATTGCGCATACGGATGCGATAGTGCTTCCCTTGCTTCAAATGAAATGAGGCAGGGACGATTCCCTGGGTCATCGGGTAAGCGATGCCGTTAATCGTCCATCGGTTGAAACCTTCTTCGGCGGCGTTGTCCTTTGCAAACCTCATCTCGAACGTCTCGTCTGGCGAGAGTGTGGTTGCACCAGATCTTGCGAAACGTGAATAATCCCAATGAAACGGCTTCGGCGGTATCCAAACCGGCTTTCCTTTGTGTCCCGCATACTCAACGACAATGCCCATGCCGTGACCACGATCATCATCCGCAAGATCGCCCATGATCCACACACCCGAATGTTTCATGTCGACAATCGCAGAAATGCGCTCGGCCGTTCCAAGCCACAGCACTGGGACCTCGGCAGGCGTCGGAACCACATTGCCGTCTAACGCGACAACCTTGAAAGAGTGCCCCGGCAACGCCAGGCTTCGAATCTCGGTCGCACTGCCGTTCAGGACGTGAAAGAGAACGCGCTCGCCCTGCTTTACGCGCACCGGCTCGCCATGCCCCAACATACGTCCCTTGATGGTGAAATACCGATAGCCCACTTCATAGCCGTGCGGCATCCCCTTCGCGAGCGAGGCTTTCATCGTGGACTCGCCGGACGTTTCCAATTCTTTTACTCGGGCGATGGGGCTCAAGAAATCCTGCGCCATGTCACCACCTTGACTGAAAGACGGCTCGAACTCTTTGAGAACGAGAAATACTTCCTGGTCGTAGCTGCCTGGCTCGTGCTTGGGCTCGATATACACGGGTCCGACTTGGCCGCTGTACTGTCCTGCGTGGAGATCAGCACCCGCCCGATTATGTGTGTGATAGAAACGGAAACCGGATGGACGCGGAGTGAACACAATCCGGCGCATTCCGCGCGCCGGGATGAAAGGCGTTGCCTCTTCCGCGGCGCCATCCACGTCAGCGGAAACCATTTGGCCATGCCAGTGCAACTGCTCGGGAGAGTCGGTGTCATTGTGCACTTCGACCGTCGCTGCTTGACCTTCTTTGAAACGCAATAAAGAACCTGGGAACTGACCGTTGTACGTTGTTGTTGAGACGATGTGTTTGGGAGCGATCTCTACCGGACTTGAAGCGATGCGCAGGATGTAGTCCGTTGGACCTGTTTCCGACTGGTGTTCGGAAGATGGAGTCGCAAGCACTGTCTGGCCGATCAAAGTAGTTGGACTGAAAAGCGTGGCCCCTGCGGTGGCAACCGTCGCCTTGAGAAAGTTACGGCGGGATCTAACGTTTTTGCTCACAAACCGCTCCTGGAACGACTGAGTTGCCCTTCTAGAGTTTTCAATTGATCGAGAGTTCTGCCCTCATAGGAGATCCCTGCTCGCCGAATCAGCAACAGCCACAAGCTTCGCCGAGCATGGCTTCCCATCCTTCCCATAAGATGAGCGGAACAATCACAAGAGCAGCAATCGGGTCGGCCCACCAAATTTGCCAAATCGCGTTGATTGCCAGGCCAACAAGAGCAATTACGGAAAGGTAAGCGCACAGTGCGGATTCAGCAGCATCCGCTCGGAGTGCGGCACTCCCCATAGTGGCAGACAGCTTCCGCTTTTCCTTGGCTAGCCAGGGCATGATTGCAGCCGCGCCGATCAAGATAGTTATCCCCAGATATGTGGTTTTCGCTTCACCGTGTCCCAAGAGCGTCATTGCAGAAGTCACGGCTACATAGGCCGCAAGCATCAATAATAATGTGGCGGCGATTCGCGCCACCTGTTTTTCTGATCGCTCCTGCGCAGAAGAGCGAAACCGCCACAATACTGCCGCCGCAGAAAGAAGTTCGATCGCGCTGTCTCCTCCAAAAGCGAGGAGAGCAGGGCTGCGCGCCATCCACGCAGCAGGCAGCGATACGGATGCTTCCACTGTGATCCGAAGGATTGTGACTGTTTGAATCCGTTGGATGATTTGGGCGGTATCTTGGGTCGGGACTTGGAGAACAGAGGTCATTAAATCGCATTATGACACGCTCGCCGCAGGGATACGCGAGTGAAGCCGCTGCCCCTCGCATGTTCCGTGTTCCACCCGAATATTTTCACCGCCGCCTCGTTTCCGATGGGCTTAGGATCAACGAGAGTTGTCAACGGAAAGACGATGGATGCACTGCGCCATTGGGAGAATATCTATGGCAGGAAGGCCGCGGACGCGGTCAGCTGGTACGGTCCGCACCTCGAAACTTCCCTTGAACTCATAGAACGTGCAGCGCCCGAGTACTCTACGTCCATAATCGACATCGGCGGTGGCGAGTCCACCGGCACACTCTTGGCATTAGAACCAGAATGTGCGGATCGTTTCGCCGCCGAGTATACGGAGTTTTTTTGCAGGCGAAATCTACACGCACGGTGGAATCAGCCCCCTGGAGTGCGTGATTCCCGAGATCAAAGTGGAACGCGGCACAGAACTGGTGCGGGCGGCGATCCAGTCCGTTCAGTGGCGCGGGATGCGTTGCCGCGTGAGCGTAGAGACTAACGACCCGTCCTTTACGCGTCGACCTACGGCTCAACTCGAAAGTTGAGTCGAGCTGTTTGAGGAAGGTTATAAACTGATGCAGGTAGTGGTTGTAAGGTAACGACTCGCCTTGTTCGACGGGCCTCGATCTAGACATGGTGTTTTCTAGTTTCCATAACCCACGACCACGACCGCTTGGCCTGCAATTATCCGCCGTGTTGAGACCCGCTCCGTCACTCTCGACACCGCAATGTCCGTAAACAATTGATAATAAACTAGATATTGGTAGAGGCGACGGGAGTCGAACCTTTCATCCCCATTTAGATTCTGTAACTTACTGATTCTACAAACGGACGAAAGTGCCAAAAGGCCTACATAAGCCTGCTCATCGTACAAATTTGCTCGCTGAAAAGCGGGGCTTCCGGAAAGAAAATCCATTCGACAATAGGCGGTCTTGGGATCGCCGGTTTCAGAGTCGAAGGCACCATTTGTTGTATTAGGCTCTTGCTCCTACACACTCTTTGAAATAAAAACATCAGCGGGAAGTTTGAACCGAGTGCTCAATTTCCGCACTTGTTCTAGGGTGAGATTCCGTTGCCCGCCCAAGAACATCGAAACCGCACTCTCCGAACCAAATTGAGGAATCAGGTCACGTTGCGTGAGATTCTGCTGTTCAATGAGAAACCGAACAACTGAAGCCGGATCAGCCGCAGGAATAGAGTAATGCTCCTGCTCGTAACGTTCCACGAGCAAGGTTAGGAGTTCGATCGCTTCAACTTCAGAGCTAGAGGGGCTTTCCAGCGCCGTTAGTTGGAAGAGAGCATTGGTATACGCTTCAAGTTCCGCGTCATTGTGTATAACGCGGGGAGCGCCGTGCGCAATCATTTCCGCAGGGTTTGCGAGACCTGTGCTCATTTTGTTCCAAACCTCCTATCCCAGTTACTACGATTGTCGTATTCCTTATGCGTCAAGAAAGATCGGATGTAGACGTGCCCTTCGGTCTGCTTTTCATCCGCCGTCTTTGAATAGTGGACGACGGTGATAAGCCTGTACCGGTTCTGTCTGATGTTAAAGATCACGTAGCCATCCACAGGATCGGCATCCTTAAACATGCCGCGCACTTCCGCAGAATTGTGCCACCGGACCGTCTCGACGATGCCCACCCACGCTTTGATTTCGTTGGCCGCATCCGGGTAGCGTTCCATCGCCTCGCTCAAGTGTTTACGCGTGACGATATGCACTCACCCAGAATACTTCACGAAATGTGAAGTCGTCAAACAGATAATCTAATGAGCCCCGCTGTCATCTAAGCTATTGTATTGTCAATGGCTTAGGATACATCTGGCAAGATGTGAGGGAGCGCGGATAGGCCATTTTCCGGCGCAAGTCGCTCCAATTCTCGATTTATTGGGAATTGCGTAGTCCATCCATTTTGAGTTCTGGCGGAGTGCTGGTTTGCACTCCGCCATTTTTTATTTGATTGAAGGGTCTGGAAAGAACGGTTTCCCACAACGGTGAGTCGAGTCCGCGTCTTGCGTCTATTGATTGGCCACGAACCGGTGATGAGGATGTCCACGAGTCTCCTGACGCTTTGCTGGCAGTCAGGTGTATGCCGATGGTGAAATCTGGGTTCGTGTGCTTTGTATTCATGGTATTTGTGTTCGGAACTCTAGCGGCTCAGGACCAACGGAGCGCGGAGAAAAGTCAACAAGTCGTCCTGAAATATCTAGGAACGGCCGGCTGGGAAATCACCGATGGAACCACCTCTATTCTGATCGATCCATATCTGTCGCGAATCAACGGACCTGCGCCACCGGGAGGAGGGTCGGGCCACTCCCTTGCTGGAGACACTCGCCGGGCGTATGGGTGGGGTGATGTTGCCTCGTCGGACGTCGCGGCAATCGATTGGCACATTCATCGAGCAGATTGTGTTCTCGTCACTCACACACAGTACGACGGCCGACCAATTCGCCGACAAACTGTCAGAATAAGCTTCGTTCGGACACTGCTTCGAGATGCAGTAGATACACGACAAGCGCGCCCTGTGGACCCATGAACCACTTACGTTACATTTTCCCCAGTAAGCAATCTGCTGAATTCATTTCTGGATCCAAACTTTGCTTCCGGCATCAAAGTGGTTGCAGCACGCTATCGCCGCAATAGGCAAGGAGTGATAAGGATGAATTCCAAGCAAGTGGTTCTCGTCACCGGCTCCAGCACTGGCTTCGGTAGACTGTTCACGGAAACCATGGCGCGTAAAGGGCACACTGTTTTCGCCACGATGCGTGATCCCGGGGGTCGGAACGCCAAGAATGCCGCCGAAATACGCACGCTTGCGCAGAAGGAGTCACTGCCAATCCACGTCCTTGAATTAGACGTGACCGACGATGCCTCGGTGGGGCGGGCTGTGGATGCCGCCGTTGCCAAAGCAGGACGCATCGATGTGGCTATCAACAACGCTGGCTATTACCTGGGGGGCTGGCCGAAGCGGTTACCACCGAACAAGCTCAGCGCCTGATGGACACGAATTTTCTTGGCCCGGTGCGCGTAAATCGCGCGGTACTTCCGCACATGCGGCGCCAACGCAGCGGCCTGCTCATGCACATCAGCAGCGGCGCCGGCCGCGTGGTTCTTCCTTCGGCGGGTTTCTATTGCGCCAGTAAATTTGCACTCGAGGCGCTGGCCGAGTCGTACAGCTACGAACTTGCCGCGCAAGGAATTGAATCTGTGATTGTCGAACCCGGGGCTTATGAGACTGCTGTCTTCGGCAACAGCGTAACGGCTGCCGATGTGGCTCGGACCAATACGTATGGCGCTGCCAAGGAGTTTCCGGCGAAGTTAAACGCGGCACTTTTATCCACGGTCGGCAACGCTCAAGAAGTCGCGGACGCCGTTCTGCGGATTGTTGAAACTCCTGCGGGAGAGAAGCTGCTGAGATATCGGATTAGCGCCGCAAGCTTCGGTGTTGACGAGATCAACGCCCTCTCAAGACAGGTGCAAGCCAGCCTGCTAGAAGCCTTCGGTATCGCTGCCGACACCAAATTCCTCAAAGGTAAAGCCGTCGGCTCCGTCTAGCTCTCTCTTCCAGCAGGCCAGCGTCCGATCGTACTGGGCGCGTTCTGGATTACTCCCGCCTGAAGAAGTTAGCGCAATCGACCGACCACGAGCCAAAGACGGCTGAGCGACCCGCCTGGGTCGAGCTGATCGGGTCAACGGTGACCCGTATTCCGGAGTTCTCCTACGGGACGATTGCAAGACCGATCCGTCCGTGAAGGCGATAGACCGTGAAATCGTTGCGGTCCACCGTGAAGATCCTCCTGATGCCTTCTCGCTCAGCCACTCTGACAAGTGCCGCGTCCGCGAGATCCATCGGGCGGTCGGCATACTTGATCATGAGCTCTCGGATGCGGGGTATGTCTACCAGGTCGAGGGTGAGGAGTCGCACCGCTCCTCGCGCCAACATCTCCCAGAGAGCTTCCTGGGCTTTTGGAAGATCCCCTAGCAAATAGACGGCTTCGACGAGGGGAGGCCACACGGTGACCAAGGGCTCTCGCAAGCTCTTCAAGCAATCGACGCACTTTTCGTGATACTGATCATCAGCATCGACCAACGCCACAAGTGGTCCAGCGTCGATGAGGATCACTTGCTATTCCGCTGCTTCTTGAGGATTTCGGAGAATCGGCGGCCCATCCGAGTGGAGCGACCGGGCATCCCGCCATGCACCACCCCGATCAAATCCGCGATCGCCTCATAGGGCGCGGCGATCGGCTCTTGCTGCTCCGCCCACGCTGCGATCGCGAGACGTATCACCTCGGAGACGGACACTTGTCTGCGGCGAGCGATGCGCTCGATCCGCCTTCTGGTCTTCGCGTCAAGTCTCAAAGTCAGAGGAGAAGCCATATTGCTAATACCCATGAGTCTACCGTATTACGGCGTGTAATACAAGGAAATTGTGAATCGCACTATTGATGGCAAATTAAATGACGTGGAAGACCCAAGCATCTGTCGGGCATCGTCAGGCGCCTGTTCGATGGTGTGCAAGGCCGCGCAGCGCGATTCGGGAGGCTTCGCTTGATCGATGCGCAGTTCGCACGCGGGCTGGCGATGAATCCGAAGAAGTTAGGCAAGGTCGACAAAGACTAAGGCCACCTCGGGACTAGCTTGCCGCTATCTTCCTGGAATTCGTTCAGCGCTACACCCAGGCAGGGGACGCCCCTCCACGAGCCGAGAGTCCCGGCGCTGGGCGGGCGGCATGACATCCACTTCGATGTCGCCCGCCCTGCTGCAGCGTACGGGTTGACAATCGCCCTTTTTGTTCGTGGGATGCGTGCCGAGTGGGGCGCGGCAGTAGGCTTTTTGCCTGCGTCTACGTTGGACGCTTTGGTCACTCTGGCCGAGCGCCCGCCTCGTGCGGGGCGTTGTATGGCGGAGCGCCGGACTCAAAAGATTTCCTGAATTCGTCTAATCGTTCTTGAAGGGTTGCCATTTCTTTTCCGAGACGACCTATGTCCGTTCGACTCACATTGACGTACGGCGGTTTCAAAAACGATCATCATCCGGAGCTGAGTCAGAGTTACAGAACTCAACGGCTGGAAATTATCCAACTGGATGTCCAGTCAACTGAGGATCTTTGAACTAGTCCCGACAATGTAGTGCGTGCTTGCACTACACGCCACTTCCGGATGGTCGGCAAAACAGGAACTTATATAGAGCCTGCCCTAGAAGCAGTGCGAGAACCCAATCACTCCATTTCTCCC
>Ga0182018_10004138_pt1 | contig 12447 bp, 13 predicted proteins | sample 812P2MmetaG_FD_120490 | JGI IMG/M metagenome (GOLD analysis project Ga0182018, IMG submission 120490) | Permafrost microbial communities from Stordalen Mire, Sweden - 812P2M metaG | ecosystem: Environmental > Terrestrial > Soil > Wetlands > Permafrost | place: Sweden: Stordalen | collected...
GCAAACCTGTCAGTTCGGAGACTCGGAGACCCGCGCACACCGCCAAGTGCAATATGGCTCGGTCTCGAACTCCCATTCGCGTGGATGGATCAGGAGCATCGAGGAGGGCCTGCATTTCTTCCTGCGCCAGATACGGTACCAAACGATGGTCGGTTTTCTTGAAGGGGATTGCTAAAACGCGGCGAACCTGTCCGACGGCGGGTGGCTCGTGGTGCTGCAAAAATCGGAAGAACGAGCGGATCGCAGCCAAACGGATATTTCGTGTCTCCGCGGAGTTGCCACGTACGCCCTCCAGATGTTCTAGGAACGAACTGATCAGCGAGGCGTCTAACTGCTCCAGCATGAGAGCTGATGGCGCAACTCTGAGCTTCCGGGATGCGAACTCGAACAGAGCCTGGAAGCTGTAGGCGTAGGAGTCACAAGTATGTGGGCTAACACCTCGGTGGCGAACAAGATAGTCATGGAAGAAAGCTTCGATGTGGGGTGCGAGAGGAGTCATGGCTGTCCTCCATGCGCGAAGTCTTCCGTGACCACAGCGATGCTGCGCAGAAGCTCAGGTGTGGTTTCCAGGTACCAGTAGGTAGAGTTGATATTGACGTGCCCCAGGTAGGTAGCCAAGGCCAACATGTGCTGTCCGATTCGTTGCCGGCCAGTTGGCGACGACTCCAGTGCGCGAACTGCAAAGGTGTGACGCAGCTCATGAATACGAGGCCATCGACCGCGGGAGGGCTTGATCCCTGCGGATTTCAGCAGGATCCGGAATACGTCGTGAACTCTCCAGTAGACGAGTGGCTGTCCTTCGTCTGAAACAAAGACATGGTCGCCACCTCTCCTCATTTCTTGACGGTGCGTCAAGTAGCGAGAGAGCCCTGTCCATGCTGTTTCGTGCAACGGCACCAGACGGGTCTTCTGGAACTTGGTTTTGCGAATCAGTAAACCGTCGGCGGTGATGTCGGAGACCAGCAGATGCAACGCCTCCGAGATTCGCAGCCCGGTGGCTGCCAATAGGCTGATGAGCGTTGCATAGGTTGCGGACCGCAGCGAGTTGAACGAGGGAAGCCTCTTGGCGGCAAGGACAAGGCTCTCGATCTCATCGCACGAATAGATGTGCGGGACGCGACGCATCTTCCGATAGCCGAAGTAGTTTGTTGGGGGCGATTCGTGCCGGGGGTCTTCTACGCGGAGATACTGAGTAAGGAGACATACGGTCTGGTAGCGGACATGTCGTTGGGCAACCGATCTGGCCTGGCCAGCCCACTGGATGACAGTGGCTGTACGGATATGGGTTTGTTTTTGATGGGTCGCAAAGCTTGCAAAACTGCGCAAGAGATATTCAGCGTTGCTGAGAGTGAAGCCGGTTGTGCGTCGCATGGCGAGGTATGTTTCAATGGCCTTGATCATCGATTCACCTCTGGCCACGGCTGAGCGATCTGTTTGAGTAGCGCGACATCTGCCTTGGCGTAGTAGGCGGTCATGTCGATGCTGCGGTGACGAAGGACGAGGCCGGCCTGCTCCAAGGGAACTCCATTTCGCAACATCTCTGTGGCCGCGGTGTGACGCAACAGGTGTGCACCTTTGTCGGGGACTTCGACGCGGGCGCGTTGGAGAGCGTGTTTGACGACGGACGAGACACCATCCCCGGAAGTAAAGGGTCTATAAGGGGCGATGCTTCGAATAAACACGTAGTCGGTACCGCTAATCTTGGGCCGCCGTTCCAGATATCGGAGGATCGCGTCGCCGACATCCTGTGGAAGCGGCAATCGCACCTGGAATCGCCCTTTCCCAATCACCTGCAGCGTGCCACGATTCCAGTCGATGTCCTTAAGACGCAGCTGCGCCACATCTCCCGCGCGCAATCCTAACCTTACCAAGAGGAGCACAATCGCACGGTCACGAAGACGTCCGGGATCTGAACCATCACAGGCGACGATCAAACGGTTCACTTCTTCTGAGGATAGGCAGCGTGGAAGCTTGGCAAGTCGCCAGTGAGCGACAGCGGGAATCGCGAGGGCTAGATCGTCGCGAGATTCGCCACGGAAGTTGAGATACCGCAGAAACGCCCGCAGGGAGGTAATCAGCTTCTGTGTGGTCGGCGATCCACATTGGCTGGCACGGCGTAAAAGAAAGTTGCGTACGGCATGCGCAGTCCATTGACCGACATCATCGCCGAGGGCCTGGAGCAACTCCGCAGCGCCGCGAGCGTAAAGCCGAAGCGTTGGTAGCTTCGCCCCGCGATGCGTTTGAAACCAATCGAGGAAGGCAGTGACAAGAGCTGGATCGGCGTTCTCGTCCCGAACTGATTCACTCGAGCAGATTCCGCAGCCAACCAGTCGTTGATGGAAAAGCTTCACTCCAAAACGCGCGTGAAAGGCGATCTTTGCCCGCCTGAAGTGAGGGCACCGGCAACGGCGAAGATGGCCTACAAAAGCATGAAGCGTGCTGCAGTCGATGTCTGCCAGAACGCCGCCTCTCCGCTGAACGAAGCAGCCGAGATGGGCAGCGGCTCGAAGGTATCGAACGGCGCTGGCCCAGGCGTATCCGTCGCGTTCGAGGTCATCTGCGAACGCGTCTATGTATGGTCCACTGATTCCACTCCGCAAGCGTCGTAGCGTCTTGGGCGCGGAGAAGTATTTTTCTAGCATGGGCTCTCCTTGTTGAGCATTGGCCATGAATGGCCGCATCAACGTAGCAAAGCCCCTGGTTTATGGTGAGTTGCCGCCCGCCCAACACTGTCCGAAAAGCCCGCCCTGCGCAAATACTCCCAGCCTACTCCCCATTAGAAACAACTCCCCATAATGCAGCTAATGGTGAGCTCACCATTAGCTGCAGAAATCGCCACTGCCCAAAGTGTCAGATCGGCGCCCGGGAGCGCTGGGTGGCAGCCCGTCGCTCCGAACTCCTACCCTCGCGTTACGTCCACGTGGTCTTCACCTTGCCTCACCGACTGGCACCACTGGCTCTGCAGAACCGTATGGTCCTCTATGGTCTGTTGCTCCGGGCCAGTGCAGAAACTCTACTCGAAGTCGCTCGCACTCCCAGACATCTCGGCGCCGAGATCGGCTTCTTCAGCGTGCTGCATACCTGGAATCAAAAAATCGAACTTCATCCTCATGTCCATTGCGTCGTCCCCGCCGGTGGGCTCTCGCTCGATCACACTCGCTGGGTTCCATGTCGCTCTCGCTTCTTTCTTCCCATCCCTGTGCTGCGGCGCGTTTTTCGCGGCAAGTTCGTCGCCGCTCTCAAGTCCGCCTTCTCAGACTGCTGAGCAAAAGCTAGGCAACCAAGCGACAAAATAGTAGCCAGCCACCAAATACTCATGATCTCTCCTGTCAGCACGAATTTCGTTGGCGGCGAAAGGGCGACAGGAGTGATCGCTGCATTCTTACGACCTGCCGGAATTAGACCTTCGCGAGCGACTCGCGCTCGCAGAGCGGACAACAATTGTGCGTTTTCGGTGAAGCACACACGATGGTGTGGAGGTGTGGAAACGGTGCAACTGATTGCATCTGACGCACCCAAAGTCGTCATTTTGTCATTGAGGTGCCTCGGGCGATGATCTTCCGGACCACTCCGTCTGTTGGCCTGACGATACTCAGCGCGCCGTCAGCGTGGAATGAGCAGTGTAGGATACCGCGCCGCGAAGCTGCGAATACAGGGCTGCTCCGGCAAGGAAGCATAGTACGACAACAATCCAGAAGAGCCAACCGCGACCGGAGGATCTCCCACTCTCCCCTTGCGCGGAACGCACACGCAACGCCGCCGAGCGTAAGGCCAGGAACAGGAGAACACTCATCATCCCAGCCATAATGGTTTTGAGATAAACCGTCACTGTTCCTTTCTGCGGTTAGCTCTACGTCTTCTCCGTTCGAGAAAGAGAGACCTGATCTGGCGCCTGTCGGCTACCGGTGGATTCGTCGGGTGTAGGCCCTGGGCCTTGGCAACGCGAACTCGAGGTATAGCGACGATAGTCCCTTCTCTGCCGCCTCCCTCACAAGTTGGTATGTCAGGCCCTTCTCCCCAAGTAAGGTCGCAGTCGTCGGGTCATGCCGTAATAACGCTAACAGAAGAGTCTCGACGCTTATCACCTCGTGCGATGGCTCCCGAGACTGTTCCTACTTGCATTCTTTTCATCGGGAAGGTGGCTGCAACTCGGAAAACCGCTTCTTCGACCCGGCCATCGCGCAGTCAAGGTGAGAGTAACCCTTGACGTTCGCACAACTGCAGCATGGCCGCACGATAATAAACCGAGCGAACATTAGCGCCAGGGCTGCAGGCGCGCTCGAATATGCCGATTCCAATGGCGACTGTTTGATCTGCGTTGCGCGCACGCACGTCCCCAAAAAGATCCCATGCCGCGCGAAGATCGGCTGAATCGACCGCTGATACTGGGCCATCCTCCAATCCACCAACGGGATCCCAAAAACCCGACTCCATATGCCGAAATCTCCTTCTCTCTCCGCTGTCGGCGAAGCTCGATGGGGCATTGGCTCGTTTTTTAGGCCACTCTACGATAAGCCCACTTTCGGTCAACTGGACGGTGCACCACCCAACCGGAATCGCCCGTGATCAAGGTCGCTCTGCATCGGTAAGCCTACGATCACCGTATGCGCCAACCTATTTGTCCACATTCTCCAGGATCCAGATGCTGCCCGAAAGTTCGGTGAGCGGCAGCGCCAGGCGATTGGCGGTGACAGACATCTCCGAAGCCTGGTTGGCGGGTGTCGCCATGCGCGCCGAGCTTTCAAGGGCAGTCACCCGGAACGGCTCCCCCACAGGCTTGCCAGCCACCGCTGCAAAGTGGATTCCCCACACATTGAAAAACCCACCCCGCTGCGAGAGGAAGAAAATCGTCTTGCCGTCCGGCGACCAACGCGGCTTGTCGTCCAGGAATCCGTCGGTGGTGATTTGCGTTTGCTCTCCACCCGAAGCGGGCATGACATAAATATTGGACACCCCCGGCTCCGACACTCTTACTTTCATGAAGCAGATCCATCGTCCGTCCGGCGAGAGATGGGGCTGATAGAAGTCGTAATCCGGGTCTTGAGCGATTATCTGCGCCCGGGCTTCGGCGTTGGGAGCGGCCGCCAGTGGCACACTCCATATCTTGAATCGACCGTCATCGCGCGGACGTGCAGTCAAGGCCAGAAGCCGTTGCCCATCCGCAAACCAATCCTTGGGACCATCGGCAATACCATCGCTCGTGATGACTTATTCGTCTCCGCCGCCGTCGGGTAAGACGACGATCGAAGCCCTGCCGAATCTTGGCTCGCCAGGCTGCGCCGGTACGGTCCGGCGATAAGCCAGACGGGTCCCGTCGGGCGACCAAATCGGATAGTTGCGGAAATAGCCGTCGGAAGCCAGGAGCAGCTTGTCGATGCCGCCGTCCAGGATCCTCTCCCTAAGTTCCTGTTTCCCCGGCCGCAGCGCGACGTAGGCCAGTTTCTTGCCGTCGCGCGAGAGGTCAAAAGCCCAAGCCGCGATTCCCACCGGAGTCTCAGGCTGTCCCGCTCCTTTGACTTGCCCCGTGGCAGCGCCAAACGGCAAAATCCAGATACGCGTCTCTTCCCTGCGCGTAGTGAAAGCCAGCTTTTTGCCGTCCGGCGAAATGGCGATGTCGGAATCGATTCCGGGCCCTGTAGTCAACCGGTCCGGGCCGGCTACCCAGCTCAGCGTCTTGGGATCCACTGTGATCTTCCACAAGTTCGTCACGCCGCGGGAATCGCCCTGGAAATAGAGAGCCTGGCCTGAGGGCGACCACACAAAGCTGCCCAATGTTAACCCCGCTTCCTGCACCCGCTTCTCCACGTCGGGACTGACCTCCGAGCGGACCGGTTCGCCGCCGCCAACCGGCACGGTCCAGAATCCCTGTCCCAGCTTCTTGTGCGTGGCCCAGACTGAAACCCGTTGGCTGTCGGGATGCCAAGCCGCATACCCCGCCTTGCCCCCCAAAAAGTCCTTCAGAAAATCGGTGAGTACCCCGCGCGGCTCGCTGCCATCGAGTGCTGTCGTGTAGAGCGCCGGGATTCCGCTTAGGCTTTTGATCTGCGTGTCGAAGAGAATCCTGGCGCCGTCAGGCGACCAGCGCGGATGATATCCGAACGGCGAGATCTTTCGCTGGCTGCCGCCCAGCGCGGGAACCACATACAGCCCGCCGCCTTCGCCCTCGGACCGGAATGCGATGCGCTTGCCATCGGGCGACCAGGCAGGCTGCCAGTCGTGGGCCGGGGAGTGGGTAATCTGCACGGCATCGCCTTCGCCTGCCGGCTGCACGTAGATTTCGAAATGGCCGCCGCGGTCGGAACTGTACGCCAGGAAGCGCCCGTCGGGCGACCACGCCGGCTCGCATTGCAGTCCCGCGTCAAAAGTGACGCGGGACAACACACGCTGCGGCGGTGGCTGCTCGGCCGGCGGTCTCGGGTGGATCACGGAATACAAGTAAGCTCCAGCGAGGACGGCTGCGACAATCGCGACGACTACTCCAGCAATCCAAGGTATTCGTCTGCTCCGAGCAACATGTTCCGTCTCCAGCACAGCCACCGACTTGTGCGACTCCGTGTCTCGTTTCAGTCGTTGAAGGTCGGTGCGAATGTCAGAGGCATGCTGGTACCGGAGACTCCGCTCTTTCTCCAGACACTTGTTGATGATCTCTTCCATCTTGGGCGGGATGTCAGGGTTGATTCGAACTGGCGGAACGGGTGCCCGGTTCAGGATGGACTCGAAGACCAGCCCTGTGCTCTCCCCTCGGAAGGGCAAAGTTCCGGTCGTCATCTCATACAGCACAGCGCCAAACGAAAACAAATCAGTGCGGGCGTCCAATTCCTTGACTCGGACTTGCTCAGGCGACATGTAGGCAATGGTTCCCACGGCATTGCCCGGACTGGTTAGGTGTTCTTCTAACGTCACAGTCGATGGTGCGGTCGCGCCAGCGTCTCCCACGTTGCTGAGGACAGGCACAACTTTCGCCAACCCGAAATCGAGGACTTTGGCGTGCCCGCGTCTGGTGACGAAAATATTCGCAGGCTTGATGTCGCGATGCACAATGCCAGCGGCGTGAGCGGCATCGAGCGCATCTGCGATTTCGATAGCAAGCGACAGCACCGTGTCAATCTCCAAGGGCTTCCCGCCAACCCGATGTTTTAGGGTCATCCCTTCCAGAAATTCAATGACAATGAACGGCTGACCGTCTTGCTTTCCGATCTCATGGATCGTGCAGATGTTGGGATGGTTCAGCGCTGACGCGGCACGTGCCTCCCGCCGAAAGCGTTCCAAAGCGTGCGGGTCATTGGCTAGGTCTGCGGGCAGGAATTTCAACGCGACGAAACGCCCAAGCTCGGTGTCCTCGGCTTTGTAGACCACGCCCATCCCGCCGCCGCCGAGCTTCTCAACGATGCGGTAGTGCGAGATGGTTTGGCCAATCAATGAAGAAGGCTCGCTCTGTGCGCGACCATATTAGGGGGCCAAACTGCGGCGAGTCAATGCATTGCGGGCAAAGGTGAGTTTCAACCCGCCACCCACCCGACTCGCAAGAAGCCCGCCGGGCTCGGCGATTGACCACACCCGGCAACGCAGGAACCGGCTGGATTAGGATCTGGGTTGCCGGGCCCCAGTTTCCGCCGGTCCGCTCGCAATCATTTGACCACGGCTATACCGTTACCAGTCACCGCTCCCAGGGACTCACAGCCGAACGCGTTCTCGTTCTCGCCGACACCAGCGTCCACCCGGATCTGCTCAACTCCCGCTTCGGGTATGCGTCCACGTCCCGCGCCAGCCACGAGGCCACCCTCTTCACCGACGACATGGCAAAACTCGGCCCCCAGCTCCGAGCCGATGTCTCGAAAACCTCCGTCTTGGAGATCGATCCAATGGAGATCGATCCAGCTTCATCCATCGCCCGAAAATTGGTTTAGGACTGTGAAAATACCAAATGGGATAATCGAGATGCTGCATACATAGACGTACTTGCAAACAACAGATAATTAACTAGGGATGAGACGGTTTATCCGAACCTTCTCCTCGCCGCACTTTTGCCGGTTCGGCGCGCTCGGATCGCCGGAGATAATCTGCGTAATCAAAGGCCAGTTCGTGGGGATCGAGGTTAAAGCGCCGAAGGGGAAGCAGTCAGAGTACCAGAAGGAGTTTCAACGGAACCTGGAGGAGGCGGGAGGGCGGTACATCCTGGCGTTTTCGCTGGAAGATGTTATCAAGAACACTTAGGACTGACGCAAGAACAATTATTCACTAAGAGTCGGATAGCAAGCATTATCCAGTGCTTGGCTAACCGCTACTCTCGAGGTTCTGATCTCTTGCACCGACTGTAGCCATTAGCGTTTACACTTATGCAGTTTGGCGCTCTCGCACGTCAATCCGCCGCAGGATAACAGAAACATGAGGTTTTTTTGATGCTCTCGCTAGAGATTTCTCCGACCAGAAGCTCACCATAGCCGAATATGTCGCTTCTGGTTATACGGTAATGACCATCGGCCGCTATACAGCCACGACGAAAGCCACCGGCAAGACAGTTGACTCACCCGTGGCTCACTACTGGAAGTTTCGTGACGGCAAGGTCGTCCGCTACGTGGGACTCTCCAATACCGCAGCGTTGGTGGAAGCGCTCCAACCCGCTGAGTCAAGAGCAGCCTGACAGCCTGACCCAAGAATGCCTCACGTTCGCCCACGACCGGGCGAACGTGAGCTCCATCGAGAATTCTAAGAAGGCAAATGCCAAAACGCCTGCGGGTCAAGTCTGTGACAAAAATATCGCGAGAGCGGCGGATCCTGGCCCCGGTTCTGAGCGAAATCGCCTGATTTCAGAAGTTGAGTACTCTTGTTTGGAAGTTCGAGAGCGCGGTCTATTTGTTCAGGCTGGCCGTCCAACTCATCACTACTGACATTGGTGTCAATGCCGCTTTCAGTTGCGTGTTGATCAAGAATCTCTGACCGTCTTTGCTTACGTCGTAGTCGAACTGTTCCGACGTTGCTATCATTTCGCGAGGGTTCGCCTGGAACAGTGCAACAGGGGTTCCCGGGTCGAAACTGGCACCGATTGTCACGGGCGTGGCCATAATCTTGCCGTCCGGCGCGAGATAGAACAACTCTTTTCCGTCGCTTCGCCATCTCGGCTGTTCCCCGCCCGCATTCGACACTTGCCACTTTCCATGCGCGGCTGGGAATGAAGTTACGTAAATTTCCCATCGTCCGCTTTCATTCGAAGCATAGGCAACCCATCTTCCGTCCGGAGAGAAGCGGGCTACTTTGGGAGTGGAGCCTGCTTTCAGGAACGGAGTGGCCGTGAGTTCCGGAAACGTTACGAACCACAAGTCGGTGCCAAGCTCATAGAGCAGATATTTCCCGTCGTGCGACCAGTCCGTGGGATACCGGTCGGCGCCGTCCTGCGGGATCAATTGCTCTTCTTGTGACCCGTCCGCATTTTTCAGGTACAAGTTGAACTTTTGCGCACGGTCTGAGCAAAACGCCAGCCTGGTGGCATCCGGACTCCAAACCGGCGACGAATCAATGGCAGGATCGAACGTCAGCCGTTTGCTACTCTCGTTCTCCAGATCGTAAGTCCAGAGATCGGTATTCGTGCTCGCGGGATCCATGGAGTCGGCCGCAACGAACTTCCCATTCGGCGATAACGCGATGTTGCCGTAAATGCCCGGTTGGGTTGCAACTCCAACTTGCTGCCCCTTGCGGTCAAACCAGAGTAGTTGCGACGCTCCTGTATCGCCGGTTCTCTGAGCGAACAGCACGCCGCTCTCCGAACTCGCGAATACCGCCCTCTGAATTCGCGGCAAGTACTGAATGTCTGTGAGAATGGGACTCGGTTCTCCGCTCAGTTCAAGCTTCTTGGCGTCGAACGGTTGGGCAAAAAGAGTTTGATCGCGGTAAAAGAGCAAATAACCCGGTTCGGCATAGGCGACGTTCGCTTTCGCTTGCGTGACCAGGCGCTTCTCGTTCGAGTTCAGGGAACCCACATAGATGGGAGAGAGAATTTTCCGGCCGGAAAGATCCATGGCCAGATAAAGAAAGTGAATTCCGTCTGGTAGAAAGACGGGCCAACGATGGCTGTCCTCTCCCCGTGCCCTGTCTGGAAATGTGACTTGCGTTGGCGTACCTCCCGACGCAGCGATTCGGTATAGGCCGACTCCCAACTGTCCACTCGGAGTAAACAGGATGACTCCGTCTTTGTTCCAGGCACCGCCGCGGCCGGTAGGTGCCTCGCAGAGCGTTTGCGGCGGCCCGCCTGATAGATCCAGCTTCTTCAATTTCCCGTCTGCGAAAAATCCAAGTGACTTGCCGTCGGGAGACCAGAATGGGAAGTTGGCTCCCTCTGTGTTGGGGATCGCGGTTGCCTGCGGGGAGCCGGGTTCGTAGATCCACAGGAGGTTTTTTCGCTCGGAATCTCGCCCAACGACTGCGGCAGTATGGCCATTGGGAGACACAGCCACGTCTCGAGCCGAGAACGGAAGGGGTGCAGAAAAATACTCGGTTCGCTCAGCAGGGCGGCTGGCGCGCCACCAGATCACGGATGCGATCAGGAGGAGGGCGAGTACGCATGCCACAGCTGCCAGAATGGCTTCCCGTTTCGTTCTTCCGTACTCTGCAGGCTTGGCGGTTGGGGTTTTGCCTTCCGCAATCCACTTCAACTGCAGCCTCAGGTCATGCGCAGTCTGGAAGCGGTCGTCAGGATTCTTGGCGAGGCAGGTTGCGATGACTTGCTCGAACACAGGTGGTGTGAGGGGATGAGTCGCGGTGATTGGCTCAGGTTCTTTCTCGAGGATGGCACTGGCAACGCTGATCTGGCTGCGGCCCGCGAACGGCCTGTTGCCAGTGACCATCTCGTAGAGAATCGCTCCGAGCGCAAACAGATCCGACCGAGCGTCAGCCTCTTTGCCTTCGAGTTGTTCCGGGGCCATGTACTGGATGGTGCCGATGATTGTTCCCGCCGTCGTCAACGGAGACATTGGACTGGCCTCGGTCATCGTGCGGGCTGCGGACAAGAGAGGCGGGCCGGATCCTGAGACACCCAGGCTCGGGCTGGTGGCCTTCGCCAAACCGAAATCCATCAGCTTGGCGCCTGCCTGCGTGAGCATGATGTTGCCCGGTTTGAGATCGCGGTGGACAATGCCTTGCCGATGCGCAGCGGTAAGCGCCTCCGCAATGGCAATCGCAATCTTCAGGACTTCTGGGAGCGGCAATGCCCCTTTGCGCAGTCTTTCCGCCAGCGTTTCGCCTTCGAGAAACTCCATCACCAGATAGTCGGTTCCGTCCTGTAAGCCGATATCATAGAGATGGCAGATGTGGGGATGGTTCAGCGCAGAAATTGCCCTGGCTTCGCGCTCCATGCGCTGTTTGAGTTCGGGCGACGAGGAAAGATGGGAAGCAAGAACTTTGACCGCTACCGTTCGATCGAGGCGGACATCGCGGGCGCGGTACACCTCGCCCATGCCGCCCGCTCCCAGAGGCGATTGGATCTCATAAGGGCCAAACTTGATGCCAGGGATCAGCGTCATGGTGCGCGCAATTATAGTTCAGTGCGGCAAGTGGGAGACAATTCGTCGATTCCGGGCGCACGGTCCGCTAACCGGAGGCTATCCGGTTCCTGGCGTAATATCGCGATTTCGCTCGTTGACGGGTGTGCCGAAGAATCTCTTCCGTGCACGCAAGAATCATCGGCCTAATGATCGTGATAGCTGTTGCAGGCCCATGCGCGAAGACATTGGTACCCGCGCTGCGACGGCACCACGGATTATTGTTGAGCTGCCCGACAACATTCCGTCAGATGCCGTTTGGATCAGATACCTTCTGAGCGGGCCGCGAAGCACCGCCGCGATAGTAAAGCGGGAACCGAATCTCCGGCAGTACGTCATCGACGCAAGAATCGGAGTTGAGCCCGCCCAACACGCGCACTGCGCTATTGGCCTTCCTCGTTCTGGAAACTCTTGACTTCATTTATGAGCGCCGTCGCCTCGGCATCAGAGTTGCGAAACCCCACCTTTGCTCAACACAAGAGTGGGCCACCGCCAGAGAGCGCACTCGTCCGGTCGGTCCTGGCTCGCTGAAACGTATGTCGCACATGGCGAAAAAGCGGCCAAACTAGAAACTCCCCGAGTTTCGAGTGGACCGCTTCTTCCAATAGCCTTCCAGGGCCTCGGTCGTAGTTGGAGGCTTCCGCCCAATGGCAATGAAGTGGTCCACCATACTGCCGACGGTTTGAGAGATCGCGTCCGCGCCGCTGGTCGTTGCTTTGTCTATGGCTGTCTTGGCCTCGTCAAGCCTGCCAGCGAGAAGCAAGGCAAGGGCCAGATTTGCCAGCAACCCATCCGGGCGGTGGGGCAGAAGCAGCAGATGGCGGTCGCGGCAGCGCTGGGTGCGAGCCGCAGTGAGATGCTGCGCATGGCCATGGGCGAGACGGTGGTGTTGGCCGCGGTGGGAGGCAGCTTGGGC
>Ga0182018_10004139_pt1 | contig 12447 bp, 17 predicted proteins | sample 812P2MmetaG_FD_120490 | JGI IMG/M metagenome (GOLD analysis project Ga0182018, IMG submission 120490) | Permafrost microbial communities from Stordalen Mire, Sweden - 812P2M metaG | ecosystem: Environmental > Terrestrial > Soil > Wetlands > Permafrost | place: Sweden: Stordalen | collected...
CCGACGAGGGCGACGTCGAGCTGTTTCCGTCGATGCGCGACTGGATGTACGCCTCGAAGTACGCGTGCGACCAGTTGCCGTCGCCCATCGCCGGGAGCGTCGCGTTGCCGTCGTTGAGCGACCAGCCCGGCACCGTGATGAGCGCGTCGTTCGGCTCCCCCGGTCCGTTCACGGTGAGGATGCCGCCTCTGGGGCTCGCGTTGGCGCCGGGGCCTGCGTCCGACACGCTCGCGGCCGTTGCGGCCGTCTGCACGGTCCACGGCGTGGTGCTCATGATGTCGAACGACCAGTACCACTTGTACCCGGAGGCGGCGTTCTGCGTCGGCGCGATGGTGTCGTTCGTCGTGAAGTCGTCCTCGAAGACGAGGTGGGTGAACCCTGCCGCCGCGGCCGGGGCGGGTGACACGGGCGAGACCGCGCCGTCGCCGGCCGGTAACGCATCCGGGGTCGTGCCGCCGTCCGATGCGTCGATGGGAGCCGCGACTTCGACGTCGCCACCCTCATCGGTGGGAGCGGCTGCGTCGGACAGCGAGGCGTCGGTGCGAGACCCGGCTGCGACGTCGGGACCCGCGTCGGCGGGAGTGGCTTGCGTGCTCGAGCACCGCGCGCTCACGGCGCCGAGCGCAAGCAGCAAGGCCAAACGTCGGAAACGGGAGGCGTTCAACGCTCGGCTCCAGACTCCAGCGTGTCGCACGCTGGATCGAAGGTCAAACTCGGGCACTCGGCGGCGGTGTCGGCTACCTCCAGTCCTCCACGCGAAGCGACCGGATTCGGACGAAGTGGCGCGTGTTTCGAGTCACGACCGCGGCGTCGTGGACGATGGCGTGAGCCGCGATGGCGAGATCGAAGTCGTCCACGCGCTCGCCGCGCCGTTCGAGTTCTGCTTTGAGGTTACCGAAGGACCGACTCACTTCGTCACTCCATTCGGCTCGCGCGAGAGCCGCGAGCAGGGTGACGAGGCGGCGCTCCAGCTCTCTCTTTCGCCGGGAGCTCGGCAACCGAGCCAGGCCGTACCGAATCTCGGCAACGGCGGGCTGCGGCAAGAGCACGTCCGCAGGGTGCTCCTGCAGAAGGCGCGACGACGGTCCCGCCTCCGCGCGCATGAGAGCCGACGCGACGGTCGTGTCGAGGACGTATCTCAAAGCTCCGGCGGGCGCTTGCGAGACGAGCGACGACTGCGCACGACGGCAAGGCTGTCCTCGAGCTCCTTGCCCGCGGCGGGCGAGAGGGGTCGCGCCAGCATGTGCGCGAGCTCCGGCGCCCATTGGTCGCGCGCATCGACCTTCTCTTCCAACGCCTCCATGATCAGTCGATTCCGGCTGATGCCCAGAGTCTTCGCGCGGGTGTCCACACGCTCGAGCAACGGCTGGGGAATGTGGATCGTCGTGGGCACGAATAGGATTGTATTCGCTACCGGCTACGCATGTCAAAGTGCGGCGTCGCTGCCAAGATGGCCCGCATTCCAGCGTAACCGCATGGCCCGTTCTGCCCATGATTGGTAGGATCGTGCCCCCATGGCCACTCCCGAGAACCTCTGGCAGCGGCTCGTCGACGAGGCGGGCGACGACGCGGTCGAGTCGGCTGCGGCGGTGAGCGTGGGGCAGGCGGAGCGGGATCTGGTCGCGGCGGGCTTCGACGTGAAGGCCGAGCGCGCGAGCGCGGAGGCGCGGATCGCCGAGCTCACCGGCGGAGCGGCGGCCGCGAGCGGGGCGGCGGCCGCGAGCGGGGCGCCGGAGCCAGCGACAGAGCCGACGTCGTGGGTGCGCGGCGCGACCCCACCCGCGCGCCGATCTCCCGGGTCCCGCAAGGTCGTCTGGCTGACCGCGGCCCTCGTTGCCGGGGCCACGGCGGGCGGGATCTTCTACGCGGCGGCACACCGTCCGAAGCCGCCCGACAAGCCCGTCGAAGCCCCGAGCGCGACCGCGCCGGCTCCCGCGCCTCCCCCACCCGTCGCGCCGAGCGAGCCGCTCCCGCGCCGCGAGATCGAGCCGCCGCAGCGGGGCCCCAAGTAGCCCCGTGCCCGCGAAGGACGACCAGGAGCTGATGGGCCGGATCGCGGCCGGGGATCGCGACTCGATCGCCGGCCTCTACGACCGGTATGCCCCACTACTCCTGGCGACCGCCGTGCGGATGCTCGGGGGGCGGCGCGAGGCGCAGGATCTCCTGCACGACGTCTTCCTCGAGGTCTGGCACCACGCGGACGAGTTCGACGCCGCCAGGGGAACGCTGCGCACCTGGTTGCTCGTGCGCCTCCGGTCTCGTGCGCTGGACCTGCTCGGTCGCGCCGGGGTGACGCGCACACGCCCTCTCGAGGACGTTGCCGGGATCGAAGAGCACGTCGACCCCCGTGAGCTCCCCGCGGCCACCGCGGACCGGATCGCCATCCGGCAGGGGCTCGAAAAGCTGGAGCCGGTGGTTCGCGAAATCCTGGAGCTCACGTACTTCCGCGACCTCACGGCGCAGGCCGTCGCCGACCGCCTCGGCGTGCCGGTCGGCACGGTGAAGTCTCGTCTGGTGCGCGGGCTCGACGCCCTGCGCGCGCTGCTGCATGATGGCGAAGGGAGCGAGCGCGATGGTGGGTGACATCGAGATGACCCGTGACCTGGAGGCGTGGAGCGTCCTGTCTCTCGCGCTGCAGCCCGTGGCCCCGCCGCCCGAACTGCGCGGGCGCCTGATGGGGTCCATCGAGCGGTCCGCCCGGTTCCGTCCCTTTTCCCGCGATCTCGCTCGGTGGTTCGACCTGACCGAGCGCGCGGCCAGGGACCTCCTGGCCCGCGTCGACGACCCCGCAGCCTGGGAACCGGGCGTCGGTCCCATCCTCGGGTTCATGCACTTTGCGCCGGGACCGCGCGTGGCGCCGGCCCACTGCGGGCTCGTGCGCATGAAGGACAGGGCGCGCGTTCCGCTGCACCGGCACGTGGAGCGAGAGGTCACCCTCGTCCTCGAGGGGGGCGTCGTCGACGGCGACGGCACCCGGTACGGCCCGGGCCAGGCGCTCGAGATGCCCCCCGGATCGGCCCACACCCTGCGCGTCGTGGGTAACCCGGAGGCACTCCTCGCCGTCGTGCAGGCCGATATCGACGTCATCGCCGGTTAGCCGCGATCGTTTCGGCTCGCTGGCTCGTACCTCCCTAGTTCGCGCCGAACCCCCCGAGGGGAGGCGACGACCCGAGGTCCCACCCATGCTTCGCTCGCTCGCCCTTTGCGGGGCTCTCGTTTCACTCGCCGCGGGCTGTTCTTCGGCCTCGGGAGCCGCTGCCGCTGCCACGGGCGCAGACGCTGGGGAGGCCGGCGCCGCCACGCAGGTGATCGAGATCGACGAGGGCACGTTCACCGTGCAGCCCGGGCAGGAGGTCGTCTACTGCATGCGCATCCCGATGCCCGCGGCCTTCCAGGGACGGGACCTCGCGCTCACCGGGTGGGACTCGAACATCATCGCGCCCATGCACCATTACTTCATGTTCTACGACACCACCCCGACGAGCGGGACCGAGCCGGTGCCCTGCGAGCCCACCCCCGACGGTGGCGTGCCCGGGGAGGTGCCTGCCGCGAGCGCGGGTCTGAACCTCTTCAGCATGGGTGTCATCATCTTCGTCGCCGGGACGGGGACCGACTCGTACCGCAGCAATGCCGGTTACGGCGCGGTCCTGCAATCGAACGGGACGTTCGTGACCAACCACCACGTCATCAACCCGACGGCGCAGCCGATCACGGTCGGCGCGACGTTCAAGCTAGAGGTCGCGGACGCGGCGAGCATCGCCCACCCGACCCAGGCTCTCAGCTGCCAGACGATCGACATCAACCTGCCCGCGCAGGCGGCGACGGACGTGACGGCGACGTGCCTCGCGCCCTTCGACCTCGACATCGTCACGATGTCCTCCCACGCGCACCAGGACCTGATGACGTTCGAGACCCAGATGTACGACGGGACGCAGACGCAGCCCACGGTCCTTTATACGAGCACCCAGTGGGAGAGCCCCGTCGTCCAGCAGCTGACACCGCCGCTTCACCTCATGGCGGGGCAGGGCCTCACGTTCACCTGCCACTACATGAATGCGACGGACGCCACGATCGGCTTCGGCCTCGGGGCCACAGACGAGATGTGCGCGTCGATGAACCAGTACGCGTACCCGGTGAACAAGCCGAACCAGGTGCCGCCGGCCCTCGGCGTGTCGGTCACGTCGAACGCGACGCCGTCCACGCTCGGCAACACGGCGGGCTCCGTGATTCCGCTCTTCTAGACCGATCCATTCCGCCCTTCGGGCAGAAACCCTCGGCGCGAAGACAAAAAAAACCGGGGGGTGCCCCTCCCGGCCGCACGAGGACTCGTACGGACGAGAAGGACACCCCCCGGGTGCTCCCCTACTTCGACGCGGCGCTGGGTGCGGTCGCGATCGGAGCAGGCCCCGCCGGCGTGGCGGGCGGCGACGAAGGCGCGGGAGTCGTGATCGGCGTCACCGTGACGCCGGTCACGTTGCCCTTCACGGCGAGCTTCTGCTTCTTGCTCGTCGTCCCACGCGCGGTGCGCGTGGCCTTCACCTTCGCCGTCGCGACGACGCGCTTCTCGGTGGGCAGCGGCTGGCGGGCCTTGGGGGCCTGCAAGCCGAAGTCACCGAGCTGCGCCGTCGCGTTGCTGAACGTCGCGCGAAGGAAACTCGTGTAGGCCCGGATGACCGGGCCCACCTTCGTCTCCGTCGTGCGAAGCGCAGCACCACCGTCCTTGACGCTCGCGTGCGCCGCGCCCAGGGCGGTGAGGGCATCGGCCAGACCCTGGAGGGTCTGGACGAGGCTCGCCGTCGTGTACGCGGTGTTCCCGAGCGTGAACTGCCCGTTCGGGAAGTGCTTCTGCGTGCCGGCAATGAGCGCCTGCACGTTCGCCAAGGCGGTCGCCTTGCTCTTCGATGACGTGATGGTCGACATGACTTTCTGTTCTCCTCTCTCGGAGGGCGCACCTCGCCGTTAGGGCGAACCGCACGGAGCACCATGCTCCGGGCGGCGCGTGCCTTTGTTTGCCTCCCTCTAAAGAGACACTCCGGCGGCGGTTCGAAATTCGCCGTCCGCGCCCCAAAAATCGTCAGGGGCGGTGCTTTTTTTCTACCGGCGGCGAGCCGACTCGAGCGCCGCGATGCGCGCCATGGCCCGTGCGCGCTCAGCCGCCACGTCGAAACCTGCGGTCGCCAGGTCTTTTTCGGCCTGCGCGACGCTCACGGCGGCGGCCCGCTCGACCGCGTCGTCGCCGGCTTCGTCGACGAGCTGCTGCCACAGAGACTCGGGGCTTCGCGGAGGCATCTACGAATCCTCTTCGCTCCAGGGTACGCCGCGCTCGTCCGCGAGCAAGCGCTGGACCGCGCGGCTCCTCCGCTTGGCCGCCGCGTAGAAGTCGGTGACGTCCCGTCCGCTTGCCGTTGCCATCTGCTGCAGGTCGGTCACATCGTCGAGCTCGAACGCGATCCACTGGAGGTTGACCTCGTCGCCCGCCTTCTCGAACATCGCCCGCAGCTTCTCGAGCCTCGCCGAGGCCTTGGTGTGGGATTCGGCCGACGCCGCGAGAGCCGCCCGCTGCTGCTCGTGGGAAGCCACGGCCCACTCGGGCCCCTTGCCCGCCCCCGGCGCGTCCACCGGCGCGGCGCGCGCAGGGACGAGCTTCAAGCCCTCCGTCACCTCGAGCTCACGGATGAACCCCTCCTCGGCTCTTCGTGCGATCGCGCTCTCCGCGCCCTCGTGCGTCCACTCGCTCCAGACCAGCCGACAGAGACCTCTCACCAGCGTCACCTTGGCGGGGTCCCAGCCGAAACGAACGAGCCGCAGGTCCGCCCGCCCCATGAGGTCCTGCGCTCGCGGAACGCTGCGGGTCAGCTTGTGCGCGAACCGCAGCGCGACGAGCCGCGCGCCCGGGTAGTCGTGCTCGCGAAGCAACGCCCCGAAGCGCTTCTTCTCCTCGTCGGTGAGCGGCCGGCCGAGCCGGTCGGTTCCGACGACGGCGGTCAGGAGCAAGAGCGCCACCAGCGGAAGCCAGAGGAAGGACAGGTGCAGGGGCGGTTCCTTTCGGCGCCGCATATGAGCATGGAAAGCCGGGAGCGCGTGAATGAACGAACTCTTCCTTCGCTGACGCGTCATCTTCGATAGCGGGCGCGATCGCGAAGCTCGTCACCATTTCATGTGGTTCCCGGCGCGGTGTCGCGGCCGCCTGCGCGACTGTCGAGGACGAGGGTCGAGTTGGGGCGATCGACCCCGCCGCATGTTATGCGATTGTCATGTCGATTCGCCGCATCACCATCAGCGTGCCGGCGGAGGTCGCGGCACGTATCAAGAAGGCTGCCGGGAAGACCCCCGTGTCCGCGTGGGTGACGGGCCTCATCGAGGAGCGGCTCGACGACTCCGAGCTCGAGCGCCTGTGGCACGCGTTCTATCGAAGCGTTCGTCCGCGCAGTGAAGACGTCCGGCGCGCGGATTCGATGTTCCGTCGCCTGATGAAACCGCCGCGGCGGGAGCGAGCCGCTTGACCTCCACCCGCGGAGTTGTCCTCGACGCGGGTGCCTTCATCCCCCTAGAGCGAAGGGACCGCGTGATGGCCGTCTCGCCCAGCGCTTCTTGGACGAGCGCATCCCCCTCGTCACGTCGGCCGGAGTCGTCGCTCAGGTATGGCGGGGCGGTGACCGTGCCCTGGTACCGGTCGCATTCCTGCTTCGCTTGACTACGGTCGTCGACCTGACTCACGCCGCTGCAAAAGTACTTGGTCGAATGCTAGGAGCTACGAGGACGCGGGACCCCATCGATGCCCACATCGTGCTCCTCGCTCGCGAGCGGGGCTGGCCGGTGATCAGCTCGGACCCCGACGACCTCTCCGCGATCGATCCCGGGCTGGCAATCCAGGCCATCCAGCCGGGGCGAGGCCGCGAACGTGGCGTTTTGGCCAAGGTGCTGAAGACCGGCCCCGAGTTCTGGCTCAACTCTCAGATGGCGGTGGATCTGTGGCGTGCCCAGCAGGAGCTGAAGGGCGAGCGGCATCGGCGCAAGAGCGCGTGAGCTTCCTGCTCGGAGACGTTTGGGCCGGCGCCACGACTCGTGTCTTCTTCGGCCTGAAGGTCTACCGATGGGCCGTTGGCGCGGGCATTCGTGCCCGGACGCGCTCGACGAGTGACGGGAGGTCGTCGGGGTGATCGAGCCGGATGTGCTTGGCCATCCAGCGCGCCGCTGCGTCGGCCCTCCCGAAGACAGATAGCGGCGCCTTGAGCGGGCGAGCCAGGAGCACCATGCTCGTGAGCGCAGCGCGCGCGACCGCGGCCCCGAACCCCTCGCCTTCGATGATCACGGCGACGCATTTTATCTTGTCCCCGTGGCTCATGACCATCTCGCCGGACGCGCGCCGCAGCTCGTCGTTGGGTGCCTTGGCGGTCGCCTCGACGACGCATACGAATGCGACCCCGCTGGCGTGCTGCTCGACCACCTCGGCCAGGGCGGCGCGCTGCCTCTCGAAAGGAGCGGGCGTCACGGCTCCGCGCCACACGACGATGCAGAGCGGCCCGGATTGCGCGGTCGACACCGTGTCGTCGGCATAGAGGAACCGAATTGACCCGCGGGGGCCTTGACTGGGCTCGTCCATGGTCCGCCCTCCCGCGGCGATGGATCCTAGCTCACCCGGTTACCGCTCCGCACATCGACCGCGACGACGATCAGAACTCACGTTCACCCCACACGTACGTTCGCGTCCGCATCGGCGAAAGACCCAGCGAATTCCGCGCAGCCATTCAAACGCCCACAATCACGTTCGCGACCCTACCCGAGCGGTGTCGCGATCCAGTGAGATCAAATTGGAACTCGCTATTTGGCATTCATGTGGGGACACGTGGTGACGAGGAGAACCTTTCTTTGTTTGCGACATCGCCATTGGCGGACCGAAGCATTGCTACGCGGTAGAGTTGTTCGATCGGGAGGTTTACACCCATGGCGAGCAATAGCGTCTCGATTGCGTGGCTTCTCCCATTCATGACTCTCGCACCGATTGGCCTGGTGCACTGCATCGAGCCGACGGCGACGTCGACGGAGATTGAGGAGCCGGCCGAAGGCGGCCAGATGAAGGCTCCCCCCGACGCCGGCAACAAGACGCAGGGCGACTCGGGAATGAAGACGCAAGACTCGGGGATGAAGACGCAGGGCGACTCGGGGATGAAGACGCAGGACGATGCGAGCTCCGGGGAACCTGCGGACGACGCCGCCACCCCGACAGGCGACGACGGCGGGCCCGCCACCTCGGCCGACGCCGGAGGCGCCCCGCACGTTCCCGGATCCGTCCCGTGCAACGGCGCTCCCTGCGACGTGAGCCATGGCTCCTTCTGCTGCGTCACATGGACCGCCGACGGCCCCAAGGAGGCCTGCAATCCCCCGCATTCGGCTTGCTTTGGACACACGCTCGCGTGCGACGAACAGGCGGATTGCGACAACGGCGTCTGCTGCCAGGACTTCCCATCCGGCGGGCTCGCCGGCTCCGCGTCGTGCAAGGCGTCGTGCGACGCCATTATTTGCCATTAGGGCGACTCGTCAGTGCAAGCCGATGCCGTGGTCTTTTCGGGGCTGCTGCCTTACGGGACGGATACACCCGGCTTTGCGCCCGCCCGCCTCGCGATCATCGGCGAGCGCGAGCTCCTTCGCCAATCGCTGCCGCCATCTCGTCGAGCGTCCTGCGCCGCCCTCGATAGCCCGCGCAGCCGATCAGATCGTCGAGAGTGGCACCCCCCGGCCCCCTGACGAATTTCAGGAGGACGCCGCCCGGCACCTCTTCGAGCTCCACCTCGCTGCCCAGCCTGAGACCTCGCCTTTCGCGAATCTCCTTCGGGAGGACGAGTTGACCCTTGCTCGACAGGCGCGCCTTCATGAGCTTGAGCGTAAGACGACGGTAAGACGAGTCAAGCCACCTCGCGGTGAATCAGCGTCCGAGGACGGCTCCGGGCCGGAGGACGGAGGGGAGCAGTCGAGGATCCTTTCGGCGCGCATCTGAGTGTCGAACGACGTGAGCACGCGATCGACCGAGCGGACAGGGCTCTCGGGATCGCGCAGGTGCGCATCGCAGCCCCGTGCCACGCGCCTTCGCCTCCTTCGCTCGCCGCCCGATTCCTTCGCGATGGACCCGGACTGCTTCCGCTCGCCGAGTCCTTTCCTTCGTTCGGTCACGCGGTCCTTTCCGGAAGGCCCCGGGTCCTTTCGCAAGGTCGCGGACTGCAGAAGCTCGCTCGGCGAAAGGAGAAGCTCGGGATCGAGCACCTTCCGTTCCCTCGCTCGCTCGCTTCGCGAGATCCCGCGCCTCGTTCGCCCAGGTCCCAGCTCCTTGGCGAAGCTCGCCACCTACCGACCCTCGCTCCTCTGAACCCTCGCCTCGCGAGGCCGCGACTGAAGCTCGCTCCCCGGGTGCGTTCGTTCGATTGGGACCGAGTGAGGCTCACTTGCCGGCTGCCTTCGTTCGCTCACGACCGAGCGAGGCTCACTCGTCGGTCCGCTTCGTTCGCTTACGACCGAGCGAGGCTCACACGTCGGCCCGTTTCGTTCGCTCACGACCGAGCGAGGCTCACACGTCGGCCCGTTTCGTTCGCTCACGACCGAGCGAGGCTCACTCGTCGGTCCGCTTCGTTCGCTTACGACCGAGCGAGGCTCACACGTCGGCCCGCTTCGTTCGCTCACGACCGAGCGAGGCTCACTCGTCGGTCCGCTTCGTTCGCTCACGACCGAGCGAGGCTCACTCGTCGGTCCGCTTCGTTCGCTTACGACCGAGCGAGGCTCACACGTCGGCCCGCTTCGTTCGCTCACGACCGAGCGACCCTCGGCGCGAGCCACCCCCGGGCCGTGAGCGGTCTGAGGCGCCGACCGCAGAACCGAGGGTCCCAGCGAGGCGAGCTCCGCACCCACGGTCTCGCGGGCGATGCGCACGCGCGCTAGGTTCCCGACCGTGAGCCCTCGCGCACGTGCCAAGCCGGTCAAGGTAGAGCTGGTGAAGGTCTCGCCCGCGACCGAGCAGGCGATCCGCGAGGGAGCGCAGGCGATTCAACGCGGAGAGACGCACGAGCTCACCCGCGCGGAGCTGGATCGCTGGGCGGAGACAGGCGAGTGGCCTGCATGGCTCGACGAACCGCCGACCTTTCCCGATGAAGAACGCGCAGAGCTCGCGCGCTTACCCAGTCGCTGCCTGAGAGCTCCGACGATTTCGACAGCGAGATCGAACGACGCCTCGACGAGGTCGACAGGTGCACCGCGAAGGTAATCCCCTGGGAGCGGGCCCGGGAGATGATTCTTCGCGACGAATGAAGATCGTCTCATCGCGATCGTAGACGGTACGCTGCCGAAGCGTGCCAACGACACTGGCGACCTCCTTCAGCCGCATGCCCGCCGCCGCATCCCTGCCTCCAGAGCTCCTCGACTGGGAGTCCCGCGGACGATACGTCCGCGTCGGCGCGGCCGCGCACCGACTCTACGTCCAGTCGGTGGGCGCCGGCGACGCTCCCCCCGCCGACACCCTGCTGCTCGTGCACGGGTTTCCGGAATCGTCCTTCTCCTTCTCCCGGAACGTGGAGGCTCTGGCGCGCCGCTTTCGCCGCGTGGTCCTCGTCGACTTGCTCGGCTTCGGGCTGAGCGACAAGCCGCTCGACCATAGCTACTCGCTCTTCGAGCAGGCTGACCTCGCGCTCGAAGCGTGGCGCCAGCTCGGCGTCGCGGGGGGCCACGTGCTCGGCCACGACATGGGCGACAGCGTCGTCACCGAGCTGCTGGCGCGCCAGGGTCGCGACCTGCTCCCAGGGTGGTTCGGCGGCGGCTTCCCGACCGTGACGTTCACCGACGGGAGCATGGTCATGGAGCTGGCGCGGCTGCGAATGTCGCAGACGCTGCTGCGCTCGCCGCTCGGTCGGTTCCTCGGGTCGCGCGGACGGTACGGGATCTTCGCCCAGCAGGTGCGCAGCGCCAGCGGCGGCAAGCTCGCCGAGCGCGACATCGAGCTGATGTGGGCGGCGCTCAGGCACAACGACGGACAGCGCGTGCAGCACCGCATCATCCGCTACCTCGACGAGCGCGTGCGGTTCCAGAACACTCGCTGGCTACCCGCGCTGACGGCGACGGATGTCCCCGTCCACCTCTGCTGGGGCGCCCTCGATCGCGTCTCGCCGCCCGCCATCGCGGAGCACCTCAAGGCCCGTGTGTGCCCCTCGGCGCGCGTCACGCTCCTGCCGCGCGCCGGCCACTTCTGTCAGCAGGAGGATCCGGAGTCGTGGAACGAGGCAGTGCTGCGTTTCTGGGAGAGGGACCGTCAGTCCCTACTGGCAGAGCAGCGCCCGCAGCACCTCGGCGCGCCTGGATAGCTCCCCCGGCGATCCGTTCACCCCGACGAGGAAGCCGGAGAGCGCGTCCTGCCCGCGGCGAAGGGGCGAGATGTGGAAGGTCCCGTCGACCGTCGGCTCGTTCGTGTGGCAGCCGGCGCACGTCGTGTCGGCGAAGGCGGCGGCGAGGTCGGGCGAGACGCCCGGAAGCGCGACGTCACCCGGTGTGGCCTCTGCCGATGTGGCCAGCATCGGTGCGGGGAGCTCTTCGGCGTCGGCGAGCACCTGGTCTTGGTGGGCGAGGACGAAGCTCGCGATCTCCTCGGGAGCTACGTCGCCTGCGGGCTGATTGAAGAGGGGGCTCGGAACGAGCGGCGCCCCGCCGTTCACGTCGAACTGGAGGAGCACCGGCGGAGCGCCGAGCGCGTCCTCGGTCCGCACCTGACCATGCGGCGCTTGCGCAAGCACGTCGCCGACCAGGCTTTCGAGGCCCGACTGGAAGTCGTCGCCCGTGAGCGACCCGAGCGCGTGCCAGGAGACGGCCCAGTCGCTTGGCGTCCGCGTCGGCGGAAGCTGGAGTTCGACGTTGACCGTCAGTGGGCGCCGCGCCCCGGCCGTGACGAGGCCATAGACGAAGCGGATCTCCCCGGCTCGCCCTGGCCCCAGCACCGACAGGTCGACGCGATTGACGACGGCGATCAGCTCGAACGGTGCTCGCGTGAGATCGAGCCCGCCCGTGCTCGTCGCCGACCAGGGTCCCGTCACCTCCGAGGCAATCGCGGTCTCTCGTGGCATGGTCGCCCACGCGTCCATCCAGTGGCGGGCTCCCGCGTCGGCGTCGGGGCCCAGGATCGCGCTCATGACGCGGGCGAAGCCGAACGCGGGATCGGCGACGACGCCGGCGTCGGTCACGACGAGCTCGCGGGTCGGGTCGACCTCGATGGCCTCGCACCGGGAGGGGAGAGAATTAGCTGGCGCGGTGCAGGCCGGCAGGGACGCGAGAAAGGTCAGGGCGCTCAGCAAGAAGGGTGGCTTCATGGCGGGTCTCACAGCCTGGTCGAGACGCCCAGGAACACCCCGCACGGCAGCGCGAACCACTCGGGTCCGGCCAGCTCGAGGCCGCGCAGGATGACGAACCCCTCGGCGAAGA
>Ga0182018_10004140_pt1 | contig 12447 bp, 6 predicted proteins | sample 812P2MmetaG_FD_120490 | JGI IMG/M metagenome (GOLD analysis project Ga0182018, IMG submission 120490) | Permafrost microbial communities from Stordalen Mire, Sweden - 812P2M metaG | ecosystem: Environmental > Terrestrial > Soil > Wetlands > Permafrost | place: Sweden: Stordalen | collected...
GAGCAGATCGGCCTGAAGCTCGAGGCTACCAAAGCTCCTGCCGATGTTATGGTCATCGATCACGTCGAAAAGCCATCGGCGAATTGAATATCCTCAAGAGGAAGCTGAATCAGCGCCGGATCGCGTCGTGAAGATATTGAGCTGCCGACCGGGGATAAGGACTCATCCGCATGATGCCGAAATATTCTTTTCACAAACTCCTTGTAACACGAACGATTCTGCTTAGTCTGGCGATTGGGATTGCGGGGTTGACCCCCATCCTGCTCGAGGAGATGCGCGCAACACCCGTCAGTGCGCAGTCTCCGGCCACCGCAACACCACAGGCTGGTGCGGCCCCTGCGCAGGCGACAACACCGGCGGCAGCGCAGGGATTCGAAGGCACATGGCAGGGCACGCTGCATGCGGGACAGGATTTGCGCATTGTGACCAAGATCAGCAAGGCGGATGCGGGCGGCTACAAGGCGGTCTTCTACAGCATCGATCAGGGCGGGCAACCGATCTCCATCGACAAGGTTGCAGTCGATGGTTCCTCAATCACGATGACGGTGAATCTGATCGGCGGCAAGTATGAGGGCAAGCTGAGCGGAGACGGAAAGACGATTGCCGGCACCTGGACGCAGGGGCCGAATCCGCTACCGTTGCCCCTGGCGCGCGCCACGCCTGAAACTGAGTGGTCCATCCCCACGCCACCGCCGCCAGTGCCGCCGATGGCCGCGGACGCCAACCCGAGTTTCGAAGTGGCGACGATCAAGCCGAGCAAGCCGGACGCAAAAGGCAAGGGCTTTGGTTTCAGGGGTGGGCATTTCGTGACCTTCAATACCAACGTGAATGACTTGATCGCCTTTGCATATGGGCTGCATGCCAAGCAGATTATCGATGCGCCGGCCTGGTTTGGCACGGATCTGTTTGATATCGAAGCCAAGCCCGACGCAGAGGGGCGGCCCAGCTTGAAGCAGATGTCTTCCATGACCCAAAAGCTTCTTGAGGATCGGTTCCAATTGAAGTTTCATCACGACAAACGCGAGCTCTCTGTCTACGTGATCACAGTGGCGAGCGGTGGACCGAAGATGACCAAGAGCACGGCATCCGCAACAGACCAGCAGGGATTCGGCTTCAGAGGGCTAGGGGATCTAATCGTAAGAAACCTGAGTATGGCGGACTTTGCGACGTGGATGCAATCGGGCGTGATGGATCGACCGGTGGTGGACCAGACGGGACTGACGGACAGGTACGATTTCACGTTGAAGTGGACTCCGGATGAATCGCAATTTGCGCAGTTCAGAGGGGCGGGCGTGACGGTGCCTCCTCCGACTGACAGCGCAAGCGCGCCGCCGAGCCTTTACACGGCAGTTACTGAACAACTGGGACTGAAGATGGGGCCCGGGAAGGTTCCTGACGACGTGATCGTGATCGATCATGTTGAGAAACCTTCGGCGAATTGATCTTGAGCGAGTTGCGTCGCGCACGAGTCTCTTGATGTATAGCTCATTCACGTGAGTTTGGAGGCCTGTTCCCAGTGGTGAAGTTCCGCGCGGCGCTCAATCTAAAATTTGGCTGTGCGCTGTTGGTCTGTGCTGGTGCGATCGGGACGCTGCGTGCGGCCAACGTTCTTCCGCGCGAAGCTGACGAGGTGCAGGCCGCAGACGCCCAGGCCAACGCAACCCAGCGGGCGGATCGGCAGGTGTCAAAAGCTGATTCCGCGAAGACGCTTGTATTTGACGTGGCAGCCATTCGGGAGAATCAATCGGACCACACGGCGCGCTCCCACATTATCAGTTCGCCGAATGATGGACGATTCACCGCAATCAACGTGCCGTTGAAGATGTTGATTCAGTTTGCGTATGAAATTCCTGAGAGCCGTATTTTGGATGCGCCCGGCTGGATCGGTGCAACGAAGTTCGATATCGACGCAAAGGCGGATAGCGCTGTTGACGATCAGTTGCGGGTTTTCAGCTCGAATGAGGGTAAGGCTCAGAAGCGGCTCATGTTGCAGGCGCTGCTGGCGGACCGATTCAAGCTTCGAGCGCACACTGAGGCAAGAGAACTGCCGATGTACGCGCTGGTAGTGGCGAAAAACGGGCCAAAGTTCCTGGAATCAAAGGCTAATGGCACGACAATTGATGGCGGGAATGGAAGAATTCAGGTCCAAGGTGGGGAAAATAGTGTTGCCCTGCTCGCTGAGCAACTGGCGAACAGTCTGGGCCGACCGGTGGTGGATGAAACGGGGATTCAGGGCCGCTACAACATCATTCTCAAATGGGCACCCAACGACGACGCAACTCTCCGACCAGAAGGAACAGGTGTCGGTCCGGCAGCTCTCGACTCACCGGGTCCGTCGCTGTTTACCGCGATCCAGGAGCAGTTAGGGTTGAAGCTTGTGCCGCGAAAAGGCCCCGTTCAGGTTTTGGTTGTCGATCACATCGAGGCACCCTCTGCGAATTAGAGGAAGTTGGAGTGAACGAATGGCGCGACTGCGCTGGGTCTACATCTCGGTCTTGTGCGCGCTGATGGTGCTCTGCGCTTCGAGCCTAGCGTGGGCCTCTGAGTATCACGGGCAGATAACATTCGGCGGATTTCCGGTTCCCGGCGCGACCGTTACGGCGACGCAGGGATCGAAGAAAGTCAGCGTCGTCTCCGATGCTGGCGGCGTTTATTCCTTTGACGATCTCGCCGATGGACCCTGGAAGATCGAGATCGAGATGCAGTGCTTTGCGAAGATCGAAGCGGATGTGACGGTCGCCGCGAATATGGCCGCGGGCAAATGGGAGCTGACGTTGCTTCCGATGGACCAGCTGATGGCGCGCAGCAAGCTGACGCAGGCTCCGCCAACACTGGCTGCGGAGGTGAGCGCGACGGCGGGAGGGAAGAAGCCGGAGGGAACTGCCGCGGGCCCGACGGAGATTCCGAAGGCGCCGGAAGAGCAGAGCGAGCAATCCAATGATGGTTTCCTGGTGAACGGCAGCGTAAACAACGCGGCCACCAGCCAATACTCGCTCGACAGGGCGTTTGGAAACAGAAGGCCGAACAGCAAGAGCCTCTACACGGGTGGATTTGCGGCGATTCTCAACAACTCCGCGCTCGACGCGCGGCCCTATTCGCTCACGGGCTTTGAAGCGCCGAAGGCTCTTTACGATCGCATCACGGCGATTGTCACAGTGGGCGGGCCGATCAAGATTCCGCACGTGCTGCCACACGGGCCGAATTTTTTCGCAGCGTACCAATGGACGCGGGACCACAGCGCGGCGACCGAGCAAGGCCTGGTGCCGACCGAGGCTGAGCGCGACGGAGATCTCTCAGGCTTGCTGAATCCGGCCGGGCAACCCATCACGATTTACGACCCGGCCACGGGGCTGCCGTTTCAAGGAGATGTTGTTCCGGTAAGCTCGCAGGCGCAGAAGCTGTTGAAGCTCTATCCGATGCCGAATCTAACTGGCGCAACGGGGTATAACTTCCAGGTGCCGGTGTTGAACAGCAACCATCAGGACGTAGTCCAACTGCGGCTGGACAAGACGCTGAGCCGCAGAGACCAGCTCTATGGCGGATTCAACCTGCAGAGCACGCGGGCCGGCAACGTAAACCTCTTCGGATTTGTTGACACCACCGATACGCTGGGCGTCAACTCAAACATCAACTGGGCGCATCGGCTCAAGCCGCAAATCTTCTTGTACACAAGCTATAAATTCAGCCGGCTGAGAACCCTGGTAACACCGAACTTTGAGAATAGCGAAAATGTCTCGGGCGAAGCCGGCATCACCGGCAACGATCAGGACGCTGCGAATTGGGGTCCGCCCGCGCTTGGGTTTTCGAGCGGTATTGCAGCCCTGAGCGATGCCAACAGTTCGTTTGATCGCAACCGTACAGATGCCTTCTCCGCATCGACGGCAATCTATCGTGGACACCATAACGTGACGGCAGGAGCGGATTTTCGCAAGCAGCAGTACAACGACTTCTTTGAGCAGAATCCGCGCGGCGCATTTACCTTCACCGGTACGGAAACGCAGGGCGCTTGCACTGACCCCGTGAACTGCGGGTCCGATCTTGCCGACTTCTTGATCGGCGTGCCCGACACCAGCAGCCTCGCCTTCGGCAACGCGGACAAATACTTTCGCCAGCCGGTTTATGACGCCTATGTAACCGACGATTGGCGAATCTTGTCGATCCTGACTATCAACGCCGGAGCCCGCTGGGAGTATGGCGCGCCGATGACGGAACTTCATGGGCGGCTTGTCAATCTGGACCTGACGCGGGGCTTTGCCGCGGCAGCGCCGGTGTTGGGGAGTGATCCCGTTGGTCGGCTCACGGGAACCCACTACCCCAGTTCGCTGATTCGGCCCGACCGTCTGGGCATTGAGCCGCGCATTGGGATTAGTTGGCGGCCTATCCCGGCATCCACTGTAGTGGTGCGCGCGGGATACGGCATCTATCATGACACATCCGTATATCTCGCGCCCGCGCTCCAACTTGCGCAGCAGGCTCCGCTCTCGACAAGTCTCAACGTCGCGAACAGCGCGGCCTGCCCGCTCACACTGGCCAATGGATTTACGCCGTGCTCTTCGGGTGATCAGGATAACTACGCAGTGGACCCCAACTTTCGCGTGGGATATGCGCAGACCTGGAATCTTGCCGTACAACGCGACCTTCCCTTTGCGCTGCAGATGACGGCAACTTATCTTGGCGTCAAGGGCACGCATGGGGTGCAGGAGTTTCTGCCTAACACTTATCCGATTGGCGCAGTAACTCCGTGCCCTGCTTGTCCTCTGGACTTTGAGTATCGAACCTCGGGAGGTAACTCGACGCGCCAGTCCGGACAGTTACAGCTTCGGCGCAGACTCAAAGGCGGATTTACTGCCTCGCTCCTTTATACATATTCGAAATCGATTGACGATGATGCAGCGCTGGGAGGACAGGGCCACGTCGCATCCGCGTCGCAGGGGCAGGCAGCAAGCGACGCGGTACAGGCCGCATCGCCCTCGCTGGCAATCGCGCAGAACTGGCTCAACCTGCGTGCTGAACGATCGCTTTCCACCTTTGACCAGCGTCACTTGCTCAACCTACAGGCGCAATACACCACCGGGCAAGGCATGGACGGCGGAACACTGATGACTGGCTGGCGCGGCAGGCTGCTCAAAGAGTGGACGTTGTTGACGCAGGTAAACTTCGGGACTGGAATGCCGGAGACACCTGCCTATCTAGCCGCAGTTCCCAGCACTGGATTCACGGGGACCATTCGACCTAGCCTGACAGGACAGTCGATTTACGTTGCGAGCAACGGAGCCTGCAGCAACGGCGCCGCGAGCAACAAATTTCATCTAAATTGCGCGGCGTACTCCGAACCTGTACCGGGCCAGTGGGGCAATGCAGGACGGGATTCGATCCTCGGTCCAGGACAATTTAGCCTGGACAGTTCGCTTGAGCGCACCTTCAGGCCCAGCACAAAATACAACCTGATTGTGCGCGTCGGCTCGACCAACACGCTCAATCACGCAGTTTTCAGCGGGTGGATCACGACCTGGAACAGCGTTCAATTTGGCCTACCCGCCGCAGCAAACCCCATGCGCAGTCTGCAGACCACGCTGAGGCTGAGATTCTAACTATGCGAACCCCTGCATCCATCGTCGTCGCCCTTGCCGCCGCTCTTGCAGGCGCGCAGCAAATTGGCCAGAACAAACCGGCCGACGGGTCGCAAGGGTTTACGATTTCGATGAAAGTGCAACTCGTGGTGGAAGCGGTTGTCGTAAAGGATAAGGATGGCAAGACCATTCCTGGGCTTACCGCCAAAGACTTCACAGTTACCGAGGATGGCGTGCCGCAGACGGTTCGCATTTGCGAGCGTCAGACCCTTGCTGAGCAATCCACACCCTTGCCGGCGATCAAGCCTGGAACCGAAGATATCAAGATTTACAAGCATCTGGCGCGGACGCAGATCGCGCCGGAGAATGAGGACAACGAGCGCTATAAAAATCGGCGCCTGCTGGCACTTTACTTTGATATGTCTGCTATGCGGCCTGCTGACCAGATTCGCGCGCTCTCCGCGGCCAAGCAATTCATCCGAACACAGATGACGACTGTGGACCTGGTGTCGATTCTGCGCTACCAGGGAGGCGCAGTCGATATCCTACAAGACTTCATCTCAGACCGTAACAAACTGCTCAGCATCCTCGAGACACTTGTCGTTGGCGAAGCGCAGGGCGATACGGAGACCACCGACGACTCGAGCAGCGCAGATACAGGAGCGGCCTTCGGGCAGGACGACAGCGAATTCAATGTCTTCAATACGGATCGCCAACTGTCGGCGCTTGAAACCGCGGCCAAGATGCTTGGCCAGTTGAACGAAAAGAAGTCGCTCATTTACTTTGCAAGCGGTCTTCGGTTGAATGGGATTGATAATCAGGCTCAGCTGCACGCCACGGTCGACTCCGCCATCAAGGCCGGCGTGAGCTTTTGGCCGATCGACGCACGCGGTCTGGTGGCCCAGGCACCGCTCGGCGATGCAACACAGGGCTCGCCGGGTAACTCCGGCATTTACACAGGCGCTGCGGCTTCAGCGAACACGAGTAACTTCCAGCAGTCGCAGGACACACTCTATGCGCTGGCCGGGGATACTGGAGGCAAGGCGCTGTTCGACACCAACGACCTCGACCACGGCCTTGTGGAGGCACAGGACGCCATCTCTGACTACTACTTGATTGGCTACTATGCTACAAACACCGCCAAGAACGGCCACTTCCGGAGAGTCAAGGTTACGCTCAATCAAAATCTGGATGCGAAGTTGGATTATCGCCAAGGCTACTATGCGGACAAAGAGTTCAGCCGGTTCACAGCTGTCGATAAAGAGCGTCAGTTAGAGGATGCGCTGATGCTTGAGGATCCGATCACCGAGTTATCCATTGCCATGGAGATCGATCACTTCCAACTCAACCGCGCCGAATACTTCATCCCTATCATCGTCAAGATTCCTGGCCGCGAACTGGCGCTGGCCAAGCGTGGCGGAGCGGAGCATACACTCATCGATTTTGTAGGTGAAATCAAGGATCTAAGCGGCGGCATGACAGTTAGCAACGTTCGCGACAGTGTAAACATCAAGCTGTCTGACTCAACAGCCGCAGAACTCGCCCATCGGCCAATCGAGTACGACACTGGCTTCACCCTGCTACCCGGCAAGTACAGGATCAAGTTCCTTGCGCGGGACGACGAGACAGGGCGCATCGGGACTTATGAGACAACCTTTACGATTCCTAACCTCAATAAAGAAGACAAGCGAGTTGCAATCAGCTCAGTGGTGCTGAGCAGCCAGCGTGTGGAGCAAAAGGACACGCTCTTTGATGCTGCCAAGGCCAAGGAACGGCAGAAGGAAGACAGCGTGAACCCGCTCGTGCAGGATGGAAAGAAGACTATCCCAAGCGTGACTCGGGTCTTCAGCACCGCTCGACCAATGTATGTCTACTTGCAAGCCTACAAACCGCCACCGCCTGCAACTGATACAAAGGTTGGTGCAGTGCCGACCCAGCCACTCTTCGCATTTGTCAGCCTATATCTTAGCGGGCGTAAGGTCCTTGAGACTCCGCCAGCAGCGGTCGAGCCTAATTCGGCAAGCCGGCTCGGCGTAACTCCACTCAGTTTCAATGTCGCGATCGATCGCATTCCGCCTGGCAGCTATGATTGCCAGGTTACTGTGGTTGATCCGTCCAACCAGAAGACCAACTATTGGCGCGCGTCGATCTTGATTGTGCAGTAATGCAGTGCATTGAGATTGCTCGACGTGGGGCTGCCTAGAGTGCCTCAAGCCCCAACGAACTCCTCGCCCAAACGGCGCCAAGTGCGGGTCAAACGGCGGCCTGCTGAGCCAGCGATGATGCCAGTTCCCGTACTCCGCGAAGATCGGTTTTCCCTGTGCCGAGGATTGGGAGCTTGTCAGTATGAAAGAAGAGGTTAGCCTTTGGCTTCCAGAGAGCCGGCAAGTCGCACTGGGATAGCTTCTCAAGGACTGAGGTCAGTGCTTGAGAAGAGAGCGTAGTTACGACCGCAATGTGTTCTCCCTTCTTCTCGTCGGGCAGTGACGTAACGGAGAAGATTTGCTCCGTGGAGCCAGCCAGGTCATGGAGCTTTTCTTCAATGCGGATGTGAGGAACCATCTCGCCACCGATCTTGCTGAAGCGCGAAAGCCGATCGATGATCGTAACGAAACCATCTTCATCAATCATGGCTACATCGCCGGTTGTATACCATCCATTGTTTAGCACTTCTGCTGTTTTTTCCGGTTTGCCCAAATAGCCTTTCATCACATTCGGGCCTTTAACGAGCAACATGCCAGCTTTTCCCAATGCAAGGGGCTTGCCCGTTTTAATATCGACCACTTTCACGGTGACTCCGGGCAGTGGATGGCCGATCTTGCCGCGTTTTGCAGCAACCTGAAGAAATCCTGGCGCACGGAAGTCGCGTCCGTTGACGGTGACGACGGGGGAACATTCGGTGCAGCCGTAGCCTTCAAGAGCGCGAATGCCGAATGTATCTTCAAAGGCCTGCGCCAGGCGCTCCGGAAGTTTCTCGGCGCCAACAAGCACATACTGCAGCGAGCCAAAGCTTTCCGGAGGGCAACGACGTATGTAGGTTTGCAGAAAGGTAGGCGTCGCCACCATAAATGTGACTTTATATCTCTTCACCAGTTCGCCGATGACCTGCGCGTCCAGCGGATTCGGGTGATAGACCACACCTACGCCGTTGACTGCAGGTAGCCACAGCGCAGCCATGAATCCAAAAGAGTGAAAGAACGGCAGAATGCCCAGAATCTTATCGCGCCGTCCCAGCATGAAGACTTGTGATACCTGCTGGATGTTGGACATGATGTTGAAATGCGTCAGCATTACTCCCTTTGGATCGCCTGTGCTGCCACTTGAAAAAATGATGGTAGCGAGGCTGTCAACTGGAGATTGACCCTTCTCGGCGGTATCAATTTCGGGGTGAGAAATCGTCCGAGCGCCACCTAGCGCGCTCCTCAGCAATGCGCTTGGTGTGAGCCACGCAAGCGCCAGCGCAGTGAGCTTTTCGCCAACATGCGGAGAGCCGAGGGCGTCTTCGAGAAACAGCGTGCGGCCCGGAATGGCGAGGTCCGGAAAGCGTTCTACAAATGCTTTAGAGGTGATCACCACGTCGAGATTGCACTGGCTGGCGCACGAGGCGAGGTTTTCGCTAGATGAGGTGTAGTTTAGGTTCACGGGCAATCGGCCAAGCAACATGAGCGCATAGTTGGTGAGCGCCCCACCCACTGACGGCGGCAAGAGCATCCCTACCATTGGCTCCCGGCCAATCTGGCTCTTCAACCTGCGGGCGATAAACATGGTCTTGACGAGAGCAGAACCGAATGACACTTTTGGATACTTTCCGTCGGCCATCATGAACCGGAAGGGATGAAGTCTTGCGGAGCGCACGAAGGCGCGATCGAGCGTCTTCATTCCGGGTCTGCGCTGCTCGAAGGCTACGGCTTGCAGTTCCTGGACTTCGCTTCTTACTTCAAGGGCAGATGACGTAGAGGGCATTGGTTTGCCGAAGGTCACTGTCACCGGATAAGGGATATGGCGCGGCCGCTTCCACAAGAAACGCCCGCGTTCAAAGCTGAAGATGCTGCCCCAGATTCCATCCAGGCTGACAGGAATGATGGGAACATTGACGTCTTTCATGATGCGCTCAAGACCGCGGCGGAAGGGTAGCAATTGGCCGGTACGTGTGATTTGTCCCTCGGCAAAAATGCAGACAATTTCACGCTGGCGCAGAGCTTCGCTGGCCGTATGCAATGATCGGATCATGTCCCGCGGGTGGAGTTCATCGGAGATCGGAATCGCTTTGATCATTTTGGCGAACGGTCGCACGATGGGGTTGTCGTAGATTCCCTGATACATCACGAAGCGGATTTGCCTGTCGGTCGAGGCGATCAGCAATGCCGCGTCGACAAACGACATGTGGTTGCATACGAGCAATGCGCCGGTCTTATCAGGGAAGTTCTCGCGGCCAGTCACCTTCACCCGATAGATGGTGTGCGTCAAAAAGAAGAGAATCAAGCGGCCAAACCATTCCGGAAGCAGCATCAGCACATACACAGTGCCGGCGCCGGTGATGACGGACGCGGCAAGTATGACTCCGCGCGGGTCAAGACGGATGAAGTTTGTAAAGATGTAATACACGCCCGCGGAAAGCGCGATGCCGACGAAAGAGAGCAGGTTTGCCGCGGCAATGATGCCACCCTTGTTACTCTCCGGAGGGCGATGCTGGATGAGAGCGTTGACCGGCACCGCGTAGAACCCGGCCCAGAACCCGAGAGATCCCAAAAGCAGCGCCGAGCCCCACAGACCGTGATGAGTCGCTCCCAAGAGCAGGCCGGTGCATGTCATGCCAATGGAGCCAAGTGGTATCAGGCCGTATTCGACCTTGTTGCCGCTCAGCCATCCGGCCACCATGCTGCCGATACCAATGCCCATGGCGAGTGTGGCATTCAGATAACTCGTCTTGGCCTGGCCTACGTGCAGCACGTCTGGACCGTAGACAACGATGGTTGAGAACAGCAGCGAGCCAAGAAACCAAAAGTAAGTGTTGCCGATAACTGCCAGAAAGAGCGGGCGGTCCTGGCGCATGAAGCGGATCTGTTGACCCAGGTCGCCAAGAATATTCCATTCAAACTTCTTGTTTGGAGACGCAGTGGGGACTTTGTCAATGCTCACGCTTGTCATCAGGCCAATGAACGAGAGAGCCACCAGCACATAGCCCGCATAGACCTCGCGTCCATGCAGTTTCTCTGCCATGGTGGCCCCGGCGACGGTGCCCAGGATAATGGCGAGGAAGGTGCCTAACTCGATGACTCCGTTTCCCCATGACAGGCGCTTCGCGGGAAGCAGTTCCGGCAACAAACCGTATTTCGATGGTCCAAAGAGGGCTGCCTGGCTTGCCACCAAAGCAAGTGCGACAAGAGACAAGGTAAGGATGTGTGTGGCCAGACCGGCGGTGGCCAGCACCATGGAAAACACTTCCATCCACTTCGTCCAGATCGTGATCTGGCGCTTGCTGTAGCGGTCAGCCAGCCAGCCTCCGGCCATACTGAACAGCAGAAAAGGCACCGAGAAGATGACCGTGACGACGGAAACAAAGGTCTCACGCTCGTTCCTGGCCATGCCCATGCCCACAATGATGGAAAGCAACAGGTTGCGCAGGATGTTATCGCTGAAGGCTCCCTGAAACTGGGTCGCGATCAACGACCAGAAACCACGAGTGTTGGCGGGGGATTCCAATGGCAGGGGCGACTCGACAGCGGGGTATGCGTCTTGATTGGCTGAGCTATCCATGTCTCCGACCTCTCGAAGGAACTAGCGTACGAGAGTGAGACTAAGAGCAGGGATGGTCTCGGGTTGAATGGCTTAATACAGTTTCGCGAGTGTCTATAGAAGTGAGGGGGTATCGGGATATCGGCTGAGTTCGGCGCGCATCGAGTCCGCAAGCAATTGAAACACGATTGCTTTGGCCCGCTTTGGGAATGTTGGGAGCGCTGCCGTGTGGGCGTCGCAAATGATGGCGTTACAAAGCTCAAGCCCTCGACTCCACCGCGGCTTCCGGACATCGCGATAAATGATCGTTTCCGGGTCAAGGCCGGCGGCGATCAGCATGGTGCGAGCAGTGGTGATGAACTCCGGCCACGCTGACGCCACACCGATCAGCTTCCCCTTCAGGCTCGGCAGCCACGGGCCGAGCCACGCATTGGCCGAACGGATCTGGAGCGTTACGAGTTCCACTCCGGCCGGCAAGGCAGTTCGAGTTACCTTTACCTTGCTGGGCCGGCACAAGGGAATCGCCGCGGTGAGTATGGCGGTGAGTGTCTCCGGGCGGACACAATCTCCGAGCGAAACGCCTTCCACCGGGCACGTAGTTATGGCTCGAATCTCCGCAATCAGAATCTGACGCAACTCAGCGTCCGATTCAATCAGCAACAAATGATCCGGCGGAGGAGCGACGAGCCAATCGGCAACACGGGCACGAATGGCAGGCGCAGGCAGGCTGAGCTCGCGGACTGCGCGAAAGAATCCGGCAATATGCTGATCGAGAATCTGCTCCGGGGTGGTCGGCGGTTCGGCATTGGCGCGGACATAAACACCGCTGCCGTGACGGCGTTCGGCCCACCCTTCCTTTTCCAACTGCCTGTAACCGGCGCTGACGGTGTTGGGATTGACGGCAAAGCGGCGAGCCAGTTCACGGGTGCTCGGCAGCCGGTCGCCCGGACGCAGGTCACCGCTGAGAATGGCCAAAACAACCTGAGTAACAAGCTGGCGATAAATGGGAACTTCGCTGCTGGGAGCGAACCAGAGCCTCACAGGTGACCTCAAAACCATTTTGTCATTTCTGCGGTGATGGGTGTGGATTGATTTGAAGTGAGACAAGTGTGCATTTTTGGTCGACGCCGATTCCCCAAAA
>Ga0182018_10004141_pt1 | contig 12445 bp, 13 predicted proteins | sample 812P2MmetaG_FD_120490 | JGI IMG/M metagenome (GOLD analysis project Ga0182018, IMG submission 120490) | Permafrost microbial communities from Stordalen Mire, Sweden - 812P2M metaG | ecosystem: Environmental > Terrestrial > Soil > Wetlands > Permafrost | place: Sweden: Stordalen | collected...
GAGCAGCTCGTCGTCGGGAGGTAGCGCGTCCTCGTCGAGCGGCGGCTCTTCGTCGAGCAGCTCGTCGTCGGGAGGTAGCGCGTCCTCGTCGAGCGGTGGCTCTTCGTCGAGCGGCTCGTCATCGTCGAGCGGTGGCTCTTCATCGAGCAGCTCGGGGGGCGAGGCCGGCGTCTGCTCGTCCTATACCCCGCCTACGTGCGGCAGTGGGGTATGCGACCTACGCGCGAACGACTGCTGCTTCAACCCTACGGGCTTCTCCGGCGGGACGGTCGTGGGCACCTGGAGCTGCCCCTCGAAGAGCACCGGTTGCTCGGGGCCCCTGGTGGTCACTTTTGGCTGCTCACAGGCTTGCGATTGTCCGTCGGGGCAGGTCTGCTGCGGCACCGAGAACGGCGCCACCGCGACGACAGCGTGCCAGACGGTCGCGAGCGGGGGCTCGTGCTCGGGCGGCGCCATGGGGGCGCAGCTCTGCGCGGCAAGCTCCGAATGCGTCAACGGCGAAGCGTGCATCCCGCAGTCGTGTGCGGACGGCGCCAATCTCAGCCTTTGCGGCCTTCAGAGCCAGTCGCCGTTCGACTGCGCGCCACGCGATGGGGGGACGGACTGAGCCGTCAAGACCTCGCCAGCGCCAAGTAGGCGAGTACGACCAGCGTGATGAAGGCGTCCGAGACGAGGGCGACGAGCTCGTTCACGCCCGCCGGCCTCTTGATGATGTGTTGCAACGCCGCGATGCCGAAGAACAACCCACCCGCCACCGCCGCCGGGATCCGCCACCCGGCGACGAACAGGGACCCGAGCCCGATGGAGCCGAGACAGATGTTCGCGAATCCAAGCTCACGGATGACAACGAAGACATCCTCGCCCTCCATGTGGAATATGGTCTTCGCCGTGAATGCCGGCTTGATAGCTTGCCGGATGCCTGCCGAGCAAAGGCGTACACCGATTGCCCAGAACACGAACCACTTGCCGGCCGCGGCGACCGACAGAAGGCGGCCGTCGTTGCGCAGGGATTCGACGATAGTGCACGCGCCAGGAACGACCAGCATCAGACCGAGCACGGTCACGAGGTAGAACGTGTTGAGCCTTTCGCGACGGGCGATCGCGCGCATGGGTTTGCAGTGTACGCGACATGACGGCGAGGGGTGACGACCTCTAACGAGGCGCGACGAAGAGCGTCTGCGTCGCCACGCCCAGATACCCCTCTTCGTCGAAAATCTCTGCCCGCGTCTGGCCGACTCCGTCGCCATCGATCGTCGTCTCGGCGCGCATGCCGACCCACTCGGTGCGCGGATGACGGCGCACACTGACGGTGAGCTCGACGGGGACGAACATGAACTGCGACGGCGGAAGCGCGGCGCTGATGCCGTTGGCGGAATCGACCATCAGCATCAGGCGGCCGAGCGCAGACACGGGCTCGCCCTCGACCAGCGGGATCAGCGGACGGGCATACACCGTTGCCGGTCCGAGCTCACTGAACGCCCCTTCGACGAAGCGCCACTCGAGGGCCCCGGCGTAACCGAAGAATGGCAGGCCGACGAAAAAGTCCTGCTGCTGCTCCGACGGGACCGCGGGCGGACGACGCGCGTCGGCGACCGGGGGCACCCGCGAGGGCTGCGCGGCGACGCGCCAAGCCGATGCCTCCATCGCCACCTTGCCACCCGCCGAAAGGCGAGCCCGTGACAGCTCGACGCGACCGCCCGGCCGCACCATCTCGGTTTTTACCGTCAGCTCGGCGACGGGGACTGGACCGAAGAAATCGAGCGCGATGCGCCCTACGCGCGCGTCGGTGCGCGGATAGGCCCGCTCGATCGCCCGCAAGAGAAGCGTCGCCGGTGGGCTCCCGTGCGAGAGCTTCGGATCCCAGGGGCCCACGGTGGCAGACGTGGACATGAACCGATCGGAGCCAGTCGCCTCGTAGAACGCTGCCGTCATCCCCGGTTCTTAGAGCCACCCGAGCGGTTCGCCCAGGCCCGGGCTACATCCTCTGCGGGGCGTGCGTGCTCAACGCGCGAGGTACGAGGTCAACGACGACGGCTCGTTTGCTACCGAGCGCGCATCCTCGACGCGAATCTCGCCCGCCTGCACGCGATCCGCGAGGCAGCGCTCGAGCGAGAGCATTCCTTCGCGCTTCCCGGACTGCAGAGTCGAGGTGATCTGGGACGTCTTCCCTTCGCGTATCAGCGCACCCACCGCGTGGGTGACACGAAGGACCTCGATCACGGGGATGCGCCCCTCCCCTCTCGCTCGCGGGAGAAGTCGCTGGACGACGATCGCGCGAAGAGAGTCGGCGATCTGCGTGCGGACCTGCGCCTGCCCTTCGGCGGGGAAGACATCGACGATCCGCTCGATCGCCGAGGCAGCCGACCGACTGTGGAGCGAGGAGAGAACGAGGTGCCCCGTCTCGGCTGCCGTGAGCGCGAGGCGGATCGTCTCCCTGTCGCGCATCTCGCCGAGCAAGAGAACGTCCGGGTCCTCCCTCAGCGCGTCGCGCAGCCCCGTGGCGAAATCGCGGACGTCGCGGCCGACCTGGCGACGGCGAGCGAGTGACGTTTCCGGTGGCGAAAGGGCGAACTCGATCGGGTCCTCGAGGGTCGTGAGGACGATCGATCGCCGGCGGAGCGCTTCCTGCGCCAACGCAGCGAGCGTGGTTGACTTGCCGGAGCCACTCGCACCGCACACGAGGACGAGCCCATGCGGCAGCTCCGCGAGGTCGTCGAGTGGAAGAGGGAGGTGGAGCGACGCAAGCGACGGTGCCGCGCGCGGCAAGAGACGCACGGCCGCGGCGAGTCCGGCGGACGACTGAAAGATATGGATCCGAACGCGTCCAACGCCGACTACCTCTCTGGCGGAGTCGATCGAATCACCGTGGGCGAGCCGTGTGCGCTCGGCGTCGCTTAGGGCGAGGGTCGCGGCCACGTCGACGCCGGCAGCCAGGTCGAGCCGCTGAAGCGCCCCATCCACGCGAACGCATGGGGGTTCGCCGTCTGCAAGGTGCAGATCGCTCGCGCGCAGAGCGGCAGCGCTGACGACGTACGCAGCGAGGAGAGAACCTCCGCTGGGGTCGTCGTCGTGCACAAGACGGGCAGCGACGGCGGGGGAAGCGGGAACGGAAGTGGGCTGTGAGAGGCCGGGAGGGTGCGGCGCGATGGCGGGAGGCATCTCGGAGGCAGGGGCCGCCCCCTCCGCCGCGGCGCCCCTCGCTCGCGCGTTTCGCACGAAAGTTACGTCGAACCCTCCTTCGCGCGTGGCCAGAGTCACGTGGAACGAGCCGAGGGGCCCGCCCTCGTAGGTGACCTCGAGGCGCCCCTTCGCGCGCATCGCCTGTTCGCGTTCCGGCGTCAGAATCTCGCCGAGCAGATCGCGGAGGGTGTCGTCTGGAGTCGCCGGGATCGAGAGTCGCTTCGCGACGCCGAAAGCGAACATCTTGGGCTCGCGATCGGTGCCCATCCGCAGTTCGTTCGCGGCCTGCTGCTTTACGATCGCGAGAAGGCTGTCGATCCGTGCCATTCCTCTCCGTCATTCCCCGTCATTCGTCAATCCGAGTAGCACGTCGAGCGTTCTTGGGGTGCGGTATCAAGGCACCCCCGACGATAGCGTGAAGAAGATCGCCGCGCCGCGGTCGACGGCGCCCTCGGCCCAGACCCTCCCTCCGTGTCGACCGATGATGCGGTGGACCGTGGCCAGACCGACGCCCGTCCCAGGGAATTCGTCTGTCGTGTGCAATCGCTGGAACGGGGCGAAGAGTCGCGACGCGAACGCCATGTCGAAGCCTGCTCCGTTGTCGCGGACGAAGTACGCAAGGTCCGCGTCACGCGGCTCGACGCCGACCTCGATGCGCGCCTCGCCTTTTTTCGCGGTGAACTTCCAGGCATTGCCTAGGAGGTTCTCGAGGACGATGCGCAGCAGGCGGCCGTCGGCGTGCGCTACGAGTCGTTCCTGAACGACGGCGGTGACCCGTCGCCCCGGCTCGCGGGTGCGCAGTTCCGAAATGATCTCTTGGGCCATGTCCGAAAGGTCGACCCGAGCGCAGTGCAGTGCGGCCTGAGTGACGCGCGAGAACTCGAGCAGGTCGTCGATGAGTTCCGACATTCTCCCGGTGGCGACGCGGACACGTTTCAAATGTCCGATTCCCGTGGCGTCGAGCTGGTCGGCGCAATCCTCGAGCAAGGCCAGGCTGAACCCGTCGATGCTACGCAGCGGCGCACGCAAATCGTGGGACACCGAATAGCTGAAGGCTTCCAGATCGCGGTTCGCGCGCTCGGTCGCCTCCTTGGCCGCCAACAGCTCGCGCGCGGTCGCCGCGAGCTCACGGTTCTTTTCTCGGAGGTCTGAGATGGCTTGCTCGAGGCGCACGTTGGCCTCCCGGAACCCGCGGTGCGTCATCTCGAAGGGTGAGAGACTCTCCGCCAGGAACTGGGCGGCCTGCGGCGATCGCGAGGCGATGACCCCGTCGTTGCGGACGGCCTGTTCATGAAGCGCCACCATGTCCACCACGCCCAACCCCCCGAGCACCGCCGCCCGCCCGAGCTCGTAAGCCCGCGTCAGGGCAGCTTCCCCGGCGCCGGAGAGGTACTCCGCGAGCGCCGCGGCGTACTCACGGACGAGCGATTCGCGCGAAACCGACGCGGGCAGGCGTTCGGACGGGCTCGTCACTGGCCCCACTTCCTCATAGTGACTTCCGTACCGCCGCCGACGAGAGACACGATGTCGAACTCGTCCATCAGACGCTTCGCTCCCGGGAGGCCAAGGCCGAGACCGTTCGCGGTCGAGTACCCGTCCTGCATGGCCCGCGCGATGTCCGGGATGCCGGGGCCCTCATCTAGAGCCACCACCACGACGCCGCGCTTGCCGCCGTCGTCCGCGACTCCAAGAAGGATCTCCCCGGTCCCCGCATGCACGAGGATGTTTCGCGCGACCTCCGTGACCGCCGTCGCCATCGCCACGACCGCGCCTTCGGCCAATCCTTGCTGCAAACCCAGCTCGCGCGCCCGCAGACGCGCCGCGACGATGTCGAAGTCATGACGGATCACGACGCGCGCTCGAATGTCGTGACTCAAGGCGCCCCCCCCCACGTAGCGGGCGACGAGCACGTGCGCGTCGTCGGTTCCCCTGGCATCGCGGACAAGGATCGACTCTGCAAGCTCTTGCGGGCCCTTGTGGATGGCCAGGCCCGACGAGAATCCGGCGCGGATGCCGTCGGTCGCCATGATCAACGTGTCGCCGCTCGAGACCGAGAGCGTCGACTCTCGTAGCGGAGGTAGCTGGAAGCCGACGACACCCCCTCGCGTGGTGAGGGCTTCGTCACGACTCTCCGCGGAGCGGCGTGCGCGCAAGAGCACCGCGTCGACGTTGCCGACACCGATCCACGTCAAGGACGAGTCGCGGGAGCGCAATGCAGCAAGGCTGATGACTACTCCGCGCGTCTTTCGAAGGCCCGCGTGGCACCGCTCGACGAGCGACGGAAGCGACTCAGGTGCGTGCGACCGGAGGAGAGCCACGGTGGCCTTCGCCGCAGTGGCCGCCTCCGGTCCATGCCCCAACCCGTCCACCAGGCCTACGAGCACGCCGCCGTGAAATGGCAAAACGACATGAGCGTCGCCGGATTCGCCGCCGTCGAGCCCGGCGCCCGCCCAGCCCCAGTCGATAATCGGATGCTCGCCGGGCCCGTCCGTGTTCATCTGACCCACTTCTTCATCGTGACCGTGGTCCCCTTGCCCAGGGTCGATGCCAGATGGAACTCGTCCATCAGTCGTCTGGCCCCCGGCAAACCGACGCCGAGGCTGTTGGCCGTCGAATAGCCGTCCTTCATCGCGAGTTCGGCGTCGGCGATACCCGGACCCTCGTCGCGAGCGACCACCATGATGCCGCGTCGCCCTGAGTCGTCGAGCGCCACAAGCACGATTTCACCTCTCTCTGCATGTGTGACGATGTTTCGCGCCATCTCGGAGATCGCCGTCGCGACGAGCGTCTGGTCGGTGGTCGAGAAGCCGGTCGCCGCGGCAAGCTCGCGGCCCTTCTGGCGCGCAGTAACGATGTCGGTGTCGCGTTCGATGGCAACGCAGGTCTCAGGCAGCACCGGCGTTCCCCCCCTCAATGCCTCGACGAAGGATCGCGAGGCCGTCCTCGAGGTCCAAGGCAGTCGCCACTCCGTCGAGCGCGAGGCCAAGCTGCACCATCGCAAACGCCACGTCTGGCTGAATCCCGACGACGACCGTTTCCGCCCCGCGGAGCTTGGACGTATAGACGATGCTGCGGATCATTCTGGTGGCGAACGAGTCGAGTACGTCGAGTGCCGTCAGATCGAGGACCAGACCGCGGATCCGGAAGCGCCCGACGCGATCGGCCAGGTCGTCGCGAAGCTGAGCGAGATCCTTGTCCGAGAGCGCGGCCTGAATGGAAGCGATGAGAACATCGCCCTGTTTGAGGATCGGCACCGGCACGGGAATGCCTTTTTAGGACGACGGCGCGATTCGGTTCGCGTCGCTCGCCTGAATCACGCGGTAGCCGAGCAGCTTCTCGGCCTCTTCGAGGCCCCCCTGGAGATCGCCCACCGTGGCGAGTCGTTCCAGATCGATGCCAAGCGCGACGAGCGACTGCGCCACTTCGGCGGAGAGACCCGTGACGATCACCGTCGCTCCCATGAGGCGTGCAGCGGAGACCGTTTGCAGAAGGTGATTGGCGACTTTCGAATCGACGATCGGCACTCCCGTGATGTCCATCACGATGCACCGTGCCCGCTTCTCCCGGACCGCCCGCAGCGCGGTCTCCGTGAGCTGGCGAGCGCGGTGCGTATCGAGCACTCCCACGAGGGGAATGATGAGCAATCGATCGCGGACCTGAAGAACGGGTGTGGAAAGCTCGCGGATCGCCTGCTGCTGGCCGAGGATGATCTCCTGCTTCGCCTCGACGTACGCCTCGCCGATGCCCGCCATTGCGATGTCGAGGAAACGATTCATCCCCTCGCTTGCAAGCGCGGCTCGGCGCGGGTTCTCGTGTGTCGCGAGGACACGCCGCTGGAGTACGCTGCGAAAAGCGGAGATGAGCTCGAACCATGCCGTGAAGGTGATGCCCATGCCCGCGTACTGCTTGCCCTGATCGCGCAGGTCGGTCAGATATGCCTCCCACCGCCCCTCGAGGATTGCGCCGCTCTGCAGCGCGCGACCCCTCCGATTCTGCTCCGCCATCTGTTCTTCGGTCATCGCCCGGAGGATGGGCGCAAACTCCGGCATCTCCTCGCATGCGCGCCGGAGCTCGTCGTCGACGACCTTCGTGTGAGGCTCGTAGAGTGCCCAGAACTCCTTCATGGCGGCCTGCTCTTCGGGACGGAGGTGCGGCGTTTGCGCCTTGCGGCCCACCCCGTGCGGGATCCCATTCGACGCGGATGCGGCTCCTCGAGACAACTCCTCAACCATCTGTTTCGTCTCCCTTTCCATGCCGAGCACTTCGCGAACACCCTCGCAGAGCAGATCTGGCCTCAGCGGCTTCTGAATGAAGGCAAACTCTGACCCGACCACGCTCTTTCGAATGGGCTCGCCCGTGCAGCCCGACATCAAGAGCACCCGCATCTCCGGCCGCACGACGCGAAACCGGGAAAACATCTCCGGCCCGCTCATCCGCGGAGTCGTCGGCAAAGAGGACGCGCAGGAGCTTGCAGCCTGCGCCGGGCATTGGTCCGGGGGCATCTCCTGTGGTCGGAGGGACGGATGGTCGGCCCGGTCGAGGGCCGACTTCGCGCGCGCGCCCTGACACCTCCGTAATCATGCGACCCTCGAATCCGTCCGTGCGGCTGAACTGACCGACACACTCCGGACCAATCACAACGACTAGCAACGACCGTACCTCGTCTGAGATCCCGTGAAGCGTCAGAGATCCCGTGAAGCGCCTTTGCATTTGGCCGAATGTTTGCGAAAAACCGAGCCATTGCTGCGACCGCCAGGAGCCGCCCACATTGTCGGCGAACCCGCCTAGGGACTGGCCCGCAGCCTCGGTGCTGTCTAGAATTTGATCGTCATGACTCGATTCCCCAGAACGGCGATCCTTGTCTCGGCAATCGCGGTGACCCTCAGTGCCTGCGGCCAAGACGGTTCCGACGCCGCCTACGCCAACGGCGGACCCTACTACCCGACCATGTGCAGCGCCTACACGACGTGCGGATCGTGCACCCCGGTGATCGGCTGCGGTTGGTGCTTCGGCGGGGCGACCGGGAGTTGTGCGCCCGACCCCGATTCGTGCGGGGACGCCAGCGAGTTCACCTGGACGTGGAACGCGAACGGGTGCCCGGACGTCGATGCCAGTGTCGTCCCGCTCGATGCAGGGGCAAGTGTGTCGCCGGAGACGAGTCCTCCCACAGAGGCGGCCACGCTGCTGGACGCCCAGTCCGAGAGAGCCTCGGACTGACCGGCGCCGCGCTGCTCTTCACGTCGATACGGCGCGACGACCTCCCTCGCGCACGGCGGGCTACTGACCAGCCGGCTAGCTGGGGTACAGTTCGCCTGTGCGTACCGGCAACCCCCGCGCCCCCCGTCGCTGGCCTTTGGCTTGCTTGCTAGGGCTTGCCGCCCTCGTCCCGCTGACCGTCGCCGATGCGACCTCAGCGGCGGGTCCCAACTCCACGCGCTGGGACGCGCTGCCGCGTACCTCCGAGCGACTGGCCGAACCAATCCGTCTGCCGCATTGCGGAATGCCGATCGTCGAGTGGCGTTCTACGTCCGCGCTTCCACTCGAGACGACACCCAGCGCTCGTGCCGTGGCCGTCGTCGACGAGGCGTGCCGCAATGCCTTCGATCGGTATGCCGCCTTCCTCCGAAGCAAAAACCTGCCGCAGCCGCAGGCGGAGGCTGACGACCTGCCCGCATTGTCTCTGTTGCCAGGAAACGTCGCGCTCGACGGCAAGTCACCGCGTGCCCTGAACGACCTTCCTTCGCGCTTCGAGGCAGTGGCACCAGGATGCTGCTACTGGGGGATTTACGTCGAATCCCTCAACCATCTCTTCATACGAAATGACCCGCTCACGAGAGATGCCTCAGGGGCCATCGCACCCAATCCCCGATTCGTCCGCACGCTGACGCACGAGATTTCGCACGTCCTGAGCTCGCGACTCGGCGTCTGGTCCGTGCTCGGCTATAACCGTCAGCGAGACGAAGAGCTGGCCGAGGACTTCGTCGCATACATGGGGATATCGTTTCCGACGGAGAGCTCGAAGCAGGACCTTGCACTGCACCGCGCGGGCTCTACGACGCTCGGCACACCCTGGTCTCCGCCGGCCCCCCCGTAGGTCGTCTCCGTCAGGGCTGGCCCTCGTCTGACTGCTCCGCGGGCTGTCGTTCGGTGACTCCCTTCGCCGTCAGGGATTCCTGGGTCGACTCGGCCATACGCAGGTGCCCTTCCAGTTCGGACCGTGCGGCCTTCAGTCCCGCCTTGAAGTCGGCGCGCTTGAGGTCCGGCACGATCCTGCGGGCGAGCTCGATCGCGCTGTTCTGGTCCTGCACCTGCAGCTCGACGTAATCGCGATCGAACGCGTCGCCGAGCACGCTCGTCAGCAGTGTGACCTCGGTCTGTGTATCGGCGTCGACGCGGGCGCTGATCGCGCTGGCGTTTGGTGTAAGGTGAAGGCGTGCCCACAGGGCCGTGTCCTTGCTCAAGAGAGCCTGATGGGAAACCAGGAGTGCGTGGGCAAGAGTCTTCACCTCGGCATTGGTCGTCCTGCTTTCGACCAGCTGCGCGATACGAATCTCGCCCTCGTTGACCGCTTGGACGACGGCAGCAAGCTGCGCATCGTCGAGCTGCGAAAGCTCCGATTCACCGGGCACTCTTGCCAGACCACTCTCGCCGGGGGACCTCGATTGATCGGCCGCCTGCGGTTCAGCCGGACTCCATGCCCTCGTTGCCGCCGGCTCGGTTTCGCTTGCCAACGGGGTACGTTCCGAGGTGGTTTGCGTCGACTCCTGCGACACTTCACTCGGCGGAGCCTGACGCGCGGCCCCACAGGCCAGTGACCCCAATGCCATCATGCCGACGGAGAGCGCGCAGCGAGAGCTCTTCGAGTGACCGGCTCCAACCACGCCCGCCACGAACCCGATACCGAGGAAAGGAACCAATGCGACGATTGCCGTCTTCATGACAGAAACTCCTTTTTGTGATCGTCGAGATGCCCGGCTCTCAGCGGGCACTATTCGGATATTGCATCGACCGATCCAGGGGGCGCTGTCGCAGGCGATCGAGGGCGCAAGGTCGCGAATCATCACACATTGCGCTCCACGTCGATTCCACTGGGGCGCCATCCGGACCCCGGACCGATGTTCTGTGAAGCGTGCGTCCCTGCCACGGGTGTGGCGCCAGTGCATCGGCGCGTACTAGGCGGGCTCGACGGGTCCGCCGTCCGCTGATATCTCCCCGCGCATGAAGATGAGACGCGTTGGCGGGGGACTAGCGCGCTTCTCTTGAGCACCGTGCCTACGAGGACCCTTGGGGCGTGTTTGGGGATCGCCGCCTGGGTTGGCATTCCTACAGGCGCACTCGCCGCCGAGCCAATCGACCCACCGAGCTCCCCGTCCCCGGGCACGGTGCCCGCGACTCCGGCGCCGTCGGGCGTCGAAGCCAAGGAGCGCCTCTCCGACGAGGACTACGCGAGAAAGGTCGACGCCGGCTACCTGACGGGCGTCCCGCTCTTCTCCTACGACCCGAACTTCGGCTTCGGGCTGGGTGCCCGCCTCTACTATTACTACGACGGCCACCGGGACGATCCGCTCTTCGCGTATACGCCTTACCTGCACAGGGTGTTCGCTCAGGCCTTCGCCACGACGGGCGGCGCGCAGGATCACATCATCGACTACGACGCGCCGGCATTCCCGGATGCGGACTACCGCATTCGCGCGACGCTCGAGTTCGAGGCCGCCACGGACTGGCCCTACTTCGGCACCGGGACGCGCAGCATGGCGCCCCTCTCGTTCCCGGGGGCGCCCGGGCAGACGTTCTCCAGGATGAGCAGTTACGTGAATGCCACGTCCGCGGTGCAGGCGAACGGGACGACGTACGCGCGCTACAACCTGTACGACTTCCAGCGACCGGTGCTTCAGTTCGCACTCGAACGCAACATGCTTGGCGGCGTGCTCCGCTCGCTTGTGGGCGCGAACATCGCGTACGTGAATCTGCACGACTACACGGGCCAGTCGGTGTCCACCAGCGCGCGCGACTCGAACGGCCACGCGGTGAACGCGCCGGAGGCGTCGACGCTCCTCGCCACGGACTGCGCCGCCGGGCGGCTCCTCGGTTGCGGCGGCGGATGGGACAACGTGCTGCGCCTCGCGCTCTCGGTCGACACGCGCGACTTCGAGCCCGATCCCAACTCGGGCGTCTACGCGGAGCTGTCGGGCGAGTACGGCACGAAGGCGCTCGCCTCGCAGTACCAATACATGCGCGTGATGCTGTCCGTGCGCGGCTTCTACAGCCCCATCCCGCGCTACGCCGATCTCGTGCTGGCGGTACGCGGACTCTATGAGATCCAGACAACGGGGACGCCGTTCTTCTCGGAGTCCCTCCTGCCGTTCATCGACGACGATCACGCCGGGCTCGGCGGGGTCAAGACGCTTCGCGGGTACGCGCAGAACCGCTTCGTCGGCCCGATCATCGCGCTGACCAACTACGAGGTGCGCTGGACGTTCTTGAAGTTCCACGTGCTAAAGCAGGGCATTGCCCTCATTGCCGTCCCATTCGTCGACATGGGGCGGGTGTTCGACGACGTCGGGCAGACGACCCTGGGGGGCTGGAAGCGAGCGCAGGGAGGCGGGCTGCACATCGCCTGGAACGAGGCGACCGTTCTCACGATCGACTACGGGTTCAGCGACGAAGACACGGGCCTGTACTTGAACTTCAACCACATGTTCTAAGATGGACGGACGATCGGGGTGCCGGCCATTTGGCCGTTGGGGTACGGCGTGCCCCAGGGCTGAGCCGTGGTAGGCTTCTGCGGCGGGGCGGATGCAAGTTGGCGTCTGGCGGAGGTTTTCGGATGAGCAAGGTAAGAGCGTGTCACCTGGAGCGGGCATTAGCGGCCATTTCGCTGCTGGCGATGGGGGCCTTGCTCGCTGCCGGCGTCATGGCCGCAGGCGGTTGTGCCTCCGGCTCGGCCGTCCAGTCTGGCGCGGCAGCGCAGGACGGCGGCGGATGCGCCACTTGCTTCACGTTCGAAGAACCCGCAGGGTCTGACGGCGGCGAATTGGTCGGTTCTTCTCCGGGGTTCGCGGGTCAGTCGGAGATCACGCCGACGTTCAACACAATCGTGACCGCGAGCGTGCCGCCGCCGCCGATCTCGGGCGGGACGCTCCTGGTCACGAGCGACGGCACCCACGCGGTCGCCGCCGATCCAGACCGCGACAGCCTCTACGTCGTCGACCTGCATACCCGGACGGTCGCGTTCACCATCGGACTTCATGCGGGGGATGAGCCC